>OJED01000260.1_pt1 | contig 12881 bp, 17 predicted proteins | sample 1593181 | NCBI WGS metagenome assembly OJED01 (sample SAMN05416772, study PRJEB24817) | seawater metagenome | isolation source: Sea water | place: Canada:Atlantic | collected 2013-07
TTTCTGCCTGTCTCGTGGGCTCGGAGATGTGTATAAGAGACAGATGTTTGCCATCGCTTGCTGTTCGGGGACAAGCGGGCTGTCTTCTCGGTCGTTCTCGGGACTTTCTCCGGAACAGGCACCGATCACCGCCGCAAGGGCAAGCAGAACTGAAGTGCGACCTAGATACATGTTAAGAAAGCGGTTCAGCCGCGGAGTTGTTCCGTAGCATACTGGGAAATTCAACCGGGCCTGGATGACCAATCGAATGGCCGCAAACCGGTGATTTTGCGGGGCGTGGAGTCGATGCCAACTTATGCGGCGTTGTCGATGCCAAGATCGCTGAGCTTGCGATACAGCGTGGATCGTCCGATCCCCAATCGCCGCGCAACTTCGGTCATACGACCGCGATAATGGCCGATGGCAAGCCGGATCACGTCGGCCTCGATATCTTCCAGCGGGCGCAGATTGCCGTCCTTTGTATAAAGCTGCACGCCCGCGCTTTCACGCACCGGTCCGTTGCGAACAGGCTCGCTATCGCCGATGAGTTCGCGCAGTTGAGGGAAATCCTCGGCCGTCAGGGCATCGCTCTCGCTGAACACGGCGGCACGGAAAAGCACGGCCTGGAGCTGGCGGACATTGCCCGGCCAATCGAACGCACCCAGCAGGCGCAGTGCATCGGAGGTGATACCGAGAGGGCGCAATCCGGGTTGCTGGCCGATCTGATAGAGAAAATAGCGGGTCAGCGATCCGATATCGCGATCGCGCTCTCGCAAAGGCGGCAATTCAATGGCGGTGCGAGACAGCAGTTCGAGCAGTTCGGCGCGGAAGTGGCCCGTGGCCACCATATCCGCCAGCGGCAGGTTGCTGGCCGCGATGACGCGCACATCCACCTTGAACGCATATTGCGCGCCCAGCGGTTTTACGCTGCTACATCGAAGCACTTCAACTAGGCGATCCTGCACGTCCAGCGAAAGGCGATCGATCTCGTCGAGGACCAGCGTACCGCCATCGCATTGCTGGAACGCGCCGACCTGCTGATCAAACGCGCCGGGGAAGGCACCTTTTTCATGGCCGAACAATTGTGATTCCAGGCTGTTTACGGAAACGCCTGCGATATGGATCATCCGGAACGCGGTTTTCGCCCTTGGCGAGGCGGCATGCATCGCGCGTATCAGCATCTCCTTGCCGGTACCGCTTTCGCCTTCGATCAGCACATGACCGTGCCCGCGCGCCGCTTTGGCGGCTTTTGCCAGGGCATCCCGAAAAGAGGGCGCCGTGCCAACCATCGAATCAAAATCGAGCTGCGCCGGCATCTTCTCGGACAGCGGAGTAAGTTCGTCCTGTGGCCTTTCACGCGTCGTGGTGTTGCGCAGGGCCTGCATCATCCGGTCGGGCGAGACGGGTTTGACGAGGTAATCCGCAGCGCCTGCCCGCATCGCTTCGACGGCAAGTTGCGGGCTGGTGCTGGCGGTCAGCATCAGGATCGGCAACGCTGGACGTCGATCCTTCAGTTCAGCGACGAGTTCGCAGGCGCGATCTCCGGGAACGCTCTGGTCGAGTATGATCGCGGATAACTGCATGCCCTCACGGGTGCCGAGCGTGGCGATGGCAGTCTCAAAATCCTCGACCACGATCGTGCGCCATCCTTCGCGCCCCGCGACGGCACTCATGAGTCGGCAGTGCGCCGGATCGTCGTCGATAAGCATCAGCAACCGCTGTTCGGGCTCTAACATGCGCAATAATCCCTGGCCCCGGTTGAATCCGGACTTCGAACAATCGGGATAGCAAGGCGGGGTAAAGAGCCGATTAAGGCCGTTTGTGCACTTGAGCGGGCGGGCAAGCGGCGATAGGACTATCCGCAACAACCAAACCCTAAAGGGAAGTTTAAGATAATGAGCAATCCGCATCCGCATGACCTGAAGGCGGCCAAGAGCACATACGACAGCTTTATCGGCATGTTGAAGTGGTCGGTGCCCCTGATTGCGCTGATCGCGCTTTTCGTCGTCATCCTGATCGCTTGAGGTGACAGGCGGGGGGATGAAAATTGCTGTCCTGAAAGAGCGCGGTGACGGGGAAACCCGTGTGGCTGCAACGCCCGAAACCGTAAAGAAGCTGATTGCCCTGGGTGCTTCGGTCTCGATCGAGAAGGGCGCTGGCCAAAAAGCCGCGATCTCCGATGATGCCTACGCCGATGCAGGGGCCGACGTAACCACCGCCGCCAAGGCCGTGGCCAATGCCGACATGGTGATGGGCGTGCAAGCCCCCGATGTCATGGACCTTGCCGGTGCAAAACCGGGCGCGTGGGTTGCGGCCACCTTCGATCCTTTTAGTAAGAAGGATCGTGTCGATGCCTATGCAAAAGCAGGGTTCGAGGCGCTGGCCCTGGAATTCATGCCCCGCATTACCCGTGCGCAGAGCATGGACGTTCTTTCCAGCCAATCCAACCTTGCCGGTTACAAGGCGGTTATCTCCGCTGCGAACGAGTATGGTCGCGCCTTTCCGATGATGATGACGGCGGCAGGCACAGTCTCTGCCGCCAAGGTGTTCGTAATGGGTGTCGGCGTTGCCGGATTGCAGGCGATCGCCACGGCAAAGCGGCTGGGCGCGCAGGTTTCCGCCACCGATGTGCGCCCCGAAACTGCGGAGCAAATCAAGAGCTTGGGCGGTAAGCCGGTGTTTGCCGAAGGGCTGGAAGCTGCGGGCGAGGGCGGTTACGCCGCCGAACTGACCGACGAGCAAAAGGCCGCGCAGGCCGAAATGGTATCTACTCATATCGCGAAGCAGGATATCGTCATCACCACTGCCCTGATCCCCGGTCGCGCTGCACCGCGCCTGGTGTCCGACGCGCAAATCGCCACGATGAAACAGGGAAGCGTGATTTTCGATCTTGCCGTCGCGCAGGGCGGGAATGTGGAAGGTTCCGTCCCCGATCAGGTCGTGCAGAAGCACGGCGTTTCGATCATGGGCTTTTCCAACACGCCCGCGCATCTGCCTGCCGATGCCAGCGCGCTGTTCAGCCGCAACCTGTTCAACTTCCTCAACGCATTCTGGGATGCAGAAACAGGCAGACCCGTGCTGGACGAGGAGATCGGCGATGCGATCAGGCTGACCAGGAATGGTGAAATAGTGAACCAGAGGCTTAAAGCGTGAGAGTGTTTGCCGGTCTCGCGTCTATCTCCCTTGCGGCCCCGGCTTGCCATGCGGCAAGCCTTGATGATCTGCTGGGAAACGAAGTGCAGGCGGCATTCTGGCTGGTCAGCGATCCTTGCACCTACTCGACAGACCAAGCTGACCTTTCAAGCATACGCGATGCGGTGGTGCGCTATGAAAGCGTGAGAGAAGCCGCGGCTGGCACATCGGATGAAGATGTCTTCGAACGAGTCGAAGAGGAGATCCTGGAGCAGCGGACCAGAATGGACATCGATTGTCCTGCCACAAATTCTCCCGAAGCGATTGCCCAACTCACCGAGAACGCAGCGCGGCTCAACGTGGGGGTCGATAATATCGAAACTCTTCTGCCAGCCCCGAATTCTTAGATTTGATCGAAGGATAACCGATGGACTTCATATCAATCCTCTCGATCTTCGTGCTGGCGTGCTTCGTCGGCTACTACGTGGTCTGGTCGGTAACGCCCGCACTGCATACGCCGCTGATGGCTGTTACCAACGCCATCAGCTCCGTTATCATCGTAGGTGGCCTGATCGCCGCTGCTGAAGCGGGCAGCGACGTTGCCAAGTGGCTTGGGTTGTCGGCGGTGGTTCTCGCGAGCGTGAATATCTTCGGTGGCTTTGCCGTGACGGAGCGGATGCTGGCCATGTACAAGAAGAAGGATAAGTGAGCATGCTGTCCTACTTAGTACCTGTTGCCGATGTCGCCGCGCATGGCGGTGAAACGCCTGCATGGGCCATGCTGGCATATCTCGTTGCCGGTATCTTCTTCATCCTTGCGCTGCGCGGACTTTCCAGCCCCGCCACCAGCCGGACGGGCAATCGCAATGGCATGATCGGTATGGCCATCGCCGTGATCACCACGCTGGTGACGCACGACATCGCCAATATCCTGGAGATCGGCATCGCCATCCTGCTGGGTGGCATTGTCGGCGTAACCATCGCGCGCAAAATCGCCATGACGGCAATGCCTGAACTGGTTGCCGGCTTTCACTCGCTAGTGGGCCTCGCCGCCGTGCTGGTGGGCTGGGCAGCCTATCTCAACCCCGGTGCTTTCGGACTGCTGGTGGGCGACAGCATCGGCGCTGTCAGCAAGATCGAGATGGGTTTGGGTATCGCTATCGGCGCAATCACCTTTTCCGGCTCTGTCATCGCCTTTCTGAAGCTTTCGGGCAAGATGAGCGGTTCGCCCATCATGCTGCCTGGGCGCCATGTCATCAATCTGGGTACGCTGGTTGCCATCATTGTGCTGACGGCCATGTTCGCCATGGCCAGCGGGCCGGCCGAAACCATGCCTCTGATTGCGGCCGTTACTGTGCTGGCCTTCATCATCGGCTTCCTGCTGATCATCCCAATCGGCGGGGCGGACATGCCGGTGGTCGTGTCCATGCTGAACAGTTATTCCGGCTGGGCGGCAGCGGCCATGGGTTTCACGCTGGGCAATACGGCGATGATCATCACCGGCGCGCTGGTCGGCTCCTCGGGTGCGATCCTCAGCTACATCATGTGCCGCGCGATGAACCGCAGTTTCATCAGCGTGATCGCAGGCGGGTTTGGGACGGATGACAGCAGCGCTGGCGGTGGCGAGGCGAAGGAACAGCGCCCCTTCAAGCAGGGCAGCGCCGCCGATGCCGCCTTCATGCTGGAACAGGCCGAAAGCGTCATAATCATTCCAGGCTACGGCATGGCTGTCGCGCAGGCACAGCACGCCTTGCGCGAAATGGCGGACCTGCTGGAGGAGAAGGGTGTGCAGGTGAAGTACGCCATCCATCCCGTCGCCGGACGGATGCCGGGCCACATGAACGTGCTGCTGGCCGAGGCGAGCGTGGAATATGACAAGGTCTTCGAACTGGAAGACATCAATTCCGAATTCGCGCAGGCGGATGTCGCCTTCATCATCGGCGCGAACGACGTGGTGAACCCTGCTGCCAAGACCGACAAATCCAGCCCGATTTACGGTATGCCCGTGTTCGATGTGGACAAGGCGAAGCAGGTGTTCTTCATCAAGCGCTCGATGGGAGGCGTAGGCTACGCAGGTGTCGATAACGACGTGTTCTACATGGACCAGACAATGATGCTGCTATCCGATGCGAAGAAGATGGTGGAAGAGATTGTGAAGGCACTGGACTAGAAGCTGACAATCAGTTCGACCTGCCGCATTGGGGGGGGTGAGACATCACCGGGTCTCGTTCCAGAAGTTCGCTCCGCGCTAAGTTTTGCGCATCGCGCGACCGTTGGAAAACCGGGTAATAACAAGGGCATTCTATCTTGCGAACATTGGGCTTGATTGGCGGCATGAGCTGGGTTTCGACTCGCACCTATTACGAACGGATCAATCGCTATGTGCAGCGGCATATCGGCAAGACGTCTTCTGCGCCCATGCTGATCGAAAGCCTCGATTTTTCGCGAATCTATCGTGCGCAAAGCAATGAGGACTGGCAGCGCGCGACCGATGTGATTGCCGATAGTGCGCAAAGGCTGGTGACTGCCGGGGCGCAACAGATCGTGATCGGCGCCAATTCCATGCACAAGGTCTATCGCGATGTGGAAGCCCAGATAGAGACGCCTATCCTGCACATCGCCGAATGCGTCGGTGCACAAATGGCCGCCGATGGAATCGAGCGCGCCGCCCTGATCGGCACGCGCAACGTCATGACGGAAAGCTTCTATCGTCGCCGTTTGGTATCGCACGGCGTCGATTTGTTGCCGCCGGACATGGACAACGTCGAACAGCTCGACCGGATCATCTACGAGGAGCTTATGCTGGGTAAGGCCAGCAAGGATGCCCGCCGCGCACTTAAATCGATGTTCACGAACATGCAGAAAGAAGGGGCCCAGGCGGTTATTCTGGCTTGCACCGAACTGGAACTCGTCGTCGATGTCGATGCCAATATTCTGCCGGTATATGATTGCACTGCCATTCACGCAGATGCGGCAGCGCGGTGGATAATAGGCGACGAGTAGCCGTTTTTTCACGGCGTTCACCCGCTGTTCCCGTTGTCACGCAACAGGCGCTGACCTAGCGATCGGCCATGTCCCTCGCGACCTATGCCGCCAATCCTGCCAATAGCCGCGGTCGTGAATTCGATCAGGAGGGCCACGGCGTGCGCGGCCCGCGCAGCGCTTTCCAGCGAGACCGTGACCGGATCATCCATTCAATCGCCTTCCGCCGCCTGGCCGGCAAGACCCAGGTGTTCGTCGCGCCAGATGGTGATCACTACCGCGTGCGGCTGACGCACAGCCTGGAGGTGGCGCAGATCGGCCGTGTGATCGCGCGCGATCTCGGACTTGATGAAGACCTAACCGAGGCCCTCTGCCTGGCGCACGATCTTGGTCATCCCCCGTTCGGCCATCCGGGGGAGGATGCGCTCAACGCCTCGCTTTCCAATCGCGGGGGCTTCGATCACAACGAACATGCCTTGCGGACCGTGATGCGGCTGGATTCGCCCTATTGCGATTGCCCCGGTCTCAACCTGACGTGGGAGACGCTGGAAGGCCTTGCCAAGCACAATGGTCCGGTCGTCCAGCCAGGTTGGGCGCTGACCGAACTCGATGGCGCCTTTCCGCTAGATCTTCGGCACTGGCCCTCTTTGGAAGCGCAGGTGGCCGCGTTGGCGGATGATATCGCCTACGATAACCACGATATCGACGATGGCCTTCGCGCCGGTTTTCTCGATCTGGAGCAGTTGCTGGAACTGGATTTCATCGCCAAGCTCTGGCGAGAAATCGAAAGGCGCTACCCAACCGCAAACCGAGCCAGGCAACTGCGTGAACTGGTGCGTACGCAGATCGGCGTAATGGTGAACGACCTGCTGGAAACGACACGCGCGAATCTGAAGGGGATAAGGAGCGCAGACGATGTACGCGGGGCCGGGTGCGCGATAGCCGCCTTTTCACCCGAAATGGCACAGCGTGAGCGGACACTGAAGGCATTCATGTATGCCAATCTCTATCACCACGACGCCCAGCTTCGCGCAGCGCAGACCGCGCGCGGTGTGATTGCCAAGCTCTACGTAGCTTATGACCAGGACGCCTCGTTGATGAACTCGGGATGGGCCGCGTCCCTGCCATCATCCGAGCCGGAACGTGCACGACACATCGCAGATTTCATTGCCGGGATGACCGATCATTATGCGATAAACCAATATTCGCGTATCTTTGGGGAAAAGCCCGAGGGATTGTCCAATGTCTGAAAGTCGGCGCATACTCCTCGTAGGAGCAACAGGGCTTGTCGGTCGCACCATTATCGAGCGGTCGCCCGATCTGGACGATGTCATACTGCAAGGCGTCGCTCGCAGGGAAATCGCCTTTCCCGAGGGTACCCGCATGGAACTGGTGCTGGCAAAGAGTGACGCGTGGCCGGGAATCATTTCCCAACTTAACCCCGATGCCGTGATCAGCGCGCTGGGCACATCTCACAAAAAGGCCGGAAGCCAAGAAGGCTTTCGCGAAATCGATCACGATCTGGTGCTGGAGGTGGGCCGCGCGGCGAAGGACGCTGGCGTGAAGAACTTCGTGCAGATCTCGTCCGTCGGGGCAGACGCGTTCTCCCGCAATTCCTACCTGCGCGTGAAGGGTGAAACGGAACGGGACCTGAAGTCCCTCAAACTGCGTCGCCTCGATATTCTTCGTCCTGGCTTGCTGCGCGGCAGAAGGAAAAACGACCTGCGTCTGCTTGAACAACTCGGCCAGTTTGCCGCCCCGGTGGGCGATCTGTTCCTGCGCGGTGCAAATGCGAAGTTCCGCTCTATAAGGGCGATCGACCTGGCCGATGCGGCTTTAGCCTTCGCAACCGCCAAGGCCGGCGGGCAGTTTATCCACGAGCACGAGGCGATAATGCGCATGACCCGCGAGTTCCGACGGGCGCTGGCGGCGAAAGCCGAGGCGCAGGATGGCTAGCGTCATTGCGAAAGCGCGCGCGTAGTCTAGAAAGGAGCGAGCGCAATGTGGGACAGTCTATTCGGTATCGCCAATATCTGGGCGCTGGTGTGTTGGGCGGCGCTGATCCTTTTGCCGCGCGGGCCATTCGTGCAAAGTGCGATCTTCTACGCCGGTATCGGCCTGCTATGCCTCGCCTATGCCGTGCTGCTGGTGCTGCTTTTGACCGGCACGCTGGATAGCGCTGCAGTCCAAGGCGAGGGGGCGAGCAACTTTCAAACCATCGAAGGCGTGCGCGGTATCTTCATGTCCGACGGCGGCGTTACGGTGGGCTGGATCCATTACCTTGCGCTGGATCTGTTTGCCGGACTGTGGATCGCCAAGGATGCCGATCAGAAGGAGTTCTCGCGGCTGGTTCAGGCCCCTGTCCTATTGCTGACCTTCGTTGCAGGCCCTGCCGGGCTGTTGCTTTGGCTTGCGGTTCGGGAAGGTCGTGCCCGTAGAGCTGCGCGGAGAAGGCAGGGGGTGGGCACATGACCAAGAGGTACGCACCCGCTACGCTGCGAAATCGCGAGCCAATTCTCAAGGTCCTGCGGGGCGAACTGGCGACAAGCGGTATGCTGCTGGAAATCGCCGCGGGAACGGGCGAACATGCTGTGTATCTTTCGCAAGCGTTCAATAGCTGGGATTGGCAGCCTACCGATCCTGATCCGCAAGCGCTTGCTTCCATCGCGGCGTGGCGCGAAGAGGAAGGTCCACCAAATCTCTTGCCTCCCCTTCTTCTGGATGCGTCATCTTCTGCATGGTCGATAAACCAGGCCGATGCGATACTGTGCGTAAACATGACGCATATCAGCCCAACTGCCGCCACTGAGGGGCTGTTTGCGGGTGCAGGCAGCTTGCTGCAATCGGGCGCGCCATTGCTGATCTACGGACCGTTCATCGAGGCGGACGTGCCAACTGCGGCTTCCAATCTGCAATTCGATGCAAGTCTGAAGGCGCGCGATGCATCATGGGGGCTCCGCACGGTGGCGTGGCTGGATAGTCTTGCCAGGATGAACGGGCTAAAGCGGACTGCCCGTCACGTTATGCCTGCCAACAACCTTACGCTTGTGTATCGCAAAACGTAAAACGCCCACCGGTATCAGCCGGCGGGCGTCTTGCGACCCTGAAAAGGGTGTTTCGCAATCAGACTTCTTCGTCGACGTCGTCAGCCACGGATTCCAGGTCTTCGCCTGCGCCGCGTACAGTGTTGCAAGCGGATACCGATAGAACGAACACAGCTGCAGTTACGGCGGTAATAATCTTACGCATTGAATCATCTCCTAATCAGACTGACGCTTTCGACCACCGGTTCAGGTGGCCTCATCAACGCTGTCTGCAACCGATTCTAGATCCTGTCCGAGGCCGCGAACGGTGTTGCACGCGGTGACGGTCAGGGCCATCATGCTGGCAGTGACAACCAGAATGATCTTACGGGTCATTGGTGTTTCCTTTTTCCGTTCCAGTCTGGACAGGTCACTGCCCATACCAACCCTCTGCTATCCATCAGGTTCCTGTAGCCTGTCGCTGGTCTACAAAGGCACGCTTCGCAAGATAATGCTCTCGCCAACTGATAATCAGGCCTGCCAGCACCACCAGCGGAGCGCCGATCCAAGTGGAAACGGCGGGCAGGGTTGCGAAAAATAACCAGCCGAACAGCGTTGCCCAGATAATGTTCGAGTAGTCCATTACAATCACGCTGGATACGTTGCCGAAACGCAGCGCCATGGTCACCATCACCTGTCCCCAGGTGCCCGCCACGCCCATGCCTATCACCAAACACCACTGTGCGCTGGTTAATGGCTCGTGCACCCATAGCATGAACGGCAATGTAGCGATCACGCTGCCCACACTGAACCAGAACACGATTACCAGCGGTTTTTCGGTACGCGACAGATCCCTGATCTGGATGGCGATAAGGGCGATCATGAACGCTCCGCCCAGCGCCACCGCAGCGCCGAACAACGGAATTTGCCCGCTGCCCGGTTGGGCAATTATCACGATACCGACGAAACCCGCCGCCACGGCCGACCAGCGCCAGATACCGACACTTTCCTTTAGCAATACGATGGATAGTCCCACCGCGAACATGGGCGCGGTGAAACCCAGGGTTGTTGCTTCGGCCAGGGGCAGCAGGATGATGCCGCCGAAGTTCAGCACCATGCCCATCACGCCATAGGCGGCGCGGATCGCGTGGGCCTTTGGTCTTTGCGTTGCCAATTGCGACAATCCACCGGTCAGCACGGCCCAGGCGATCAGGATTGGCAGCGAGACCAACTGCCGCCAGAACAGCAACTCGGCGAGATGGATCCCCGTTTCGGATGCCATCTTGATGAAGGCAGCCATGAGGCCAAACCCGGCGATCCCGATCAACCGCATGAGCAGCGCCAGCAGGGGGCGATCGCTGGAATTGTCGCGAGGGGCGCTTGTCATACTCGTGGCCATAGGCCTTCAGCCCTTCCGATCAAGCGTTGTTGGCGCGCGTGTGATTACCCATATGGCCATCCGCGATGCACCTGCCCGACTGGATCAGATTTGCCAGCGATGCGACGCTCTACGGTTTATGGGGCGGGGGACTGTTGAGTACGTCTGCGTTCTGCGCCTGGCGTGACCACCGACGGCGCAAGCGTAACGATATCGACGTCGTGGGTATCATGCCCTGGCGCGATATCGGCGCGATGACGGGTTTTGCAGGGCTCGCTTTGATGAGCTTCGCGGGTGTTGGCTGGTTAGCGGGAGGCTAAGGAACCTGCTTACAGGCAGGCTTCCAGGTAGGCCTGATCGAAGCCGAACTGGCGGGCCTTTTCCAACGTGTAGGGACGCAGACCGCTGGAACGGTATTCGCCCATGATCTTGCCGTCGGCGCCTTCATCAAGATATTCGAAGCCGAACAACTCCTGCGTTACGATCACGTCGCCTTCCATTCCGATTACCTCAGTAATGTTGGTGGTGCGGCGCGAACCGTCGCGAAGACGCTTGACCTGCACGATCAGGTCCACCGATTCCGCGATCTGGCGGGAAATGGCTTCCTTGGGGATCTTGATGTCGCCCATCAGGATCATGTTTTCCATACGGCCAAGGCATTCACGCGGAGAGTTGGCGTGCAGGGTACACATGGATCCATCGTGGCCCGTGTTCATCGCGGCGAGAAGGTCGAAACATTCCGCGCCACGAATTTCGCCCAGGATGATGCGGTCAGGGCGCATACGCAGGGCGTTTTTGACAAGATCACCGATAGTGATGGCGCCTTGTCCTTCGAGGTTCGGCGGGCGCGTTTCCAGCGGCAGCCAGTGCGGTTGCTGCAGGCGAAGCTCGGCGGCATCCTCGATGGTCAGCACGCGTTCGCCCGGATCGATCATTTTCGACAGGGCGTTGAGCATCGTCGTCTTGCCCGAACCCGTACCACCCGAAATCACGACGTTCATACGGCAGGCACCGGCGATCTTCAGCGCCGTTGCCATCTTGTCGTTCATCGAATCCCAACCCTTGAGCATATCGATGGTGATAGGTTTCTCGGAAAACTTACGAATGGAGATTGCCGTGCCCTTCAGGCTGAGCGGCGGCACGATCACGTTCACGCGCGAGCCGTCCTTCAGGCGAGCGTCGGCCAGCGGCGTTGTCTGATCGACGCGGCGGCCGACCTGGTTCACGATACGCTGGGCAATCTGGAACAGGTGGTTCTCGTCGCGGAACTTGATCGGGGCCAGCATCAGCTTGCCGCCCTTTTCGATGTAGGTCTGATCGGGGCCGTTGACCATGATGTCGGATACGTCCGGGTCGCCCAGCAATTCTTCCAGCGGACCAAACCCGAGAAGCTCGTCAATCAGCACCTTTTCCAGCGCGAATTGCTCGCGTCGGTTCAGTGTGACCTTGAGCTCGGCCAGCACTTCCATGATGATCGGGCGGAATTCTTCGGAAAGTTCTTCCTTGCTCAGCGTGGCTGCAGCCTCGGGATCGACGCGTTCCAGCAGGCGCGGCAGCACCTGTTCCTTGATCTTGTGGACAGATGCCTCGAAGCCGCCAAGTTCGCTGACGTTGTCGTGAACCGCATTGGTGCGATCGGCCAGACGGCTCATCGCGTCCTCGTTGCGTGGTGCGCCGCCCTCTACGGCTGTGCCTTCGGGAGGGACAGGGGGAAATTGCTCTCCACCGGGCGCGGGAACCGACTGGTCCTCGGCAGACGGCTTGCTGTTGCCGCTGCCGCCGCCACGCATGGGCTTGGCCACGCCAAAGCTCGGACGTGCGCCCTTGGACATGCCACCTGCGCCGCTCTTGCGTCCGAATGCGCTCATTCTCGCAAATCCCCTAAAAACTCGAATTGACCAACCGATTGAACGGCAGCTTTCTCTTGAGGGGTGTTTTCGCGCAGTTTGGTAAACAATTCGCAAACGATATAGTTTTGCTATGGTCGTTTCCCGGCCGATTCCAGCACGCAGGATGCGATTGTGTGCCAGCCACTGGATGCCGCAGCGTCGGGCATAGTCGCTGATTTGGCATTGGCCGCATCCCGGGTGATCCGGGTGTGAAGCAGGTGTGCCAATGCCTGCGCGTCTCCTGCCGGAAATGTCCACCCGAGACCGTCTTGCAGAATTTCGCTCGACAGCGCAGGCAAGTCGCTCGCGACGACGGGCACGCGATAGTGCCGCGCCATCGCCAGCACTCCCGATCCGGTGACCGAATGATACGGCAGCAGCAAGACATCTGCCCTGGCAAACAATTCGGCAGCTTGCTGATCGGAGACATATTCGTCGATAAGTTCTACGTCTGTCTCTTATACACATCTCCGAGCCCACGAGACAGGCAGAAATCTCG
>OJED01000269.1_pt1 | contig 12695 bp, 25 predicted proteins | sample 1593181 | NCBI WGS metagenome assembly OJED01 (sample SAMN05416772, study PRJEB24817) | seawater metagenome | isolation source: Sea water | place: Canada:Atlantic | collected 2013-07
TACGAGATTTCTGCCTGTCTCGTGGGCTCGGAGATGTGTATAAGAGACAGTATGGGAACAAGGCACCGCCTTGCCTTGAAACTGGCGGACCAGAATGGGCTGGAAAGCTTGTCAGTCCGGGCGTTGTTGATCGGTTTGGGCTTGAGCGGCTGCCCCTTGGCGCCCTTGCGGTTGAGAGGAAAGCCCCAGACCATCTGGGTCAGGCTCCCCTCGGCCAGCACCATGCCTGGATAGCCGGGGTATACTATTTCCGGCGCATTTCCGCCGGGTGCGACAGACATGTCCTGCCCAATCGCATCGAAGAAATGCGCAACCTCGTCCTGCGATTTCGACATACGATAGAGGTTGCACACCTGGTCTAGTAGCTCGCTTCGGCAGCGGGCACTGGCGATGCGATCATTCCGCCCGACATCGGCCAGATAATGTCGCCCGTCACGACGCCCATGCTCATCGGCAATTGGCTCGAGATGAAGCTGTGGACGGCCGTGGGCGCTGAACCCAGTGCATGTTCGGTCGCGTAAACCTTCATCGCGAGCTCTGGATCATCGGCATCCCAGGTTATCACTTCGCAGGTATCGGTTACGATCTCCGGGTCACCGATTTGCCCGAATTTATCGAAAGCAACCCGGTAATGCTTGCCCAGCGGCACTGCGCTTTCGGCAATCGGACCGTTGAGAACGTAAGCCACCAGAGCGCCGGTTTCGTCCGGGGGCAGGACAATGGGGATGTAGGAAATCGAATGGTTGCCATCGGGCTCCGCAGCCTCTCCATCAAGACAGTAGCTTGCCGATGGCGAGGCAATGACCGCGCGCGGCGCGATGTATTTGGCACGGGCCATTTGCTCAGCAATGCCTGACAAAGCGGGCGCCTGGGCGCCATCGTGCAGAGTTTCGGAAAGAATCTGACCTTGCGCAATCTCGTATTCGGCAAGCGCCACCAGCGGGGCCTGTGCACCTTCGCCGCGCGCGGCCACGATCATGACCATCCAGCCCCCTGGCGTGTCTGACGGGAAGGCAACAGCGCCGCGATAACCATCGCCAAATGCCCCGCCAGTCATCCCGGCGTATTGCCGCTGCGCTACGGCGCTGGCCTGCTGTACGTCAGCCATAACACGCGCGGTCGCCTCCGCCTCACGTGCCAATGCGTTGCGCTCGGCAAGATCGGCAGGCATCGTGTCCTGTGCGAACACCAAGGTCGGCGCGCTAAGTGCGAATGCGGCGGCAAACAGAATGCGGATCATGAATACTCCAGGTAATTCAACTGGAGGTTAGCCGGGCCTTCCTGAACGAAAACGAACCCGGCCAATCGATATTGCACGCGGAAGAACGTGCAGGGGATCAGGACGCTTTCTTGACCTTCTTCTCATCCATCAGCTGCTTAAGCTCACCAGCTTCGAACATTTCCATCATGATATCGCTGCCACCAACGAATTCACCCTTCACGTAAAGCTGGGGAATGGTGGGCCACTCGGAATAGGCCTTGATACCTTGGCGGATTTCCTGATCCTGCAACACGTCCACGCTACCAAATTCAACCCCGCAATGATCGAGAATGGAAACCGCGCGGTTAGAAAAGCCGCACTGCGGGAAGAGCGGCGTACCCTTCATGAACAGGACGACATCCTTGTCGCCCACGATCTTGGAAATGCGTTCATTGGTTTCGGCGCTATTGTCGCTCATCGGTCCCACCACGTCGTTAAGAAAACTGATAACCGTCAGTTGGGAACGCTGGTGTGCAGTTGCAAGGCGTGAAGCTCCCCACCCATGCGGTCGCCCAGGGCTGCAAACACCATCTTGTGCTGTTGCACGCGGCTTTTTCCGGCAAATTCGGCTGAGGTCACACGGGCAAGCCAGTGATCGTTATCATCCACCAGGGCTTCTATCTCCACCGTGGCATCGGGAATGGCGGCCTTGATCAGCGCTTCGATCTGCTGGGCTGGCATGGGCATTAATTTGGTCCTCGGGACATCAGGTAAGTCTTTTGCAGCAACAGCATCAGGATTCGCTCATGAACTGACGTTTGGCTTCGATAGCCTTTTCTTCCAGCTTGGTGCGAACGGCTGCCTCGTCGACATTGCATCCGGCCTGGGTCAAGTCGCCCAATACCTTGCGGATTACGTCTTCATCGCCCGCTTCTTCGAAATCGGCCTGTACGACGGCCTTCTTATAGGCATCGGTTTCTTCCGGGGTGAGATCCATCAATTCGGCGGCCCATTCGCCCACCAGACGATTGCGACGTGCAGCGACCTTGAAGGCGGTTTCCTCATCCATCGCATATTTGGCTTCTTCGCCGCGTTCGCGGTCCTTGAAATTGGTCATCGGAAAAATCCTTGGCTATGAAATTGCGCAATAGGGGTAGGCGGGTCAGGCCGCAACTCCGGTGCCGCGTGTCAGCCATGGCTTGCTGGAACCTAGGCGGTCTTCGTAGCGGGCAATGGCTTCGCCCCGCGTCAGCGTCAGGCCGACTTCGTCCAACCCTTCGATCAGACAATGCTTGCGGAAGGGGTCTATGTCGAAAGAAAAACGGTCCTGGAACGGCGTGGTCACACGCTGGGCCTCAAGGTCGATGGAAATCGGATCGGTTTGCGCGACCTCCAGCAATCGGTCCACCTGCTCTTGCGGCAAGGCGACCGTGAGGATGCCATTCTTGAAGGCATTGCCTGCGAAGATATCGGAAAAGCTGGGGGCGATCACCGCGCGGATACCCATGTCCAGCAGCGCCCAGGCGGCGTGTTCCCGGCTGGAGCCGCAGCCGAAATTGTCGCCTGCGATCAGGATCGGTGCGCCAGCGAATTCATCGCTGTCAAACACGTTATCTGGATTGTCGGCCCGCACCGCCTCGAATGCACCGCGACCTAGCCCCTCACGGCTGGTGGTTTTCAGCCAGCGTGCAGGAATGATTAGGTCGGTATCCACGTTCTTGCGGCCAAACGGGATCGCCCGGCCTTCAACGGTATCGACCTTCTCCATCAATCCGTCTCCGGCTTTTCGCCGCTGGGAATGGGGCCGGGCTGCGTCGGCTCGTTCTTCTTCTTGCGGCGATTGGCATAAAGCATGGCTGCGGCGATGGCGGCGGAGCCGATGGCACCTGCGGCGATGGCTGCTTTCTTGGGAATGCGATCAGTCATAAAGGTCAAATGCTCCTGTGATGGCTACGTTGCAAGATTCAGCGAAGAAATTGCTGCAATTTATCCCATTCCTCGGCCTTCTGGGCGAAGGTCATCGCTGCATGTGCCGGGCTGGAGGAGGGGAGGGCGATGGTTTCAACCGACATATCGTCCAGTTGAGGCCTGCCGATCGCTTCCGACTTGCGGCCGTTGAAGGCGACGGCCTGCAATTCGGGCAAGCGCGAAACAAGCAAGGGTAGGTCCGTGGATTCGATCGCGCGCATCGCGGCATCGAGGCTGCCCTCGCGCTCGGCTGACCGGACTGCGTCCCAAAGGCCGATCTGGTGCCGCAGCAGAGTTTCGATCCGTTCCTTGTAAGTCAGCGATACCAGCGGTGCGCCTGTAACCCGTTCTACGAGGTGCCAGAAACGGTTTTGCGGGTGTGCATAGTACTCGCCAGCCGCCAGCGATTTCGCGCCCGGCAGGCTCCCCAGGATCAAGAGCCGCGTATCGTCGGCGACGATGGGCGCAAAGGATGTCTTACGCAGGCTCACACGTCAGTTCGCGCACATCGGTGAGGCGGCCTGTCACGGCGGCGGCAGCTGCCATGGCGGGCGAGACCAAGTGCGTGCGCGCGCCGGGTCCCTGGCGACCTACGAAATTGCGGTTGCTGGTAGAGGCGCTGCGCTCGCCAGCGGGCACCTTGTCCGGGTTCATGCCGAGACAAGCGGAACAGCCCGGTTCGCGCCATTCCAGGCCGGCGTCGGTAAATACCTTGTCCAGCCCCTCCGCCTCGGCCTGCATTTTCACGAGGCCGGAGCCGGGCACGACGATGGCCCATTTCACATTATCGGCCTTGTGCCTTCCGCGCAGAACCTCCGCCGCGGCGCGCAGATCCTCGATACGGCTATTGGTGCAACTGCCGATGAAGATGTTCTGCACTTCTACGTCCTGCATCCGCGTGCCGGGCGCAAGGTCCATGTATTTCAGGCTGGCGCGCGCGGCTTCCTGCTTGGAAGGGTCGACAAAGCTTTCGGGGGCGGGAACGGTACCGCCGATTGCCACCACGTCCTCCGGACTAGTGCCCCAGGTGACAGAGGGTTCGACATCGGCGGCGTCGATTACCACGGATCGGTCGAACTCGGCGTCGGCATCGGTGTAAAGCGTTTTCCAGTAGGCGACGGCGTCGTCCCATTCGTCCGCTTTCGGTGCGAAGGGGCGACCCTTGATATAGGCAAAGGTCGTTTCATCAGGCGCGATCAATCCGCCGCGCGCACCTGCCTCGATGCTCATGTTGCAGACGGTGAGGCGCGATTCGACGCTCATCTTCTCGAACACCTTGCCGCGGTATTCGATCACGTGTCCGGTGCCGCCAGCCGTGCCAACCACGCCGATGATGTGCATGATCAGGTCCTTGGCAGTAATTCCAATCCCTAGCTCACCTTCGACGCGCACTTCCATTGTTTTCGAAGGACGCAGCAGCAAAGTCTGCGTGGCCAGCACATGCTCTACTTCGCTGGTGCCGATGCCGAACGCCCAAGCGCCAAGCCCGCCATGGCAAGCTGTGTGGCTATCGCCGCACACGATGGTTGTGCCGGGAAGGGAGAAACCCTGTTCCGGCCCCACGACGTGCACAATGCCTTGCTGCGATGATGTCGCATCGAAATAGCGCACTCCGAATGCGGGCGCGTTACGCTCCAGCGCGGCGAGCTGATCGGCGCTCTCCTTATCGGCGATGGGAATGCGTTCACCGCGCGCGTCGAGACGCGGGGTGGTGGGCAGGTTATGATCGGGAACGGCCAAGGTCAGTTCGGGATGGCGCACGACGCGCCCCTTCATGCGCAGCGCCTCGAACGCCTGCGGGCTGGTGACTTCGTGGACGAGGTGACGGTCGATGAAGATAAGGCAGGTGCCGTCGTCGCGCCGTTCGATCACGTGGGCATCAAAAATCTTTTCGTAGAGTGTGCGGGGTTTGCTGGCCATGTCGCGCAGATAGCGCGATCAGCGTTTCGCGCCAAGTAATACGAAAAAACGCTTCGTGTTGTCTTGGAAAGTTAACCTATGTCGCCTAACTTACAATTATGTCAGGTACGCCCTTTTCGATCCCGATCACCATCCTGCCCGATGATATCGATTTCATGGGTCATGTGAACAACTCGCGCTATCTCAACTGGGTGCAAGACGTGGTGTTGCAGCATTGGCAAAAATTGGCCCCTGCGGACGAGGTGGCAAACAAGGCCTGGGTCGCGCTGAAACACGAGATCACCTATCGCCGTCCGGCTTTCCTGGAAGACGACGTGATCGCCGAAACCGTGCTGGAGAAGATCAAGGGCGCCCGTAGTTTCTACAACACGGTGATTCGCCGCGGTGAAGAGGTGCTGGCAGAGGTGCAGAGCATGTGGTGCTGCATTGACAGCACGACCTTACGGCCCGCGCGCATCGATCAGAATGTCGCGGAGCGCTACTTCGGCCTGCCGCCCATAGAGAAGCCATAACCGCCGGAGCATCAGCCGGATCGAGGCCGGCGCGCTATCCAGCGAACCGGCCTGCAATCACATGATGCTAGCGACGGTGGTCATGGTGCTGATCGCGCGTGGCCTTGGCGAGCGCCTTTTGTGCATCGTCCACCCGTTCGCCCAGCGTGTTGAGTTCACGCCGGTCGAAACCGCCGCGCGAATAGCTGCGGTAAAGGTTCTGCAGTCCGCTGACATCACGAAGCAGACTGCGCGCCTCGCTGCGTGACAAATTCCCGCGGCTTTCAGCCTGTTCGACCTGTCGATCCAGTTGTGTAATCTGATTTTGCAATTGGTGGGCGGATTGCGCCGGCGCTGCGGCAGCTGGTGTGGCGACCAAGGCCCCGCCTGCCAAGGCAAAGGGAGCCGCAAGAAGGAACAATTTGGAGTTTTTCATTTCTGAGCCTTTCACACGTTCGGCGTGTTTGCCGATGTGTTGGTTATGGCAGTCGTTTGCCTGCTTGACCGTCGCCTCTGGTAAGATAGTGTCGCAAGGTTGCAACGAAGCTTTCCGTTGGCTGTACAAGCCCGTTGGCCATCCCTTTACGGGGTTATGGAGTGGGGTGCCTCGCGGCGTGTCATTCATACCGACCACTGGCCGCGTTTGCCTGAAGCGGTTTTAGTTCTAAGGCCAATGATCATGGCACAAATGCAGCAGCAATCCCGGCAATATTCCGGCCATGCCGTACAGGCAGTGATCGGCCTGGGTCTTGCCGCGCTGATTTTCAGCGTTTGGCTGGCGCTGCATATCTATGCCGTCTTCGTTTTCGTGCTGACGTGGATCAACCTGCCGCTGGGGGTGGGGATCGCGGTGTTGCAATGCTGGCTTTCCGTCGGCCTGTTCATCATCAGCCACGATGCCATGCACGGATCGCTTGCCCCCGGTCGGGCACGATTGAACGGCGCTATCGGAGGCGGACTTCTGTTCCTGTATGCAGGCTTCGGCTGGCGTAAAATGCGCGATGCGCATTTCGCCCACCACCGCCATGCCGGACTGTTTGGCGACCCCGATTTCGATACCGATAATCCCAAGAATTTCTGGCGCTGGTACAAAACCTTTCTGACGCGCTATTTCGGTTGGCGATCAATCGTCTACGTCTCCATGATCGTGACGGTATACTGGCTGTTTTTCGGCGTGCCGATGGTACAAATCGTGCTGGTATTCGGCCTGCCGGCCATCGCATCCAGCATTCAGCTGTTCTATTTTGGCACCTATCGTCCGCATCGCCATACTGCCGACAGCTTCGGCGATTGGCACAATGCCAGGTCGGACGATTTTTCGTCGCTCGTCAGCCTCGCAACCTGCTTCCATTTCGGCTATCATCACGAACATCACAGCTATCCGCAAACGCCGTGGTGGGCGCTTCCGCGTCGTCGCCGTGGACTTGCGCAAAGCGAGACGGAGCTGAGCAGATGAGTGTACTGGCAATCGTCCTCACCGTGGCAGGTGCGGTCGTTTTCATGGAACTGTTCGCCTGGTGGGCGCACAAATACGTGATGCACGGCTGGGGCTGGGGCTGGCACCGCGATCATCACGAGCCGCATGACAAGGCGCTGGAAAAGAACGACCTGTTCGCCGTGGTCTTCAGCAGCATCGTAATCGCCATGTTCGCCATAGGCTATTACGTGTCCGATTTCCTGTGGTGGTTTGCCATGGGCATCACCGTTTACGGCGCGATCTACACGCTCGTTCACGATGGACTGGTGCACCAGCGCTATTTCAATTGGGTGCCCAAACGTGGCTATGCAAAACGGCTGGTACAGGCGCACAGGTTGCATCATGCCACGATAGGGAAGGAAGGCGGGGTCAGCTTCGGCTTTGTCTTCGCCCGTGACCCCGCCAGGTTAAAGTCGGAATTGAAACGCCAGCGCGAAGCCGGCGTGGCCGTAGTTCGGGACAGCGTGGGCGCCTGACGCGTGCCTAGTTTGCGTAATTCACGTAAAGCCCGTGGATCAGGCCGGGCACGTAGAGGATCAACGTCAGGATCAGGTTGACAAGGAAGGTACCGCCCAGTCCGTGCTTCAGCGCAACGCCCAGCGGCGGCACGAGGACAGTGGCGATCAGGGTAATGATATTCATGAAGGGCTCCGATTGAAATTGGCGGGTTTTGCCCTATCAATCCAGCCAGGCGGCGCCTGTTCCTTCATCGTGTCCCGTCGCCAGGATAAACAGGCAAGATAAACAGGCAATCTGCCCGGCACGCCATCATTCGAGAATTTTGGCAATCGATCTCATCTCGATCCAGTCGACTTGCAGTGCCACAAGTCTCACCCTTCATACGCTCGCCTCTAATTTCGACGGGCAGCCAATGCGAATATCCAAGTGACTTGCAAGTTTCGTTTCATAGAATGTCGTCTTCGCAACCGCGTTGCCGCCAATCGTAGCAGGAGCAAGTTCTGGCGTCGAAACTTACGCCGGGCGCGCAGTCTCTAAGCCTGACTTGCCGCTATTCGCGCAGCGTGATCCTGCACCAGTGCGATCATGTTGGGCACACCCTGGGTGCGGTTGGATGAAAGCTGGTTCTTCAGGTCGAACGGGGACAGAGCCTGGGCGATATCCATCTGCGCCACTTCGTTCGCCGGCTTGTCCTGCACGGCAGAAATTACCAGCGCGACGATACCCTTGGTGATGGCGGCATTGCTGTCGGCAAGGAAATGCAGTCGGTCGGTCTCGCCGGTGGGATAGACCCAGACCTGCGCCGAACAGCCGCGCACCAGCGTCGCCTCGGTTTTCAGGGCGGCGGGCATCTCATCCAGCTCGCGGCCCAGCTCTATCAGCAGGCGATAGCGTTCGTCGCCTTCGAGGAATTCGTATTCTTCCTGAATGTCTTCAAGTGTTCGCATGACTGCCATCTAGTGGCTGCGCGTCAGAGGTCCACCCCGTTCGCGATGGCTTCGAGCTTGCGGATGCGTTCCTTCAGATCGGCAATTTCGATGCGGGCCATGCCTTCGCGCGATCCGCCTTCCATTTCGGGGCGTGTCTCGGGCCGGGTGCGATGCACCTCCAACTCGCGCCGCTTCAGGGCGAGCCAGCCCTGCCAGCCCATGAGCGCCGACGCGCTGAGCATGGCTATCGCGAGCAGGCTGCTTGCGGCGAACAACAGGTCGATTTGCGTCATTGAGGTCCTCCCTGCAGGTTTTCACTTCGGGGCCGCGACGACTACTCGTCGCGCAGTTTTTCTATTTCCTCTGCCGTCCGGCGGCCCGGATCGGTGGCGATACGTTCAAGCACTTTCACCCTCTCGCGCAGCTCTTGGACTTCCTGCTGAAGCTCGGCTTCGCGCTGGGTATGGGCGATAGGGTTGCCCTGGTTATCGCGAACGATGCCCTGCTTTGCATCCTGTGATCGTTTCCATGCGGCATAGGAGACACCGACAAGCACGAGCAGAAAGATCAGCGCCCATGCGCTCACGATACTTTCTCCTGCCGGGCGGCTTCATCGGCGCGCAGGTTCTCGATCTGGCGGGACAGATCGGCGCCGGGGTCGGTCACGATCCGCTCGATCACACGCAGGCGATCTTCCAGATTTTCGCTCAGCTCGCGCTGGCCCAGCGCCTGCTGCGCCTTGGCTTCTTCCACGCGGGCTCTCAACTCGAGCTTGCGCTCCTCATGCTCGACGGTGCGCTGGTGAAACTTGTGCGCCATCGCGAACACGAGGCTGGCGGCCAGCAGAATGAAGGTGAAAACTACGATCAGGTCGATATCCATCAAGTCGCATCCCTCTTTTCGCCACGCAAGCTTTCGATCTCAATTGCCAGCTCGCTGGAGCGGTCGGTGGCAATTCGCTCAAGCACGCGAACGCGGTCTTCGAGGCTGCCGGTTTGACTGGTTTCGATGGCGCGTGAATTGCGCCAGGCTCGCCTTCGCAGCAGCAGCCACGCGCCGCCGGCTCCAGCGGTAATTGCCACCACTGCAATTTGCACGGCGTCGATCATCAGAGCGGTGTCCGGGCCAAACATCAGTTCGCGTCCTTCTTCTCGCCCCGCAGGCTCTCGATCTCGTGCGTCAGGTGATAGCCGCTGTCGGTGACGATGCGCTCCACGTTGGCGAGACGATCCTTCATTGAACCGAGTTCTGCCTGCAGTGCGGCGTTTTCCTGGGTCAGCAGCTTCACACGTTCGGCGGCCTGATCGTTCTTCGGGTAAATCGCCTTGCCCCAGCTGTTCTCCAGCGGATAGCCGTTCTTCACGCGGATCCAGGTGGTGGCCACCCAGCCGATCACGCCGGAGATACCAACCAGGGCAATAACTTCGCTTGTAAGTTCAAATGGCATCAGACGCGTTCCTTGTTCTTGATATCCAACGGTACGCCGCTGTCGCGGGTGTCGCGAACCCTTCGGGCGGGCCCGTCGCGCAGCGCCTCGATCTCCTCGGCCACGGTGTAGCCCTTGTCGGTAACGATGCGTTCCAACACGATCATGCGGTCTTCCATGCGCTCCATCAGGTCACGCATCTGCTGGTTCTGTTCGCGCAGCTTGCGGGTTTCCTCGTCGTTGCGTGTCGTGTCGGTCTTTTCGGTCTTGCCGAACAACTCGTCCTCCAGCGGGTAGCCGTGCTTGGCGCGGATCCAGTTGTTCACGATCCAGCCAATGGTGGAGAGCGCGATGATCGCGATGATGAATTCGGGGCCGCTCCAGTCCATCATACGTTCTCCTTGCGCTGCGTTGCGAGCGGGACGCCGTTGCCTTCGTCGACACTGCGCTGATCGCGCAAGGCCTCGATCTGGGTGGCGATGTCGTAACCCTTGTCGGTGACAATACGCTCCAGCACGCGGACCCGGTCTTCCAGTTCCTGTACCCGGCTGGCGTATTGCGCGGCCTTTTCGGCGGTGCTGGCCGCTGTCGTATCCATCTGCATTTCAGCCAGTTTGCGCTGGTGCGTTGTCCAGATCGCAATAACCGGAATAGATACGCCGATCATCGGTATTAAGTAGGCCCAGTCCCACATGATAAAGCTCCCCTTGTACGATGCGCCCCTCAGCGCAGTTGTTCGATTTCCTGCGACAGGCGCGGATTGGCGGAGACGTAGTAGCTTTCAACGTCGGCCAGGCGGCGGTCGATATCCTTCATCCGTGCGCGAATTTCGCGGGCCGTGCGCTTCGGGCTCTGCCGCACGCGCTGCCAGTACTGCGTCTCTTCCGGCGCGGTGTATAGGTGCGGCGGCTTCTTACTGAGCAGAAAACCGGCAGCGATATAGGCAAGGATTGGCCAAACAAGTGTGACGGCAAGGATCAGCATGCCGAGCCGAATCCACAGCGCATTCACGCCTGTGTAGTCGGCCACGCCAGAACAAACTCCCAGCAGCTTTCCATTCACTTTGTCGCGATAGAGCTTTGTGCGGGGGCTGTTCATGCCTGGTGTCCTTTCTTCTCGGCGAGCAGTTCCTCCAGCTCGCGCAATGGTACGTTGTCGATGGCCTTGTCGTGCTGGATGCGGGCAGGTTCGAAATCGGGATTGTCGGAAGCGACGAGCCGCTCGACGGTGTCCATCCGCTCGTCCAGTCGCTTTGCCAGTTGATACAGTTCTTCCAGCAGAGCCTCGTCGTCAGTGGTGATGGTAGCCGCAGTCTTCCACCGTGTAATGTAGTGCAAGACGACCCACGGTAGTCCCACGAAAATGGCGACCATTACGATTACCCAATCGAGTTCCATGACTTATTCCCCTTCGTCCTTCTTGGCGCTGCTGCTCCCATCCTGACCTCTCAGGCCGAGCGCGCGCTTCATTTCCTCCAGTTCGTCGTCCACCTTGTCGCCGCCTTCCAGGGCGGCAAATTCATCGGCGAGCGTGGGCTTGTCCTGGCCGATACCCAGCGCATCTGCGCGGCCTTCGGCGTAGTCCACCCGGCGTTCCAGCTGGTCGAACCGGGTATGCGCTTCGTCCACGCGGTCGCTGGTCATCAGGCTGCGCAGCTTCACGCGGTTCTCCGCGCTTTCGAGGCGGGCTGAGATCTGGCTCTGGCGGCTACGGGCCTCGCGTAAGCGGTTCTGCAGCTTGTTGATATCCTGATCGTAGGCGCGCAGCGCATCGTCCAGCACAGCTATTTCCTGCTTGATCTGGTCGCACATGTCGGATGCCTTGCGCTTTTCCATCAGCGCAGCGCGGGCCAGGTCCTCGCGGTCCTTGCTCAGCGCAAGCTGCGCCTTCTCGGCCCAGTCGGTTTGCAACCGTTCCAGCTTTACCGTGTGGCGGTGCATTTCCTTCTGGTCGGCGATCGTGCGGGCAGCGCTTGCCCGGACTTCCACCAGCGTTTCCTCCATTTCGAGAATGATCATGCGGATCATTTTCGATGGGTCGTCAGCCTGGTCCAGCAGTTCGTTGAAGTTGGCGGCGATAATGTCACGGGTGCGCGAAAAAATACCCATCAAGGGTCCTCCGATATTGAGCGAATTGCCGGTGGGGGTGGGGCTGGTGCGGATGCGCTCGATCTCTTTATCGAGACGCGAGGCGATGCTGCTCCGGCCGGTTCCACGCGGCGTCAAAGGGTTGCGTTTCTCGTCGGTCACGCCAGTTCCACCGTAGGCAGGCCGACCAGCATGGCTGGCGTATCTGCCACCGGCTCCATACCGGCAAAGATGGTGAAGGCGATCATCGCGGCGATGCTAACCAAGGCGGCCTGGCCAAGCTGGCTGTTGAAGAAGCTGCGATCGAACATTTGGTTTTCCTCCTGAACCCTTTCTACACCATGGCTTGCAACAGGCGTGCCAAACTTCAGGATTGGCGCAATTCTGCGATTTCTTGAAATGGCCTTCTAATGCGTGGTTAGTGAGTATTGCCAAATGTTAGTGAATAGCACTATGAGTTGGTGATGGAGCGCGATAACCAGTTCATCGGCCAGTCCGGGGCCTTTCTCGATGCGGTGGAGCGTGCCAGTCGCGCGGCACCCATGGCGCGCCCGGTATTGGTAATCGGCGAACGGGGTACCGGCAAGGAATTGATCGCCGAGCGCCTGCACCGCCTGTCCGACCGCTGGGAAGAGCCACTGGTCACCATGAACTGCGCCGCGCTGCCCGAAACCCTGATCGAGGCTGAACCTGTCTCTTATACACATCTCCGAGCCCACGAGACAGGCAGAAATCTC
>OJED01000277.1_pt1 | contig 12497 bp, 13 predicted proteins | sample 1593181 | NCBI WGS metagenome assembly OJED01 (sample SAMN05416772, study PRJEB24817) | seawater metagenome | isolation source: Sea water | place: Canada:Atlantic | collected 2013-07
CTGCCTGTCTCGTGGGCTCGGAGATGTGTATAAGAGACAGGTGACGGTGGACCTGCGTCGGTCATCACCCACCTTCGGCAAATGGGCAGGTGTAGAGCTTTCAGCGGCAAACAAGCGAATGTTCTGGGTGCCCCGCGGCTTTGCGCACGGCTTCCTTACCCTCGAGGATAACACCGACTTCCTGTACAAATGCGATGCGCCCTACATGCCCGGCAGCGAACATTCGCTGGCGTGGGATGATCCGGATGTCGGCATCGACTGGCCAGTCGTGGGCCTTGATATCCAGCTTTCCGCGAAAGACCGCGAGGGTACTGCCCTCAATGATCTGGAGACTTTTGCATGAAAGTCCTCATTACTGGCGCTAATGGCCAGCTCGGACGCGGACTGATCGCGTCTGCCCCCGCTGATGCCACGCTTGTCGCAATCGATATCAACGAATGCGACTTCGCCGATGCCGACGCCATCCGCGCGCTGGTGCAGAAGCAAGCGCCTGATCTCGTCATCAATGCCGCTGCCTACACTGCCGTGGACAAGGCGGAGTATGACGAGGGTACGGCTCATGCCATCAATTGCGGCGCGGTGGCAGCCCTCGTAGAAGCGCACAACGGAAAGCTGGTGCACGTCTCCACCGATTTTGTCTTCGATGGGAACTCGTCGCGCGCCTATCGTCCGCAAGACGAGCGCAACCCTGTATCTGTATACGGGCATACCAAGGCCGCTGGCGAAGACCAGTTGCGCGATAGCGACATTCTTGTGCGCACGGCCTGGGTCTACACCGCTGGCGGCGCCAACTTCGTGCGCACCATGCTTAAACTCATGGCCGAAAAGCCTACGCTGAACGTCGTGGCCGACCAGGTCGGTTCGCCCACCTGGGCGCCGGGCCTTGCCGAGACGATCTGGGGTCTCGTGGCGAAGGATACCAGCGGCACATTCCATCACAGCGATGCAGGCGTTGCCAGCTGGTACGACTTTGCCGTCGCTATCCAGGAGGAGGCTCTGGCGATCGGGTTGCTGCAGGACGCGATCCCGATCACGCCCATCCCCACTGCCGCCTATCCCACGCCCGCTGGGCGCCCTGCCTTCTCGCTGCTGGATTGCAGCGGGACGCGTGCGCTATTGCAGGATGGCTACACCCATTGGCGCATCAACTTGCGAAAAATGCTGAAAGAGGAAGCAGCCCTTGGCTAATCTGCTCGTCACCGGGGGCGCCGGATTTATCGGCGGCAACTTCGTCCATTACTGGGCGCAAAAGCATCCGGATGATACGCTGACCGTACTCGACTGCCTCACCTATGCCGGCAATGCGTCCACCATTGCAGGCGTGGAGCAGGCTGAACTGGTAGAGGCCGATATCCGTGATACGGCGCTGGTGGAAAACCTGCTGCGCGACCGCGGGATCGAGACACTCGTGCACTTCGCTGCCGAAAGCCACGTCGATCGCTCGATCACAGGCCCCGATGCCTTTATCGATACCAATATCCTTGGCACCAACAGCCTGCTGAAAGCCGCCCGCGCCGTATGGCTGGACGAGGGTAGCGGGCGCGAGCATCGCTTCCATCACATCTCCACCGACGAGGTCTACGGCTCGCTCGGCCCGGACGATCCGGCGTTCAGCGAGACGACGCAATATCGGCCCAACTCGCCCTACTCTGCGTCCAAGGCATCGTCCGATCATCTGGTGCGTGCCTATCACCACACCTTCGGTCTGGATGTCACCACCACCAACTGCTCGAACAATTACGGCCCATACCAGCACCCCGAGAAGCTGATCCCGCTGTTCCTGCTCAATGCGCTGCACGGGCGCGACCTGCCGATCTACGGCGATGGCATGAACGTGCGCGACTGGCTCCATGTCGAGGACCATTGCCGCGGTATCGATGCGTGTCTTTCACATGGCCAGCCCGGCGAAGCCTATAACATCGGCGGCGGTGAAGAACTGTCGAACATGACTGTCATTGACCGAATATGTGCCGAAATTGACCGCGCCTTTGTCGAAGTTGAAGGTTTGGCCGAGCGATATCCCGAGGCGCCGGCTGCAAAAGGCGGCTCGACCAGCGCACTCAAGACTTTCGTCAAAGATCGCCAGGGTCATGACCGGCGCTATGCCATCGATGAGACCAGGGCGCGGGAGGAACTCGGCTACGTTCCCTCGTGGACCTTCGAGGATGGTATGGCACAGACCCTGCGCTGGTATATCGATAACGAGGAATGGTGGCGCGGACTTGCTGGTTGAGAGCGACCGACGAGGCAAGGCGAGAGACGGCACCCCCGGTCACCAATACCCATCGCTTTTACAATGCAAGACCACGATACGACCTGGCCGTCCGCCACCTACGCTTCATTCGATTCTAGCCGGCGGCGTCGCATAGCTACTGTGTGGTCGCCACGGTTGCACTCGCGCGCGGCGAGTGCCCCAAACTGCCATGACAAACCGCAGCATCCTCTCCTGCTGCCCGGATACGGCGCTTTTTCACAAGAAATCGTTCTATAATTTGCCATTAATTCAAGTGTCTACGACATTTTCGATTAAATTCGCGACATATTCACGCGCACCCCGATTTGCCGAATCACCCTCGCAATAGGTCTTATCTGACCCACCACACAGCCCTCTCACCTTCGATTCGGGCTCTTTTGAAATGGGGTTTCAAGTGACAGATCAGACCAATGATGATCCGAACTCGGTATCGGTTCCGACCGAAGGCTCTTCCCTGAGAAGGTTGGCGACGGGGACAGAGGATGCGTCGCCGCAAGACTATCAGCTCGAGCAGATATCTGGAGCGGTCTCTCCCGAACGATCACCGCTGGACCCTGCAGCTGCCGAAAATGCGGCGCTTCAAGCAATGGCGGAGATAGCTCCACAGAACCCGATGGAGGCAATGCTTGCCGGCCAAATGGTTGCTTTGCATCATTCTATCATGGACGGTTACAAGCGTGCAGCCCGTGCTCGAATGTACCCGGAGTGCGACGATGTGGACATGCGCCAGACGCTTAAGGCGAGCACTGTCTTCAATCGTCAAGTCGAAACGATGATGAAGTTGCAGAAGCCTGAAAACAAAGGCGAATCGAGAGGCTATGAACCCCATCCTATTACTTTGATGACGCCGGAAGAGAAGAAACGAAAGTTTGCCGAGCTTCTTCGGATGGTGATGGACGACAAGATGAAAGGTGTACGATTGGCGTCCCATGACAAATGAGAAGTCGCATTCACGCAACACGGCATCGATGCTCGCTTCTCCGAAGTGTGGAGCGATGACCAGGTCCGGGACGTTCTGCAGATCACCGAAGGTATCAGGTAAGGGGCGTTGCCGGATGCACGGCGGCGCGCGCGGCTCGGGCGCGCCTGCAGGCAACACCAACGCCCTCACCCATGGATTGTATACCAGGGAAGTGCGCGACAAGCGGCGGGTAGTTGCCCAGCTCATTCGCGAAGTAAATGCGACGCTCAACGAACTAAAGTGATGCTGGGGGCAAGTCTAATGCCAAGGTTGGTATCAAATACGCAAGGCCAACCTTCCTGCATCGCATCTAGGAACCCAGTCGCCCCACGTCTTCGTGTCGGGTTGTCACGGCGAGGCAGTTTTCTGATTGCAGCGCAGACGGAACCTTGCAACAGCGGGCCGACACTCCGCAAGGTGAGGATAAGCCAATGTTTCTGCGCAGCGATCAGCGATGGCGTTTGCGGTGATCAACCTTCTTCTTGCCTGAATAACGGAAGACCAAAGCCTTGCGATTACCACCTATCCATGTCGAGAAAGTCTGGGGGCTCAACCGCCTGCCTGCACCATTCGCGACTGACGCTGACAAGCGCATCGGCGAAATCTGGTTCGAGCCTCCCGCCGCGCTTCCTGAACTCCTGGTCAAGTATATCTTCGCCGGAGAGAAACTCTCAGTCCAGTGCCACCCCAATGACGCACAGGCGGCTGCAGCGGGATACGGGACAAACGGCAAGGACGAATGCTGGCTGGTCATCGATGCAGAGAAAGGCGCCAAGCTGGGAATAGGGTTTGAGGAGGGTATCGACATAGACACGATGCGCAGTGCCGCACTCGATGGATCGATCGAAGGCCTGCTGGCCTGGCACAATGTCGCGCCGGGCGACTTTTTCTACATCCCGGCGAACACCGTCCACGCTATCGGTGGCGGTGTGTCGATCATCGAGATCCAGCAGAACTTGGACATCACCTATAGGCTTTATGACTACGGCCGGCCGCGAGAATTGCATCTGGACGAAGGGCTGCGCGTGGCCTCGGGCGCGAAGTTCGACACTGCGACGCACCAGAAGGTACCTCGCAAGAGCAGCGTGACGCTTGTCGAGGGTCCTTACTTCAGGCTTGACCAGGTCGCGGGCGCGCCGGACGAAGACTTGCGTAACGACTACAGCAAGGCGTTACTGGTCATGCCTCGCGAAGGCGTGGTTCGCGTCGCAGGGGATGACATCGCCCCCGGCGAATGTGCGCTCGCGGGCTCTATCGACGAGATCGGCTTTGCAGACGACGGGGTCTGCCTGCTTGCCGCGCCGACGCGCAAGGAACCAACGTGAGCAAGATCGTGCCTGTCATCATGTGCGGCGGCAGCGGGACGCGCCTATGGCCGCGAAGCCGCAAGGCGCGGCCCAAGCCTTTCCTGCCGCTCGTTGGCGATAAGACGCCGTTTGCGGAAACGCTCGAGCGCTGCGCGGATGCTGCAGTATTCGCGCCGCCCATCGTCGTTGCCGGAGCAGCCCACGTCGATCTTATCCGCGAGAGCCTCCCTTCGGGTGGAGCTATCATCGTCGAGCCAGATGCCCGGAACACCGCTCCCGCAATTGCGCTGGCAGCAGCACGCCTGCCAGCAGACACGGTGATGCTGGTCTGCCCGAGCGATCACCATATTCGGGATACGGATGCCTTCACGGCTGCAGTTGCCGATGCCGTCGCCTTGGCGCACCAGGGCTATCTCGTGGCGCTGGGCATCACGCCAACTGCCCCTGAAACAGGGTTTGGCTATATCGAGCGCGGCGATGCGCTGGGCGGCGGCCACGTCGTACGGCGCTTCGTCGAGAAGCCCGATCGTGAACGCGCGCAGGCGTTTCTCGCCGATGGGAATTTCACTTGGAATGGGGGTATCTTCGTATTTCGGGCAGGAACTTATCTCGAGGAACTGACAGCCCACCGCGCCGATATCGCCGAGCTTGTTGGTGAGGCGGTCGCGTCAGGGCGCGAAGAGGGCGAGTTGTTTCATCCTGCGGCCGCTCCGTTCTGCCGCATCGAGGGCGAGTCGATCGACTACGTGGTCATGGAAAAGACCGGCAAAGCAGTGACCGTGATAGCGGACATGGGTTGGTCCGATATCGGCAACTGGAAAGCACTCTTCGAACAGCAGCCACGCGACGAGGCCGGCAATGCGGTGCGCGGACGCGCTGATCTTGTGGATTGCGCGAATGTCTGCATCGCAAGCGATGGTCCACGGGTATCAGTGATCGGGCTGGATAAAGTGGTGGTGGTCGTGGACGGAGATGAGGTTCTCGTCACTTCGCTCGACGGGACACAGAAGGTCGGCAAACTTCCTGGCGCGTCCAGCCAGTAGAATTCAGGATGCTCTAGTCTGGCATTTCCGTTGCCATGAGCGGGTGGAAAACGCTCCGACACATGATTGTATCGCTACGTGCCCTGCCCATAATCCCGGACAAAATCGGCATGCGCCCCTATCTCGTCCGAGAGCCAGTCGCCGCCGCGCGCTTGGCAACTGCTGGATAAAGATCAGATGCACGCTGTCGTTATCGGAGTGGGCCTCATGCGCTCAAACCGAGAATCCCCTCCATGCGGCCTCCTGTCTTCTTGGCTCCGGACATCAAGCCGCCCAACCCGGTTCTCCTAGAATTTAAACTAGGTGCATTCGCTCTGATATTGCCGGTAAACGATGGCTGCGCCGATAAGATTGAATTTAAGGTCAGACTGACAGCAACCCTATGTCCATATAATCCGGCAAAAACCCTTGGGTCTACTCGCGGGTCGGCTTGACGCAGCCTGCATCTTTGAGCGCTTCAACACGCTGCTCGAAAACCAAACTTTGCTTAGGCAATTCAGACGCAAAATTCACACGGTGGAAATCTGCCCTTCTTATTAAAGTGAGCGATCCTCTAGCACATAATTCTCGGATTTGTGCATCGGTCAGGTCCTTGCTAGAAAAAAGCAGTGGGCGGTTAGACAGGTCCGCCCAATTGCGCGTTTGGTCAACGGCATTGGAAGGGCTTTGTGTATCAAGGAGCACGAAGTCGGTTTGTTGCCGACTAATTAAATCCGCCAGATCGGCTTGCGGTTGAACCATCTGATATGCTGTAAACAACAAAAACGGGAGGGCAAATGTAGCGGTCGCTCCAGCCATTATGGCAGTGCCTGAACGTGCTCCCACTTCATCCTGCGCCGACCATCGGGTAAAGCCATAGCCGGCTAGCAGGATCAAGTTTCCAGCTACTGGATGCAAGTAGCGATATCCCCAGCCGTGACCCTGATATGGCAGCAGAAAGATCATGGCCAGAAGGGTGAGAAAAGCGCCACAGAATAATGGTAGCGCCAGCCTTTCGCGGTGGCGGATAGCGGGCCATGCTAGGGCCAGTAATGGCACCATGAAAAGAGGAGACCACGCAATATAACGCAGCAAATTGTAGTGCGTCAGCGCCAAAGTGGAGGGGTCGCGCTCTATCAATAGTGGGACAATCCGCTCTTTTATGAAACCCGTAGAACCCGCGCCGCTGCCTTGCGGCGCAGAAATCCCAGCCATATCCATAACCAGCGTAGGATAGCCAATCCAAAACAGCAGAGAAGCAGCGTAAACGAAAGCATATGTAGTAAACAGTGCCCAACGCTTTTGAGGGATCAGGGTGAGTATAAACGGCCCGGCGAAGAGCGGATGAAACACGATCTGATGCAACCCGATCGCCCAAGCGCCTATGACCATCGTTCCAAAATAGCCCCAGCGATCATTGCGCAAAAATAACGCAAGCCAAACCAGATTGAGGGCCAAATGCCCTGTCATGGCATAGGTCGTCATCGCATTGACCAGTATCTGCGATGACAGGACGTAACCAAGCAGACACACCCAGACAGCCCCCGGCGATTGCGGGAAAAGCTTTTTTGCGATGTAGAACAAAGTAATCAGTCCGATTCCAGCGAGAGCGGGATTCATCAAAGATGGATCGAGCAGGACGCCAAATGCGGCACGCATCATAGCATTGCCAGGGCCATAGGCTGACACTAGGATTTGATGGCTCGGCACATCGAGCAAGAATGACGGGACCAAACCTACCGCATAGCTCCGCCATTCTGGTGTGAGTGGCTGCGAAAGCTGCAATCTGCTGAAAATTTGCCCGTCAAACAGGACCATATGTTCATCCCGGGTAATCGCATAATTAGCCATGATCCCATAGGTACCCGCCCACAGAAGGAGCGAGAGCGCGCTAGCGAACAGCCAGACGTTGCGTCCCCGCGGCACCACAAATTTGAGCTTGATTGAAGGTGGTCGAAGCGCGATTGCCAAAAACAACACAATAGCTCCGGCGATAACGGCTATGTCCTGCTCGATAAAATAGACGCGCGTGATCATGGTGCTTGGAAATGGCAAAATCACGATCATAAGATAGCTGATCGCTGCCGCGCTCACGATCAGCAGTTTCTTTAGTGAGAAGATATTGGTGTCCATAGATCCAGCTTTAAAAGGCATCGAGCAAATGCCCTTGCCAGAACGCTGGCGTTAAAACCTCTGTGGTTAACATGCGGCAAAGATTTCGGAGACATGTGGCTCGAAGCTTAGGCGGCGAGGGAAATTAATTACTTACTTACCATTGCTGATTACCGCTGGATAAGAAGTTCTAGTGTGTAGAGGGATCAGAAATGGAATTGCAGCAATCGACACGATTCGTTGATGGTATTCAACCGCTGGACGTGTCGATTGTGATGCCGTGCCTCGATGAAAATCAATCGCTTGAGCATTGTATCGGAAATGCCCATGACGCCCTCAATCAGATTGCCCAAAAATACGGGCTTGTTGGCGAAATTGTTATTGCGGATAATGGCTCGACCGATGGCAGCCAAGCGCTGGCGACCAGTCTAGGCGCCCGTGTTGTTAACGTATCACGCAAGGGATATGGAGCTGCAATTATTGGCGGTTTCGATGCCGCATTCGGTCGCTATTTGGTGATGGGTGATTGTGACGGTAGTTATGATTTTACCAACAGCGTAGCGATGATTGGCCGTCTGCTTGACGGCGCTGATTTGTGCATGGGATCACGGTTCCAGGGCGGGATCGCGCCGGGCGCGATGCCTTGGAAGAACCGCTATATCGGCAACCCCTTGCTGACTGGCATTCTTAACCTTTTCTTCCGCTCGGGCATTGATGATGCGCATTGCGGACTGCGCGCTATTCGCAAGGAAACTTACCTCCAATTGGGCCTGCAAGGTGCGGGCATGGAGTTTGCCAGCGAAATGGTGATCAAAGCAACCTTGCACAAAATGCGGATCGATCAGGTCCCTGCGACGCTATCTAAAGATCTACGTGACCGTGAACCGCATCTGCGGCCTTGGCGTGATGGCTGGCGTCACTTGCGTTACCTTTTGATGCTCAGTCCTACGTGGGTATTTGGTGTGCCTGCACTGATCGCTATGGTGCTTGCCGGCTTGATCCTGTCTTTCTCTGCTCTGCATATACTTGGTATTTTGCCCGGTGCCGGAGCCTTTGGAGCTAGTTGGACAATTGCAGGCGGCTTCCTGCTCACGCTGGGGCATTTTGCCGCGATCATGGCACTGGCGACGCATTTCTACGGTGTGAAACTGGGGTATCGCAGGCTTCGCCCAAGCCTCAACAAGCGGCGCGATTTTCTGACTCTGGAACATGCCTTGGTGCTTGGAGGCTTGCTGGTAGCGGTCTCGGCTGGTGTATTTGGTATTGTTGCATGGAACTGGGTTGCGAGCGGATTTGCCGCGCCGCCTACCGTCTTGCCTGTCACCCTTGCCGCTGCTGCTGGAGTGTTAGGACTGCAAACGGTCATGGGCGGTTTTCTAGTAGCCATTATTGGCGGCCATGAAACGAAATATATCCCTCATACAAACATAGGCGACTATGCCCCAGTTCCTGAATTTGAGAATGCTGCATGACTCCGGAGCGCGCGAAACCACGACCTTGGCAAACGGACTGGATCATGCTGCGCGGATTGCGGCGGCTTGTCTCTGAGGAAACCAAGGCGCATTTAAGGGCGGGCCAATCGCTCGTCGATATGGGCTGCGGAGATATGCCTTACCGTCAGATCATTGAGGAATCCGGGGTTAGGTACCAAGGAGCTGATCTGGGCGATCAAGCTGATCTCAATATCGATGCAGCAGGCAAAGTTAATCTGCCCTCGCAAACCGCCGATGCTGTGCTGTCGGTTCAGGTATTAGAACACGTGCTCGATCTGAATGCCTATTGTGATGAAATTCGCCGGTTGCTTCGTCCTGGTGGCACTTTGTTTCTGTCGACGCATGGCACATGGCTATATCATCCCCACCCTGAAGATCACCGTCGCTGGACGCGAACCGGCCTTGCTGCTGACCTGGAATCCCGCGGTTTCAAAATCGAACAGATGGAGGCTTTAATAGGCCCCCTGGCAACCACTACAGTGGTCCGTCTTACTGGCATTGCGTTTTTCCTTCGACGCATCCCTGTCATTGGTCCAATTTTGTCCGGTCTATTGTCGCTGTTGATGAATTTCAGAGCTCTGCTGGAAGATGGGATTACACCGCAGCAGATGATCGAGGATAATGCATGCATCTATTGGGTGCGGGCCCGGCTGGCATGATCACTCATAAACGCCATCTTAGCTACTTTGCGGTGGCAGCCACCTGTCTGATCGCGCACAATCTGGTGATGATTGGAACCGACACCCTTGGTTTTGTCTTGGTGTCGGCCGTTTTGTCTTCCTTCGTGGTGGTCGTTGTATTGGGCTATTTGCTACACAGTCGCGTCACGTTTGCGGAACAAATTTCATGGCCCGGGTTTTCGCGATATGTTTTTGCAATGTCACTGAATATTCCGGTTTCGCTGATCCTCGTTTGGATTTGGAAAGCCGCTTGGGGATTCCCAATGTGGATTGCCTCTCCTGCCGCGACCGTGTGCGCACTTGCCATCAATTACACGACCAGCCGCTGGGCTATCGTTATCCCCAGACCAGTTTCGGAGTAAACAATCGATGTCCCATCAAGCAATCATCGATCCGCGAGGCGTTCAATCGATTCTCGCACGTCACCTGCCGATGTATAAGGTGAAGATTCCCAAATATCAGGCGACCATGCTCGAGAAGCTGGGCGAAGTGTGGGACGGCCCACATGATCGTTTGCTGGATGTGGGTGGAGGCACCGGTGTGATTGCAGAGGCGATGGCCGGACTGTTTCCTGTAAAGCAAGTCCATGCAGTAGATCTGGTTGATCGCTTCTGCCCTGGTCTGACAGTGCAAACCACACAATACGATGGCCGGACCCTGCCATTTGAGGCCAATTCATTCGATGCAGCAACTTTGAACAATGTGCTACATCATGTTCCAATATCTGAGCGCGCCGATCTCCTGCGCGAAATCCGCCGAGTGGTCGACGGCCCGCTATATATTAAGGATCACATTAAGCGCGATCTGGTCGATGACCTGCGATTGACGGCGCTCGATGCTATCGGAAACATTCCATTTTGTGGCATGGTCAGGGCTGATTATTTGTCCTCTGTAGAATGGCAATCTCTGACTCAAGAAAGCGGCTGGAAATTTGGCGCAACGGCGAAACAAGCTGTTTACCGACGCGGATTATACGGCTTCGTTTTCCCAAATCGCCTTGAAATGACTGTTCGTCTCGATCCGGTTTGAACTCGGAAACTAGCAATGCGAATACTGACAGTCACACACTTTTATGAAAGCCATGGCGGCGGGATTGAAAGAGTTGCCGGGCAGCTATGCCGCAACCTTGCCGCGCTTGGCCATGACTGTGGGTGGGCTGCTAGCTCATCTGATCCTGCACCCATTCACGACATGGTGCGGCCGGTGCCATTGGCTTGCATCAATCCGACTGAACGGCAGACCGGGTTGCCTATGCCCGTTCCTGGCGTTCGCGCGCTCAGGAACCTGGCCCGCGAAATATCCCAAGCGGACGCAGTAATTGTTCATGATGCGCTGTATTGCACTTCCATCGCGGCAATGGTCATGGGCCGGCTGAAACGTAAACCGGTGATCCTCATTCAACATATTGCAGAGATCCAGTTTGCCTCGAAAGTAATGCGCAAAGTGATGAGACTGGCAAATGCCATGGTAACGCGTCCCATGCTTCGGGGTGCACATCAAGCAGTGTTCATCAGCGAGACTGTCCGAAGCAAGTTTGCTGCGGTGAAAATGAGGCGTCCAGCGCGTTTGCTGTTCAATGGCGTGGACACCTCGATATTTCATTGCGGCCAAGCGGATCGCTCTCGTTTTGGATTGCCGCCCGATGGAAAGGTTGCAGTGTTTGCTGGCCGGTTTGTAGAGAAAAAGGGGCTGGCAGTTTTGCGCGCCTGCGCCGCCAGAAAGCCTGAGACGACCTTCGTGCTTGCAGGTTCGGGGCCGATCAATCCGGCGAAATGGAATCTTGCCAATGTGGTATTACCGGGTGCCTTGTCACAGCATGACGTAGCATCATTGTTCTGCACTGCAGATGTATTGCTGCTACCAAGTGTTGGGGAGGGCTACCCTCTCGTTATTCAAGAGGCGATGGCATGTGGTTTGCCGATTGTCTGCGGGACGGAAAGCGCGAAGGCTGATCCAGCTGCGCAGCGTTGGATGCGAGGCGTGCATATCGAGCTGGCAGATGCCGAGGGCACAGCCGAGCGGGTGTGCGACCTGCTCGAGCAACCTCTCTTGTCATCCCAAGAAAGACGCAAGATGTCCGGCTACGCTTCCGCTGAGTACAGCTGGCGCAAAATAGCTAAGAGAATAGCGGAACTGGTGCCGTCAGTGTAAGCGCAGCCAATCTGCTTACCTCAGGCAATGAGTTGAAATGTCGAAATGGGCTTGGTGGTTTGGCTCTGAAATTGCAAATCATGTCGCCAGATTAGCAGCCATGCATTCGAGCTGACACGTTAGTCTGACAAAACTAAGTCCGCGGAACATCTGCGTTTTCTATTTGTCCGTCGTCAGAACATTTGCCACATCTCGCGGGGTGGTATTGCTGAGTGTGTACCTCGTTCGGGATTGATGTTTAGGCGGCCAATGCATGAAGTTGGAAGCTGCGCGTTAACCACCCCATAACCATTTTCCTTCATTCCTGGTGAGGACGAACAACCGGGGGCATTCATGCACACTTCTAACGATGGCAATACGGATCAGATCACGGTTGACGTGGCCATCATCGGGGCCGGGCCTGCCGGGCTGACGGCGGGATATCTGCTGACCAAGCAGGGCAAGAGCGTTGCCATAATCGAAAAGGATGCGACCTACGTCGGCGGCATCAGCCGCACGGTGGAACACGAGGGATATC
>OJED01000287.1_pt1 | contig 12281 bp, 13 predicted proteins | sample 1593181 | NCBI WGS metagenome assembly OJED01 (sample SAMN05416772, study PRJEB24817) | seawater metagenome | isolation source: Sea water | place: Canada:Atlantic | collected 2013-07
TTTCTGCCTGTCTCGTGGGCTCGGAGATGTGTATAAGAGACAGGGACGCACGCGGCCCATGATGGCGTTGAAGTTCGCGCCATCACAATAAACCAGACCGCCCGCTTCATGAACCGCGTCCGAGATCGCTTTCATGTCGCGCTCGAACAGGCCGCAGGTGTTGGGGTTGGTGATCATCACGCCAGCCACATCGGGGCCAAGCCGCGCCTTCAGCGCTTCCAGATCGACGCGGCCATCCTTGCCGGCTGGAATATCCTCCACCTCGTAACCGGCAAAAGCTGCGGTGGCGGGATTGGTGCCGTGTGCGCTTTCGGGCACCAGCACCACCTTGCGGGCATCGCCGCGCGCTTCCAGCGCGGCGCGAATGCACAGGATACCGCACAATTCGCCATGCGCGCCTGCCTTGGGGCTCATGGCAACAGCGCTCATGCCGGTCAACTCGATCAGCCAGTGCGAAAGCTCGTCAATCACGCCGAGCGCACCCTTGATCGTATCGACAGGTTGCAGCGGGTGCACGTCGGCAAAACCCGGCATGCGCGCGACCTTCTCGTTCAGCCGCGGGTTGTGCTTCATGGTGCAACTGCCCAGCGGAAACAGGCCAAGGTCGATGGCGTAGTTCTGGCGGCTGAGGCGGGTGTAATGGCGCACCGTCTCGGGCTCCGAAAGGCCGGGAAGGTCGATCGACTGCTTGCGGGCGAACTTGCCGAGCCTGCCCGGTGCATCGGTATCGGGTTCTGGCAGGTCCAGGCCGCAGGTTTCGCGCGTCCCTATCTCGAAGATCAGGCGCTCCTCCAGCATCAGCGCCTTGTTGCCGGTGACGGTTGGATGGTGCGCTGCGTCATCGGCGGCCACGGGGGTGCCGGGCTTCCAGCCGCTCTGGTTCATCTTATTCATGCCAATTCCTTCGCGCCAAGCGCCTCTTCAAGAGCGGTAGCCAGCGCTTCGATATCATCCTCGGTATTCGTCTCGGTAATGGTAACCAGCAGACCGTTCTCGAGTTCGCCGCCGCCGGGGAACAGGCGGCCCAGCGAGACACCGGCAAGCACGCCATTATGGGCCAGATCGCGCACCACCGGCCGCGTTTCCCTGTTCAGCACAACGGTAAATTCGTTGAAGAAGGTATCGTTCAGCACGCTGACGCCGGTCACCTTGGCAAGTCGGTCCGCGGCAAGGCAGGCGAGGCGATGGTTTTCGGCCGCCAGCGCCGTCAGCCCCTTTTCGCCCAGCAATGTCATGTGAACGGAAAAGGCCAGCGCGCACAAGCCGCTGTTGGTGCAGATGTTGCTGGTCGCCTTTTCGCGCCGGATATGCTGCTCCCGCGTGGATAGGGTAAGCACGAAGCCGCGCTTGCCATCGGCATCCACCGTTTCGCCGCACAGTCTGCCAGGCATTTGCCGAACATGTTTGGGGTTGGTGATGGCAAACAGACCAAGATACGGCCCGCCGAACTGCAGGCCTACACCGATGGACTGGCCTTCCCCCACAACGATATCCGCACCAAGGTTGCCCGGCGCTTCCAGCGCGCCAAGTGCAACAGGTTCGGTGTTCACCGCGATCAGCAATGCGCCCTTGTCATGCGCGGCATCGGCGATGCGCTGCAGATCGGGGATGCGACCCATGATGTCCGGATATTGCACCACGACGCAGCTCGTTTCCTCGTCGATCCGCGCAATAAGCGCATCGTCACAGGGGTCGGGATCGAGCGCGGGCAAATCGTAATCGACGTGCTCCGGCGTAAAGCGAGCCATGGTCTGGGCTACGGAAACGTAATGCGGATGGACCCCGCCGCTCATCAGGATGCGGTGCCGCTTGGTCAGCCGCGCCGCCATCACGATGGCCTCCCAGCATGCGGTGGAGCCATCGTACATCGAGGCGTTGGCCATCGCGCACCCATAGAGCCGCGCGACCTGCGTCTGGAATTCGAACAGCATCTGCAAGGTGCCCTGCGCGATTTCCGGCTGATAAGGCGTATAGGCGGTCAGGAACTCACCGCGCTGGATGATGTGATCGACAGTCGCGGGCACGTGATGGCGATAGGCCCCCGCACCGCAGAAAAACGCCGCGTCCGCCGCGGCGAGATTCTGCTTCGACAAGCGCCGCATATGTTTTTCGACCGCCATCTCGCTGGCGTGGAGCGGAAGCCCCTCGACAGGTCCATCGAGGTAATGCTCCGCTGGCACATCGTCGAACAGCGCATCGACCGAAGACGCGCCGATCTTTTCCAGCATCGCGCCACGGTCGATGTCGGTGAGGGGGAGGTAACGCATGCGCTCAGTCCAGCCCTTCGCAGAAAGTCTTGTAGGCGGTTTCGTCCATCAAGCCTTCCAGTTCGGCGGAATCGGATATGCTCATACGGAAGAACCATCCTTCGTTCTCGGGGCTGGAATTAACCAGTTCGGGCTCGTCCTCCAACGCCTCGTTACCCTCGGTAACAGTACCGGAAATGGGCGCGTAAACGTCGCTGGCGGCCTTCACGCTTTCAACCACGGCGGCATCCTTGCCCTTGGCAAGTTCGGTGCCCGATTGCGGTGTTTCGACAAACACAATGTCGCCCAGTTGCGATTGCGCATAGTCGGTGATGCCGATGGTGGCAGTTTCGCCTTCGACATCGATCCATTCATGTTCTTCGGTGAAATAGCGGGGCATCTCAGGCTCCTTTGCGGGCATACTTGTGGGGAACGAAAGGCAGGGAAACGACGCGGGCAGGCAGGCGTCGTCCACGAACCTCGATATGCAGATCGGTATCGGGCTGGGCGTGCTCGGTCTCGACGAAGGCCATCGCGATCGGGTGGCCCAGGGTTGGGGAGAACCCGCCGCTCGTGACGGTGCCGACAAGGGCGTCGCCTGCAAATACCTTGGCACCTTCGCGTGCGGGCAGGCGGCCTTCCAGTGCCAGGCCGACCCGACTTTGCGCGCATCCGCCACCCTCAAGTCGCGCCATGCAAGCCGCATGACCGACATAGCCGTCGGTCTCGCGGCGGGATTTCGGCAGAGCAAAGCCAAGCCCGGCGCTGACGGGATCGGTATCTTCGGTAAGGTCGTGACCGTAGAGCGGAAGTCCGGCCTCCAGCCGCAGGCTATCGCGCGCACCCAGGCCCGCGGGCTTTACCCGCTCGTCGGCAACCAAAACATCTGCCAGCTTTGTGACATGGGTGGCGGGCACGGTAATTTCGAAGCCATCCTCGCCGGTGTAGCCGGATCGACCGATTCCGATCATCGCGCCCTCCCATTCGAGCCCCGTGCCCTGCATGAAATACAGATCATCGGTGCAGCCCGGAAAAATACCCTCCAGTACCGCCGCAGCTTCCGGCCCCTGCAAGGCGAGAAGCGCGCTATCGTCCAGGTGGTTCATGGTGACGTCGTCGGGCAAGTGTTCACGCAGCCAGGCAATATCGTCCCACTTCATCGCGCCGTTCACGACGAGGTAGAACTCTTCTTGTCCTTCGCGACTGGTGTTGGTCACCATCAGGTCATCGAGGATGCCGCCGGTCTCGTTCAGCAGCAGCGAATAACGGATGCGCCCGGGCTTCAGCGTGGAAAGGTTGGCGGGAAGCACAGCTTCCAGCGCGGCCGTCGCGCCGTCGCCGCTGATAACCAATTGCCCCATGTGGCTGACGTCGAACAGACCGGCCTTGCTCCGTGTCCATTCGTGCTCTGCCACAATACCTTCATACTGGATCGGCATTTCGTAGCCGGCAAAGGCTACCATGCGCGCACCGCGATCGCGGTGCCACTGGTCCAGCGGCAGTTTCTCCGGCGGCAGTTCTTCGAATTCTTGCGGTTCGCTCATCAACGGTTTCCAGACACGGCGTGGCAGCGCCCGATATCCGGGCCCTTCGACCATGCCCCCTCTGTCGGGAAACCTGAGAGACTTGACGCCGGTTCTATACGGAACCGGTGCTTACCCCTTCGGTGGTTTGCCGATAATCTGCGGCAAACGCTTTCCAGAGTGCCTGAACTGGTCGCGCGGTCCATTTTGCCTGAGAGTTTCCGGGGCGGTTGCTCCTTCGGCGGTCGTGACGGGTAGGGCCAAGGCACTCTCCCGCGCATCCAGCCGACCACACACAAATTCACACATGCGAATCGACAGGCATGTCTTCTCTTGCTGCAACCACACCCCTCGGTCAATTGCGAAACCGCAGTTTTAGGCGCAAATGCCAGAGTTCGACCGCCGCGTGTGCATGTGCGCGAAGCATCGAGGAATTTGGGCAGCGTCCACAGAAAGGACAAACGCCCTTGCTGCCAATGCGAATAATTATCATTTACGATGCCGCGGTGTACTCCTAGGCGGCGCAAATGCAGCATGCCGCAAATCTTCGATACATTATTCGGGCCTCCCGCTGAGCCGTTCGACCATCAAGGTCTGGTTCCTGATCCACAAGTGGAGCAGCCTTGTCTCGACGTTGTTTCTCATGATGCTGTGCGTTGCCGGGCTCCCACTGATATTTCATGACGAGATCGACACACTCACGGGCGAGGATTGCGAGGCTTCGCTGGCAGGACCGCCCTCTGCCAAAAGCGGCGTCGCGCTGGACGAGATGTTGCAAGTTGCGCTGGCACAGCGACCCGGCGAAGTGCCGCTGTTCATGGCATTCAGCCAGGATAGCCCCCTCCTGACAGTGACGACCGGTCCTGCGCCCGATGCACCGGGCGGCGCAATGACACTTTTGTTCCTCAATCGCAGCAGCGGTGAAAATATCGGTCCGGCTCCCGCGGGCGGGTTCATGGAATTGTCCTGCAATTGCACACGGACCTCTTCCTTGGCCTGCCCGGCATGTTGTTCCTGGGGTTGATGGGCGCGCTTTTCGTGGCCGCCCTCGTCTCGGGCGTGGTGCTCTATGCTCCGTTCATGCGGCGACTGCCTTTCGGCACGCTGCGCACCAATCGCAGTCGCAGAGTCCGGACGCTCGACCAGCACAACCTGCTCGGCGTCGTCGCGCTTGGCTGGATGATGGTGGTGGGCGTGACCGGCATCATCAACGCCTTTGCCGATCCGCTGGTGGACAATTGGCGCAACGGCGAACTGGCTGAGATGACCGCGCAATATGCTGGAGACGCACCGCTGGATCCGGCCCGCTGCGGCTCGCTCGATGCAGCGATGGCCTCTGCCCAAGCCGCCCTGCCGGGTCGTTCGCCGCAATTCATCGGCTTCCCCGGCGGAGACTGGAGTACGGGGCATCACTATGCGGTGTTCTTCCAGGGAGACCGCCCGCTTACCCGGCACCTGTTGACACCTGCGCTGATCGACGCCCGCAGCGCGCAGTTGACCGACATGCGCGCCATGCCGACGATCAACCAGGCGCTGATGATGTCCAAGCCGCTTCATTTCGGCGATTACGGCGGCCTGCCGCTCAAGCTGATCTGGGCGGTGCTGACGCTGGCAAAGATCTGGGTATTGTGGACCGGGCTGTTGCTGTGGCTGCGCCGATCGCCTGCAAAACTTGAAAGGCGGATCGACGAGATTGCAACCGGCGCTTCGCAAGACATGCCAGCATGATCGTGGAGAGAACCACCCGCCGTAGTCAGCGCGCCAGCATCCCGCCGGTGTACGCCATTCCCGCAGTCTTGCTGCTGACCAGTATCGCTGGCCTCGTTCTTGGCCTGACCGGCGACGGCCTGCCCGACGCCCTTTCATGGGCGCTGCTTTCCATTCCCATTCTTGCTGGCGGCCTCGCTTTTGCGAAACGCAGTTGACCTCAACCAAGGACCGAAAATGACCTACTGCCGTTCGTACCTGCCTGCCTGCGCCATCGCTGCCGCGCTGGCATCTCCTGCGGCGGCCCAGCAGGATGATGACGGTTCCATTATCGTCACTGCGCAACGGAGCAACGCAACGCAAGTTATCAATGGCGGTGAGGCCGGGGTGCTGGGCAACCAACCTGCCGAAGACCTGCCTTTCGCGATCCGCAGCTTCGACGAGACGCTGATCTACAACCAGCAGCCGCTGACCATTGGCGACGTGCTGGAAAACGATCCCACCGTGCGCATTACCTATGGCTTTGGCAATGCGGCGGAGCAGTTCGTGATCCGCGGCTTCTCCCTGTTTGGGGACGATCTGGGCGTCAACGGCCTCTACGGTATTGCTCCACGCCAGCTCATCGCGCCTGAACTGTTCGAACAGGTGCAGGTACTGAACGGATCGTCCGCCTTCCTCAACGGGGCGGGACCCGGCGGCACAGGGCTCGGCGGCAGCGTGAACCTGCAACTGAAACGCGCGGGCGAGGACCGAAACCGCGCCACGGCGACGTTCGTCGGCGACGGCCATTTCGGGGGAAGTTTTGACGTGTCCCGCCGGTTTGGCGAAAGCCGCGAATGGGGTGTGCGCGTGAACGGTGCCTATCGCGATGGCTAGGTGTCGATAGATCGCGAAGATCGCCGTGCACAGGTGCTTGGCGGTGCGCTGGACTATGATGGCGGGGCTTTCCGCGTAGCGCTCGATCTCGCCTATCAGGACGTGCGCGTTGATAGTCTGCGGCCCAAGGTCACGCTGCTGGCGAACGCTATCCCCGATGTGCCCGATGCGGATGCAAACTACGCGCAGGATTACACCTTTACCGAACTCACCGACATTTTCGGCACGCTGACCGTGGAATATGACATAGCCCCTGACGTTCTCGTCTATGCCAAGGCTGGCGCGCGGCGCTGGGACGAGGAAGGGATCTATGGCGGTATCCAGGTCAGCGATATCATGTTCACCTCCGGAACCACGGGAAAACCCAAGGGGGTGCTGACCTCCCATCATCAGGCGGTGGCAACGTTCGGCAATTGGGCGCAGCGCGTCGATCTGCGCGAAGGCGATGTCTACCTGATCGTCAATCCGTTCTTTCACACTTTTGGATACAAGGCAGGTTGGGTGGCCGCGCTCGTGCAGGGTGCGACGATCGTTCCTCAGCAGACATTCGACGTGCCGCAGACCGTTCGCCTGATCGAGGAGCACGGGGTCAGCTTCATTCCCGGCCCGCCGACTATCTATCAATCATTGCTGCAGGAACTGGCTGTCGGAAAACCGCATGACTTTTCCACCTTGCGCGTTGCCGTGACAGGAGCCGCTCCTGTTGCACCCGAACTGGTGCGTCGTATGCGCAGCGAACTTGGCATGCGCGGCGTCGTCAACGGCTATGGAATGACCGAATGCGGTGCCATCTCGATGACCTGCAAGGACGACAACGCCGAAACGATAGCAAACACCTGCGGTTGTCCCCTGCCCGGACTGGAAGTGCGTTGTATCGATGAGGAGGGCCGGGAACTGCCGCCCGGCGAGGCGGGGGAATTCGTGGTTCGGGGCCATTCCGTCATGCAAGGCTATCTCGACGATCCGGAAGCGACTGCCGAGACGATCGATGCCGAGGGCTGGCTCCACACTGGTGATATCGGTATCCTCGACGAGCGAGGCTACCTCAAGATCACCGACCGCAAGAAAGACATGTTCATCTGCGGCGGCTTCAACGTCTATCCTGCCGAAGTCGAGCGTAGTCTGGCAGAACATCCCGCCATTTCCGCCTGTGCGGTAGTCGGCATCGCCGATGAGCGACTGGGCGAAGTCAGCAAGGCGTTCGTCGTCTTACGCAAGGATGCCGCTGACGATGTCGACGTGGCAAGCATCGTCGCCTGGGCACGCAAGGCAATGGCGAATTACAAGGTTCCCAGGGAAGTGGAACTGGTGGAGGATCTGCCGCGCAACGCAGCAGGAAAAGTGGTGAAGGCAGAACTGCGGTCTTGAAGACGAGATGCAGCGCTGCCGTGTCTGACGCGTCGCGAAGCGGATTTGGTGCCGGTTATCGCGTAGGCGCTGTCACCAGCGCCTTGCCTTCCGGCGCGAAAGTGACGCTGGTAAGATCGCGTGCAAATGCACATTCACCGGGTTTTACCACCTCTTCGCCGCCGACAACGATCTCTCCCGACAGCGGCAGCACCAGCAGTGGCTGGGAATAGCTGTAGAGGAGGCAATCGCCCGGCACGCCGTCCACCCAGTCCAGACGGAAGGCAGGGCCGTCCACCAGCGAAGCACTGCCGCTGGTGGGCAGGCGCTGGTAGAGGCCGCGATCGTATGGGGCGCCATCGGCTATTGCCGCCCCCACATCCAGATGCAGCTCGCGCGGTCGACCATAGTCATATAGGCGATAGGTGATGTCGCAATTCTGCTGCACTTCGACGATAGAGCATCCCGGCCCGATGGCATGCACGGTGTTGGCCGGAATGTAGAAGAAATCGCCCGCCTGTACCTCGAACCAGGTCATCAGGTCTTCGATCGTACCGTCGGTAGCGGCATTGCGCATCGCTTCTGTATCGAGGGGCTGGTCGAAACCGATACCCAGCGTAGCGCCGGGTTCGGCGGCAATCACCAACCAGCATTCATCCTTGCCTATGTCTCCCAAACCCGCAGCCTTGGCTTGTTCGGCATCGGGATGACACTGCACCGAAAGTTTTTCGCTGGTGAACAGGTATTTCACCAGCAAGTCTGACATGATGGGAGGTGGCTCGAACCATATCTCGCCGATACGCGTGTTTTCGGGTGCAGCGAAAGGCGCGGGCAATTCATCCCGGCCCCAGACTTTCTCGACAAGGCGGGTAGGCAGCAGCATTCGCGCAGGCTTAGCGCCAAAACCTGCAAAAACCAGTACCAACCGAGATTCCTCTCGCCCCGTGTTGTGCTGCAATCTAGGATACAGCCGTGAACGTGGAGACAGCCTTGCTCTTGCCATTCCTTGCCCTGCTTCTGGCTGGCGCAGGGGCAGGATTTGCAGGAGGTCTGTTCGGCATCGGTGGCGGCTTCGTGGTGGTGCCGGCCCTGGTGCTGATCCTGCCGCTGCTGGGTGCATTGCCAGACCAGCTGACCCATGTTGCCGTAGGCACGAGCCTTGCTACCATCATCTTCACCTCTCTGCGATCCGTTCTCAGCCACGCGAAGCGCGGCGCGGTGGATACAGGTGTGCTGAAAAGCTGGGCGCCGTGGGTGGTGATCGGTACGGTGCTGGGCGCATGGGTGGCCGACCTTGTCAGTTCCGCCACACTGGCGCTGATCTTCGGCGTGAGCGTGCTTGGCTTTGCGGTCCATTTTCTCAGCCCCAGCATGCAAGACAGGCAGCTGGCGCAAACCATGCCGGGCGGCGTTGTGCGCGCGGGCCTTGCTGGAGGGCTGGGCCTGCTTTCATCGCTGTTGGGCATCGGTGGTGGCACAATCACCACAATGACCATGACCCTGTGCGGCACCAGCATCCACCGCGCCATCGGTACAGCCAGCGGCATGGGCGCGATCATCGCGGTTCCCGCCAGCATCGGCTTCGTCGTGATCGGCATGGACAAGACCGGCCTGCCGTGGGGATCGCTGGGCTACGTCAACCTGCCCGCCGCGCTGGCCGTGATTATAACCAGCGTTATGTTTGCGCCGCTGGGGGTTGCTCTGGCACACAGGCTTTCCCCTGCCTTGCTGCGGCGCGTCTTCGGAATATACCTGATCTTCGTAGGCGTTACGATGATCGCCAATTCATAACTGTTTCTTGGGAGAAATTTACATGCGTGCAATATTGACCGGATCGGCCCTCGCGGCCATCGCCCTTGTCGCCACTCCCGCGCTGGCCGATACGCTGGTGGAAATAGACCAGGAGCGCGTGAGCGAAGCTGCACCCATGCCTACCTTCGCGGTGGATGCGGGCTGGCCGCGCCTGCCGGAAAACATGATCCTGGGCCAGGCACCGGGACTGTCCGTGGACAGGGACGATAATATCTGGGTGCTCAACCGCCCCAATTCGCTTGGCTTCAGTGATACCGGTGCCGACAACGGGCAGAGTATCGCTTGTTGCAGCGCGCCGCCGCATGTCGTGCAATTCGATCGGGAAGGCAATTTGCTGCGTAGCTGGGGCGGCACCGAGCTGGCGCCTGGCACCAGCACCATGGAAGGCGAGGGCGAGGATCAGCAGGAGGTGGGTGACGAGCAATGGCCCGCCAATGTCCACGGGCTTTACGTGGATGATGACCTGAACGTTTGGATCGGTGGCAATGGCGGCGGCGATCATGTCGTGCTGAACTTTACCGCCGATGGCGAATACATCCGCCAGATTGGTACCCGTCAGCAGACAGGCGGCAACCTGAGCGAGCAATACCTCGGCAACCCCGCCGATATCCATTTCGACGGGGAAAGCGTGCTGGTGGCTGATGGCTACATCAACAAGCGCATCGTGGAATTCGGTGCCGAGAACCTCAACTTCGAACACCTGTGGGGAGCCTATGGGACAGAGCCGGGCGGTGGCACGCGCGAAGGCGAGTTCGACCAGTCGCAAGCCAACAGCACCGGCGATGGCGGCGCGAACCCGGAAAGCGAGAGCTTTGGCGATATCGTGCACTGCGTGGTGCGCGGTCCGGACGATACGATCTACGTCTGCGACCGACGCAACAACCGCCTGCAACTGTTTCGCGAAACCGACGATGGCGTGGAGTTCCTGCAGGATATCGTCATTGCCGAAGGGACGGGGGGTACCCGCTCAGCCTCGGACGTCGCCTTCAGCCCGGATGGCTCCTATGTCTACGTGGCCGACATGATGAACGGCCGGGTCTGGATATTGCTGCGCGAAACGCATGAAATCATTGGACACTTCGGGCGTAATGGTCGGTATCCGGGGCAATTTATCTGGCTGCACAGCGTCGATGTGGACAGCGACGGCAATGTCTATACCACGGAAGTCAGCACCGGGCGGCGGGTGCAGCGTTTCGTCATGACAGGGATGACCGAGTAATTCTCGCCCGATGTCGATTATTTCCGAGATAGAGCGCGATCCGCGCTGGCTACCCCATGCGCTGGATATGCAGGGCCAGCGCATGCAATTCGTGCGCATCACGCGCGAGGTGTTGTCGCAGCCTTCATTCCTTGCCGATTTCAAACCGGCTGGCGCAGAGGGCGCGGCGTGGCTTTCCTTTGATCAGGTAAAGGCGATGCAGCCCGATACAGGCCCACTGCATTTCATCTTTCACTCTGCCTTTTGCCGCTCCACCCTGCTGGTGCGTGCGCTGGAGATCGAGGGTCTGTCGGCGGGACTGGCTGAGCCGGGGATCATCGCGGCGCTTGCAGGCGCAGGGGAAGGCGCGGCCTCGCTGGTGAAACCCATGTGCGACTTGCTGTCCCGGCCGTGGGGGCAGGGGGAGGCGGTATTCGTCAAACCCACCAACCATGCCAACATGCTGATCCCCGCTCTGTTGGAGGCTCGGCCTGATGCACGCGCTGTGCTGATGACCAATGGCCTCGCCCCTTTTCTGCGCAGCGTGGCAAAGCGCGGACTGATGGGACGGCGCTGGGGACGGCAGCTTTATCTCGAGATGATGGGTTATGCCGCGCTGGACCTTGGGATGGATGCGCGCGAGCAGTTCAGCATGACCGATCTGCAGGCAGCGACGGTCGGCTGGTTCCTGTCGCAGCGCCTGTTCGCGAGCCTGCTGGCTGGGCCTCATGGCGGAAGACTGCGCGTGCTGGACGGCGATCGCTTCGACCTCGACAGGGCGGACACGCTGGAGGCGGTGTACGATCTGGCGGGCATGGACGTTGAACCTGAAACGATAGAAGCCGTCGTCGATGGCCCGCGCTTTCGCAGCCATGCCAAGCTGGGTGGGGATTTCGCGAAAGGTAGAGGCGATATCGGCGAAAATGCAACATCGCCCGTCGTCGAGGAAGAGATAGCGCAGATGCAGCAATGGATCGGGGCGGTCGCGCAGCAAGCGGGGCTGAAGGTTCCGCTAACCCAGACGCTGTTCTAGCGCCGCCTACTCGGCAGCCTTGGCTTCTTCCTCGCGCTGGAATATTTCCTCGATCCGCAGTTCGAAAACATCTGCAATGCGGAAGGCGAGCGGCAGGCTGGGATCGTATTTGCCGGTCTCGATGGCGTTCACGCTCTGGCGGCTGACATCCAGCCGATCGGCCAGATCCTGCTGGCTCCATCGGCGTTCGGCGCGAAGCACACGCAGGCGGTTCTTCACGCTCCCCCTCCGCTACGACGTTCTGTCCACGCCATGCCGATGCCGAGGCCAATCGCCCATGCTGGGAATACCCACCAGGCCCATACATGCGGGACAAGGCCGAATGTTTCGAGGAAGCCCCAGCCCGTGCCGATCACCAGCACCAGTCCCAGCCCGATGATAGCGGCGTTCACGGCACGGTGACGCTGGTATTCGTCCGTTTCCTCGGCAAGATAGCGCATCATTGCCCAGATCATTCCGAACGCGGGCAGCATCGGAAGAATGGCCAGACCCCACATCAGCGGGGAGGCAGCCGGAACATAACCGGCGGCGCTGCCCGC
>OJED01000294.1_pt1 | contig 12170 bp, 8 predicted proteins | sample 1593181 | NCBI WGS metagenome assembly OJED01 (sample SAMN05416772, study PRJEB24817) | seawater metagenome | isolation source: Sea water | place: Canada:Atlantic | collected 2013-07
AGATTTCTGCCTGTCTCGTGGGCTCGGAGATGTGTATAAGAGACAGATCCAGATGAGAAACAAAGGCTCTCAGGCGATGTTTCTGTCCTTGTACTATGGTCTGAATGCTCTTTACAAGGATTGCTCTGTCACCGGTTTCGCCAACAAGTATGACGACCCGGGACAATACTCATTCACGCTTTTGCCGTACGACGATTACACGCGCCTGATGTACAAGCATCGTCTGAACAACGTGCCGCTGGTCGCGCCGCTAGCGACATTCCTGGCCGGTCGATCGCGAAAAACCGACAAGTGGGATGGCAAGCTGGCCGAGATGGACAAGGCCTTGAAAGAGGCGGACGCTGTTCTTGATGCCAGCGGCTACACACTTGGCTCCGGCTGGGGCAAGGGCGGCGGAAGAATGCTGCTGCAAACGATAGAAATCGCCAAGCGGTACGACAAACCGATCATCCTGATGCCCCAGAGCTTCGGCCCGTTCGACTGGGGCGAGGATGATGATGAGGAATTCCTCAAAGAGGTGAAGGAAGAACTATCTTACTGCACGAAGATCTACGCCCGCGAGCGGGAAGGATACGAGTGCCTGAAGTCGCTTGGACTGGACAATGTCGAACTGTCGGCAGACATGGTGATCAGGGAGAAGATTTTCCCAACAGCCAACGACATTCTCAAATCGCATGACCCATCTTCGATAACCTATCCTTCTTCGGATTCTGTAGGTTTTATCATCAATGAAAACGTCTTCAGGATCGGTGATGCCGACGCGGTCCTGAACCTCTACGCGCAAATGCTGGACAAGCTGGTTCGCGATGGTGAGAACGTGTATATCCTGAACACCTCTACGGCTGACATGAAGCTGGTGGAAAAGGTTCTCGCGAAGACCGAGAACAGGGAGAAAGTGGGACTGATCAGTGGCGAATATTCAAGCCCGGAACTGATCGATATTCTCGGACGGTTCAAATACGTCGTCGCATCGCGCTATCACTCGGTGGTGTTTGCCTACCGCAGTGGCGTCCCCGCGATCATACTGGGGTGGGCCAGCAAATATGACGACCTTGCAGCTCATTTTGGACAGCAGAATTATGTGTTCGACATCAGGGAACCCGATGTCGGGCAAATTATCGAACAGATTGACAAGATGGGTGCGAACCATGCCGAAGAATCGCAGCGTATCAAGGATCGCCTCGAAGAAATGCAGGAAACGTCGGTCATCGAAGAGGCTGTGAGTGCCTTGTAAGAACAGGCACTGTTCGCACCCACGTCGGACCATGTTGGAAGCGCACCAGCCATGCCGACAACGGTGAATAGTGCATGGCTTCCCCAGCCGACCAGGCTGCGGTCTGTGGCGGCTGGTCCGGCCTCTTACCCGCCCGACCGAAATTGGCCGAATTACCCTTCTTCGCACTCGCATAACGCGGCGGGACACTTAGGCTGACGGCATGTGCGGAATTGCAGGCTTTGTAGATTTTAAAGGCGAGTTGCAGGCCGATCCTGCGCGCGTGCTGGACGAGATGCGCGACGCGCTGTTCCATCGCGGCCCCGACGCAGGCGGATCTGCCGTGGAGGCGGAGGGCCGGGTGGGGCTGGGCCATCGCCGCCTTTCCATAATCGACCTGTCGGAGACCGGCGCGCAGCCGATGGAATCTTCAACGGGCCGTTATGTGATCGTCTTCAACGGCGAGATCTACAATTTCCAGGTCATGCGTAGCGAACTCACCGCATTGGGAGCGACCTTTCATGGGACTTCGGACACCGAGGTGCTGCTCGAGGCAATCGAGCGGTTTGGCCTGTCCGCGGCGCTTGCCCGCGCCAACGGGATGTTCGCAATCGCTCTTTACGACCGAAAGGAGAGACAGATTGCCTTTGCCCGCGATAGGCTGGGCAAGAAGCCGCTCTATATCGGGATGGCCGGGGGCACGCTTGCCTTCGGGTCGGAGCTAAAGGCGCTCCGCTGTCACCCCGGCTTTGCGCAGCCGGAGATCGATCGCCAGGCCGTCGCGCAGTTTGCGCGCCTTGGATATATCCCCGCACCGCTTTCGATCTACGCGAACGTGAGCAAGCTGCCGCCCGCGAGTTACCTTGTCCTGCCGCTGGACAGCAAGGCTCCGGATATGGCGGCGATCCGGGCAGCGACACAAACCTACTGGAGCATGTATTCATCCGCGAAAGAGGGGCTCGAAACGCGCTTCGAGGACGAGGTTGAAGCTCTCGATGTCCTGGAAGAACGGCTGGGAACAGCGGTAGAGCAACGACTTGTTTCGGATGTACCCGTGGGGGCGTTCCTGTCGGGGGGAGTGGATTCCAGTCTCGTATGCGCGGTGATGCAGGAACGGCTTGCTGGTGACGCCAAGACCTTCACGGTTGGCTTTGCCGAAAGCGAATTTGACGAATCCGCCGATGCGGCAGAGCTTGCCGCGCATATCGGTTCGCAGCACACCCAGCTGGCCCTAGATCCGACCGAAGCCCTCGAATCTGTTGGCGAAATGCAGCAGATATTCGACGAGCCCTTCGCGGACTCTTCGCAAATCCCCTCGTTCCTTATCTGCCGCCTGATCCGCTCAGAAGTCACCGTGGCCATTTCCGGCGATGGGGGGGACGAATTCTTCGGAGGCTACAAGCGCTATCCCCGCATGCTGGCAATGGAGCGGCTGGCGCAGCAGATGCCCGACGTCTTGCGGCGCGCGTCGAGCGCGGCGCCCTACTGGCTGCTCGATGCGGGAGCGAAGGCCGGTAGCATACTGAAGCCCGGTGACCCCTCTGAAGAGGTAAGTGGTGACAGGCTGGAGAAGATTCGCGACATCATCACGCAGCCCGATTTTCGCCATCGTTACGAGCATTTCCATTCACAGTGGACCGAACCGTGCGGATCCTCGCCCAGCCCCTTTGTTGCGGCAGATATTCCCGCTGGCCTGGGGCGGCTTGAACAGATGATGTTCCTCGATGCAGTCTGCTACCTGCCGGATGATGTCCTGGTGAAGGTGGACCGGACATCGATGGCTACCAGCCTGGAAGTGCGTTCCCCGTTGCTGGATCATGAACTGATTTCAACCGCGTGGAGAATGCCTGATAGTTTGCGCATGCCCGCCGGTGGGGCTGGCAAGGTGGCCCTGCGCAAACTGTTGGCCCGCCGTGTGCCCGAGCATATGATCGACCGACCGAAACGCGGGTTTGGCATTCCTCTCAATGATTGGTTGCGCGGGCCGCTTCGCGAACTTGCAGAAGACAATTTGAACCCTGCAAGACAGGAAACACTCGGGTACTTCGACAGCACGCTGGTCAGCAAGCGCTGGGCAGAGCATCTTTCCGGCCGGCGCAACTGGGGGTTTCACCTGTGGAGCTGTATTTCCTTCAGCATGTGGCACCGCCACTGGATGGAAAGCTGATCGGCTGACTTCAACGTCAGGACGGTTCAACTTCGCCCGCTGGACCGACCTGCCGGCTTGTTCTCCACATCGACACGTCGAGCACGATGGCATTCAGGAAACCGAAGCCGATATGCGCAAAGCTTGCGCCGATCGCACCGTAAGTCGGGATAGTATTGAGCGCGATAACAAGGAACACGACGGTGGCGCTACCCGCAGATAGCAGCACAAACAGCGGCCTGTTCATGGCCAGCAAGGCTGATCGCGCCGGGGCCGAGTGCATGATCAGGAACACTGCCACAAGGTGCGCAACCAGTATCGGATAGGCGGGGGTAAAGGCAGATCCGAAGGCGAGAGAGATCAATCGTTCGCCAATAAACAGCGCAACTACGAAGATACCTCCCAGAACCACCGCCAGGAGACTTTGTACGCCGGCAATGACCTTGCGGAATTCCAGCCTCTTCTGGCTCACCCACATCCGTGCAAGGTCGGGATAGATTACCATCTGGATCATCTCTCCGCACTGCATGGCGACCTTGGCCATTCGTTTGGCCAGGTGGTAGAAACCGGCTGCTTCGGAACTGTCGGTCAGCGCGCCGACGATCAGCGTGTCGGCCTCGTGCGTGATCGTGCGCAAGGCACTGGAGGCATTGGTGGTAAAAGCGAAACCGAGGAAACCCGGATAGTCCTGAAGCAGGTTGCCCACTCGCGCGCGCAAGGGTGAGGGCGTGCCCTGACGAGAGAGCCGTCGGAACGCGATGAAGTTGTACAACAGTGCGTCAGCCACCTGGGATATGGTCCACACCCATACGAAGGTCATAAGACCGGCACCGGCCCAATAGAATATCGCGGCGAGGAACAGGCGCAGAAAGCCAGCAAAGAAGACGATGTAGGCCATGGTGCGGAACATGCCTGCCATGCGCATTACCGCCGAAGACATTCCACGCAGGTTGAGCGCAATGGCAATGGCGTAGATCGCCACGAGCGGCATCATCTCCGGCGGGAAACCGAAGAGTGACGTCAGAGCGAAACCTACGATTATCGAGAGTACGGCGGCGACCAGCGCTCCTACAACGTCGAGAATAAGGCCGAACAGGTAAAGCCGCGACATCCGCTCGGGATCGCTCGCACCTTCCTCGGTTGCGGCGTAGCGCACGAGAGGTTGCCAGGATTCAAAGCGCACGATCCTTTCGCATACCCGGCCGACCGCCAGTGTCATCGCGAGGATTCCGAATGCCTCGGGCCCGAGAGCGCGCGTGGCGAGTGCAATGCTGCCGATCATGACCACGGCGTTGCCGACACTGCCTGTCATCAGGTGCATCACACTCTCGACGCGGGAACGCAGCACCGAGTTCTTCGCGCAGACTCCGGTTGCAAGGGTGCCGTCGCTCATTAGCGTCTGCCGCCCATGTCAATCGATCGGGACACTTGCGTTCTCCAGCGCTTAAGTTTCATGATCGGCAGGATAGGCTGCCGCCATGGGACATTCCAATCGCATGATGGCCGCACCCTGGCAATTTCAGGGTAGCACGAATGGTATAGTGCCCTTAGCGGCCATTGCCATCTGGCCGAGGGTCTCCCGCATCTGCGAAACCATGGTCCGCGGCGGCCGGGTGCCATCGCTTACGTGGGCGCCATCGCTTGCGCCGCTCTCGCGGCGGCGCGCCGAAGGTCGCCGGTTCCGGTCTGAGGCATGTCAGGAGAGCGAGGACGACCGGTGCCACCCAAAGCCTTGCATACATGTGCGGTACCGTCAGCGTGAACAGGGTAAAGATCAGCAATACACCCACGCAGATGATCCCGCGCTGCGGATCGATCGAGACGCCCGCAAAGGCCTGGAACCACATCAGTCCCAGCAGAGCCATGAAACCGATCAGTCCCGGAATTCCGGCTTCGGTGAGCAGCAGTAGGGGGAAAACGTGCACCGGTGCCTGATGCATGCTGACCACGCGAAAACTGTCCGCGCCCAGCCCGATGAAAAGGGTGTCGCCGGCGATACGCCATGCATCTTCTGCCAACGCCATGCGACCGGTGAAGGTACCTGCCTGTTCGAGGCCGCCGCCAGAGAGGGCACCAAGCACGCGGCGTTCGAAAATTTCCGGTAGGGGCAGGCCGCTGGAAATGTAGAATGTGACAAAGGCAATGATGAACAGCAGCACCAAGGTCGCCTTCTGCGGCCAGCGGATCAGCATCACGATTGCACTGGCGGAGAGGCAGATCACGAACCCGCCAAAGCTGGCTGACGATATCAGCCCCCATAGAAGGAACGCTGCACATACGAAGCTGAGCAATGGATTCATAAGCCTGCGGCTTACGACGTAGAACAGGAATACCAGTGCAAATCCTGCCATCGCGCTATTGGCGTTCGGGTTGCCGGAGAACGCCCCGAGCCGCCCCGCGCCGGTGATGAAGCTGTCTCCCAGATAGGGTGCAGTATCGGCAAAGTCGTAAAAGACATTGGCGATATTGCCAACTGCCTGGGAAAACGTGACGCCGAGCACATAAAAGACCACGCAGCGTTGCAGCGTTCTATGATCGAAACTCGCAAATATCATCGGTAGAAACAGGTACGCAAAGACATACTGCAAAGCGATAATGAGCCACCGCATGATATCGCCATTGATCAACGTGCTGATGAAAAGCGCGCCAAGCATGAGGATCAACGAGAAAAGCCAGGCTGGGGACAATGCCGCCATTGGTGCGAGATTCAACCGGGATGTGCCCACCAGGCCCAATAGTACCACAAGGAAGGCCGCATCAGAAAATGTGAGGTTGATGTCGCCCGGTCTGGCAATATGCCAAGAGACCCCGAAAACGCCGATCAGGAGGAATGCGGACAGCACCGTGGAAAGTGTAAGCCGCGGTCCCGCCGCGCGCCTGGCGGGCATTGCTCCGCTATAAGGGAAATGCGCATCGGAGCGGGAATCGTCGAGAAAGGTGCTCATCGCCAAGAAACCTAATCCATTTACGAGCCTTGGCCAAAGGCGGCTTTGGCTATCTCTATCCCCCAAGACGATCCATCGTTGGCGATTATGAGGGAGCGGCTACACCCTATGGGTGAATTCCAGCATGAGAATGGGCAGCATTGCCCGGATGATTATCCCAGTGAGCGATGGACAGCGGCCAACGCCGAATGCACCATCTCCGACGAAATTCGCCAAAAACGAAACACCGGCCCTAAATTACCGAGAGCAACATGCGACCCCAATGGTTCTTATCCCGACATTCATTATGGTTGGCGCTGGCTGCGGGCCTGGTGGCCTGTTCCGGCTCGGCGGAGGGGACGCAGGCTGACGACAGGGGCATAGACTGGATTGCGCCGGAGAACCCGTCTTTTGCCGGAGCCCAGGGTTACGGTTCGCGCAGCAAGGGTGGCCGCGGCGGCAAGATCATGCAGGTTGTCTCCCTGGCTGATGACGGGCCCGGAACTCTGCGCGAATGTATCGAGGCGATGGGGCCGCGCGTTTGCGTGTTCCGCGTTTCCGGTCTCATCCGTTTTACCGGGCAGCCGCCGCGTATTCGCCACCCCTTCATAACGATTGCGGGTCAGACAGCTCCGGGTGAAGGGATTACCCTGGCGCACGGCGGAGGCGAAGTTGGCCGGACCCCGCTTGTCATCAAGGATACCAACGACGTTATCGTACGCCACATTCGCGTTCGCAACGATCGCGTCGGAGACCGGCGGGGTAGCGAGGATTCGATCACGATCGAGAACAGCTCGCACGTAATTCTCGATCACGTCAGCGCCAGTTGGGCGCGCGACGAACTGGTGAACGGGCATGGCTTCAACAACTACATCACCATCAGCAATTCGATCTTCTCCTGGGGGATTCCCGATCACGACAAGTGCGCCTTGCTTTCCTCCGATCCGAAATCGCCACAGAACTTCAGCTTCATCGGCAATCTTTGCGCGCATAGCGGAGATCGCAATCCTGATATCAACTTCCGCCCGGGATCGTGCGTCGAGGTCGCGAACAATGTGTTCTACAACGCCAAGTCGGAGTTCGCCGAGGTATGGGAATCCTATGGCGGAACGGCCGTCGCGATAATTGGCAACAGCTTCGTTGCCGGTCCGGATACGCACGAAAATGCGGTAGGGATCATCAGGCAACGTATTTCGAGCTCGGGGCCTGCGCGCGTCTACATTGCCGACAATGAGTTTATCGGTGAATTCGAACGGCAAGACCCATCACTGGACGAAGTCATGCTGACACAGCCCGACTGTGCGACGACTTTCACACCTTCTTCGGCACGGCAGGCATATGAGACTGTTCTGGGCCAGGCCGGGGCCTTTCCGCGCGATCCGCTCGACAGTCAGGTGGTGAACGATGTTCGCAGCCGTTCGGGGTCTTTAATGCGTTCGCCAGGCACGATCCCTGCCGTGGCCCTGGTTCGCGCAGCGCCAGATACCGACCGTGACGGCATGCCCGACGAATGGGAAGAAGCGCACGGCTCCAGCCCCAGGTTCGTCGATCCGTGGGACGATGCCGATGGCGACGGTATCGCCAATCTCGACGCCTGGCTTGAAGAACGTCACCGCGAAGTAACCGGCCAGGTTGCACAAGATGGCGCTGGATGATGCACTTTAACGCGGACCTGCGCGCGCGATGAAGGTTCTGAATATTATAACCGGACTTAACGTCGGCGGAGCGGAGAACATGCTCGCCAAGCTGATAGAGCAGGGCGGGTCAGACGAACCCGAAGTGCTTTCGCTTTTGCCACCCGGTCCGCTGGCCGAAAGGATTACGGCATGCGGGGTTAAGGTCCATACACTCGGCATGCGGCGTGGGCTCGTGGGGCCTGGGGCCATGCTCCGATTGCCGCGCATGGTGGAGGCGATCGGGCCCGACCTGATCCATGGCTGGATGTATCACGGCAATCTGGCCGCCAGCTTCGCCCGTAATCGACTGCGTCGCAGGCTTCCGTTGGTGTGGAACATTCGCCACTCGATCCCCGAACTGGCGATGGAAAGCCGACAAACGCGCTTTTTGCTGAAGCTGAGCGCGCGCATCTCACGCGGGCCGGAAGCGATCGTGTACAATGCCCATGTTTCTCGAAAACAGCACGAGGCGGTCGGCTATTCCCCCACGCGCGGCGTAGTCATTCCCAACGGTTTCGACACTGGGCGCTTTACGCCGAACCCTGCGGCGCGCGACACGGCACAAGCACTGTTCGGCTTTGCCGAGGGTGCATTTCGCGTGGCATGCGTGGCACGCCTGCATCCCATGAAGGATCAGGCGCGGCTGGTGGAGGCGGTAGCAGCCGCGCGAGAACGGGGTTGCGACATTCATCTCGTTCTCGTGGGCCACGGGCTCGAGGAACCGCCCGCCGAACTCAAGCGGTTGATCGGGGACAAGCTACCGGATGATCGCATTGCAACCTGCGGCGCACGGTTCGATGTCGCCGAGTGGCTGGGGGGAATCGACCTGCTTGCCGTACCGTCGGCCTGGGGCGAAGCCTTTCCCAACGTCATTGGCGAAGCGCTGGCCTGCGAAGTGCCCGTGGTGGCTACCGACGTGGGGGACAGCGCGCGGATCGTGGGGGAGCAGGGGCTGATCGTGCCGCCCAAGGATACAAGGGCGCTGACCGAGGCTCTCCTTGCATCGGCAGCGCGTCCGGAGGAGTTGCGCAGGGCGATTGGCAGGGCAGGTCGTGCGCGTGTTGTGCAGGACTATTCATTGGCGAAGATCGGCGCGCAATATGCGGAAATGCACGCGACTTGCCGTGACCGAATGCGGCATGGTGAACCGCGAGGGAAGTTAGCTACATCGCCCCGCCATAGTGCGCGATGATGGCATCGGGCGTCATGACCTCGTCCGACTTGCTGCCGAGGAAATAGACCCCGCAGGCTCCATCGATTGCATGGCTTTCGGGAATGATTGCATCGAAATACTGCGCCCAGAAGAATGCCAGCTTGGCAATCTTGCCTGCCGTGCGTGAGCGAAAGACGCTGCGCGCGAAATAGTCGACCGACCACATCAGCTGTCGCCCAGGGCCGGCGGATGCGCCGGAGTCGATCATGGCAAAACGACGGAAAAGGTAGCGGTGGCCACTTTCGGTAAAACGCGTGAAATCGTAGGCCCCTTCATGCACCTGCTGCATGAAGGGCGTTTCAGCGTAGACCAGTCCGCCGGGTTTGAGCACGCGCCAGATTTCGTCGGCGACGCGCCGCGGTTCCAGCACGTGTTCGAGTACTGCCTGGATTACCACGCCGTCGAAATGCCCATCGATGATCGGGATCTGGTGTGCGTCTGCCACGAACTGCACGCGTGGCGTATCGTAGATGTCGAAGGCAGTCACGCTAATGGCGGGATCGTCATAGAGCGCGGACGTTCCCTGGCCCATGCTGCCTCCGCCGATCACCAGAACCTTTGGTCGTTCGACAGAGCTTTTCAGCTTTTCGATAAAATGGACAATATTGCGCCGGGTCGATTTTTTCTCCGGCGAAAGCAGTGATTTGATGAACTTGGTTGCGAAGCTGTAACGCGGCCTCTCGATGACGCTTGCCGCTTTTGTGTCGATCACGTCTTCGCGCCTGATCACAGATTTGTCGAAATCGATCAGGACTGGCGTGTTGCCTGGTGCGGGGTAGTCCAGAACCTCGCCACCAGCGTCGCCGTTACGCAACGTCACGCGTCCTTCGCTGAAGCGCAGAGGTCTTGCTGTCCTCGGACACTGGAGAGCTCCGTCGAGCTCGTCTATCGTGGCAAGCATGGGTGTTTTCTCACCTTTTTGCGTCAGCTTCTCAGCGTGCGCTGGTTGTAGCAGGTGATGAACCGCTCTTGGTATCCAACTGGATGTTCGACCGGTGAAGCGTATCGACCAATTCTCGATAGACCTTTCTCATTTCGCTGACGTGATGTTCGCTGGTGTAACGCTTCTCAGCCATGGCGCGCGCCCGGCGAGTTAGCGCATCCAGCGTTTGCGGCGCTTTAAGCAGTTCGAGCGTTGCCGCAGCCATGGCTTCCGGATCGTCGGGTGGAACGATGATACCGCAATCAGGCGCAAGGGCTTCTGCATTGCCGCCCGAACGGGTGGCGATCACAGGTGTTTCAACCAGCATGGCCTCAACCAGCGTTCTTCCAAGAGGTTCGTTAAGGGCGGTGACAAGCAGCGCATCGCAGGCGGCAATCCACTCGTGCCCCGGTTCGCGGTAGCCCATCAGTCTGACTGGCGGGTTCTTTCGCGGATCATTCAGCTGCTGCTGCATCTCGGCATAGAGATCGGCATCCTTGGGTTCCCCGAACATGACACCCATCACCGGGCGATCGGAAATCCGTCCAAGTTCGGCAACCGCATCGATAAAGGCCGTAGGACGCTTGCGCACGATGAACTGGCCAAAATAGCCGCAGATGATCGTATCGTCTGCACAGCCGAGTTCGGACAACAGCTGGTGCCGCATGCGCGTGCGATCGACCGAAATGTCGACATCGAAAGGGCTATGAATAACGCGTGCCTTGGTGAGCTTTCCCCAGCGGCGGCGCGGAAGCGAATATTCGGATACGGACACGATCTGGTCCGCCAGAACGGGCGCAATATAACTGGTGCCGCGCGCGTCGGGGTCGCCGCGATGATGCCAGATCATCCGCGAACCGGCGAGTTTCGCCGCCAAGGCCCAGCTGGCGTGACTGCGTCCGTCGTTGGTATGAACGATATCGACGTTCAGATCTTTCAGCATGCGCGCCCTGCCGAAGATGCGCGGCAGTGTTCTCAGCGCACTTCCAAGGCCGAAGGTGCGACCAACTGCGAAGGGCTTTTCAAGCGCGCAGGGATCAACGACCTGGTCGTAATCGTCGAAAAGTTCGGCAATTCGTCCACCCGGAACCTCGATCACCACGATTACGCGGTAGATCGACTTCGGCAAGGCATCCAGCAGGCCCTTCAGCGAGATATGGCTCCCGCCAACCCTGTCGCCTGCAAAAGCGACGCAGATCGTGGTTTTGCGCTCGGTCTTAATCCGGCCGGACATCTTGTCCTCCAATTCTTCCCGTTGGTCCTTGTAACACCAAACTACCGGCTGCGATGCATTGCACCAACCGGTCCGGGACGGGCCTCCATTCGGGATATGACAATCTACGCGAACGGCAAAAAGCTCAAGCTATCATTGGTATAGTCTGCAATGACATAGGTTGGATAAATGATCGAACCGGCACATTCGGCGATCGTGGTGGATCTTTTGGCAGACCCAAACAGGCGATGTCCCATCTTGGAACAGGTCTCGGCTACCGTCGTAGGAAGTTGGCGCCGCGCCTGTTGCGGAACCTTGCCGGCGATAGCGTCCATTACACAAGGTGTGTTCGAGGGATCCGGAGAAAATTTCACTGTGCTTCAGTCTGAGTTATGCGCGAAGGATAGAACGCACGTGCATGAAAGCCTCTGCCGCATGTAAATGTACCGCTGAACCGCGCACCGCCGCCAGTGCACGCAGGGTTTCCGGGCTGCGTTCTTCGGGGAAGGGGCGGACCTGGCTGGCAAATGCCGCAAAGGCCTCCAGCTTCCGCTCCAGAGTATCTGTGATGTCGATAAATACGTTGGGAACGAAGGCCGGGGTTGTGGGGGCGGCGTACCAGTTGGTTTCGCTTACCGTTTCATAGCACAGGATGTCGCACGGCGCCGCTGCGTGCCGCGGGCGCGCGGCAACCATCGAGGCGAGAAAAGTCAGCTGGTGGTCCAGGTGGATGTCGCCGACGAAAGGCAGAAGCAGCGTATCGGGACGGATTTCATCGACCAGTTCGGCGAAAGGCGCATTGCATTCGCGCGCGGGGATCGCGTCAAGCTCGGCAGCTGTCTCTTATACACATCTCCGAGCCC
>OJED01000297.1_pt1 | contig 12042 bp, 9 predicted proteins | sample 1593181 | NCBI WGS metagenome assembly OJED01 (sample SAMN05416772, study PRJEB24817) | seawater metagenome | isolation source: Sea water | place: Canada:Atlantic | collected 2013-07
GGGCTCGGAGATGTGTATAAGAGACAGCAGTTCCTGGGGTTCGGAAAGGCTTCCATGCCGGAACTTGCCTCCGATCCTGCGCCCTCGCCGGAATCCGAGACAGTCGATCGGCAGCTTCTGCAAAAGACCCATGCCGAAATTCAACGGCTTCCCGTGCGGCTGCGCGAGGCGCTGATTCTCGTTGCCATCGATGGGCGAAGCCAGAACGAGGTTGCCGATATAATGGGTGTTTCGGAGAAGGCGGTGGAATCGCTGGTCTACCGTGCCCGAAAGGCTCTGAAGGAAAAAATTTCGCGCGCGTGAGGGGAAGCGCCTCCAGCCGCGTAGGATAGGGCAAACCTCCTTCGAACAGGACTTTCTCATGCAAGCAATCAATCGACGCAAATTCCTGGGCTCGAGTATCGTCGCCGGCGGCCTGTTTGGTGCCACCGCCGCGATGCCCGCCTGGGCGCGCGGCGGCAACATGAATGGCGCGACGATCCGCCAGGGTTTCGATGAAGTATCCGGCCGCAATATCGATCTAACCATCGCGCGCGGCCCGCGAATTGTTCAGGGCCGTAGCGGTATGGGAGTGGCGGTGAACGGTAGCGTTCCCGGTCCGCTGGTGCGGCTGAAAGAAGGCGATCCTGTCAATCTCAATGTGACAAATGCGCTGGACGAAGACAGTTCGATCCACTGGCACGGACTGCTTGTGCCGTTTCAGTTCGATGGCGTGCCCGGTGTGAGCTTTCCCGGTATCGGGCCGCGGCAGACATTCACCTACGAAATGCCCGCCATACGGCAGGCTGGCACCTATTGGTGGCATAGCCATTCCGGCCTGCAGGAACAGGCCGGGCATTACGGGCCCATCATCGTCGATCCTACCGGACCCGATCCGGTGCAGGCCGACTACGATTACGTGATGCTGCTCAGCGAATTTACGCCGATGCATCCCCACACAATCATGTCGAAGCTGAAGAAGGGCGAGGGGTACTTCAATTACCAGCAACGCACGTTGACCGATGATTATCCGCTGACCGGAGAAGAGCGCCGGATGTGGGCAGAAATGCGCATGATGCCGACAGATATCCTCGACGTCACGGGCTCGACCTACACTTACCTCGCCAATGGACACGGTCCCGAAGAAGGGCTGGAATATCTGTTTTCGCGCGGCAAGCGGGTCCGCATCCGGGTGATCAATGGCAGCGCCATGTCCTTTTACAACGTCCGTATTCCCGGGCTGAAATTCTGGGTCGTAGCGGCCGACGGTCTCAACGTGAGGCCGGTCGAGGTCGAAGAGTTCCAGATCGGCACCGCCGAGACCTACGATATAGTCGTCGAACCGACCGGCGAAGCGCATACCATCGTCGCGGAAAGCATGGATCGCTCGGGCATGGCGGTCGCGACGCTTGCCAGCCGCCCCGGTGCCCGCGCGCCTGTCCCCGCGCTGCGCGATCCGCCGCTCCTGACGATGGCCGATATGGGCATGGCGGGTATGGGTGGCATGGCTGGAATGGAAGGTGACATGTCAGGCATGGATCATAGCGCGATGGGACATGGAACCTCGCCGCCGGACGGTATGGACATGAGCGACAGCGGCGACGGGTCAAGCGAGGGAGCGATGGCCGGAATGGCTGGAATGTCGATGGGCGGCATGGACATGCGCGACACGTCCAGGCTGCCACCCGATGTGAAGGTCAGTCCAGGCATAGACATGGTTGCCATGAACCCGCAGGACCGGATGGGCGATCCTGGTATCGGCCTCGACAAGGTTCCGCATAAGGTGCTGAACTACAAGGATCTGGTCGCGCTCGAACCGAATGACGATCTGCGCACGCCGTCGCGCCAGATGGAAATTCATCTCACCGGGAACATGGAACGCTACATGTGGTCGTTCGACGGCGAGAAGTTCTCGGCCGTCAGCGACGAGCCGATCCGCTTTGCCTATAACGAACGGGTTCGGGTCAAGCTGGTCAACAACACCATGATGGCGCACCCGATCCACCTTCACGGTCATTTCTTCGAGCTCGTCAACGGCGCACCTGCCGATCGCCAGCCGCAAAAACACACGGTGATCGTCCAGCCGGGCGGCTTTGCCCAGTTCGATCTCACCGCCGACGAACCAGGAGACTGGGCGTTCCACTGCCATCTTCTCTATCATATGCATGCCGGCATGTTCCAGATCGTGACGGTCGCGCAGGAAGCAGGCCAGCCCGACGTACAGCGCGTGGGAGAGAGCGGATGAAGTATATGATCGCGCTCATGCTCGCCGGAACGGCGATGCCCGCCTTCGCGCAAGACCACGGCCACTCCATGCCGATGCAGTCTGCCGACCCGCAGGACGCAGAGAAGGCCGCTGAAGAGGAAGGCAGTGGAGAGGATGCTTCGCCTACATCCTCCGCAATGCCCATGGACCATTCGCAAATGAACCATGGTGCGATGGATCACCAATCCATGCAGCCGCAGGTTGAAGCGCCTAGCGAGACGCCGCAATCCACGCGCCCATCGACAATCGACCACTCACAAATGAACCAGCAATCGATGGATCATTCGCAGATGAATAATGGGTCCATGGACCAATCTGGTATTGCCGGTGACCGAATGGATGGCATGCAGATGGATCACTCTGCGATGGGTCACGACGCCATGGTGATGGAGATCCCTTCCGGACCATCTCCTGCTTCCGCGGGTTCAGGTCCTGCACGGACCGCAGATGCCATCTGGGGCGTGGAGGCGATGCGCGAGAGCCGAGACCAATTGCGCCAGGAACAAGGCGGCCAGAAGTATTTCTGGTTCCAGGGTGACCGCGTCGAATTCCGCGCGCGCGAAGGATCCGACGGCTATCTGTTCGACCTTCAGGGGTATTACGGTGGCGATCTCGACAAATTCTGGTTCAAATCGGAAGGTGAAGGCAGTTTCGGCGAGAAGATCGAAAGCGCCGAAGTCCAGGCGCTCTACAGTCGCGCCATCGCGCCGTTTTTCGATTTCCAGGCCGGTATCCGGCAGGATTTCGCGCCATTGGACCGCACCTATGCGGTGGTCGGCATCCAGGGTCTCGCACCCTATCTGTTCGAAGTGGATGCCGCCGCATTCCTGTCGGACAAAGGCGACCTGACGGCGCGCATTGAGGCCGAGCTCGACCAGCGAATTACCCAGCGCCTGGTCCTTCAACCCCGTGTGGAAGCGTCCTTTTCGGCGCAGGACGTGCCTGAATTGGGCATCGGTGCGGGCTTGGATACAGTCGAAGCCGGCCTTCGCCTGCGTTATCATTTCGCGCGTGAGTTCGCGCCCTATATCGGGATCGATCAGGAATGGAGGATCGGTCAGAGCGCCGACTACGCACGCGCCGAGGGAGAAGATTCCAGCGTGACGAATTATGTCGTCGGCATACGGTTCTGGTTCTGATTAACAAGGAAAGTTCGATGCACACTATAATCATTCGGGGCGTGGCCGCTGCGGCGCTTGCTTTATCTGCGGCACCGGCGTTGGCCCAGGACATGGACCATTCCGCGCATGGGGAGCATTCGCAATCGATGCAGATGGACCATTCGGCGCAGGGCATGAACCATGCGGATCATATGGCGGCCATGAACGACGACGTCGCGGGGGCGGAGGCTGCTCTCACAGCGTATCGTAACGCGCTGACGGCGCGCGATGCTGAGGCCATGACAGCCCTGTTTGCGGAAGAATCCTTCGTTTACGAGAACGGAAAGGATGAAGGCAGCTTCACGAACTACATGGAGCATCACCTCGGACCTGAGCTGGATGCGATCACCCGTTTTACCTTCCGTGAACCGACCCTTGCGGTCACCCGGGTGGGACACATGGCTTACGGCCGGGAAACCTATACCTACCGGATTGAACTGGCGGATGGACGCGTGATCGATCGCGAAGGTGTGGCGACATCGGTGCTCACGCACGACGCCAATGGCTGGAAGATCGTGCAATACCATTCATCGTCGCGTCCTCCCCGCAACCAATAAGACCTCATGGCGTCGGTTCCAGCTCTACGAAAGCCGTCACGCAAGCTGCGGCTGCACATATTCGGCAGCAAGCTGCACAAGTGGCTCGCGCTGTTTGTCGGCGTGCAGGTGCTGTTGTGGATGGGAACCGGCGCTATCATGTCCTTTCTCAAGATCGAGCAGGTACGGTCCGAGCACGTCATATCGCGCGAGGCCGAAACACTCGATCCTGAGTTTCCGGCGCCGCGATGGTTGGTGGATCGACAGGGCATCGTTGCCGTGACGACCAAATCCGTAGCTGGTCGTCCCCTCGTTCAAGTCGAGCGTAGCGATGGCTCGATGACGCTTCATGAGACCGAGACCGGAACGAGGGTATCTCCCCTGCCACTCGCCGATGCCCAGGCCGTCGCTTCGCGGGCCTGGACCGGTCCCGAGACCTCGATCACCGGTGCTAAGCTGATCGAGCGCCCGATAGGAACAGAGTTCCGAGGTCCGTTTCCGGCGTGGCAAATCACCTTCTCCGATCCAGACGCGACGAGGCTCTACATCGATGCGTCGAGCGGTGCGATTCTCGCCGCTCGAAGCGATACCTGGCGCTTCTTCGACTTCGTCTGGGGCTTGCACATCATGGACTGGACCCAGCGCGACCGGATCAACAGCTGGTGGCTGCTGCTTTTCGGAATCGGTGGAACGGTCATCGCGTTGTCGGGCTTTGTACTGCTGGCGAACCGGTTCCCGAAACTGCGCCGCAGAAAGGTCCGGTGATCTATCCAAGGTATCCAATAATCGCGCTAATGATAGAAAGGCGCAATGTCATCCCTGCCCAGAAGTATCGGGAAAGTTTGCCAAGATCAAAACAGCGAGGCCCGTCATGAACAGTTCCGAACAAACCGCACCTCATCGAAAGGTTTCGATTCTACCGCGGATAGTCGCGATTCTGATCGGACTCATCGGTGCAACACTGTTTGCCGGTGGCATCTGGCTCGCAATCCTTGGCGGCTCGCTTTACTATGGGCTGACCGGCGCGGCGCTGCTTGCTTCCGCCTATTTCATCTTTCGCGGGAAAGCCTTGGGCGCGTGGATTTACGTCGGCATCTATATGGTGACCGTGCCCTGGGCATTATGGGAGAGCGGCAATGATCCGTGGGCGCTCGTGCCGCGGCTTGTTGGTCCGACCGTTCTCCTCGCTCTGGTCGCTTTGGTTTCACCCCGCCTTTATCGGCCGACAAGATGGCCAGTTGCACTTGCAGGGGCTGGGGGAGCGGTGGTGTTCCTTGCGGTTGCACTCTGGGTTGCATCGGCATCGGGCCCCGATCCGGTGAGGGGGGAACTCCCGATAGCCCAGGCCGGGATAGAGTTCGAGGATGTGGGCGTTGACTGGCCAGCCTGGGGAGGAACCCATTCAGGTCAGCGTTATTCGCAGTTGGATCAGATCACACCGGCCAATGTCGGCGGCCTGAAGCGCGCATGGATAGCACATACCGGCGATCTGCCCCTAGGTGCGGGTGAAGGCAAATACGCCCCAGAAACGACCCCGCTGAAGATCGGCGACCGTTTGTATCTGTGCTCGGCGATGAATATTCTCATCGCGCTCGACGCGCAAACCGGCGCGGAAATCTGGCGCCACGATCCACAAGTCTCCACCGCCGCCATTCCCTATTCGGCCTCCTGCCGCGGCGTGACCGCCTACACCCGCCCACTGGACAGCGGCACACAGCTTTCCGGAGGCGCCCAAGGCTCTCCTTCCCAGAATGGAGGCGCGCCGCTCGTACCTTCGAGAGCTGCAGCGAATTGCGCGATGCGCATTATTGAAGGGACGCTCGATGGCCGTCTCATCGCCGTCGATGCCGAAACCGGCCGCCCCTGCGCCGACTTTGGCGTCAACGGCGAGGTCGATATCAAAGAGGGCATGGGCCAGACATATCCAGGCATGGTGGCGATCACGGCTCCTCCGGTGATCGTGCGCGGCAACATCGTGACGGGCCATCAGGTTCTCGACGGGCAGCGCAACAGCGCACCGTCGGGCGTAATCCAGGCGTTTGACGCCGTTACCGGGGAGCGCGCCTGGGCATGGGATATGGGGCGTCCGGGAGAATTTGGCGAACCTGCTCCAGGCGAGCAATTCACGCGCGGGACGCCCAATATGTGGACGACGGCTTCGGCGGACGAGGAATTCGGTCTCGTCTACCTTCCCATGGGCAACAGCGCGGTCGATTACTGGAGTTCGGATCGCAGTCCACAGGAAAACGAATTCTCGACGGCGCTCGTGGCATTGGACGGCGAGACGGGCGAGCCACGCTGGCGTTTCCAGACCGTATACAAGGACGTCTGGGACTACGACCTCGGGAGCCAGGCAACGCTTGTCGATCTGCCGGGCGGAACGCCGGCGATTATTCTCCCGTCGAAGCAGGGCGAGATCTACATTCTCGACCGACGTACCGGTCGACCGCTGCACACCGTGATCGAGCGCGCCGTGCCGCAAGGTGGTGTGGAGCCCGCCGAGCGCACCGCCACGCAGCCCTATTCGGGCTTTGCGACGCTGCGCAGACCCTCTCTCGAAGAACGCGACATGTGGGGCATGACGCCAATCGACCAGATGATCTGCCGCATCCAGTATCGGCAGTCGGCCTATGATGGCTACTATACGCCTCCCACGTCAGATCGCCGGTGGATCCAGTATCCCGGTTACAATGGTGGATCCGACTGGGGATCGGTGGCGATCGATCCGCGCCGCGGAGTGATCTACGCCAACTATAACGACATGCCCAACCACAACCGCCTCGTCCCTCGCGCAGTGGCGGACGAAAAGGGATGGGAGCCGCGCGGCCCGCAGGGCAATCAAGGTGGCGGTGGTTCTGAAGGTGAAGGCTCGCCCCAGACCGGTACGCCGTTCGCCATCGACGTCAACGCGGGCTGGCGGCTCGGGCTGACCGGCCTTCTGTGTAAAGAGCCGCCTTATGGCGGCATTCGTGCGATCGACATGAGTAGCGGCGAGACGCTATGGGACCGGCCCTTCGGTTCGGCACGCGCAAACGGTCCCTGGGGTCTTGCTCTTGGCATTCCGTTCACGATCGGTACGCCCAATAATGGCGGCGGTGTCGTGACGGCAGGAGGACTGCTGTTCATTGCCGCGACGACCGACAATCTGATCCGCGCGATCGACGTAGAAACCGGTGAAACCGTCTGGACCGACGTCCTGCCGGGCGGCGGCCAAGCCAACGTGATGACCTACTCCCAGGACGGCCGCCAGTATGTCGTGGTTATGGCAGGCGGGCATCATTTCATGAAGACACCTGTCAGCGACGCAATAGTAGCCTACGCGCTGCCCTGGAACTAGCTAAGGAGAAATCACTGGGCAGAGGGATTGCCTGCCAGCGTTCCTAGGCAGAACCGGCATTGATCGCTTCAAGCTTCGTGTCCGTCATCACAAATAAGGCCATTTGCCGCTTCGTGACACCCCGGTTTTCTAGCGATTATTTCGATCCTGCACTTGCATTTCGAAAACCGGAAGCTTCACCCCCCGCAATCGCAAAGCATTGGCAATAACCGAAACCGATGACAGGCTCATCGCCGCTGCCGCAATCATCGGGTTGAGCAGCAGTCCAAACGCCGGGAACAGCACCCCTGCGGCAACCGGTATCCCGAGCGTGTTATAGGCAAAGGCGAAGAACAGGTTCTGGCGGATGTTGCGCATGGTCGCGCGCGACAGGATGATTGCCTGCACTACCCCGGTCAGATCACCACGCACCAATGTTACACCGGCGCTTTCGATCGCTACATCCGTGCCCGTTCCCATGGCAATGCCGACATCGGCGGCTGCCAGAGCCGGCGCATCGTTTATACCATCGCCCGCCATGGCGACGCGGCGTCCTTCACTCTTCAGCCTTTCAATCTCGCGGTGCTTGTCCTCGGGCGAGACATTGGCGTGCACCTCGTCGATGCCCATTTCCCGCGCGACCGCTTCAGCCGTTGCTCGGCTATCGCCGGTCAGCATGACCACGCGGATATCGCGAGCGTGCAAAGCGGCGATGGCTGCCGCGCTGGTCGGCTTGATCGGATCGGCCACCGCGATCATCCCCGCAGGGTGCCCATCGAATGCGACAAACATCACTGTTTGTCCTTGCGAGCGACCGCTTTCCGCAGAGCCCAGCCAGACATCGTCATCGATCCCCACCCGCCGCATCATCTTTTCATTGCCGATGGCGATGCGACGATTCTGTACATTCGCCTCGACGCCTTCCCCCGTGGTCGAAGCCAGGTCTGTGGCTTCGGCAGGCGAAACACCGCGGGCCCGCGCGCCTTCTACTATGGCGTGCGCGAGCGGGTGTTCGCTGCCCATCTCGACGCCCGCGACCGCGGCAAGGAATTCGGTTTCGTTGATACCCTCGACCGGGTCGACCGCAACCAGGTCAGGCTTACCCATCGTCAACGTGCCGGTCTTGTCGACCACCAACGTATCGATCTTCTCCAATGTCTCCAGTGCTTCGGCATTGCGGATCAGGATGCCATGCTGCGCGCCCTTGCCTGTGCCGGTCATCACCGACATCGGCGTGGCAAGCCCCAGCGCGCAGGGACAGGCGATAATCAGAACAGCAATCGCATTGACCAACGCATAGGCAAGCGCTGGCGCGGGACCCCAGATGGCCCACACCGCAAAGGTGACGATCGCAACAACCACGACCGCAGGAACGAACCAGCCCGCGACCTGGTCCGCGAGCCGCTGGATCGGCGCGCGGCTGCGCTGCGCCTCGGCAACCATCTGGACAATCTTGGACAGCATGGTGTCCTTACCCACGTTCGTGGCCTGCATGATGAACCCGCCGGTCTGGTTGACCGTCCCGCCGATCACCGTGTCGCCGGCAACCTTCTTCACCGGAAGCGGTTCTCCGCTGACCATCGACTCGTCGATGGTGCTCGATCCTTCCTCGATCTCTCCATCCACCGGCACTTTGTCTCCGGGGCGAACGCGCAGCCGATCACCGGACACCAGTTCGTCGAGCGGCACCTCCCGCTCATCGCCGCTCCCGAAGATTTTCACGGCAGAGGGCGGCGCAAGTTCGAGCAGAGCGCGCAGAGCGCTCGAGGTTGAACCGCGCGCTTTCAATTCGAGAACCTGTCCCAGCAAGACAAGCGTCGTGATGACTGCTGCCGCCTCGTAATACACGCCCACGCGTCCTGAATGATCGCGAAAGGCGAGCGGAAAAATATCCGGAAGGGCGGTTGCCACCAGGCTGAAGAGATAGGCTATGCCGACCCCGACGCCGATCAGCGTGAACATGTTGAGGTTGCGCGTCTTGAGCGATTGCCACGCGCGGACGAAGAACGGCCAGCCGCCCCATAGCACCACCGGTGTGGCAAGGAGAAATTGCGCCCATTGCGCACTGGCAGGCTCGATCAGCCGGTCGAAGCTGAGTCCCGGGACCATGTCGCTCATCGCATAGACAAAAAGCGGCAACGTCAGGAGAGCGCTCCACCAAAAACGGCGCCGCATATCGATCAGTTCGGGATCAGGGCCTTCGTCGAGGCTGACCGTTTCCGGTTCGAGCGCCATCCCGCAAATCGGACAGGAGCCTGGGCCGGGCTGACGGATTTCGGGATGCATAGGGCAGGTATAGATCGTCCCTTCGGGAACATCCTCGACCGCATCGAGATGCGCACCCGACAGATAGAGCCCGGGATCGCCGAGAAACTTGTCGTGGCAGCGCGAAGAACAGAAGTAATGCTCGGCACCGTCATGCATCGCGATGTGTTCTGCACCGTCGATCGCAACACTCATTCCGCAGACCGGATCGATGGCGGTGCCTTCGATTACACTCTCATCCTGGCTCATGCTCATTCCTTCCTAGCTGTTCACCACGAGGAACTGCCCCATCATGCCGGCATCCTCATGCTCGAGGATATGGCAGTGATACATGTAAGGCAGATCCGGGTCGGTATATTCCTCGAAGCGCAGCAGCACGCGCACCTGCTCGCGCGGATTGACGATAACCGTATCCTTGAACCCCGTTTCCAGCGGCGGCGGCGCGCGTCCATCCCGGTCGATCACGCGGAACTGCGCATTGTGGATATGAAACGGATGCGCCATCATCGAGGCATTGGCGATTTCCCAGATTTCCCATTGCCCGACCGGCACGCGCTCATTGACGATATCCATATCCATCGCCGCCCCGTTGATCGTCATGCCTCGGCCCATCATCCCCATGTCGAGGACGAGCCGCCTTGTTCGCATCGCCAGCGAGGGATCGGGCGCATTCAACGAAACAAGACGCAGCGGCAGGCGCGTCGCGCGCAAGGCTCTGCTGAGCCTGATATCGAGAATACGAAACACCTCGCCTGTCTCACCATCTTCGCGGCGACGGTTCATCATGCCGCCGCCCACCGTGCCGCGACCCTGTCCGCCCATCATTCCCATCGCACTGTCCGGGCTGGTGGCGACAAGGGATAGGGGACCCCCCTCGGAAAGATCGACAATCACCTGTGCGCGTTCGCCCGGTGCAAGCTTGAGCGAGCGGACCGTGTGCGGGCGATCAAGCAACCCGCCATCGCTCGCGATCAGCTGCATGGCCCGCCCCTCGGCAAGCGAGAATTCGTAGAAGCGTGCGTTCGATCCATTGAGGATCCGCAAGCGTAACAGGCCGGTCCGGGCGTCAAACACCGCGTTTTGCGTTCCATTGACGTAGATACGATCCCCGCGCACGCCCATCATTTGCGCGTGCATGTTCTGCGGATAGTGGATCCTGCCGGAACTATCGAGCAAGCGGTCCTGAACAATAAGCGGAATGTCATCGACGCCATATTCGCTCGGCAGATCCAGCGCCTCTTCTTCGTCATCACGGACATAGATCGGTGCGGCAAGACCAGCATAGACCTGCGGTCCCGTGCCGCGATGCAGATGCGAATGATACCAATAGAGAGAGGCACGCTGGCGAACTTCGAAAGACGGGCTCCAGCGGCTGCCCGGGCGGATAAGCTGGTGCGGCCCGCCGTCGGCGGCGGCGGGAAGTTCGAACCCGTGCCAGTGGACGGTGGCTCCCTCGTCCAGACCGTTGTCGACATGCAGCCGGACGCGCTCGCCGCGGCGCATCTCCAATGTCGGACCGAGATAAGGCGCGTTCACTCCGATCGTAGGCGAAGCGACTCCGGGAGCGAATTCCTTCTGCCCAGCGGATATTGACAGTCGAAAGACCCGCTCGCCTTGTTCGACAATTCCCTGATCTAGCTTCGGAATGGCGAGCGGATTCGCGCCGGCTCCATCGGCGCTAAACAGCGAATTTCGTGCTTCGCAAGCAGACAAGGGAAGAGCCACAAGGCCGGTCGCCGCTGCGCCGGCCCGTCGCAGTAATGCGCGTCGATTGAGACCCGATGCCTTCGCCCACTGGTCCATCTTACCTGCCCCGGAGATATTTGATCAGTGCAGCGATGCCCAACACCATGAGGATGGTCAGCAATAAGCAGAACAGGCCCATGATCCCCATCATGGCCGCTGGCATGTCACCGTTCATCATCGTACTTCTCCTATTGTGCCGACCCCGAAAATGATCCGGGGCCGGTTCACAATTACTTCTTGGTGATCGAAGTGATCGTGTTGCCGCCTTCGCCGGTTGTGAAGTCGAACGAGATCGTGTCGCCAACCGCCACGTCCTGACGCAGCTGTTCGTCGGCTTCGAACCCCATCGTCATGGCGGGCCATTCGATTGCGGAGACAGCGCCGTGATCGACAGTGATCATTCCCGCATCGGCGTCGATGGCGGTGACGGTCCCTTCGGCGCTGGCGGTCTGCATCGCGCTGTCCGATCCCATCATGGACATATCGCCACCGTCCATCGGCATCTGACCGTCTGCCATCTGGCCTTCAGCCATGGCCGTGTCGTCCATCATTTCGGTATCGTCGCCGGAACCACAGGCGGCGAGCGCCAGAGGCGCTGCCAACAGAGTCATGAGGGTTGTGATACGCATTCTTCTTCTCCTTCGGGGGATTTGGACCGAATGGTCCGGGGGCGCCGCATCATCAGATAGGCGGCGGGAAGTACGAACATTGAAAGCAGCGGGGCGGTGATCATCCCGCCGATCATCGGGGCCGCGATACGGCTCATCACCTCGG
>OJED01000309.1_pt1 | contig 11850 bp, 11 predicted proteins | sample 1593181 | NCBI WGS metagenome assembly OJED01 (sample SAMN05416772, study PRJEB24817) | seawater metagenome | isolation source: Sea water | place: Canada:Atlantic | collected 2013-07
ACACTAGATCGCTCGTCGGCAGCGTCAGATGTGTATAAGAGACAGGCTATGCCCAGCGCGGCGGGATGCTGAGTTTCTCCAACACCGACATGGCATTTGCCGGTGATCTGATGGTTGCGGGCAACTATCACGGCTTCAACGCCTATCGCCTCGGCACGGACGGAGTTCCGCAGCTGGTCAGCTCGGTGGTGTGTCCTGGCGGACAGGGCGATGTGTCGATTGCGGGCGACCTTCTCATCATGAGCGTGGAGGAAACGCGCGGACGCACCGACTGCGGCCTTGAGGGCGTAACCGACCGCGTGAGCGAAGACCGTTTCCGCGGCCTGCCCATTTTCGACATATCCGACGTCACGCGCCCGGTGCAGGTGGGGCAGGTGCAAACCTGCCGGGGCAGCCACACCCATTCAATCGTGACCCGCACCGATGACAGCCTGATTGTCTACAACTCCGGCACGGGCGCCGTGCGCGAAACCGAGGAGCTAGACATCTGTATCGGCGATGTGCCGGGCGATGAACGCACCGCCTTGTTCCGTATCGACGTGGTGGAAATTCCGCTGGCCGATCCTTCACTGTCGCGCATCGTATCCAGCCCTGCCGTTTTCGCCGATCCTGAAACCGGGCGGCTGGCAGGCCTGTGGCAGGGCGGCGATCACGGCGACGAAACGCAGGAGACCCGCCGTACCGATCAGTGCCACGACATTACGGTGTTCCCCTCGCTAAACCTTGCGGCAGGGGCGTGTTCGGGCAACGGCATCATCTTCGATATCTCCGACCCGTTGAACCCGGTGCGCATGGACGAGGTGGTGGACCCCGGCTTTGCCTACTGGCATTCCGCCACGTTCAACAACACCGGCGATATCGTGCTGTTCACCGACGAATGGGGCGGCGGCGGTCGTCCACGTTGCCAGGCCACCGATCCGCGCGAATGGGGCGCCAATGCCTTTTACGCCATCGTGGATGGACAGCTGGAATATCGCGGCACCTTCAAGCTGCCCGCACCGCAGGGCGATACAGAGAACTGCGTGGCGCACAACGGCTCCATCATCCCGGTGCCGGGGCGCAATATTTTCGTGCAGGCATGGTATCAGGGCGGGGTTTCGGTGATAGACTTCACCGATCCGGTAAACCCGTTCGAGATCGCCTATTTCGATCGCGGTCCGATCGATGACGATCAGCTGGTTACCGGCGGGTACTGGTCTGCCTACTGGTATAATGGCCGGATTTACGCCACCGAGATCGTCCGCGGGATCGATGTCTTCGCGCTGGAGCCCAGCGAACACCTGACCGCGGAGGAAATCGCTGCCGCTGAAGCGGCCAGCTACCAGGGCGAGATGTTCAATCCGCAGACGCAATACCCGGTGGAATGGACCGCCGAGCAGATCGAGGCAGCCGAGCAAAGCCGCATGGGCGGATAAAGCCCGCGCGTCAGAACCAGAAGCGCAGGCCGAGCAATATCGAAACGCCGTCGGGGTCGTCCCCGGCGGCACGGATGTAATCCGCCGTCTGGCCGGTCGCGGCTTCGTATTCGACACCGATATAGGGTGCGAACTCGGGCACGATTTCATAGCGCAATCGTGCGCCGACTTCTATCTTCGAAAGCCCGGCACCCACCCCCCGTTCGGGAATATCCTGCGCCGACAGTTCGGCTTCAACGCGCGGTTGCAGGATCAGCTTCTGTGTGAACCTCATGTCGTGCTCCGCCTCAATCCGTGCGGTCAGGTCGCCTTCGTCGGAAAGGAAAGCGGCGGCATCGAAGTGGATCATGTAGGGTGCAAGGCCCGCCGCACCCACGGCCAGGTGCGCGGTGGTGTCCGGCTCCACGTCCACGCGCATGCCTGCCTGCAGATCGATGAACGGGCCGATGGCGTGTCCCCATAGAAGCTGCAATTCGGCATCTTCCACTTCGCCGCTGCCAAATTCACCCTCGCCTTCGCTCTTGAACACGATCTTGTCGAGCGATGTCCCGTACCAAGCGCTGACATCCCACAGGAATTCACCGTGCCCGTCGGCGATGCGCGCCTCCAGCCTTTCGGCCAGAACCATCCCGGTGGTCATATTGCCATGGGCAATCCGATTGTAGGCACGAGCTGCGGCGAGACGCTTCGTGTCGAAAAACATCTCAGCGGCATGGCGCGGTCCCTCGAAGGCTCGGAGCGGCGGAGGTCCGGCAGGAATTTCCATGACTGCGTGATCGCCATGGTTCATCTGCGAACTCTGCATCTCGCCGTGGTTCATCTGCGAGTGATCCATCTCGCCGTGATCCATGGTGGAATGATCCATCTCCTGATGTTGCGCATGGTCCGCAGCGGGTTCTTCGGCGGCGTCCATCGCGTGCTGCGAATGGTCCATCCCCTCATGCGCGGAGTGGTCCGTTTCCTCCTGCACAGGCGCTTCGTGTCCGGCATGGCCGGAATGATCCTGTGCTGCGGCAGGGGTCGCGAGAAAGGCGGCGCTTGTCAGTAGAACGACGCGCATCATGCCTCTCCCTCTTCGGGGAAGGGCCGTACGGTGACTGTCTGCATCATGCCCGCATGCATGTGATAGAGCAGATGGCAGTGGAAGGCCCAGTCGCCCGGCTCGTTCGCCGTCAGGTCGAAGGTCGCCGTGCTGCCCGGCTGCACCACCACTGTATGTTTCAGAGGCTGGTTCATCATGCCCGCGCCGTTCACCAGTTCGAAGAAATGGCCGTGCAGGTGGATGGGGTGGGCCATCATGGTGTCGTTCACCAGTTTCACGCGAACGCGCTCGTCATAGCCGAAGCGGATGGGATCGTCGCTGACGGCGCTGAACTGCTTGCCGTCGAACGACCACATGTAACGCTCCATGTTGCCGGTAAGATGTATCTCCAGGCTGCGCGTGGGCATCCGATGCGGATTGGCGTTCTTCGCCTTCAGGTCGGTATATCGCAGCACGCGGTGCGGAACATTGTCTAGTCCGAGGCCGGGAAAATCCATGCGGTCCATTGGCATCGGAGCAACCATGTCGATACCCGGGCCGACCTTCACATCGGGCGGCAACAGCGAGGTATCGCGCATGGAGTGTTCCATCCCGCCTGTGCTGTCATCGCTCATATCCATGCCGCCATGACCCGCGTGATCCACCGCGTCATGGGCCATGCCACCCATGCCCATATCGGCCATGGTCAGCGTCACCGGCTCGCGCAGCGGTGGCGGGGTTGCGCGGTGGCCTGCGTGCGAGGTGAGGCTGGCGATACCCATTCCCGAGCGGTCCATTGCCTCCGCCACGAATGCATGGCTGCCATCGGGCGGGGTCACGATCACGTCGTAGGTTTCGGCGGTACCGATCTGGAACTCGTCCACCGCAACAGGATCGACCTCCTGTCCATCCGCCGCGATCACCTGCATCGGTACGCCGGGAATGCGCACGTTGAAGAACGTCATGGCGGAGCCGTTGATGATCCGCAGTCGCACACGCTCTCCGGGATTGAACTGGAATTCCAGATCGTCCGCCGGACCGTGGCCGTTGACGAGGAAGGTGTAGGTTGCGCCTGTCACATCCGAAATGTCGCGCGGGTTCATACGCATCGCGCCCCACATCAGGCGGTCTTCAAGGCTCATTTCGCCACTGCCGACCGTCTGCATCTGGCGGTTGAAGTAATGCTCCCCCACCATCAGCTTGCGCGCGATGTCATGCGGGTGGCGCGGGGTAAACTCGCTCAGCAGCACCACGTAATCGCGGTCATAGCGCGGGTCTGGTTCCGCTGCATCGATCACGATGGGGCCATAATGCCCGGCCTGTTCCTGAAGGCCCGAATGGCTGTGCCACCAGTATGTGCCGGTCTGGCGAACAGGGAAGCGATACTGGAATGTCTCGCCCGGACCGATACCGGGAAAGCTGACGCCGGGCACCCCGTCGAACTGGAACGGCAGCAGCAGGCCGTGCCAGTGGATTGAGCTGTCCTCTGCCAGATTGTTGGTGACGTTGAGCACCACGTCTTGCCCTTCGCGCAGGCGCACCAGGGGGCCAGGTACGCTGCCGTTCACGGCGATGGCATGGCCGCTGCGCCCACCGGTGTTGAAATGGTGATTGCCGATGGAAAGATCGATGACGTTGCCCGCCACTTCCCCAATTCCCTTGCGAGCGTGGGTGAGAGACTGACCTCTCGCCCATGCAGGAACGGCAAGACCGGCAGCGGTGAGGGCGCCGGTGCCGATAAATCCACGACGTGAAAAGCTGGGGGGTTGCGTCATGACGGCGAACTACATACCCTAGGGGGGTATTTCAAGAGGGCGACAGCGCATGGCGCAGCAAACCACCGCATTGAAAAACCGCCTCGGCAGGATCGAGGGACAGGTGCGCGGCATCACTCGGATGGTGGAGGAGGATCGCTATTGCATCGATATCCTGCACCAGATCCAGGCAGTGAAGGCGGCATTGGCAAAGGCCGAGGACGAGATCCTCAAGACCCATGCCTCGCACTGTGTGGCCGACGCCATCGCTTCGGGTGACGAGGACGAGCAGCGCGCCAAGTTCGGCGAGTTGGTGGACTTGTTCGCCAAGGCCAAGAGATAGCAGGAAGGAGCTAGAACGATGCAGAACGAAGGCAACTACAAGCGTTTCATGGCCATGGTGGGCACATCAACCGTCATCATGTTCGGGCTGATGTATCTCAACACCTATGTCATCGACCACGTGTTCTGGAGCGAGACGCGCTTCTGGATGATGTTCGTCATGGGCGCGGTGATGGCCGTGGTGATGCTGGCCTTCATGTGGGGCATGTACAGGAACAAGGCGAAGAACTGGATCATCATCGGCGTGGCCGCGGTGACATTCGCCCTGTCGTTGTTCCTGGTGCGCAGCCAGACGACGATTGACGACAGTGAATATATGTCCGCCATGATCCCGCACCATTCCATCGCGATCCTGACGAGCGAGCGCGCCGGTATCGAGGACGTGCGCGTGCGCAAACTTGCCAATGACATCATCCGTGCCCAGCGCCGCGAAATCGACGAGATGCGCTGGTTGATTGCCGACATCGACGCGAACGGCGTGGCGAGCACCAAGACAGAGGCCGATGCGCGCTCAGTTCCTGAATTCGAGGGGAAAGTGAACCCCGGTACGCCGACACCAGGTGAATAGGAGCAGCAGCAATCATGTAGCATTGCGTTGAACTTTGCTGTGATGCCGCATAGACGGCGCGCGAAGTGCGACGGCGTCAACCCTTCCTGCTGCAAGCCCTCCTGCTCGTCTCGTTGGCGATCCGCGTGGTTGTGGGTGCCCCGTGTTGTTCTGACACCGCGCCATCCGTAGAACGGTCCGGCCACCATCAAATGGCCGGGATGGAGGGATCCTCCGGCCACACCGATCACGAAGACAGCGACAATACGCCTAAGCCTTGTTGCTCCGCTTGCGGGCCGATGCTGGCCGATGGCGAAAACCCGTTACAGATAGCAGCGACGATCCTGGTGGTGCCAAGTGTATTCACCTTGCGAGAGTTGCCGCACCGCGATCTTCTGCGCCTTTACGAAGCGACGGGCCCACCTCTCCGCGTCTGAGCAACATTCAATCAGACACTGGAGATTATTATGACACGCTTTCGCGGGGCGCTTTGCGCCGCCACAATGCTTTCGCTTGCCCCTTCGGCTGCCCAGGCACACGACGTTGATGCCCTTGATCATGCTCCTATCGGCGTCATGGGTGATCACCGCCATGCCGAAGGGGAGTGGATGATAAGCTACCGCCTCATGCACATGGATATGGGCGGGACGCAGATCGGCACCGAGGATATTGATCCAGAAACCGTTGTAACCACGGTTCCGAACAGGTTTGCCGGAATGCCGATGCAACCGCCAACCTTGCGTATCGTGCCGACGACCATGCGGATGGATATGCACATGGGCGGCCTGATGTATGGTCTGTCCGACCGGATCACTTTGATGGTGATGGGGAACTATGCCACGAAGGAGATGGACCATCTTACTTTTGAAGGCGGCATGGGAACGGACCCGCTGGGCGGGTTTCGTACCGCGCCCGAGGGGTTCGGTGACACCAAGGTTTCGGCCCTGATTGGCCTGACTGAAACAGCGCACCTCAATCTGGGTATTTCGCTACCCACTGGTTCTAACGAAAAAATGGGCGAAGCTCTTACACCCACGGGCATGACGATGCCGGTTCGCCTTCCCTATCCGATGCAATTGGGATCCGGGACATTCGACCTGGAGCCGGGCGTCACCTGGCGTGGTCAATCGCCACAATGGGGTTGGGGAGCGCAGGCCAAGGGCACTATCCGGCTAGGCTCCGACCAAGGGTATGCACTGGGCGATCGCTATATGGCGACAGCCTGGCTCGCTCGATCCCTGACACAGGGCGTGGCCCTATCTGCGCGCGTGCAGGCGGAAACCGAAGGTCGCATAGATGGCCAGGATCCGGCGATCATGGGACCGGTACAGACAGCCAATCCGGATTTTTCCGGAGGCGAAAGCGTGACAGCTTTTCTGGGTGCCAATGTGGTTGCCACGCATGGGCCGTTGGCGACATGGCGGATTGGTGCGGAACTGTGTTTGCCCGTGGTCCAGGACTTCAACGGGCCGCAGATGCCGGATGACTGGTCATTAACCCTTGGCGTTCAGAAAGCTTTCTAAACATCCCGTCGAAGTCCAAAGAAAAGGGCCGGAAGGATTGCTCCTTCCGGCCCTGTTTCGTTGCGTCGGTAAGACGGTTGGCAGTGGCTTAGAAGCCCATGCCGCCGCCCATGCCGCCCATGCCGCCCATATCGGGCATGCCGCCGCCGGAGGACTTGTCTTCCGGGATTTCGGCAATGGCCGCTTCGGTGGTGATCAGCAGACCGGCAACGGATGCTGCATCCTGCAGGGCAGTACGCACGACCTTGGTCGGGTCAATCACGCCGGCGCTCACGAGGTTTTCGTAAACGTCGGTTGCAGCGTTGAAGCCCATATTTTCATCGTTGCCGTCGATCAGCTTGCCAGCGACAACCGCACCGTCATGACCGGCATTTTCGGCGATCTGACGGATCGGAGCCTGCAGCGCACGACGAACGATGTCGATGCCGCGGGTCTGGTCGTCGTTCTCGCCGTCCAGCCCGGTAAGGGCCTTGGCGGCATAGAGCAGTGCAGTACCACCGCCGGGAACGATGCCTTCTTCAACGGCAGCGCGAGTGGCGTGCAGTGCGTCGTCGACACGGTCCTTGCGTTCCTTCACCTCGACTTCGGTCGCGCCGCCAACCTTGATAACGGCCACGCCGCCAGCAAGCTTCGCAAGGCGTTCCTGCAGCTTTTCCTTGTCGTAATCGGACGAGGTGTTGTCGATCTGCGAACGGATCTGTTCGACGCGGGCCTTGATGGCATCGCCTTCGCCAGCACCGTCGACGATGGTGGTGTTGTCCTTGTCGATGGTGACGGTCTTGGCTTCACCCAGCATGGAAAGACCGACGTTCTCAAGCTTGATGCCCAGATCTTCGGAGATCATCTCGCCGTTGGTCAGGATAGCGATATCCTGCAGCATGGCCTTGCGGCGATCGCCGAAGCCCGGTGCCTTCACGGCTGCAACCTTCAGGCCTCCGCGCAGCTTGTTCACCACCAGGGTGGCCAGTGCTTCGCCTTCGATATCTTCAGCGATGATCAGCAGCGGACGCCCGGCCTGTACCACGGCTTCCAGCACAGGCAGCATGGCCTGCAGGTTGGAAAGCTTCTTTTCGTGGATCAGGATGTAGGGGTTTTCCAGCTCTACCGTCATCTTTTCGGGATTGGTGACGAAGTAGGGCGAGAGGTAGCCGCGGTCGAACTGCATGCCTTCGACGGTCTCGAGCTCGAATTCGAGGCCCTTGCTCTCGTCGACGGTGATCACGCCTTCCTTGCCAACCTTTTCCATGGCTTCGGCGATCTTCTCGCCAACCACGCGGTCGCCATTGGCGGAGATGATGCCGACCTGGGCAATCTCTTCGGAACCCTTCACGTCCTGCGAACGGTTCTGCAGGTCTGCAACGACCTTGGTCACGGCAAGATCGATGCCGCGCTTCAGATCCATCGGGTTCATGCCGGCGGAAACCGACTTCATGCCTTCGCGAACGATCGACTGGGCCAACACGGTGGCGGTGGTGGTACCATCGCCGGCCAGATCATTGGTCTTGCTGGCGACTTCGCGCAGCATCTGTGCGCCCATGTTCTCGAACTTGTCCTTGAGCTCGATATCCTTGGCGACGGTAACGCCGTCCTTGGTGATGCGCGGGGCACCGAAGCTCTTGTCCATCACCACGTTGCGACCCTTGGGGCCCAGCGTGACCTTCACGGCATTGGCGAGCGTATCCACGCCCTTCAGGATGCGTTCACGCGCATCGCGGCCGAACTGTACGTCCTTGGCAGCCATAATTGTTTCTCCTGGAGATTTGTGTGTTTCGGGTAAGCGTAGTCAAGTCATGTGCGGGCGATCAGCCCAGCACACCCATGATGTCGCTTTCCTTCATGATGATCAGGTCTTCACCGTCGATCTTGACTTCGGTGCCAGACCACTTGCCGAACAATACGCGGTCGCCGGCCTTGACGTCGAGAGCGACGCGGTTGCCGGAATCGTCGCGAGTGCCTTCGCCAACGGAGACGATCTCGCCTTCGCTCGGCTTTTCCTTGGCGCTATCGGGAATGATGATGCCACCGGCCGTTTTTTCTTCGGCTTCGAGGCGGCGGACCAGTACGCGGTCGTGCAGCGGACGGAATGCCATAATTATGACCTCTTCCAGTTTGAGTGTTGTTACGATTGGCACTCTCCGATCGAGAGTGCCAGCGGGGCGCATTTGGTGCTGCATTCATTTAGAGTCAATGGGCGCGGAGCAGAAAAATTTGCGCTCTCGTACGTCAATGAGGCTAGGCGAGACTGGCCCGCGTCACTTCACCCCCGGTCGCGTCAGCCCCAACGCCTCGCGCCGGTGCCAACGCCATGTGAGAAGTGCCGCGGCACATACAAGGCCTGTCGCCAGCCCCATCCAGACGCCCAGCCCCTCCAGCGGTGTGTAGAACCCCAGCACCACGGCCACCCCCATGCCCGGCACCCAGTAGGAAAAGATCGCGATCCACATCGGCACGCGGGTATCCTTCAGGCCGCGCAAGGCTCCTGCCGCAACGACCTGCAACCCGTCGAACAACTGGAAGGCCGCGCCCACGGCGAGGAAGGACAGGGCGTAGGCCACCACGCGCGGCTCTTCCGGGTTCCAGGGGTCGATATAGATCGCCAGCAGGTAATAGGGCGCGAACAGCAGCAGCAACGCCGTCATCAGCATGAAGCCGCCGCCCATCGCAATGGCAACGGCGCCCGCCCGCCGGATGCCTTCACTATCCTGCGCCCCGAAGAAATAGCCTACGCGGATTGTGGCCGCCTGGCTCACGCCGAAAGGCACCTGGAACATGGTCGCGACGATCTGCAGGGCAATGGCGTGCGCGGCAAGCTGATCTGCGCCCAATAGGCCCAGCAGGAAGGGCGCGGCGGCGAATATGCCTGCCTCTGCAACGATGGTAAGCGCGATGGGCGTGCCGATGCGAACCAGTTCAGCCAGCCGCGCCCAGTCGGGCCTCCAGAAAAAGCCAAACACGTGATAGCGGTGAAGGCGCGGGTCGAGCCGGATGGCAACCACGTATGCCGCCAGCATCGCCAGTGTGGTGATGATCGTGGCGACCGCCGCTCCCTGCAGGCCCAATGCGGGCGCCCCCCAGTTGCCGAACACGAAGGCATAATTACCGAGCGCATTCGCCACGATACCCAGCGCAGTGATAGCCGTGGCGAAGATCGGCCGCCCCAGCGTCGATACGAAATTGCGCAACACGCCCGCCGCGATCATCGGGATGATAGAGAACAGCAGCAGGTCGGTATATTCGCCTGCCAGCACGGCGATGCGCGGTTGCTGACCAGCCAGCAGCATCAGTTCCTCTGCAAACAGGCACAGGCCCATCGCCACAAGGCTGCATCCCGCGGACAGCCATAGGGCCATGCGAACTGACCGCCGCACGGGGCGAAGGGCCGGACCGCGCGCGCCCAGTTCTGCCGCCATGATCGGCGCGACGGCCCCCGTAAGGCCGCTCAATGACCAAATGATCAGGCCGAAGACTGATACCGCCAGCGAAGAAGCTGCCAGTTCGTCTGCCCCCAGTCGGGCGATGAAAATGACGTCGATGGAATAGATCGCCATCTGCAATAGGTTGGCAAGCGCCAGCGGCCCCGCGAGGCGGAGCGTTTCTATGCCTTCGGCTTTCCAGCCGGGCGTGGAGGGGTGTGCAACAGGCCTCATCGCTTCAGGCCGCCGTCAAGGCAGCCGGACCGGATAGGCGCACGCGGCGCACGGCGAAAGCCCAAAGCCCGCTCTGTCTTGCTAAAGCAAAACGGGTGCGGCGCTGCGGTAACAACACTTGCCGATCATGCCGACGCGGGCCAAGAGGACATTGTCGATTTTTCCGAGGAAAGGATGTCATGCGTAAACAGCTTGCTTTCGCCGCCACGACTGCACTTGCGGTCATGCTCACAGCCTGCGGCGGGTCGAATGACGAGGGCGAAGAGAGGTCAGCCGTTGACGAAGTGGTGACAGCAGAACCCGCTATCGATGCCGCTGAAGATGGCGAAATCGATAGAACAGAAATTCCCGAGAACGACAGCGAGAACGATAGCGAAAACGGGGACGAGAGCGGTGCAGACGCCGAGCGCGAAGGGGAGGCAGGACCCGAGCCGGTGGCCAGCGTCTCTGCCACGCCCCGCTCCACGCCAACTCCGCAACCCACACCTTCTCAAGTCGCCAGCATGGAGCCGCCCTCGTCCTTCAACTCCTGCAGTGTATGCCATTCGGTGAAGCCGGGAGAGAACAGGATCGGCCCGACCCTGGCAGGCGTGTTCAGTCGCAAAGCCGGTAGCGTTTCAGGCGCCAATTACAGTCCCGCGATGCAATCCGCCGAGATCACCTGGAACGAGGCGAACCTTCGCCGTTATATCCGCGATCCCCATGCGGTGGTACCCGGCGGCACAATGCCCAACCCCGGTCTCGATGCTGCACAGACCCAGGCCGTGGTGAATTACCTCAAGACACTGTGACACCCTGTGACACCGTTGCCGCAATTTGGCCGACACATTCGGTCAGCTTGGGGAAAGCAGGTGCATGACAATGGTGCTGAATGCTCAAACCCATTGCCCTGCTGGCAACTGCCGCAACGCTTGCCGCCATTCCCCCTTCTGCCCACGCGCAGGAAGTCTTTGGCGGCGTCTACGCTCACGCCGTGGATACGCCGTTCACGCTGGAAACCACCGAGACCGGTTCGGGCGATATTGCTGCCGGGGTGCGCTTCGAGGGGATCGAGGCGCTCGGCTTCATTGGCTCGCCCGAACCTTATGTGGTCGGTTCGCTGAACCTGTCGGGCGATACCTCCTTTGCCGGGGCAGGCCTTGCATGGACAATCGGCAAAGGTCCGTTCTACGTGCGACCCGGTATCGGCCTTGTAGTGCATGACGGGCCGGAACTTCGCGTGAATCCCGCAACCGGTCTTCGCACCGATCTCGGCAGCCGCGTGCTGTTCGAACCGGAGATCGGGGTAGGCTATCGGTTCAGCGAACGCGCATCGGTGGAGGCGCACTGGATGCATATCAGCCAGGGACAGATCTTCGACAGCGACCAGAATCCTGGCATCGACATGATCGGGGTGCGGGTGAACTGGCGGCTTTAATCCCGCGCTGCCCGGTGCGTAGCAGCTTCGATCTCAAAGCAGGAAGAAACCGATAACGGCCCCTGTCTGCACCACCAGAATAATCTGAAGATAGGTGGAGAACGGCTCCTTACGAGTCTTGTGACGAAACAGGGGCTGTCTCTTATACACATCTCCGAGCCCACGAGACAGGCAGAAATCTCGT
>OJED01000315.1_pt1 | contig 11777 bp, 7 predicted proteins | sample 1593181 | NCBI WGS metagenome assembly OJED01 (sample SAMN05416772, study PRJEB24817) | seawater metagenome | isolation source: Sea water | place: Canada:Atlantic | collected 2013-07
GATTTCTGCCTGTCTCGTGGGCTCGGAGATGTGTATAAGAGACAGGGAAGATGCTGCGCCTCTGCACGAGCGCACGGCGCTGACCGATGTGCCGCTGGAAGGCCCACGGGCTGCGATGCAACTGAAGCACGTCGCCCTCTCCATCGCTGTAGACCCACAAGCCCGCAGCATTACCGGCGATGCCCAATACCGCGTTACCGGCGACACGATTCTTGAAACTTTGGTGTTCGATTTCGATCCGCGCTTTACCGTTCATGGCGTAGCGTTGGAGGGTATTCCGCTCGAACGGAGACGGTGGGCAAAGGCCGAAGGGCTTCTGACAATCGAGCTGCCTGCACCCCTTCCCGTGGGTGAGACTGCCGACGTTCGCATCGAATATGCGGGCATGCCGCATGTCGCGATAAATCCCCCGTGGGATGGCGGTTTCGTATGGTCGCGAACCGAGGACGGCCAGCCGTGGATTGCAACCGCCATCCAAGGGGAGGGCTGCGATCTGTTCTGGCCGTGCATCGACCATTCGTCAAAGCAGATAGATACGTTAGACCTGCTAGTGATGGTGCCAAATGGGTTGGTTGTAGCAGGCAATGGCCGCCTTATTGGCACATCAGAAACGGCTGACAGCGCCACGTTCCACTGGCGAGCGCGCGACCCCAGCAATTACGGCGTTACCTTGCAGATCGGCCCGTACGAGCTGGCGACACGCACTTACGATAGCGCCTTTGGCCATGCGATCCCGCTGTCGTTCTGGCACCTGCCGGGCAACGCGCAAGGCGCTGATCGCCTGCTGGATGAAATGGCCGATCAGATCGCCTTCATGGAAGACCGTTTCGGCCCCTACCCCTTCGCGGACGAAAAGGCCGGTGTGGCGGAGACGCCGCACCTGGGCATGGAACACCAGACCATCAACGCCTATGGCAATGGCTACGGACTTGAAGCCTATGGTCATGACTGGTTGCTGCAGCACGAATTCGCGCACGAATGGTTTGCCAACCAGCTGCGCAATGCGACCATTAATCACATGTGGCTTGCCGAAGGGATCACCACCTGGACCCAGCCACTCTACCTGGAACATGCACGGGGCGAGATGTTCTACCATGCGGAGATGTGGAAGAACCGCCAGCGCGTATGGAGCCGCGTTCCGCTGGTACCGCCAGAGGGCGAGTTGCCCGACTACAATGATCCTGACGCCAAGTGGGGCGATGACATCTATTTCAAGGGTGCGTGGATCATGCATACCTTGCGCTGGCTGGTGGGCGATGATGTGCTGTTTCCGGCGATCACGCGGCTCACCTATGGAACGGACGACCCACAGCCGGGTGCGGTCCGCCCGGTGAACCGCACGACCGAGGACTTTCGCGCGATCCTTGAAGAGATGGCAGGACGCGATCTTGCATGGTTCTTCGATGCGTATTTCTATCAGGCAGCCCTGCCCGAACTTCTGGCAGTAGAGGACGGGGACGCGCTGCTGCTGGCTTGGCGATCGCCGTCGCCGCTGGCGTTCGAGATGCCGGTTGAAGTGCGTGTGGGTGACACCGTGCGCCGCGTGGAGATGAAGGGCGGTAGGGGCCGCATCGTATTGCCCGATGAGAATACCGCCTACCTGCTCGATCCCGCGAATCGCATCCTCAAACATGATGCTATGATCGAGGCATGGCAGAACCGTGAAACCCGAGACTAAGCCGGAACGAAACTTGCGCCGCGCAACTTTCATCTAGCGATGGCAGCACCTTTCTCCTGGATCCGGCCCGACCCGCATGGCGTCTACGTTGTGCCTGCCGATGCGTGGATCGACCCATCGAAGGCGGTGGATCGTGCCTTGGTCACCCATGGCCACGCCGATCATGCCCGCGGCGGACACGGGCAAACCGTTGCCACGCCAGAAACCTTGGCGATCATGGACTTGCGCTACAACACCCGCGAGGGCGCAACCCCAGTAGAATATGGCGAAACGATCCGACTGAAGGGCGGCGTCGATGCCACTTATATTCCCGCAGGTCACGTTTTGGGCAGCGCGCAGATCTTACTGGAACATGCCGGAGAGCGCGTGGTGATAACAGGCGACTACAAGCGCCGCGCCGATCCCACCTGTCCGCCATTCCAAGTGACGCCCTGCGATATCTTTATTACAGAAGCCACCTTCGGCCTGCCGCTGTTCACCCATCTACCCATTGAAGACGAGATTGCCAAGCTGCTGAGCCGGCTTGAGGCATATCCGGATCGCTGCGTGCTGGTGGGTGCCTATGCACTGGGAAAGGCGCAGCGGGTGATCGCGGAATTGCGCGCGGCGGGCCATTTACAGCCGATCTATCTGCATGGTGCGATGGAGAAGATGTGCCGCCTTTACGAAAAGTTCGGTGTCGATCTTGGCGAGTTGCGACTGGTGGCCGATCATGAAAAGGATGATATGCGCGGCGCAATCGTCGTCTCGCCGCCCTCCGCGTTGAACGACCGCTGGAGCCGCCGCCTGCCCGACCCCATCACTGCCATGGCCAGTGGCTGGATGCGCGTGCGTCAGCGTGCGCGTCAGCGCAATGTGGAATTGCCGCTGGTCATCTCCGACCATGCCGACTGGAATGAACTGACCGGCACCATTCAGGAAGTTAATCCGCACGAAACCTGGATCACCCACGGCCGGGAGGAAGCGCTGCTGCGCTGGCACCAGTTGCACCAGCGCCGCGCCCGCGCCCTTGCACTGGTGGGTTACGAGGACGAGGACGACTAGGGTGGAGGAGTTCGCCGCCCTGATCGACGCGCTGATCTACACGCGCAGCCGCAATGAAAAGCTGCGCCTGATCGCGGAGTATCTTCGCACCACGACCGATCCCGATCGCGGCTACGCCCTTGCCGCCCTAACCGACGGTCTGGATTTCAAGGCGGTCAAATCGTCCACCATACGCAATCTGCTGAAAGAGCGGGTCGATCCGGTACTCTGGACGCTCAGCCGCGATTTCGTGGGCGATACGGCGGAGACAGCGAGCTTCCTCTGGCCAGACCCGGTAGGCAACATCGCGCCTCCGCCCTCGGTCAGTGAAGCAGTGGATGCGCTTTCTGCGATGACGCGCGCAAACGCGATGACCGAACTGCCCCGTCTGCTCGACAGGCTTGATCCAGCGGGACGTTACGCTTTTTTCAAACTGGCCACGGGAGGCATGCGCGTGGGTGTGTCCAGCCGGCTCGCCAAGGTGTCCTTTGCGCAGGCTTTCGATGTCTCGGTCGACGATGTGGAGGAATACTGGCACGCGCTTGCCCCGCCCTACGCCCAGCTGTTTGCCTGGGCCGCCGACGGCAAGGACCCGCCCGACACCGCGAATATGCCGCTGTTCAAGCCCTTCATGCTGGCGCACCCGCTGGAAGAAACGGTGGTCAACCTAGAAGATTACGCGGCCGAGTGGAAGTGGGACGGCATACGAGTGCAGCTTGTCCACGTCGCCGGGGAAACGCGCGTCTATTCACGCAGTGGTGACGATATCAGCGCAACGTTCCCCGAACTGGTGGGCGCCCTCACCATTCCAGCCGTGCTGGATGGCGAATTGCTGGTACGCGGCGACGTGCAAGGCGGAGATACCGGCGGTGCGGCCAGTTTCAATGCGCTGCAACAAAGACTTGGCCGCAAGACCGTGAGCAAGAAGATGCTTACCGAGAGTCCCGCCTTCGTGCGACTCTACGATGTTCTTTCGCTGGATGGTGAGGACCTGCGCAGCCTGCCGTGGGAGGATCGGCGCAGTCGGCTCGAGTCATTCATTCCGCGGCTGCCCGATACTCATTTCGATCTCAGCCAGCTTGTGAAGGCGACAGATTTCGAACAACTCGCACAAATCCGCGAAGGCACGCGCGACGATGCCATCGAAGGCCTCATGCTCAAAAGGCGCGACAGCCCCTACGTGGCGGGCCGCAAGACCGGGCTATGGTACAAGTGGAAGCGCGACCCGCTGCTGATCGATTGCGTACTGATGTATGCCCAGCGTGGTAGCGGCAAACGCTCCAGCTTCTATTCCGACTACACCTTCGGCTGCTGGGACGGCGACCCGGACGAAGGGGCTGAACTGCTGCCAGTGGGCAAGGCCTATTCTGGCTTCACCGACGCAGAACTGAAGAAGCTGGACAGGATCGTACGGCAAAACACACTCAACCGCTTTGGCCCGGTGCGCGAGGTGGAGCGTACGCTGGTGTTTGAAGTGGCGTTCGATTCTGTCCATTCCAGCAAACGCCACAAGTCCGGCCTCGCCATGCGTTTCCCGCGCATACATCGCATCCGCTGGGACAAACCGGTGCACGAGGCGGACCGGCTGGAAAGCCTGCGCGCATTGATCCGCGACTAGCGCCCGATCCGTGGCGAGGTGTCGCGCGAAGTTGCGCCGCGCAACTATTCTACCCTTTGCTGCGGCAAGCGACCGTCAGTCTTCCGGACTGCTACGAAGTTGCCGCAGATGTTTTCGCGCCAGCTGGCAGTAACGTTCGGTCTGGAACCTGATCTTGGCGATCTGTGCCTCGTCCTGCGTACGGTAATACTTGGCCGGGCGGCCGATCCAGATCTCACCTGCGCCGATCTGCTTGCCGGGGCTGAGCAGTGCGCCTGCGCCCAGCATCCCGCCTTCGGCAATGCGCGCACCGTCCATCGCCACCGCACCCATGCCCACGAAGGCACGGTCCGCAAGCTGGCAACCATGGACGACCGCCATGTGGCCAATCACGCAATCCTCGCCGATAATCGTGGGCTCTCCGTCGGTATCGGGGCGCGGCCCTTCGACATGGAATACGCTGCCGTCCTGCACGTTGCTTCGTGCGCCGACCACGATTCGATGGATATCGCCCCGCAGCACGCAATTGTACCAGACGCTGGCGTCCGGCCCAATGGTGACATCGCCGATAATACGCGCACCTGGCGCGACAAAGGCCGTGGGATGGATCTGCGGCACCTTGCCATCGAACGGGATGATGGTGGCACCGGGAAAGCGAGGATCGTCGGTGATATGGCTGTTCAGGGTCAAAGAAAATTCTCCCAGACAAGATAGGGCAGGACAGAGGCGTATTCATCGGTCCACACGGGACCTTCGGGTGCGACGAGCAGTCGCCAGTCGGCAGTTGTCGAAAGCGCATCCAGCGCAGCACGCTGGGGCGATAGCGCAATCCAGGTGGAAGAGTAGAGATCGTTCCGCGTCTTGGTCTCATCGTGCCAGATCATGGCGGAGAGCCCGCTCTCTTGCGCCAGGCGCGCGACGACAGGTTCCAGCCTGACATACCGGTTGGAGGTGTGCAGCAGCAACAGCCCGCCGGGCGCCAATGCTCGCTCGTAGATTTCCAGAGCTTCCAGCGTCAGCAGATGGAGCGGGATGGCATCCGAGGAAAAGGCGTCGATAATGAGTACGTCAAAACTGGCAGGTGGTAGTTCATCCAACCGCAAACGCGCATCGCCGATCAGAATGTCCGCATCGGGTGCGCAATCTTCGAGAAATGTGAAATTGCCAGACTGCGAGAAATGCAGCACCGTCGGATCGATCTCGAAGAACGTCCACCGCTGTCCCGGCTGGCGATAGCAGGCCAGCGTTCCGACACCCAGGCCCACACTGCCGATGCGGGCATTGGGGCCGACCAGCCTTTCGGCATCGCTCAAGGCAAGGCCCACGCCGGAGCTGCGCCCGTAATAGGCCGTTGGCTCTTGCGATTTCTCGCCCGCAAGCTGAATGCCGTGGATGGTCGTGCCATGCATCAGGATCGTGTCGCCATCGGCGCGCTGCGTGATCGAATAGATGCCGAAATAGCTGCGCTCACGTTCGCCGTTCATGCTGGCCAGCAGGTTGGTGAGACCGCCAAGAGCCATCAGCAAGGCCGCGCAGGCAAGCACGAAGGATATGCGTCGCGCGGCCAGAACCATGGCAAGACACAGGATCGCCAGCAGCGCCAGCCAGTCCATCTGGCCCAGTTCCGGGTCCCCCTGTACCCGGGTGTAGAGAAGCAGGGCTGCGTTGAAGACGAGGAACACGCCCACCACCAGGATCATGCGCGCAGTTTGTCGGTCCTTATTAAGCAGGCCCGGTAGCTTGCGCCACACGCCCAGTGGAACCAGTGCAGCTGCAGCCAGGATGAGCAGGGGATGCTCCCACGTCCAGTCGAACAACGCTGGCGCAACTATGGCCGTGAACAGGCCTCCCAGCGCGCCGCCGGCTGCTGTATAGAGATAGAATTGCGAAAGGCGCACCGGTTCGGGCCGAAGGTCGTAAAGCCGCACATGCAGGGCGGTGGCCACAACGAACAGCAGGATTACGCTGACGCTTGCTGCAAGCAGATCGGCACGTCCTGCGGCGAAAATTGCGATACCGCCACCCACCAGCACCACCGGCGGCGCAAGGATAAGGAAGACCTTTGCCATGCCGCGATTCTCAGCAAAGGCGATCGTGTAGCTGAGCAGGTACAGACCCAGGGGGATCACCCACAGCAGCGGGATCGCCATGATATCGGTGGTGAGGAAGGTCGTGGTCGAAAGCATCAGACCCGACGGTACGGCGGGCAGCACAAGCCACATAGCCTTGCGCTTCCAATCGATAGCGCGTCCATCGGCATGATGCGCAGCATTGACAGGTGCAACATCGCGGCGGCTGGACGCGGCAAGGCCGACCAGCACCAGCAGTACGATATAACCCGCGGTCCAGCCCCCGCTCTGCTCTCCCAGTGTCAGCAATGGCTCCGCCAGTAGTGGATAGGTGAGCAACCCTGTAAAACTGCCAAGATTGGATGCTGCATAAAGCGGGTAGGGATTGCCCGCATCGGGGTGGGCGGCGAACCAACGCTGGATCAGCGGAGCCTGTGCAGAAACGGCGAAGAAGGCTGGGCCTACCGTCAGCAGGAACAGCCACGGGACCCATACGACCTCCCACCCGGTTTGCAGCGGCGAGACAGGCGCCAGCGACAACGGCAGGGTAAGCCCGGCCAGGACCAGTACCGCCAGATGGATCACCCCCTGCGTTCGTAGCGAAAAGCGTCCGAGAAGATGGGCATAGGCGTACCCTGCCAGCAGCAGCGCCTGATACACCAGCATGGCGCTGTTCCAGACGTTGGGTGCGCCGCCCAGTTGCGGCAGCGCCATGCGTGCCACCATCGGTTGCACAAGAAACAGCAGGAAACTTCCGGCAAAAATCGCCAGTGTGAATAGCCAACGGCGCGGTGCTGCGAGCGATTCAGCCATAGCCGCGCTGCGCCCACTCCCGCGCGGTGATGACGTAGACAATGGTAGGATTAAGCTCGGTCGGCCAGTTGTCATCGCGGTAGTCGAGATCGTCCCGGCGCGCCATGCCCAGCTTGCGCATCAGGCCCCAGCTGGCCGCATTGCCATCTACCGTCAGCGCGATGATCGTTTCGGCGCCGAACTTCGTGAACCCGACGTCGAGCGACGCGATAGCGGCTTCCTTGGCATAACCGCGGCCCCAGGCATCCTCCCGCAGTCGCCAGCCGATCTCCACCATGTCGAACACGGGCGAGCCTTGCGCATTGGCGCGTTTCAGTCCGCAGAAGCCCAGCATTTCGCCCGACAGGTGACCACCATCGTCCTTGCGCTCCACCACCCAGAAGGTGTGTCCGAACTTGCGCCGATAGGTGGCCAGGCGATCCATGGCTCCCTGGCGCGTCACTTCATTCGCTACACCGCCAAGCCAGCGCATGACAGCGGGCGTGTTAGTCAATTCCCAGAAACGGGGCCAGTCTTCCTCGCGCCAATCGCGCAGGATCAGGTGTTCGGTCTCGTGGTGAAAATCAGCCTCAAAGTCAGCCATGGATCAGACGCGCGGCGACGGGGGCGTGATATGTCAGCACGCCCGAGCATCCGGCACGTTTGAACGCGATCAGCTTTTCCATCAGCAGCGCATCGCGATCCCCTACGCCTGCGGCCGCCCCTGCTTCTATCAGCGCGTATTCGCCGCTCACCTGATAGGCGAACACAGGCACTTCGAACCGCTCCTTCACCCGCCATATCAGGTCGAGATAGGCAAGGCCGGGCTTCACCATTACGCTGTCGGCGCCCTCGGCAAGGTCCAGCTCGACCTCGATCAGCGCTTCCATCGCATTGGCAGGGTCCATCTGGTAGGTCTTCTTGTCGCCGAGCAGACGATCGCCCGAACCCACCGCATCGCGGAACGGGCCATAAAAGGCAGAAGCGTACTTGGCAGCGTAGCTCATGATCTGGACAGTGTGGTGTCCACCCATTTCCAAGGCCATGCGGATCGCTTTTACACGGCCATCCATCATGTCGGACGGAGCGATGATATCCGCGCCTGCCTCCGCCTGGTTTATCGCCTGGTCCACAAGGACGGCGACCGTATCATCGTTGACGACATAACCGGCACCATCCACCAGCCCGTCCTGCCCATGGGTGGTATAGGGGTCCAGCGCCACGTCGGTGAGAATGCCGATATCGTTGCCGCATGCATCGCGAACCGCGCGAATGGCACGGCACATAAGGTTGTCGGGGTTCGATGCCTCGTCCCCCCGCTGGCTGCGCAGGTTTGGCTGGGTGTTGGGAAAAAGCGCGATACATGGAATGCCCAGTTCCACCGCTTCCTTTGCCCGTTTCGCGATATTGTCTACCGACCAGCGCGAAACGCCCGGCAGACTGGCGACGGGATCCTCCAGGCTTTTCCCGTCGGTGACGAACAGCGGCCAGATCAGATCGGCGGCGGTAAGCACGGTTTCGCGGTGCATCGCACGGCTCCATGCATTGGCACGAGTACGGCGAAGGCGGGTGTTCGGATAGCTGCGTGTCATCGGTCGCCACTTCTGCCGCAAAAGCGCGGCGCGAGCAATCGGACAGATTTACGGAAGACGGTGGCCTAGTCGACGACCTGACGGTTTTCGATCCGATCGATTTCGCGCACCGGGTCTTTCGAAGCAGAAGGATCCGGCGCGAGTTCGGAAAGCGCCTCTCCGGGCTTCACCATCTGCAGGCGCACCAACTGCTGACGGAAGTTGGCCATTTCCTGCGCGGAAAGCTGGGCACGGTTTACGAAGCGCACGCTGGCCGGGTCGATCTTCTGACCATTGCGATACATTTCGTAATGGAGGTGCGGGCCGGTAGAAAGGCCGGTCGATCCGACGTAACCGATAACCTGTCCGCGTCGCACTTCCTCGCCATTGCGCACGGCAATGCGGCTCATATGCGCATAGCCGGTCGAAAGGCCGCCGCCGTGGCGGATGCGAACGAAATTGCCGTAGCCACCATTGCGACCGGAAAAATTCACCGTCCCATCGGTGGCGGCATAGATGGGCGTGCCGTGGCGCGCGCGGAAATCGAGGCCTGAATGCATCCTGCGATAGCCGAGGATGGGATGGCGACGCATGCCGTAGCTTGAACTGATACTGCCCGGGACCGGCGCGATAAGACCTTCCTGCACGACCCCTTCGCCTGATGCATCGTAGAACTGCCCTTCGCGACCGAACCGCATCAACTGCTTGCGCGGGCGATCATCGCGAATGATGGCAGCGTAGAGCAGATCGCCAACCTCGACCTCGCCCGTAGCGGCGCGGCGATATTCCACGATCATGTCGAACTCGTCGCCCGCCGTGATCTCACGGTTCATGTCGAGATCGCCATCCAGCGTGCGCAGGAATTGCTGCACCGCGCTGGGGGGTGCTCCCGCAGCGCGAGCGGAACGGTAGAGGCTGTCGCCCACGGCGGCGCGAATGCGCAGCGGCGTGGTATCGACCATGATTGGGCGCGGATCGATAACGAGCTGGCCATTTTGGCGCTCTACCGCCAGTTGCAGGTCGAACCGGGCGCGGAAGGACAGCGCATCGACAGGGCGAGGCGCATCCGGTGCAGCGCGGCGGCCCAGGGTGATATCGACAGGCGTGCCCGGTGCAATATCATCGAGCGCCACTGCACTGCCCACCATCGTCGCAATCAATTGTGCCTCGTCCTTGCTTACCCCGGCGCGGCGGAGCATCCGGTCGAAACCGTCGCCCTGCGCCAGCGTGGCGACAAGATCGAGCCGCGGGCGTTCCGGCGCAGCGGTAAGTGGCTGCACTGCCGTCGTCGCACCCATCCGGCGACCGGTGTCCGCTCCCAGTGCGAGCGGAAGGATCATCTGGCTGCGAAATTCGTCTCGAACACGGTCGTCAATACGCATGGCCGGTGCAGCTTCCACTGCGGAGAACCCCGGCCAGCCGGCAATCGCGATAGCGGACAGCCCGACCAGCGTCGCAACACCGCGCAGCCAGCGTCGCGAGCCAATGTCACGGCCCAGATCGGGCGCAAGGTCGGCGCGAGCGAAGCGTGCTGATGCAGACTGGTGCCATTTGCCGTAGCTTTGCGAAATGGTTGACGCCTTGCGCGAACGACGCGACGGTCTGGCGTCACCGTCGTCAACAACTTGCGCGAGCGTAAGCTCGGCGGGCGGATAGTCGCCCGGCACAGCTGCCTGCTCCTGCTTGTCGCGGTCCGTAAACAAAGCGCCCTCCTCGGTAGCTGCGAACACCCGTCTTCCATGCAAAAGCGGCACAACATCATCCCGGCACATGTGTAATCGCCTTAAAGGGTGAGGCAATAAAGTAAATTTCGCTTTAACGTCGATGAGTCGAGTCCCACCAGCGGTCAACCGAGACTACGTGAGTAAGCCACTCGGCCCGGTTGCGCCGAACGGATGGAATCGCCATGTGAATCGGTACTGTGACACCTTCCCGCTCCGACAGCCATATCCGCGCGGTCCTAGGGCCGACGAACACCGGCAAGACCCATCTTGCGATCGAGAGAATGTGCGGTCATTCCTCCGGCGCCATCGGTTTTCCGCTGCGTCTGCTGGCGCGCGAGGTGTACGACAAGGTGTGCAGGATCAAGGGCGAGGATGCCTGCGCGCTGATTACCGGGGAGGAGCGGATCGAGCCGTCGGGCGCCCGCTACTTTCTGTGCACGGTCGAGGCGATGCCGCGCGATGGCGGCAGGCACGCTTTCGTGGCATTGGACGAGGCGCAGATCGGTGCAGATCGGGAGCGGGGTCATATCTTCACCGATCGTCTTCTGAACGCGCGCGGGCGGGAGGAAACCATGCTGCTGGGCTCGGCCACGCTGGAACCGATGGTGCGCAAGCTCGTGCCAGAGGCAGCGGTCGAGGAACGGCCGCGTTTTTCCACTCTTACCCATGCAGGCAGTTCGAAACTGTCACGCCTGCCACCACGCTCTGCCATCGTCGCCTTCTCTATCGAGCAGGTCTATCAAGTGGCCGAATTGCTGCGTCGGTTCCGCGGCGGTGCGGCCGTGGTGATGGGAGCGCTTTCACCACAAACGCGCAATCGACAGGTCGAATTGTTCCAATCTGGTGAGGTTGACTATATCGTAGCGACCGACGCCATCGGCATGGGCCTTAATCTCGATGTCCATCACGTAGCGTTCGCCGCCTTGTCGAAGTTCGACGGCCTGCGCCAGCGGCGGCTGATCCCGGCGGAAATGGCACAGATCGCGGGCAGAGCGGGTCGACATCAGACCGATGGCAGCTTCGGCACGCTTTCCGGCAATCGACGCGGTGCCCCGCTGGAGCTGGGCGAAGAGGAAATCTACGCCATCGAAAACCACCGCTTCGCCCCCGTCCCCAGCCTTTTCTGGCGCGAGCCCAACCCGCGCTTCGAGACGCTCGATGTGCTGATCGGCGATCTTGAATCCCGGCCAATGCACGAAGGCCTCACCCTTGCGCCCGAGGCCATCGACCTCGCCGTACTGAAACGGTTGGCCGAGCAGCCCGAAATCGCCGACGACGTCACGACGGCGGGGAATGTGCGCCGCTTCTGGGAAGCGTGTCAGC
>OJED01000316.1_pt1 | contig 11760 bp, 10 predicted proteins | sample 1593181 | NCBI WGS metagenome assembly OJED01 (sample SAMN05416772, study PRJEB24817) | seawater metagenome | isolation source: Sea water | place: Canada:Atlantic | collected 2013-07
TCTACACTAGATCGCTCGTCGGCAGCGTCAGATGTGTATAAGAGACAGGGATAAGGGCCTGATGCCAATCGTCGAGCCGGAGGTGAACCTGAAAAGCAAGTCGCGCGCCGAATGCGACGCGATACTCCTTGGCGCACTGACGAAGGCACTCGATAAACAGCCAATTGGTCGCCGGGTGATGCTCAAGCTTTCCATGCCAGCAGCGCCAGACCTATTTGCGCCGCTTGTGGGACATCCCAGCTGTGCGCGGGTGTTGGCGCTTTCAGGCGGGTATTCGCAGGAAGAGGCTTGTGATGAGCTGGCGAAAAATCATGCGCTTGTGGCAAGCTTCAGCCGTGCGCTCCTGCAGGATCTGCGCGCCGGGATGGATGACGAGGATTTCGATCGCGTGCTCGCCGAAGCCATTGAGCGGATTTACCGCGCGTCGACCGTGAAGACGGCCAACAACCCGGCGTGAATTTTTCGAGAGCTGCCAGCGTGGGCTGCATTCGCCTGTTCCCGCTTACGTTCCGTTCGACCTGGCTTGCGCCTTCCAGCACATATCGCAAACCGGGTCGCCGCGGGAGAGAGTCTGTCGCCGCTCATAATGGCCTCGATGGCCGTCATTCGCGATCATGTCGGCACCGGGCCAGTCATACTGGCACCAGCTTTCGTAAAAGGCTTCGAGATCGCCGCGGTCGCCCGTTTCCGCGACAAGCTTGCGGACGAATGTCTGCGGAGGACAATGGGTAAAATGAGTGATCATGTCGTCACCCTCCCGGCGCGCCTCGACCGTATAACCTGGCGCGCCAGGCGCGTTGAACGGAAAGCGCAGCAGCAGTGAGATCGTACCGCGTAGACGTCGGCCAGGATCGCGCGTAATCAGACGGAGGGGAAGTGAATTCAATCTGAGTAGCAGCGCATAGACGTCCCACCCGATATCGGCGACGGCGCTTCGCGCCGATGCTCTGGAAAGCCCTGCGTTGAGCAAGGCCCGATAGGCCGCGGCGGTATAGATGGCGAGTTCCACCATGAGGCGATTGCTCACACTCGGAAGTTGGCCGAGATCCGCCAAGAGACGCAGCCTGCGAGCCTGCGGTTCCAGGCTCTCGAGGAACAGATCAATCTCATCCGACAACCAGCGGAGCGTGGCGCCATCCACCTGCTCGAGCGTTCGCGTCTCGAGCACCTTGCGTGCGGAGCGGGAGAGGCGCCAGCGGACCAGACGACGGACAGGGTGCCAGAAGATATTTACCTCCTTATGGCTCGCTTCTGAGATCGAGCGATCGCAGTCTCAGTGCGTTGCCGATGACCGATACCGAAGACAGACTCATCGCGGCGGCTGCGATCATTGGGCTCAGCAATATGCCAAACCAGGGGAACAGCACGCCAGCGGCAATCGGCACGCCGAGCGAATTGTAGGCGAAGGCGAAGAACAGATTCTGCCGGATATTGCGCATGGTTGCACTCGAAAGCCGGTGCGCCTGGGCCAGGCCTTCGAGATCTCCGCGCACAAGGGTCATGCCGGCGCTTTCAATCGCGACATCGGTGCCGGTTCCCATCGCCACCCCAACATCGGCCGCGGCAAGCGCAGGCGCATCGTTGATCCCGTCGCCCGCCATTGCGACAGTCTTGCCTGCCGCCTTCAATTCACCGACGATGCGGTTCTTGTCCGCAGGCGAGACATCGGCATGGACCTCGTCGATCCCCACTTCGTTCGCCACGGCGCGCGCGGTTGCCTCGCTGTCGCCGGTCAGCATGACCACCCGAATACCGGCTGCGTGGAGACGGCCGATGGCGCGCGCGCTGGTCGGTTTGATCGGATCGGCAACGCCAATCAGCCCGGCCGGCTTACCGTCGATTGCAACGAACATCACCGTCCGCCCCTTCGCGCGCGCGGTTTCGGCGGCGTCGGCCATGATCGCGTCATAGGCACCGACCCGGCGCATCATCTTTGCGTTGCCGATCGCGACGCGCCGGTCGCCGACTCTTGCCTCGATACCTTCGCCCGTCACGGAGGAAAAATCGCTCGCCGCCGCGAACTTGTGGCCGCGCGCGCGAGCGCCCTTGACGATCGCCTCGGCGAGCGGGTGTTCACTGCCGATTTCGGCGGCGCCCACCAGGCGCAGCATCTCCGATTCATCGATGCCCTGTGCAGGTTCGACCATGACCAGCTCCGGTCGGCCTTCGGTCAGTGTCCCGGTTTTGTCGACGACGATGGTGTCGACCTTCTCGAAGGTCTCGAGCGCCTCGGCGTTCTTCACCAGGATACCGTTTTGCGCACCCTTGCCGGTCCCGGTCATGATCGACATTGGCGTGGCGAGGCCCAGGGCGCAGGGGCAGGCAATGATGAGTACGGCTACGGCATTGACCAGGCCATACGCGAACGCCGGTTCCGGCCCCCAGACCGCCCAGGCAGCGAAGGTAAGTATGGCGATGCCGATTACCACGGGCACGAACCAGCCCGCGACAAGATCGGCCAGACGCTGGATCGGCGCGCGGCTGCGCTGCGCCTCAGCCACCATCTGCACGATCTTGGACAGCATCGTGTCCTTGCCCACGCGTTCCGCAGTCATGACAAAGCCGCCGGTCTGGTTGACCGTACCCCCCGTCACCTCGTCGCCGATTGACTTTTTCACCGGTAGCGGCTCGCCGCTGATCATCGATTCATCGACGCTGCTCGAGCCTTCAAGAATACGGCCGTCGACGGCGATCTTGTCGCCGGGGCGGACGCGCAGGCGGTCGCCCGTCGCGACCTGATCGAGAGCGACCTCACGCTCCGAGCCGTCGGGCATGAGTTTTAGCGCGGTCGGCGGAGCGAGTTCGAGCAGCGCGCGCAGAGCGCTCGATGTTGCGCCCCGTGCCTTGAGTTCGAGCACCTGCCCGAGCAGGACGAGCGTGGCGATGACCGCCGCCGCTTCGAAATAGACCGCCACCCGGCCATCGGCATCGTGAAAGCCGGGCGGGAAGATGTGCGGCGCAATCGTTCCCACGACGCTGAACGCATAGGCGATGGCGACGCCGAGCCCGATCAGCGTGAACATGTTGAGGTTCATCGTCCGGACCGATTGCAGACCGCGCGTAAAGAATGGCCACGCGCCCCAGAGCACGACAGGTGTGGCCAGCGCCAGCTGTATCCATTGCGCCAAGGCCGGTTCGACAAGCTGTGAAAACGGCTGTCCCGGGATCAGATCGCCCATCGCGTAGATGAACAACGGGATAGTGAAGAGCAGACTTATCCAGAAGCGCCGGCTCATGTCGATGAGCTCCGGATCGGGGCCGTCATCGAGGCTGAAGGTTTCCGGTTCGAGCGCCATGCCGCAGATCGGGCACGAGCCTGGTCCTTGCTGCCGGATTTCCGGGTGCATCGGGCAGGTGTATATCGTGCCCTCGGGCAGGTCCTCGACCGCCTGCAGATGCGCCCCGCTCAGATACATTTCGGGATCGGTCACGAATTTCTGCTGGCAGTGCGCGGAGCAGAAGTAATGCCGCGCACCATCGTGCTCGGCGCTGTGCTTGGCTCCGGCAATCGTAACGCTCATGCCGCAAACCGGATCAATCGCTACGCCTTCGGTCGGCAGCGCGCCGCTGGCAGAGTCGCAGCAGGTCTTGTGATCAGTCATTTGCAACTCCGAACCAACGCCTTGTGAGGCGGTGCAGGGGGACGAGGAGGGCCGCCGCCCAAAAACCGTAGATGAGGGACCAAAACAGACCCGCGAGAACACCGCCGAGTGTCAGCCATTCGAAACCGGGGAGCCAGGGCGACCAGGCGCGGTGCATTTCGAACCCGGAAGGCAGGGCCAAACCGTAAAGGATACAGGCGATAAGACTGATCATCAGGAACAGGCTCAAAGCCGTGCCCCAGACCAGGATCGCGCGGGGAATGGACAATTGCGTCATGATCGGCTCCTTGCTTCCGGCCGGGCAAATTCGGCGTGCTTCCCGGTTTGTGCCGCTCCGATGGACAGGATAGTGCTTCGACACCATTCTCCGATAGCCGACAGGCGGACATTTGTAAACTTTACCCCGGTAGGGTAAGGAAGGGCGGTGCATTTGGTACGATACGCCCTGAGGCGACGAGGGATCGAGAGATGAAGTTCACCAAGGAAATCGCTCGTCTGCGGCGGGTCGAGGGCCAGGCGAGGGGTGTGATCCGCATGTTGGAAGAAGAGCGGTACTGCGTCGATATCATGCATCAAATCGCTGCGATGGAAGCCGCCTTGCGGGCAACGAGAGCCAAGGTTCTCGCCATTCATGCCCAGGACTGTGTTCAGGAAGCGATCGAGAGCGGCGACAAGGAAACGCAGCGCGCCAAATTCGCCGAACTCGCTGCGCTTTTTGGAAAGGCGGGTCGCTGAGGGCAAAATGCCGGTTGTCATAGCGTTCTGCTTTCCCAGGGCCTCTCCATTTGGGTCCTTGGACAAGGCTTTGAAGGAGTCCTGAGTTGCCTGTGGGGTCATCGCTGTCTCTCCAGCGAGGCCATCGATAGGAACGCGCCGATATAGGCAAGCGTCGATTCCGCGCCCGCGTTGGCATTCATCCGGTCCTCGTGAAGGCCATCATGACACAGACCCTTTTCTGGTTCCACGAGCGCGCGGCCAAGATCATTTCGTCCGAAAAACCATGCCATCGCGATATCCGCGCGCTCGCGCCAGAGGGCGGTGTCGGCACCTGAACTGGCGGCTGCGAGGCACCCATCGACCATGGCATGGGCTTCGATGGGCTGTTGATCGAACCTGCACGGCAATTGGTGTCTGCGTCCAAAATTGTGCGTACCGACCGGGTGAAAAACCTGTCCATCGTACTGCCAGTCCCAGAGTGCCTGCAGGGCCGATAGTCCGGCTTCCCGCAGGTCAGCCATGCCCAGCACCGTACCGGCCGTAATCGCGGCCTCGGCCACGCGTCCATTGTCGTAGGCCAGCCCGTCTTCGAACCACGGCCAGGCAGGTTGCACGGCGTCCCGCCATCGCTGCAGCAATGCATGCGCCAGTTGCTCGCGCAGCTGCTCCGCTTGCCTCCAGGGAGAGCTGTTGCGCAGCAATATGTCCAGACCCGTCAGGACCAGGCTCCACGAACGCGGCGAGGCGAGCTCGTGGAGGCGCGGCAGAACCGCTTCGAAAAGATCGCGTCCCCAGACCCGCATCCAGTCCTGAGGGGGCATCGCAATCATGACGCACAAGGCATGAACAGCGCGAGCGCAAGCATCCTCAGCCGCTTCCTCGTCCAGCCAGCGCCGATCATACGTCATGAAGTTCCTGAAATATCGTGCCTGCCGGTCGAAAGCATGATCGAGAAACGCGGCATAAGCGGCGAGAGCGTGTTGCTCTGCGGCGCTTAGCGTGCGCAGGTGGGCCAGACGGCACATTACCGTTACCGCTCGCGCGTTGTCATCGAGACAGTAGCCGTGAGAACGGTCGACGAAATGATGCCGGGCGTGTTGGGCCAGACCCGTATCGTCGGTCAGCGCCAGCAAGTGGACGGTGATCGCCAGGTCGATCATCTTCTGCCATCCTTCACGGCCGCAAGCTGAAGCCCGCGCACGCTCGCTGCGTTGCCCGGGTGATCCCGACGACGAGACGAGGCGCTGGTCGTCATCGGCATTTGAGTCGTCCACGATAAGCCTGGATTGTGAGCAATCGATTCGGGTTAAACATGTTAAAGCTTCCTGTAGCGTGGCACTCTGTTGCAGAAGTTTGAGGTAGGCGATCCTCAGCGAGAATATTCGTATTGGAAAGCTCGATGGATGATGATCCTGCCACTTCGGCGGCTGCCGGCGACGATGCCTTGAGGCCGATGGACGAAGTCGTCCGACGGGCGCTGGTGGACAGTCATCAGGACATTCTCAAATTCCTGAATCGGCGTCTTCACAGTTCCCACGAAGCGGAGGAGGTTCTGCAGCGCTTCATGCTCAAGGCGATCGAGCGCGCGGGAGACCTTCGCGAGGCAAAGTCGGTCAAAGGTTGGCTTTCGCGCGTTCTGGCAACGACGATTGCCGATTTCCAGCGGACTGTCATCCGACGGCGCAGCAAGGAGATCGGTGTCGATCCGCATGAGCTTGCCGAGAGCAGCCATGCGCACACGCAACCGGAGGTGGATCTTGACCAGACAGTGTGCAATTGCCTTTACCGGCTCCTGCCGACATTGAAACCTGTCTATGCGGAGGTCATCTGGCGCGCCGATTTGCTCGAAGAGCCGCGGGACGAGATCGCGAAAAGTCTCGACACGACGGTCAACAATGTGACCGTCAGATTGCACCGCGCACGTCGTGCGCTGAAGACCCGACTCCTGCAGATGTGCCGCACGTGCATCGAGCATGGCTTTCTCGACTGTGAATGTGCCCATGCAGAGTCCTCGCTTCGAGCCAATGTGGAAGGGTCCTCGGCTGATTAGAGACGGCAGATATCTGTCAGGTCTCGAGCGGTTCTCCGGGGCGTAGTGGCAAGTGGACTGTCCGGGACATTGGTTGACAATACCTGCCCGGGCCGGAGCAGGAATGTTTTCGCTCACTTGAAACGAACAAGCAGCTGGCATGTTGTCGGGACGACGGCAGCCGCTCATGGGAAGACGACACCGAATCTCGATAAATCTCCTGCATACCGACTGTCTGACCCATCACCACGGTCGCTGCTTCGTGGCGGGTGTTCTGTCCGCATCACTACGAAGGGCTTTCGTTGACGCGTTGACGACCCGCCGACGAGGATTCCGGCCGGGCTGTTTCATTGCGCCACGCCTTTAGCGCTGCGGCGATTTGTGGGACGACACTGATTGCGTTGGATGGATGCGCAATGGTGTCGGTACTGACGATCCGGCCGGTGCCCGCCGCCTGCAGTTTCCCAAAGGCATCGCCAGCCAGGATCGGATGGACGACGATCGCGATCGGCGCTGCGGCAGCTGCTTCCCGAAGAATGTGCACCGCTTCGATCATGGTGCGCGCGCTCGAGGCGATGTCATCAATGATCACCGGTGTAAGGTTGGATAAATCGGGCAGATTGGCGGCGGAAATACTGACGTCATAGTCGCCCCTGCGCTCCTTGCGGAGAACTGCGTAGCGAGCGCCGGCAAGGCCGGCGATCTCTTCGACCCACTGACCGCTTTCCTCGTCGGGACCGACAAGGACCGGATTGGGAACTTCCTGGCGTATCCACCCGGCGATTGCGGGCGCGGCCTGAACCGCAATGGCCGGAATGGAATAAACTGCGCCGAGGTCCGAGTGACGATGAAGGTGCGGATCGACGGTGATGAGCGCATCAAACGTGCGCGAGAGTAGGCGCGCGAAAGTGACCGAAGTTACGGCTTCGCCTTCATTGAAGGCCTTGTCCTGGCGCATATAGGCCAGATAGGGCGCAACGAGGCCAACGCGGCGCGCGCCCATTTCGCGTGCCTTGTCGGCCGCGAACAAGAGGGCCAAGGCCTTGGTATCGGGCCGATCGAGCGTGCACAGCAGAACGACGTCTCGCTCACGGACGGAGGACAACAGGCGCACATAGCTCTCGCCGTCCGGAAACTGGCGCCAGACGATTTCTCCAAGCTCCATGCCGGTCTCGGCACACAAGTGAGCCGCCATGTCGGGCGAGGCGCTGAGCGAGAACAGGACCGGATTCATAGGCTTGCCAATCGGATGGCGTCGGGATTGGCGGCGGCGAAGGCCAGCGCGTAGTCCAGTTCGCCGCGGCTCTCCGCGTGAACGGTGAAGATCGGCTCTCCCCGCGCTACTGTCGCACCCAGCTTCACATGCAGCGATATACCTGCCGATTTGGATCGCGGTGCACCCGCCAACTTGGCAACACGCGCCAGCGTCCGATTGTCGAATGCCGCCACCCTGGCACTGCGAGGTGCGCTGATCGTATATCGCAGCGGTGCGGTGGACGGTTCGGAAAAGCCCCCTTGAGCTTCGCAAATCGCCATGAACTTGTCGAGCGCCCGGCCGTCGTCGAGGATCGCGCTCGCCTGCGCACGCCCCCGCCCGGGCGGTCCGCCGGCGAGGTCGAGTATTCTGCCTGACAGATCAATCGACCGCTCGCGCAGGTCCGCCGGAGCATCGGGAGCTCTGCGAAGGACGGCGAGAACATCGTGCGCCTCGAGCGCTGGCCCGATGCCCGACCCCACCGGCTGTGTTCCGTCGGTCAACACCGGGGTCACCGAGAGATGGAATTCCGCCGCGACCGCGACCAGATGCGCGCTGAGCCTGGCTGCTTCAGCTGGTGAGCGCACTTTGGCAGTTGCGCCCACGGGTAGATCGAGCAGGACATGCGTCGCCCCGGCCGCGAGCTTCTTGGACAGGATGGACGCGACAAGTTGGACTTCACTATCCACATCGAGCGCGCGCTCGACTCCGATCAGGATGTCGTCAGCCGGGCTCAGGCGCACATTGCCGCCCCAGACGACACATCCGCCCTCACGCTCGACCACGCGCCGCATCGCTGCCAGATCGAGATTGACTGGCGCCATCACTTCCATCGCATCGGCCGTCCCTGCTGGCGAGGTGATGGCGCGGGAAGAGGTTTTGGGCATGGTGAAGCCGGCAGCGGTGACAATCGCCACAATGAGCGGAGTGGTGCGGTTGGCCGGGAGCCCGCCGACGCAGTGTTTGTCCAAAACCAGTTCATCGGGCCAGTCGAGCCGGTCACCCGCTTCGAGCATGGCACGTGTCAACGCCGCAGTTTCTCTCACGTCGAGCGGCTGCCCGGCAAAGGCGGTCACAAATGCGGCGAGTTCCACGTCGGAATAGCGGCCGGTGGCGATATCCGCGACGATCCGCGCAAGCCGGTCCTGCTCGAGACGATGGCCGTAGATCTTGGCGCGCACATCGCTCATCGAAGCGAGTGGCTGCGGATGACGCACTTCAATGACATCGCCATCGCCAGCGTGAAGCTGGCGCCAAAGAGCGTTCGGCAATCCGACCTCGTCGGGGTCGAGCAGGCCGTTTGTCGTGAAAAAGAGCGTTGCGAGTGCGCGGCGGCCTCCCGCATGGACTTCCACGCGCGTCCGCGTCGCGAACCCTTCCGAACGGGCGACTGGACAGTCTGCGTGCATGAACACGATCGCTTCGCCGCCGGTCTCGATGCCGAGGCGTCGGACGCGCAGGCCATGAGGCGCCACTGGCTGGTCGGTAAGCATCTGAGGCCCGCTCGCCCTCACGCGAGAACCACGCGCTCGCCGTGTTCGGGCACCCGCGCCTCCCACCCAAGCCGTTCGGTGATGCAACGGCGAAACATATCGGAGGCCTCCGGCTCACCGTGAGTCACGAATGTCTGGATCGGCGGATCCTCGAAGCCGCCAAGCCATCGCAGGAGTTCGCCCTGGTCGGCATGGGCAGACAGCATGTCGAGAGTGGCAACCTCTGCGCGCACAGGAATGAACTCTCCGTGGATCTTCAGTTCGCTGGCACCATCGCGCAGGGCTGCGCCCCGTGTCCCGCCAGCCTGGAAACCGGCCAGGAGGATCGAGTTGCGGGGATCGGGGGCATAAGCTTTGAGATGATGCAATATCCTTCCGCCCGTCGCCATCCCGCTGGCCGCGACAATGATTTTGGGCATGGGGTCGCGATTGAGGCGCTTTGAGTCCTCGACGTCACGGACGTATTCGGCAATGCCGCAGGCCTCCCGACACTGCTCTTCTGTTAGGCGGTGCTCTCCAACATGGTCGCAGAAGATCGAACTTGCGTTGACCGCCATCGGGCTGTTGAGGAAGATCGGTACAGGACCAAACCGTCCGCGGCGACGCAGCTGGCTCAGATGAAACAGCAGCGTCTGCGCGCGTCCGACAGCAAATGACGGGATGATGACGCTTCCACCGCGCCCGATGGTGCGGTTGATGACATCTTCCAACGCGGTTTCGGGGTCGGTCTCGTCATGGTGTCGGTTGCCATAGGTCGACTCGACGACGAGATAGTCTGCTCGCGGAACGCGCACCGGATCGATCATCGTTGCTGCGGAGTAGCGGCCGATATCGCCCGAAAAGACGATCCGCTTCCCGTTGCAGTTCAGCTCGATGCTGGCCGCCCCGAGAATATGCCCCATTGGCCGGAAGATCGCGCTGCAGCCTTCGGCAACCCTCGTTGGTTCGTCGAAGCCGGTCGGAGCGAAGGAGGCAAGCGCCGCCTTGGCATCGCGTTCGGTATAGAGTGGAAGAGCCGGCGTGTGTTTGCTGAACCCGCGCTTGTTGGCATAGCGCGCGTCCGCTTCCATGAGATAGCCGCTGTCCGGGAGCAGGAGCTCGCACAGCTTGAAGGTCGCGTGCGTGCTGATCACGGGGCCACGGAAACCGTCGCGGACAAGCGCCGGAATGAAACCCGAATGATCAAGATGAGCATGCGTGAGGAGAACGGCATCGATATCGGCCGGCGCTACCGGGAGCGGTTGGCGATTGCGCAGGCGTAGCTGCTTGAAACCTTGGAACAGGCCGCAGTCGACAAGGATTTTGCAGTCGCCGGTCTCGACGAGATATTTCGATCCGGTGACCGTACCGGCACCGCCCAGAAAAGTAAGTTGCAAGGTCATTGGCGCCTTCCTCGGGTGTGGAGCGGCACACCGCGCCGCTTGATGGATACAGACGCGCTCGCTCGACTGTTATTACAACGCGACTGCCCCGCGTTGATTTCTCTGCCGCATTTGTTCGTGCCTGTCCGGGCGTTGTCGGCTGCTCAATCGCTGGAATGATCCCGCTTCGACAGGGGGGGCAATGCGCCAGCGGTATGCTGCGGGTAGCACAGCATCACGCAGGAATCGGGCTCGCCGTGGAGCTCCGATCGCTTTCTCCGGACTCCGCTACGCTGCTGCCGATACCTTCCATTCGCGTCCTTTTGAGGAGCAGTGCATTCACGGCCACGAGCGCGGAGCTCCCCGACATGGCGATGGCGGCGATCGCCGGGCTGATGATCAGCGGGTAGAGGACGCCCGCTGCGACCGGAAAGGCAATGACATTGTAAGCGACAGCCCAGAACAGGTTCTGGTGCATCTTGCGCAAGGTTGCTTTCGAAAGAACGATGGCGCCGACCACGTCATAAGGATCGCTGCGCATAAGTACGACATCGGCACTTTCCATAGCGACATCGGTGCCGGCCCCGATCGCAAAACCCACATCGGCCTGGGTCAGCGCCGGCGCGTCGTTAATTCCGTCTCCAACCATGCCCACGCGCTTGCCCTGCGCCTGCAACTCCTTGACTTTATCGGCCTTCTGTCCGGGCAGGACGTCGGCGAGCACGGTGCCGATGCCCAGCTGTGCCGCCACGCGCTTTGCCGTGCCCTCATTGTCGCCGGTCAGCATTGCCACTTCGACCCCGCGCTTGCGCAGCGCCGCGACCGCCGCAACAGCGGTGGGGCGCGGGGCGTCGGCGATGGCGATCAGACCGACCAGATCGCCCTTGTGCGCGACGTGAACGACCGTTCGTCCGGCACCCTTCAGCTCGTCCGCCGCTTCGGACAAGGCGCCTAGTGGGACGTTCTCCTCGTCCATCAGTCGGCGATTGCCGAGCAGCACCGTGCTGCCACCGACCAGCGCCTCTGCGCCCATGCCTTCCCGGTTGTGAAAGTCGCGGACGTCGTCGAGCGCGAGATCTCCTGCGCGGTCAAGGATGGCGAGTGCGAGCGGATGTTCCGAACCACGCTCGACCGCGGCGGCGAGCCGCAAAACATCCTCGTCGGACCGGCCTTCCGCAGCGACGATGTCGACCACATGCGGCTGCCCCATCGTTAGCGTGCCGGTCTTGTCGAACACGATGACGTCGAGTTTGGTCGCATCCTCGAGCGCGCCGGCATTCTTGAACAGGATACCGTCTGTCTC
>OJED01000326.1_pt1 | contig 11472 bp, 17 predicted proteins | sample 1593181 | NCBI WGS metagenome assembly OJED01 (sample SAMN05416772, study PRJEB24817) | seawater metagenome | isolation source: Sea water | place: Canada:Atlantic | collected 2013-07
GTGCAACGGAAGTAGGTCGCACTGATAATCCCATCCCGCGTGCGGGAGGGGCAGCGAGACTTGGCAGCTTGCTGCCTAGTCGCAGCGGGGTGGGCCTGTCTGCCATTTCCTACACGCTCCCCGATCCCCACCGATCAGGCCATGCCTGAACCAAAACCCCGCCGCCGCATCCCGGCCTTCCACCCTGTCCCCGTCAGCCCGCGCCGCGATGGCTGGACGCCCGAACGCCAAGCCGCGTTCATTGGCTATCTCGCGCAGACCCGCTGCGTCACCACCGCCGCGCGAATGGTCGGCAAGGACAAGACCAGCGCCTATCGCCTGCGCAAGCGGGCAGGCAGCGCGGGGTTTGCCGCGGCCTGGGATGTGGCGCTGGGGCGGGGGACGGGCACTGTCACGCTGTCCTCGGCAAAGTCCACGGGGCTTGGCGCCGGATACCGCTATCGCGCGGGTCTGGCGCAGGTGGTGATGTATCGCGGAAAATACCGCTTAACCTATTGGAAAGCGGACGATAATGCCTTGCTCCAGCTTGTCGCAACTCGGCCGCGCGGGCGTTATCGATGGTTGAGCGCGCGCTCGGCCGAGTGTCTTACAGGCGCGATGAGTGTCTCACATTGCAGCCCCCGCGAACCTGCGCCGCGCGCAGAGCCGAATGGAGTAAATGCCTGAAAACGGGAACCATCGCACTGTTAACCCGCTGTTCACCCCATGAGGCACGACGCTTACCGTACAGGGCGGAAGCGCGTTCACTTGGAACGGAGAAACCGATGGCTGAAATACCCGTAGAGAAGAAATCCTCGCTATCATGGCTGTGGTGGTTGTTGCTGCTGCTCGGCATTGCCGCGCTTGTCTGGTGGCTGATCGCCGATAACGACGATGATGCGGAAGTTGATCTGGACGACGGCGTAGCTGTTGAAGGCAATGCCGAATATGACGACGCGATGACCGGCGATTCCGGAGAAATGGTCGCGATCACAGGCGTTGCCGGACTTGCCAGCCTTGGCGAGATGATTGGCCGCGATGTCGAACTGACCGATGTGGCCGTGAACGAAGTGGTTGGCGACGAGGCCTTCACCGTAGGCGAGGGCGCGAATGAGACGCTCGTGATGTTCGATGAGGAACGCACGCCCAACACTGCGATGGAAGGCAATGTGGACGTAAACCCCGGTTCCAACGTCACTATCCGCGGCGAAGTGCGCGAGTTTCCCGGTGGTCTTCCCCAAAGCGTGACGGAAGAAGTCGACACCACCGCTACTGCGATGATTTTCGCCAATAGCGTCGAAACAGTAAATTAAGGACAGACACCATGAAACATGATGACAGGTTCGCAGAACTCGATTCGCTGTCCGACTGGCAGCTTGAAAACGAAGATCAGGATATTCGCGGCTATCCCGTACGCTCCGCCACTGGCGAGGAATACGGCAAGATCGAGGATATGCTGGTCGACAAGAATGCAGAGCACGTGCTCGCCGTTCGCATGAACGATGGGCGTCTGGTTGCCGTGGAGCATCTCGACATCAAGTCCGACCATGTGATCTACAACAACGATCGCGCTGCATCGGGCACACATTATACAAAGGTGCGCGCGCGCTGATTTTCAGACGCCGCTACGCAAAAGGGCCTCGGAGCGATCCGGGGCCCTTTCTCTGTCGGCTCCCGGAGTCCGTAACCTCGGAGGATGTCGCGGTGTGGTTTGAAACCTTGTTGCACGGTGTGAAAGATGCTGCAAATTGCAGGCAATATGCCGCAACCGGTGCTGTTCTTTAACTACGCAGCAGACCTGTTGCCGACGCAGAGCGGGGCTGACCATTCGGGTCACTCCCGCGGGGGCGATTAGCGAGAGCGTCTACCACCCCCAGGCTGGCGGCGGCGCGACAATCTCCTCATTCGCGTCGAATTCCACGCGAAACAGACGCGTAGGATCATTGCGGCGGGTAAGCTGGTAGGCGAAGCGTGCACTGTCTTCGCTGGCCGGGTCTACTTCCAGCCGCCAGACATTGGTAAGCGATACGTCCAGCCCGTCGCGCTCGAACAGGGCGATTGAGTAGGCGTCGACAGGGAAATCCTGCACACGGGCAGTTCCGGCAGACAGCGTGTCGCCGCCGTATCGCGTTACAGCATCCTCGGTTCCGTCTTCGTGGCGATGATCGTGTTTGAGGCGCAGGCCATCCGCGCCGCGCGTCACCAGCCAGGTACGGCTGCGGTTCCAGCCGCCGGTGGCTGCGTCATCCTCTACGTGGAAAGCGATAGCGATACGCGTGTCGCTGCAATCGGCCCAATGCGCGACCATGCGTTTCCCCGCCCAATCGACATCACGCTCGTCCTGACTGGCGAGGCCACCTGCGTAGGCATTGCCGCAATGACTGGAAATCGCGTCCCAAAACGCCTCCTGCGATGCGGGCAGGGCGGGCGCATGATGCGTACTGGCGCAAGCGGTGAGGGCGATCGGGGCGAGGGCGGCCGAGATAAGGCGGTGTGTCATGACGCATGGTGTGCACTGCGCGCTGCGAGAGTGGAAGGCTTTAGTGCCTATAATCGAGGTGCCTGCGCTTGCGCGCGCGAAACCCGCGCTTGCAGCGTGCGCCGCATTTTGTCAGCATCGTCAGGCAATCAACCCCTGCGACTCGAAGAAGGAGACCCCGTCATGCGTTACAACAAATTCGCTCGTACTGCTTTTGCCTTGAGTGCCGCGCTGGCGCTGGCCGCCTGCGGCGGTGCGGAGGAGGACGCGGAATACGAAGTTGGTGCGGAAGACCTTTCGGGCGGTGAAATGATCACCCGCGACCCCGAGGATCCTGCAGTTCCGGTGGACATTCCCGAAGTCGAGATGACCAATGCCAGCGAGGAGGAAATCGCCGGCGCCGGTGCCGAGGAAGCCGTGGCAGAGGAAGAGGCGGCGATGGAAGCTGCCGACTAGGACTTTGGCCCAGCCCGGTCCGATTTCCCTTGAAACCGGGGCGAATTGTTCTACTTTAGAATGCGCGGACCGGGCCCCTCTGGCGAGTGCTTATTTGCCCTCGTGATGTCGGACCGCATCGGACAGCCGATGCGTGTTTTGACGGGGCCATTCCTCTTCCCTCATAACCAACCCGGCAAGAACGCGACTGGCCGTCCGATCACCCTCAACCCTATTTGGGAGATCAAGGATGAAGGGTCCGTTACTACAAACTCTCGGAACTCCACGCGAAGCTGGATACCGCGCTACAGCGCGAGATCAATGCCTCAGCACCAGACCAGTCAGGGTCATGGCGCTGAAACGACGCAAGTTACTTGTGAAAGATCTGCTCGCTCGCCTGAACCCGCGCGCGCTTAGCGCCTAGCGGCATTCTTGCGAGGGGCGGGCTAGCGCATGACCTTCTGGCCTCTTCCGCTCGGTCCGCCTCTCGCGCCCCTTGCACGAGTATCAGGAGTATCTGCCATGATCGCCGCCAGTCCCGTGAAACCCGTGATCGACGCGATCGGCCCTGCGCTGCGTGACTTCCTGCAGAAGGAGAGTGCAGGCGGCATCACCCTGATCGCTGCGGCTGCGCTGGCCTTGATCATAGCCAATTCGCCATCCGCGAGCGGCTATTTCGCGGCGCTGGACGTGCCGGTGGTAGCAGGTATTGGCTCTGTCATGATCGACAAGCCACTGCTGCTGTGGATCAACGACGGACTTATGGCGGTGTTCTTCTTTCTGATGGGCCTAGAGGTTAAGCGCGAGGCACTTGTGGGCCAGCTCAACAGCTGGAACTAGGCATCGCTGCCACTGATGGCGGCCATCGGCGGCATGGCGCTGCCCGCAGTGATCTACATCGCCTTCAATCTCGGCACGCCAGAAAACCTTGGCGGCTGGGCTATACCGGCGGTGACCGATATCGCCTTTGCGCTGGGTATTCTCACCCTTTTGAGGCCTCGTGTGCCCGTGGCGCTGAAGGCGCTGTTGCTAGCAGTCGCTGTGATCGACGATATCGGCGCCATTACCATTATTGCGCTGTTCTATACCGCCGAGACCGATGTGACGATGCTGCTGGGTGCGGGTGTCACCTTGCAGATACTGGCCGCTTTTGGCCGTGCCAAGGTAGCCTCCAGAATTCCCTATTTGCTGCTGGGCATCGTATTGTGGGTCTTCGTGCTGAAGTCGGGCGTGCATGCCACCCTAGCCGGCGTTGCGGCGGCCATGTGCGTGCCGATTGCCGGCAAGTCCGGCGAAGCCCCTCTGGAGCGGATGGAGCATGCGCTGCATCCCTATGTGGCGTTCGTGGTGATCCCCGTTTTCGGCTTTGCCAATGCAGGCGTTTCATTGGCGGGCGTGGGTATCGATGCGCTGTTCGCACCCTTGCCACTGGGCATTGCAGCGGGCCTGCTGATTGGTAAGCAACTGGGTATCGTGGGTTTCGCCTGGGTGGCGGTGAAAACTGGCATGGCCAGCCTGCCTGAAAGCGTCAGTTGGCGCCAGATCCATGCAATGTCATTGTTGGCCGCGATCGGTTTTACCATGAGCCTGTTTATCGGCAATCTTGCCTTCGCCGATCCCGAGCAGGTTGATGCGGTGAAGATCGGGGTGCTGTCAGGTTCGTTGGTAGCAGCGGTTGCGGGTTATCTGTTGCTGCGGACGACCCTGCCCGCCGCGCAGTGGGACTTGCAGAACGCGCGAGGGAAAGAAACGGTCTAGCTGCGCGGACTGGCCCGGCGATCCGGGTCACTGCGCCGGTCGCCCTGGCGGCGGTCCGGAAAGTTGATCGGTGCCTCTATCTGGCGGCGATCGCCGTTACGGCGGTCCCTTGCGGCTGGTTCGTTCTTTTCGGCGACCATTCCGGCCTCCTAATGGCGACCGGAACAAACTCCGGACAATTACTTGGGGTTGTCGCAGCAATATCTTGTGAAATGCTTAAGCCTGTTTGATGGTGCGCCACGGATTCGGAACCGTTGGGCAGCCGATCCTGTTTGTTCTATGTATCGAACGGAGTAGAACACGATGACCGAACCGAAACCGAACAACAAGACGCTATGGCTGCTGGTGATCGCCCTGTTTGCTTTGGTTGCAATCATTCTCATCCTCAATCCCACGCGAGGGGATGACGAGGCAGCACTGGAAGCGGCCGTGGATGAAGCCTCGATCGACCGCGACGATACGCTGATCGATTATCCGGTCCAGTCGGACCAGTATGGCGAAGATGGCGAAGTCGAACTGGTTATTCCCGAAGGTGAGGAAACCGGCGACCTTGAAACAGGCGATGATGTGACGGTGGCCGAATAACGACAGCCAATCGTACGATCGCGGGGGGGCGCGCATGAGCTAACACCAGTTTACGCGGCCAATGCCCCAGTCATCGCTCCACCCCGCGTCCCAATAGTCACCCTGGGCGAGGCGTGCGGCGATCATGTGATCGGAAAGCAATCGCGTATCCCCGGATGGCGCCAGTCGGCGTGCGGCACGAAGTTCCCGGCCATATTGATCGCGCGCAGGGTCGTCCCCGCCGGCAAGCTGGAACGGGCCAAGCGCCAGCCATCGCACGAGCTCAGCCTGCGCTTTGCGGGCTGCTTCACTCTCGGCGGGGCACTTGCCGTCCAGTTCCGGGGCGTCGAACCCGGTAAGGCGGATGCGCCGTTCGCCAATACGGATAGTATCGCCATCGACAACGCAGTTGGCAGAATAGCCGGGTGCCGAACATAGCGGAAAGGAGAGCGAAACCTCCTGCGCTTCGCCAAACCCCTGCCGGCCCCATCCCAGTTCGCGCGCAACAAGCACAAGCGTCGCCAGGGCGATCAATACCAGCCACCGCCTGACTTGGGAAAAAGCTCTGCGCCATGCCCTGCCCGGCCGTTCCTTCCGTCGCCGGTGAAAAGGAAGAACATCGCCCAGTGGTTCAACTCTCCAGCGGAAAGGGTGTTATCGGCCGAAGCAGATCGAAATCCTCCTCCAACGGAGAATGGCCCAGTTCGGGCCAATCGAGTTCCTCGTGCGGGACATGGGTATCGGGCAGGCGATCCAGCAGGTCGCGGATCAGGGTCAGGCGGCCATGCTTCTGATCGTTATAGTCCACCACCGTCCATGGCGCATGCTCGGTATGGGTAGCGGCGAACATCGCCTCGCGCGCCTCACTATATTCCTCGTACAAGGTGCGCGCCTTGATATCGATGGGCGAGAGCTTCCAGCGTTTCAGAGGGTCTTCCAGCCGCTCTGCAAAGCGTTCTTCCTGCTTCTCCTGGCTTGCCGAGAGCCAGTATTTGAACAGGCGTATGCCATCGTCCACCAGCAGCTTCTCAAAGGTAGGCACTTCGTGCAGGAACTTGCTCACCTGCGCATCGCTAGCGAAGCCCATCACCTTTTCCACGCCGGCACGATTGTACCAGCTGCGGTCGAACAGCACGATTTCGCCGGCGGCTGGCAGGTGCGGGACGTAGCGCTGGAAGTACCATTGCGTCCGCTCCACGTCGCTGGGCTTGGGCAGGGCGACCACGCGGCACTGTCGCGGGTTGATGCGCGCGCTGATCGCCTTGATCGTGCCGCCCTTTCCCGCCGTGTCGCGTCCCTCGAACAGCACGCAGATGCGTTCGCCGGTCGTTTTGGCCCAGCGCGCCATGGCCACCAGTTCATGCTCGAGAGGTTCGAGCATCTTTTCATATTGCTTGCGTTTCATGGGTTCCATCTGTCCCACCAAGGGGCTGCGTCCGCAAGATGCTATTGGCGCGGACGATGCAGCGGGCTAAGCGGTTCGCCGATATGACCCAGACGAACGATAACCGCATGCTGGCCAAGGCCGAGACACTGATCGAGGCGCTGCCGTATTTCCAGCGCTATGCCGGGCGCAGCTTCGTGGTGAAATACGGTGGCCATGCCATGGGCGACCCCGCGGCCGCACGCGACTTTGCCGAGGATATCGTGCTGCTGAAAGCCGTGGGCATCAATCCCGTTGTGGTTCATGGGGGTGGCCCACAGATCGGCGCGATGCTGAAGAAATTGGGCGTGGAAAGCCAGTTTATCGATGGCTTGCGGGTTACCGACAGGGAAACCGCCAGCGTTGCAGAAATGGTGCTGTCCGGTGCGATCAACAAGGAATTGGTCGGCTGGATCAACCAGGCGGGCGGCATGGCCATCGGCATTTCCGGCAAGGACGGCAAGATGGTGCTGGCCGAGAAAGTGAGCCGCACGGTGAAGGATCCCGACAGTCAGATCGAACAGGTGGTGGACCTTGGCTTTGTAGGGGAACCCAAGCACGTCGATACCACCATCCTCGAAACCGCCAGCAGAGCAGGGATGATCCCCATCATCGCCCCGATCGCCAGTGATGGCGAAGGCAATACCTATAACATCAATGCCGATACCATGGCAGGGGCGGTTGCTGCGGCACTGGGTGCGGCGCGCCTGTTCCTGCTGACAGATGTGGCGGGCGTGCTGGACAAGGACGGCAAGTTGCTGACTGATCTTCGCCCTGTAGACATTGCGAAACTGCGCGAAGACGGCACGATCAGCGGGGGCATGATCCCCAAGCTGGAAACCTGCGTCCACGCCGTGGAAGGCGGGTGCGAGGCGGCAGTGGTGCTTGATGGCAGGGTGCCCCACGCCATGCTGCTGGAATTCTTCACCAGCCGAGGCGCGGGCACTCTGGTCAGCGCCGAGGAATAGGCTGAACCTTGTGGTTTGCTTGACCCGTATTACCTAAACGATACACTCTTCGATCAGAAACACCCTTGCGGGAGACCGGCGTGCTCGCCCTAGTTCAGATTATTTCCATGATTGCCCAGGCGATCGTCTTCCTCGTCATCATCCAGTTCATCATCGGGCTGCTGTTTTCGTTCAACGTGGTCAGCCCGCGTAACGAATTCCTGATGCAGGTCTACAACTCGATAAATTCGCTGCTCGATCCGCTGCTGAAGCCGATCCGTCGATTTCTGCCCGATACGGGCGCGATCGATTTCTCGCCGCTCGTGCTGATTCTGGCGCTGAACGCGGTGGTCTATATCCTGGCTGATATCGCGATCTGATCTGGCGACCGTTCGCAGACTTTACAAAGCGGTTCGCCAAGAGCAGGGCGCGAATATGATTTCACGCGTCACCATTGCCCTTGCTGCTAGCGCGATGATCGCCGCCTGCACCAGTCCGCAAGCACAGCGAGTGGAGCGGGAACGGCGGGCAGCCACGCAGTTCCTCGAACGGCAGGGCAGCATTGGCGATCCGGGCCGGGTGGCCGCCGCAGATATCGCCTTTGCCAAGATGGCGCGCGAGGAAGGGCAGTGGACTGCCTTTCGCGAGTACGCTGCGCCCGAAGCTGTCATACACGGGGTGAACGGCCCTATCCTCGCGCAGCCCTGGCTGGCGCAGCAGGAGAATCCGCCGGTGGCCGTGGCATGGACGCCGAACACGGTATGGTCCAGCTGCGATGGCACGCTGGCCATCAGTTTCGGACGGTTTCAGGAACCCGATGGAAAGGTCGGCAGCTATGTCTCGGCCTGGGAACTGCAGGACGACAACAGCTACAAGTATACCTACGACCTGGGCGCGCTCGACAATCCGCAACCTGTCCGCCAGCCTGAAGAAGAGCTGCCCGAAGACGCGATCATCGTGCCCGGCATGACGGCGATTGAAGGTCGGGTGGCAGATTGTCCGGGGGCCGATGCCGTCCTGCCGGAAATCCCGCTGCTTTCGACTGCGCTGCCTCACCGGTCCGGTTCGACGCGTTCCGGTGACGGAACCTTGCAATGGACGTGGTTCCAGTCTGACGACGGCCAGCGCCGGGTGACGGTGCAATGGGTGCGCGATGGCAGCGTGCAGGAAGCGCTCGACTTTGCCGTTCCTGCAGCAGGCGAATCATGAGCGAACTGTTCATTTCTGCCTTCATCACCCTGTTCGTGGTGATCGATCCGCCCGGATGCGCGCCGATCTATGCCGGATTGACGAAGGCGGCGACGCAGGTGGAGCGCCGCAGCATGGCAATCCGCGCTGCGGCGATTGCACTCGTCATCCTGCTGATCTTTGCCTTGTTTGGCGAAGACCTGCTGCGCGCGCTGCATATTGAATTGGATGCCTTCCGCATTGCAGGCGGCTTCATGCTGTTCTGGATCGCGTGGGAAATGGTGTTCGAGAAACGCACCCAGCGTCGTGAGGAGCGCGCCGAACGCGCGACCCGCGAACATGTGGAGGATGTTTCCGTTTTTCCCATGGCAATGCCGATGCTGGCAGGCCCGGGCGCGATTGCTGCGATCATGTTGCTGATGAACGAGGCGCAGGGGCTGGAACAGTCGCTGGAAGTGCTTGGCGCGCTGGTGGCCGTGCTGGTTCTGACGATGGTCGCGCTGATCGCTGCCGGTCCGCTGATCAAGCTGCTGGGCGACCGTGTGGAAGCGGTGATCACGCGTCTGCTGGGCGTGCTACTGGCGGCGCTTGCAGCGCAATATGTTATCGACGGATTACGGGGCGCGTTTCTAGTATAGCCCTCGAGCGCGACTGTTTGTTTTTTGATCCGGCCTCCGCCGGATCATCCTTGCTAGATGCGCAGCAAGCTGCGCCCGCTGCGGGCGGCCGCTCGGCCTTGCGGTCCGCTGGGCGCGGACCGTTTCCAGGCGCAGACATTATTGGTTAGCTAAAGTCTCGGTTGCGCTAGCAACCGCAAGTGCGAATGCGCGCCCGCAGGTGCCGCGCAGCGAAGCGGAGCGAACAGCACCGAGGACGATCCGGCGGAGGCCGGATCGCAAAACAAATTACTGAAGAGTCACATGCTCGTCGTCGGGGTCGCCGCGCCCGAAAAACTCCATCAACTGCACCAACAGGTCGCACCGTTCGCGCAAGTTGGGAGCCTCCAGCAGCGCCTGCTTCGCCGCGGCATCGAAGGGCGCGATTTGCGAGACTCCGTTGATGAGTGAGACATCGTCGAGGCGCGCGACCGAATCCCAGTCGATCGCATAGCCCTGGCTATCGGCGAACTTGCGCGATTCGTGTTCGAAACTGGCCCGTTCGCCAAGCGAGAGGTATTCCTCTTCCGGCTCGTCGAACAGCTCGGCCTCGACCTGGCGGAAGGGCGTGGTCACTTCCAGTTCGCGCAGCACACGGAAACGGGCCTCGCCCGCCAGCACGATATTGTAACGTCCATCCTCGCTGGTCTCGACATCCTCGATCTTGCCGATGCAGCCGATATCGTAGAGCGGGGCGCTTTCCATCGAATCGGCAGGCTGGATCATGCCGATTCGCCGATCGCGCGCCAGGGCATCGCCCACCATGGCGCGATAGCGCGGCTCGAAAATATGCAATGGCAATTGCAAACCCGGAAACAGGATCGCGCCCGTCAGCGGAAAGATGGACAGCTTGCGGCTCATCCGAACAGGATCAGGGACAGCTTGCGGCGCTGCGTGGAAACCCAAGGGTCTTCCATGCCCACCGCCTCGAACATCTTGAGCAGCTTTTCCTTGGCCTGCTCGTCGCCGTCCTCGCTTTCCACACCCTGGGCGCCCTGGATCGCGCGGAGCAGTGTCTCGGCTGCCTCGTCGCGTTCGCCGGCAGCAAAGGCCGCTTCGGCAAAGGCGATCTGCGCCTCTGTATCGGCCGGGCGTTCTGCGGCGGCCTTGCGCAGAGCGTCAAGTTCACCGGTCTCGACCTGTGTACCCGCCAGCTCCAGCGCGCTATGCGCCTGGCCCACCAACGGGTCGTCCTTCATTTCCTGTGGCAGTGCATCATAGGCCTGCTGCGCCGTCTCGGCCTGGCCGGTGGCCACAAGTGCGCGGATCAGGCCCGACTGAACCTCCGCCTTGTCGGGCGCCATCTGCGCCAGTTGCATGAAGACAGACGCTGCTCGCTCGGCATCGCCATCGGCCAATACCTGCTCACCCATACCCACAAGCTGGTCGATATCGGGAGCTTGTTGCCCTTCTGCGCCGGGCTGACCGTCGGCAGCGCCCGCCTGCACCGGCACCTGCTTCAGGATTTCGTCCAGCGCCTGCTTCAGCTGCGATTCGGTGCGCGCCGGGGTCAGGTCGGCCACGGGCTGGCCCTGGAACATGGCGTAAACCGTGGGGATTGACTGCACCTGAAACTGGCTGGCGATGAACTTCTGCTCGTCGACATTGATCTTGGCCAGGATCACGCCCTTGTCGGCATATTCCGCGGCGACCTTTTCCAGCAGCGGGGTCAGCGCCTTGCACGGTCCGCACCACTCCGCCCAGAAGTCGAGGATGACGAGCTTGGTCTGGCTTGGATCGACCACTTCCTTGCGGAAACGTTCGACTGCCTTTTGTTCATCGATATTGAGGCCCATGCTTGCCAAGTGTCTGCTCCTGCTTTTCGCTAATCAACGTGGTTGCACAATGTGGCGTTTGTGTGCCGATTGTGAAGGGCAAAGCTGCCATTGGCCAGGCTTTCTCGCACAGGGGCAATTTTGCTCTTGCCCGGTTTCGGACTCGCTGCTAACTGCGCCGCTCCCCACCCGAAACAGCTTTTCGGGGGAGCGCTAGTGAGCGGGCGTAGCTCAGGGGTAGAGCACAACCTTGCCAAGGTTGGGGTCG
>OJED01000329.1_pt1 | contig 11425 bp, 8 predicted proteins | sample 1593181 | NCBI WGS metagenome assembly OJED01 (sample SAMN05416772, study PRJEB24817) | seawater metagenome | isolation source: Sea water | place: Canada:Atlantic | collected 2013-07
CCGCCTCAGTAAATAGGCGCGCATTGTATGCCACCACAACGGGCACAACAACCCCGACCCTTACTCTGGCCGACGTACGCAACTAGCTGAAACGGAATGAGTTCTACCTGAAAGCCTAATCGAAGCACGGCCTACCCTCTTGAAGACTGGCCCCAACTCCCAGGAAGGATGGGTATTTTAAGCAAATCCGGTTACTTTTCAAGCATCACATCCATATTTACTTACGCGTGATGTTGCACTGTGCCGATTCCATTAATATAGTTGCCAGTAACAACATAAACGTTTAGACAATTATCTATGTCCTCCAGTACAGATCGTGCCGAACAGCTGTATGAAGCCGTCAATCAGTTGATACGGGTTCACCAGTTCCGCGATCGCGATTACATTTGTTCCCACGACGTATCCGTGGCTCAGTGCTATGCGCTCGAAACCCTAGTAAAGCGTGGCCCTTTACGGCTGCAGGCCCTGGCTTCGGAGATGTATCTGGACAAAAGCACGACCAGCAGAGTCGTCGACTCCCTGTTGCGCAAGGCATATGTGCTGAAAACCCCGGATCCGTCAGATCAACGCGCGGTGCAACTTTCGCTGACGCCTGAGGGCAAAAAACTGTATCAGACGATCCGCCAGGATTTGGTGGCTGAAGAAGCCTCAATGATAAAGAACCTGCCCCCGGAAGTGGTCGATGGCGCCCTGACCTTGATCCGCCAGCTGACCGCTGCGGCCCGCGCTCGCCTAGGCTCATAGCGGCATTTTTTAACCATTTTGTTGTTAGTACCAACAGATTAAGAAGGATGACAGTATGCACAAAACACTCGCCACTCTCCCGGTCGCCGTTATCGGCGCAGGCCCGATTGGCCTCAGCGCCGCCGTTCATCTGCTTAATCGCGGCTACACACCCATCATCTTTGAGGCGGGCACGCAGGCCGGCGCCCATCTTGCTCGCTGGGGACATGTCCGCATGTTTTCACCCTGGTCGTACAACATCGACCCTGCCGCCGTTGAGCTGCTGAACCAAGGTAACTGGACGGAACCCTCGCTAGCGAAGTTTCCCACCGGGAAAGAGCTCCTAGAGCATTATGTATTGCCGCTAGCCAACCACCCCAAAATCGCCTCGCACCTGCACCTTAACAACCGGGTTCTCCATGTGAGTCGATGCAACCATGATGTATTACGCACAAAAGGACGGGACGACACCCCTTTTGTGCTCCGCATTGCAGGACCTGATGGAGAGCACGACGTCACCGCTCAAGCGGTAATCGACGCCTCAGGCACCTACCAAACGCCCAACTGGCTTGGCGCCCATGGCATTCCTGCATTAGGAGAAAATGCTGCGTCCAACGCCATTCGCTACGGCGTTCCTGATGTCCTTGGCGTTGACCGTGCACACTACACCGACAAATCGGTACTTGTGGTTGGCGGCGGTCACTCGGCTTTTAATGCCTTACAAGACCTGGTTCGACTTTCAGAACAAAGCGCCGGCATGCAAGTGCATTGGGCTGTTCGCAGCGAACCCGTCACTAACGTAGTTCGCTCGCCTGCTAATGATGAACTCCAAGAGCGCAGAGCATTGGAGGTGCATATACAAGCGTTACTCGAGCAAGACCGAATACACGTTCATACCGGCATTGAGGTCGACACCATTAGCCAAGACGGGAACCGCCTTATCGTACACAGTAATGGCAAGTCACTTCCTCCTGTTGACCGCATCATTGCGGCAACCGGCTTCCGTCCTGACCTCAGTGTGTTATCCGAGCTTCGCACCACCATCGATCCGGCCACACAAAGCCCCACCAGGCTAGCGCCTTTGATCGACCCAAACATGCACAGCTGTGGCTCCGTACCTGAGCATGGCGCAGCCGAACTGTCTCACCCTGAATCGAATCTCTATATCGTTGGCATAAAAAGCTACGGTCGGGCTCCCACTTTTTTGCTTCGCACCGGTTATAAGCAGGTTTTATCGGTGATCTCCGCGCTGCACAGCGAAGAGGAGCCAACTCCAGTTCAACCCTGCGCGGCACCCACGTGCCCGGGATGAATGTGCAGCCCGCTAAATATGGCTTTGTTGCCGCTTTGGGCCTTGCGCAACTGGTATCTTGGGGCGTGCTGTATTACAGCTTCCCCTTGATAGCAGAGGCGATGATTAACGACACAGGAATAAGCCGCAGTTCGATTTACGGTGCGGCCACTGCCGGCTTACTTCTCGCGGCAGCCATGGCTTATCCGGTTGGCACCCTGGTCGATCGTGGGCATGGCCGCAAGATTATGGTGGGGGCAACCTTCGCCGCATCACTAACCACGCTATTATGGTCCTATGCCGCAACGGCGCCCGCCTTTTATGCAGCCATCATTACGCTGGCTGGGCTTCAAGCCACATTGTTGTATGAGCCCGCTTTTGCTGTGGTGGTTCGTCAATTGAACATTCAGCAGGCGCGCTCAGCCATTACCGCGATAACCCTTTGGGCAGGCTTTTCCAGCACCCTGTTCGTACCCTTAGTGCAGTCCATGCTGGATGCATTAGGCTGGCGCGGCACCTTGCTGTCTCTTGCCGCCATTAACCTGGCCATCGCCGCACCACTTTATTACTGGGCCATTCCGCCAGCCACAACAACACGCAACGTCACACCACCCAAAACCGTCGCCGCAAATCAACCGTCCCTTTCCCCCATCTTGCGGCAGCCAACATTTTATCTTTTAAGCGCATCATTCTGTGCTTACATGGCCCTGTTTTCAGGTTTCACGTATCACCTCTACCCCCTGCTGGTCGCGCTCTCTGATGACACCCAATCCGTGGTCCTGGCCATAGCGCTCATTGGTCCTGCCCAAGTCGGTGCAAGGGTACTGATACTACTTTTCAAAAAGATCACGATAAGACAATTGGGCCTGCTCACCGGTATCACCTTCCCCGTTGCCATTGTGCTGCTCAAAGCTCCGCCCAGCACACTAACGCTGGTTGCGCTGTGTCTACTCTACGGTGGCGCCAATGGCATCTTCACCATCGTTCGCGCAATGGCCGTTCCCGAGCTACTGTCCCGCCACCATTACGGGAGAATTAACGGCATCATGCTGATTCCCATGTCGCTGGCACGGGCCGTTGCACCTTGGGCAATTGCAGGCTACTGGACACATACGGGGAGCGCACAAGGAGCTATCAATTTGATACTCGGATTGGCACTGCTAGTGCCGGTGTTATTTGGCTTGGCGATCAACACCCGCCGTCGGAACTGTTAGCTATAAACCGTAACAAACCAACAGAAATGTAGAGAGAAGGAAGAGCTCTATCTGCCCTTTAGCAATTGGGCGCTAGACCGAACCTTCAGTGATTCGGCGCCGAGCATAAACGCCAACGATAACCTGTGTATTTCTTTGGATTAGGGCCAATCAGTAACTGAACGCCTTGTAGCACCTGAGACAACCATTGACGGCTGCCTCAGGCTGACGAAAGGCCTGCTAGCGGGGGTTTAAAACGTCTTCGCAGAAACCTAAACGTCGACCACCCTGCGGTTCATGCAGCCACTAGCCTTTAAGACCTTTGGCAATACGATCACCCAGCGTTTTATCAACATTGCACCAATACTCAATCGCGCGTTGCAGAACCCTCTCGGATACACCCGCAGACAGGTGACCAACAATGTTATCTACAAGGCGATCACGCTCTTCGTCGTTAAGTACCTCGCGTACTAAGGCTCCCGCCTGACCGAAGTCATCGTCGTCTTTGCGCAACGTGTACGCTTGGCGAACCATGTCGCCATCGGCATACCACTGCGTACCATCCTGGCCCCGTTGCGGATCAGCTTCTGGCCCACCGTAGGAGTTCGGCGCATAAACCGGATCGGAAACATTTTCGGTACGCCCCACTCCGTCCTTGCTGTAGCTGTTCACCGGACACTTTGGCTTGTTGACAGGAATCTGCTTGTAGTTCACCCCCAGCCGGTGACGGTGAGCGTCCGCGTATGAGAAGCCACGAGCTAGCAACATTTTGTCGGGGGACAAACCGATGCCGGACACGAGGTTATTAGGTTCAAATGCGGCTTGCTCCACCTCGGTGTGAAAATCAGTCGGGTTGCGGTTCAACGTCAGTTTGCCGACTTCCATTAAGGGGTAGTCACTGTGCCGCCACACCTTAGTCAAATCGAAAGGGTTTAACCGATAGGTCTTGGCATCCTCAAACGGCATGATCTGCATGTGCAGAGTCCAGCTTGGGTAATCGCCGTTTTTGATGGAGTCAAACAGATCACGGCGGTGATAGTCGCCATCTTTACCGGCCATACTGTCAGCTTCATCTTGGGTCATGCATTCAATACCCTGATCGGTCTTGAAGTGGTATTTAACCCAAAACTTCTCATCCTTGGCGTTGATCCACATATAGGTATGACTGGAATAGCCATTCATGTGACGCCACGTCTTGGGTATACCGCGATCGCCCATCAACCAAGTCACCTGGTGCGCCGACTCAGGCGAAAGCGTCCAGAAATCCCATTGCATATCGTGGTCGCGTAGGCCGTTGTCGGCGCGACGTTTCTGCGAGCGGATAAAGTGCTGAAATTTCATTGGGTCCCGCACGAAGAAAACCGGCGTGTTATTACCCACCATGTCATAGTTGCCTTCACTGGTGTAAAACTTCAGCGAAAAGCCTCGTGGGTCACGCCAAGTATCTGGGCTGCCGCGCTCACCGGCTACCGTAGAAAATCGAATCAGAGTGTCCGTCTTGGTGCCGGGCTGAAATACTGCAGCTTTAGTGTATGCACTTACATCCTTGGTCACCTCGAAGTGGCCAAAGGCACCGCCGCCCTTCGCATGGGGTTGGCGCTCTACGATACGCTCGCGATTGAAATTCGCCATTTGCTCAATCAAATAGTGATCGTGAAGGACAATCGGCCCGTCCGCTCCTATTGTGAGGGAGTGTTCATCACTGGCTACTGGGATGCCACCATCTGTTGTGGTGGGTTTCGCTGGTTTATCGCTCATGTGTTACTCCTGTATCGCTCATAGACCCCCAATGAACATTAAGAGTCTATCGCTGAGTAGTAATATTACGGCACGTATTTCGGTATCGCACAGAGTGCGAGACCCATGAAAACACCATGATTAGAACATGCTTAAAAATTGTTCGCCCCCTTAACCGTGTACTGCAACAAAAACGATCCTAAAGGTCGATCCAAGTAGTACTCCCAAAACAACAACAACGCATTAAACCAATGGCCAGTTTTACTCGCTTTTACGAAACGTAATCGGCGGCCAAACAGAGACAAAAAAGCCCATGAGAACATGGGCCTTTCTGTAAAATAATTCACCACAAACAATTGAACCAGAAAGAGGAACTGGGCGACGGCGCATCATCCAAGCGCACTTTCCCAACTCATCCAATTCGTTTCGAGGCTTGAATTCGAGAAGCAAGCATTCAGGTATTAGCGTAATACTCTAAGCCACACCCTAAAGTCGCACGTTCTACCAGGTCAAGGTAACGCCGAACGCGCCGGCTCGTTCTTACGTTGGCTATTCCAGCCACGCGGCTCCTAAGAACCTGACATTTAGTGAATAATTTTCTGGGCCTGTTCGGCCAGCGAGGGCGTCCAGACCTTTTGTCCCTGTCTTTTTTGTATGCTCAAGCCATGGTGCTGATGGTGCGACGGAACCGGGCGAGCGCGAAGCCGAACAAGGCCGACCCGATCACGGCGATGGCGAGGAACTGCGGCCAGACCGCCGTGAAGCCCGCGCCGCGGTACAGAATCGCCTGGGCCAGCATCACGAAATGGGTATTGGGCGCGGCGAGCATGATGTACTGGACAGCCTCCGGCATGCTCTCGCGCGGTGTCGAGCCACCGGAGAGCATTTGCAACGGCAGCAGCACCAGCATGAGCAGCAGGGCGAACTGCGGCATGGAGCGGGCGACGGTGCCGAGGAAGATGCCCATCGAGGTGGTTGCGAAAAGATGCAGCGCCGCCCCGGCCAGAAATAGCGTAAGCGAGCCTTCGATCGGCACAGACAGCCAGCCCTGCACGACGACGGTAAGCGCGAAGGCGGTGGCGGCCAGGACCACCAGCCCCATCGCCCACACCTTGCTCGTCATAATCTCGAAAGGGGTGACCGGCATGACCAACAGATGCTCGACCGTGCCATGCTCGCGCTCGCGGATCAACGCCGCGCCCGTGAGGACGATGGAGAGCATGGTCACGTTGTTGATGACCTGCATGATGGCGCCAAACCACGACTTGTTGAGCTGGGGATTGAAGCGCGCCCGCAGCGCCAGATCGACCGGTAACTCCGGAACCTCGCGGTAGCGCTGCGCGAAGGCCCGCACCTCGTCGCTCACAATGCTATGAATATAGCCACTGCCGTTGAAAGCCTGGCTCATGCGCGTGGCATCGACGTTGAGTTGGATCGTTGGCCTGCGCCCCGCCAGCAGGTCGCGCTGGAAGTCGGGAGGGATGTCGAGGGCAAAGGTGTCGATGCCGGCATCCATGCGGGCATCCATCTCGGCCTGGTCGATCACGTCGGGTGGAACAAAGTACGGCGGGTAAAAGGCGCTGACGATGCGCCATGACACTGGAGAGCGATCCTCATTCACAATCGCGATCGGGGCCTTGTTGAAGGTCTCCGGCATGGCCGTGGCCGCCGTGTAGACCGAAATGGTGAAAGCGTAGACGATAAGCACAAGCATGATCGGGTCGCGGACGAGGCTGCGCAACTCTTTGACCCCAAGGTGGAGAATATTGGCAAGGCGCATGGGCTACCGCTCCTGTTTCTTGAGCAGCGCGGCGGACAGCACGGTCAGGACCGGCACGGCCAGCGCCAACGGAATGAAAGCGGCATGCAAATCGGAGAAATTGAGGGCCTTCGAGAAGGTGCCGCGCGCAATCGTCAAGAAATGCGTGGTCGGATAGACCTCGCCAATCAGCCGGCCCATTCCTTCCAAGGACGACACCGGATCGATCATGCCCGAGAAGTTCGCTGCAGGCAGGATAGTGAGCACCGCCGTGCCGAAGATCGCCGCGATCTGGCTGCGCATGAAGGTAGAGATAAGGAGCCCCAAGGCCGTCGCGGTGCCGACATAGAGCAACGCACCCACTGCCAACGTCAGGAAGCTACCTTTCAGCGGCACGCCGAAGATGCTCACCGCGAGCAGCGTGAGCAGCAGGAAGCTCAAGAAGGACAGCACAACATAGGGCAACTGCTTGCCGAGCAGGAATTCAAGCCGCGTCGTCGGCGTGACATAGAAGTTGGTGATGGAGCCGAGCTCCTTTTCCCGCACCACACTGAGCGCCGCGAGCATGGCCGGGATCAGCATAAGCAGCAGCGGGATCACCGCCGGCACCATCGCCACCAGGCTCTTGACGTCCGGGTTATAGCGAAACCGAGTCTCGATATTAACAAGTCCCGCCAAAGCCTCGCCGTAGCCGGCCTCACGCGCCTTGGTCGCCAGCCAGTGGGCATGAATCCCCTGCACATAGCCGCGAACGGTCTCTCCCCGTGCCGGCATGGCGCCGTCAATCCAAGCGCCGATTTCGACCCGCCGGCCCCGGGCGATGTCACGCGCGAAACCCGGCGGGATCTCGACCGCCAGACTAAGGTCGCCTTCGCGCATCCGCCGGTCGAGATCGGCATCATCGGTAATCGGCGCCCGCTCGACGAAGTACCGGGAGCCGGCGAGGTTAAGCGTATAATCGCGGCTGACGGTGGTCTGGTCGCGGTCCAGTACCGCGAAGGTGAGGTCCTCAACATCAAGGCTGATCCCATAGCCCATCACGAACATCAGGATGACGCTACCGACCAGCGCCAACGTTAGCCGGATGGGATCGCGGCGCAACTCCAGCCCTTCGCGCCACGCATAGCTGAGCATGCGCCGGGGGTCAAACCGGCGTCGCCAGCCCTGTAGTTCAACATGGCCTGCTGACGCATCAACCAAACCGAGCGAAGCTATCCCTTCTGGTTGTCTCTCGGCCTCCTGCAACGCCTCCTCCAGATGCCCCACGAACGCCTCTTCCAGAGTCTCCACGCCCCGCTGGCTGATCAGAGCAGCAGGCGTATCGGTCACCAGCACCCGGCCGGCGTGCATCAGCGAAATGCGGTCGCAACGCTCGGCCTCATTCATGAAATGAGTGGAGATGAAGATAGTCACCCCATCCCGACGCGACAGCTCAGCCAGCATGCGCCAGAAAGCGTCACGTGCAACCGGGTCGACACCCGAGGTGGGCTCGTCGAGGATCAGCATCTCGGGCTTGTGGATCATGGCCACCGCCAGCGACAGGCGCTGTCGGAGCCCGAGGGGCAGTCGGCCCGGCAAACTGTCCACCACGGTGACCAGATCAAAGCGCTCGATCATCTCCTCCACACGCTGCGGAATCTCGGCGGCGGACACCTGGAACAACCGGGCGTGCAGTTCCAGGTTCTGCCGCACCGTCAGTTCGGTGTAGAGCGAAAAAAACTGTGACATATAGCCTACGCGACGACGGGTGGCGAGGTCGTGCGGGTCCACCTCCTGCCCGAACAGCCAGGCGCGGCCTTCACTCGGCGGCAGCAGGCCGGTCAACATCTTCATGGTGGTGGTCTTGCCGCAGCCGTTAGAGCCAAGGAAACCGAAGATCTCGCCCCTTGGGACTCGCAGGTTCACACGGTCTACGGCAGTGAAATCGCCGAAACGCATGGTTAGATCCTGCGCCTCGATCGCGGTATCGACAGCCTCTTCCGACCGCGGTGGAATCTCGACCGCCCGATAATCCCGGCGCTTGTCTTCCGGCAGCAGCCGGATGAAGGCCGCTTCCAGCGAATCCATTCCTGTACGCTGCAATAAACCTTCGGGGCTGTCACAAGCCAGCACCCGCCCACCGTCCATCGCCGCCAACCAATCAAAGCGTGCCGCCTCCTCAATATAGGCCGTGGCCACCAGCACGCTCATACCGGCTCGGGAAGAACGGATCTCGGAGATCAATTCCCAGAACTGGCGTCGTGACAGAGGATCCACCCCAGTGGTCGGCTCGTCGAGGATCAGGAGGTCCGGATCATGGATCAGCGCGCAGCAGAGTCCGAGCTTCTGCTTCATCCCGCCGGATAGCTTGCCCGCCGCCCGATCGAGAAACGGCTTGAGTCCGGTGGCCTCGGTCAGCGCTTCGATGCGACGCGCCCGTTCGCCGCCGTCGTGCCCGAACAGGCGTCCGAAGAAGTCGAGGTTCTCGCGCACAGACAACGTCGGATAAAGGTTCCGCCCGAGCCCCTGCGGCATATACGCAACGCGCGGACCAACGCTACGGCGGTGGCGCGCATTGGCCATATCGCCGCCGAGTACCTCGACCTCTCCCTCCTGAATCACGCGGGCACCCGCGATCAGCGCCAGCAGACTCGATTTGCCGACCCCGTCCGGGCCAATCAGCCCGGCCATACAGCCGGCCGGGATCTCAAGGCTAACGGAATCGAGCGCGTGGACCTCCCTGTAGCGCAAGGTCAGGTTCCTCAAGCGGGCGATCGGCATGGCGGCCAACTCGCTGTTATTGGACGTTTGGCTCGTATCCCGTTTCATTGTGGCAGCTTGAGTTGCAGTTCAGGAGGCCAGCTTGCCTGCGGGTCGAGGCGCACATAGACCATGCCGGGGAGGCCGGTCTTGACCTGGTGGAGGTGCTTCCTAAGCAGATCCGGGTCGATCCGCGCCTTGATGCGAAACATTAGCTTCTGGCGTTCTTCTTCCGTCTCCACCATCTTGGGCGTGAATTGTGCGACATCCGCGACGAACGAGATTTGGGCCGGTATCACGTACTGCGGAGCGGCGTCGAGCACGAGCCGCGCTTCGGTTCCCAACGCGACGCGCCCGGCTTGTTCTGTCGGCAGAAAGAAGGTCATGTAGACATCGGCGAGATCAACCATATTCAGCACGACGCCACCCGGAGAGAACACCTCGCCGGGCTGAGCGACGCGGTACTGGACACGACCGTCGCGCGGCGACTTCAGAACGCTGTCATCAAGGTCAGCCTGGATGCGCTGGATGGTGGCCCGCGCCGCTTCCACCGACGCCTGCGCCCCAATAACATCCGACTTGGCTCGTCCTATGGCCGCTTGGGCGGCGGCCGCCTGCGCTTCCGCGGCGCCGACTGCGGCTTTCGCCGCCTGGAAGGCGGCACGATCGTCATCCCGCATGGACAGGGCCGCGGCCCCTTTCAAAGCCAACTCTTCTGTACGGTCAAGGCGCTTCTTCGCAGCATCGAGTTCGGCCTTCCTCTGAGCAATGAACGCCTCGGCCGCTTGCTTCTCGGCTTCTCGCTGGGTCACCTGGCTTTGCGCAGTCTCTATGCCGATAAGCGCGCGCCGCAACTGTGCCTGGGCCTCGCGCAGTTGTGCCTCCAGAACGACCGAATCCATTTTCGCCAGCACCTGCCCGGCGCGGACAAAGTCGCCTTCGTTAGCCAGGATCTCCTTGACCCGGCCCGCAGTCTTGGCCGCGACGTCGATCTCAACGGCCTCGATTCGGCCGTTGCCAGCAGCAAAGCCTTCTGGCAAACCCTTTGGTTGAACAAACCACCACGCCCAAGCGCCTAGGCCGACGACAATCGCGGCGACGACGACCCGAGCAATGTTCACCCTTACGAGCCGCTTCAATGTCAGTTTTTGACCCGAATTTCTGTCCATCATAAAAATTCCTGCTGCTCTTGTGGAACATCGGCGGAACTCGGCATCGATCAGCCAGCACAGATAAGGCAAAGCAACTTGACGCTATACGGGTATAACAGTTTTCAGATTGCTCCAAGAGAAAGTTATTCAAGCCCTCTGTACCATGCCCCCTTGAACCTACCTCTCATGTCTCGATAATACCACCTTGGATACCACGCTCAATCGATGCTTCCCGCTGCCATCATTTGCCAAAGACTGCCAGATATAAAAACAAAAAAGGCCCATGAAAACATGGGCCTTTTTTGTCATTAAATGCCAGTTAGTACCAGCTAGTGCCTAACGAGTGATCATTCCCACTCGATAGTTGCAGGTGGCTTGGAAGAAATATCGTAGGTCACCCGACTAATACCTGGAATTTCATTGATGATCCGGCTGGAAACCAGTTCCAGGAAATCATAGGGTAGGTGCGCCCAGCGGGCGGTCATGAAGTCGATGGTTTCCACTGCACGCAGGGCCACCACGTATTCATAGCGACGGGCATCACCCACCACGCCGACCGATTTCACTGGCAGGAACACCGCAAAAGCCTGACTGGTTTTGTGATACAGGCCTGCCGCTCGCAGCTCTTCAATGAAGATATGATCCGCTAGACGCAAGGTGTCAGCATATTCCTTCTTCACTTCACCCAGGATACGTACGCCCAGCCCCGGTCCAGGGAAAGGATGGCGGTAAACCATGTCGTAGGGCAGCCCCAGCTCTAAGCCAATTTTGCGCACTTCATCCTCTGTCTCTTATACACATCTCCGAGCCCACGAGACAGGCAGAAATCTCG
>OJED01000334.1_pt1 | contig 11312 bp, 15 predicted proteins | sample 1593181 | NCBI WGS metagenome assembly OJED01 (sample SAMN05416772, study PRJEB24817) | seawater metagenome | isolation source: Sea water | place: Canada:Atlantic | collected 2013-07
AATGATACGGCGACCACCGAGATCTCCACTAGGTCGCTCGTCGGCAGCGTCAGATGTGTATAAGAGACAGGTTCGAAGACCTGAAGCGAACGGTGCGACAGCACGTCTCCTCTCGTTTCAACATCGAGCATGCAACGCTGGAAGCTTGCCTAGCAGCGAACTGCGATGAAGGGTTGATAGCCCAAGCCGGGCATTCTGGAAGGTTCTGAGGAAGGCGACGGGGCGCTCGAGTTTGTAGGGCGGGACGTTCCGCGTAAAAACGAAAAGCTGCCGGCGAGAGCTAGATACCAAGCGTTTGGCATCGCGCAATGCTAGGCACTCCGGTGTCCGCTATCTGCATTCATGAACCCCAAAGCCGACAGACAGCTGCCGGCCCACAATCAGTCCAAGGGGTGAGGGCTCAAGATTTTTTGCGGGCCAACTGAGGGCCTCGACACGAGACGCGGTCAGACTTCGATTGCGCACCAAACAGTTGGGTTGTCATCAACGTAGTTTTCTTGACTCAGTGTTGGATATGTGAGGCCGGCAGGAGGTCAAATTTCGTTTACTCGACGCGCGCTGCCGAGATCCAAGCTTTCGGCGCCACATATGGTCGGATCCATAGCTTCTGAACGGCTGACAAGCGGGCGGAAGCATCATTCCAGAGGAACTTTGGAGGGGCGGCATTCGTAAAGTGTCTGCCGCATTTGAAAATCCGAAGGTCCTGCCATGCATAATCAGCTGAAATTAAAGCCGCTCAGTGAGCAAGTCATCGTCATTACCGGAGCGACATCCGGCCATGGCCTATGCACTGCACAGTTGGCCGCAAGCCAAGGTGCCACGGTCATGCTCGCCGCCCGCGATGAGAGCGCGCTCAAGCAGGTGTGCGCCGATATTCGGAGCGAAGGCGGAACGGTGGACTATGTCGTCACTGACGTGTCGGCTGAAGAGGATATGCAGCGGCTAGCCGATAAGACGATCGAGCAGTTTGGCGGCTTTGACAGCTGGGTGAACAACGCCGGCATTGGCGTCTACGCACAGGTTCTAGACCTCGAGATGGCGGACCACCGCAAGATCTTTGATACCAATTACTGGGGCGTCGTATATGGTTCGACGATTGCGACGCGCCACTTCAAGGACAAGCCCGGCGGGGGCGCGCTCATCAATGTCGGCTCGATTAATTCTGATCTGCCGGGGCCGATTCTCGCTTCCTACAATGCGTCGAAGCACGCCGTGAAAGGTTTTACCGATTCATTTCGGATTGAGCTGCAAATGAACGGCGAACCCATCTCGGTTACTTTGATCCAGCCCAGCGCCATCGGCACACCTTTTCCGCAGCATGCCCGCAACACCACAGGCTTCAAGGCGCGCCTGCCGGAGCCGGTGTACGCTCCGGAAGTGGTGGCACGCGCGATACTCGATGCCGCCCAGCATACGCGCCGGGACGTAGTCGTCGGCGGCGCGGGCAAGTTCCAGATCTTCGGTTCGACGGCCCTTCCTCACCTCTTTGATAGGATCGCCGCGACAATGGCGGACAAGCTGATCGACAGAAAGAAACCCATACCCGAGCAGCAAGGCAATCTCTACGAACCGCAAGGCAATGACGGCGATATCGAAGGCCAGCAGCAAGGCAGGCATTTCAGCATCACCACCGCCACTGGTCGGCACCCTTGGGCAACCGCTGGAACGTTGGCCGCTGTGATTGCCGCGGGTGTATGGGCAGTAACGAGTACGAAATCGAGAGCATAGTTCTCCACCCTGTCGAAGTGGCCGAAGGCGGGAATCAGGAGCGCTGTACCGACGATGTAAGCAATCCCATCATGCGCTCAAGCAGACTGCGCCCGCACACGCGACCGGCGAGAGCAAGGGTGCGGTCGACCGGCTGGTAGCCGTTCTTCGCTCTCGTCAATTCGGCACCACCCGACAAGCTATGCCTTGGAAAGCTTTCGAGAGAAACGGCATCTTAGGTAAATCTAATCGTAGAGACACTCCGCGCCGATGGCCTGAAAAATCGCAGGGCAAACTCGCGGCGCGTTCCGACTTCGGCGGAAGCCATCGGGGAAACCGCTGCTGCTCACGATGGTTCTGACTGGTGAGAGGAGAAAATACGATGTCGAGTGAAACCGGAAACGCACAAGCCCGGAAAGAAAACCGGGGCAGCGGCAATCCCAACATAGAATTGCAGAAACAGGAATCGCGCAACCCAAACCATTCCAATTCCCGTGCTCGAGAGAACCGCAAAGGCGGAGATAACGCCGAAAATCGCTGAGTGCCCCGTGCATCGCCTAATGCCGACTGTGCGAAAGTCGGCAAGCACTGAAAGCTTGGTGCAGCCCATTCCCAGTGTTTTGGAAGAGGGTCAATCGGCGACAGCAGCTGTTGGAATGGCGCAGACTACCATTCGGGCAGTTCTGAGCGGCGGCCGCCTCAACTCAGCTGCCAGAATTCGCCAGCCTCTGTTTTGCGTCTGATGGTGCAGACGCGTTCACCATTACGCCAGAGTTCGGCCGGGCGATCCGCTGCTTCACCGTGCGCAATGACAAGGGCCCTGCTGGCGTCATCGGCTTCGAACTCCACTTCCTTGGGCTCGCCAATTCCGTCGGTGGCAAAAATCAATCTGTAGGTGGTCATGGCTAGTCCGTCCTTTCGAGCCTGAGCAGATTCCATTCTACACCGGCCGCCGTGGATACCAGATCAGCCTAAGAAGCAGCAAACCAAGTGACCCCGTCCGAGCACCGGCTGAACGCCGTTTTTTGGGGAACTGACCCGACATGCTTGCTCAAGGTAATAGTCTGTTCGATGACAAGAACCCGGTTGGTCCTGATCGGACCAGCCCCGTCCTATCCCCTGAACCGACCGTCCCACCCTGACGCTTTCGCCGGAACTATGGCGTCCAGACAGCGTGGACTCCATACGCAACGCCGACAAAGGCGTTGGGAAAGGAGAACAGCAATGTCTGATAAGCAACGCATGGAAGCAGCTGAACGAGCACGCGACTCGCTCAAGGAGGATCGGGACCTGCGCAACAATCCCGGCATCGGCCAATCGAAAGGTGCCTACGCCATGGGCGGCGACCTCGACTATGCCGAAGGGGAGAATACGGTAGAAGGGGATGTCGGCAACGATCCCGACAGGATGGGTGAGTTGAAGGATACACACCTCGGACGCACGAACCGCTAACCACGCCATGCCTTTGCATGACACCGGGTATGTCCTTCAGAAGCTCGACTGGATGAAGGCAGAGTGCATCTGGCCGAACGGTCTGCGCTATTTGTGGACGGATGCGTTCGGCGTGGTGCTATACCTGTCGCTCTATCGCGAGACAGGCAAGCGGGGCTGGCTCGACCGCGCGGAGGAACTCGTCACCGAAGTCGAACGCGTACTTGGGCGAGACCGTGGCTTGCGCATCGGAGAGGCGCCCGATCGGGATGGCCAGTATTTTCACTATCTCGCTATGTGGATGTTCGCGCTCGCCTGGCTGGGGGCGGAACTGCCAGAGTATCGCGAGCGCGGCATCGCGCTGGCGCGCGAAGTTCATTCCGCCTTCGTATTGCCCGGTCGCGGCGTGATCTGGAAAATGGAGGAAGATCTGGCCGCGCCTTATCCCGGCTACGGTCTGGGGGCAATGGACGCCTTCGATGGCTATGTTTCCTACCGCATGCTCAGTGAGGCTGAACTGGCCCCGCAAATCGCGGAGATGCGACAACTGATCGAGCAACAATATGCATCGCTCGAGATCGATCAGGATCTCGGCCTTGGGATGATGCTGTGGCTCGCCCATTTCTTTCCCGGGGAAGAATGGGCGAAAGTCCAGAAGCCGCGCTCGGTGGCAGCGCTTAATGATCTCTGGACGGACCCGCCCGGTTTCTTCGCGCGGGCAAGCTTTGCGCCGGAGGTCCGGATCGCCTTTGCCAATTACGGCGTCTCGCTTGGCCTTCAGGCGATCGGCGACGATCTCGACCGCGTCCGCAAGCTCAATTCCTTCTTCGACACCCATTGCTCCGGTGATCACTACGATCGCGAGGCGATCACGCATGTCATGTCCTGCACCTCGCGCCTTCCTGGCGTATTCCTGGAAGGCGGATGAGCGTCGAGCCGGAGGCATGAGTGCGACTTTTCGTCCGCGATTGATCAACGGCCGTTTCGGCGATCCGGCTCTATTCGTGGAGCTGGCACACGAACGCGAAGCCATCCTCTTCGACATGGGCGATCTGGGCTCGCTCTCGGCAAGGGATCTGCTGCGGATCGATACCGTGTGCGTATCGCACATGCACATCGACCACCTCATCGGTTCGACAGGCTGCTGCGCGTGAATGTAGGCCGCGAGGCAGCGATCAGAGTGTTTGGGCCTCCAGGGCTCATTGACAGGCTGGGGCACAAGCTTCAGGGCTACAGCTGGGACCTTGTCGATCGATACGACACCGAACTGGCTTTCGAGGTGGCCGAACTGCATCCGGGCGAGAGTCTGCGCTGCTGCCGGTTTCGTTTCTCAAGGGTGTCCCCCGTCAGCACCAATGGCACAGATTTGAGGTTGTGATTTAAGGAGGATTTGGGCTTCGTCGTAGTGACGAAGGAACGAAGATGAAGCCCAAATCCTCAAGGTCCAAATTGCCTGCTGAGCAGGTCGTAAAGGATATCCGCCGCAAGACCCGGCGGCATTTCTCTGCCGAGGACAAGATCCGCATCGTGCTCGACGGCCTGCGCGGCGATGACTCCATTGCCGAGCTATGCCGCCGCGAAGGCATCGCCCAGAGCTTGTATTACACCTGGTCCAAGGAGTTCATGGAAGCGGGCAAGCGACGTCTGGCTGGCGATACAGCCCGTGCTGCGACCACGGACGAGGTGAAGGGTCTGCGCCGTGAAGCCCGCGATCTGAAGGAATGCGTGGCCGACCTCACCCTGGAGAACCGCCTGCTCAAAAAAAGCATGATCGCGGATGGGGGAGACGACGAATGAGGTATCCCGCATCCGAGAAGCTCGAGATCATCCGGATCGTCGAGCAGTCGCACCTGCCGGCCAAACGCACGCTGGACCAACTCGGCATCGCGCGGCGGACCTTCTATCGCTGGTATGACCGTTACCTCGAAGGTGGGCCGGAGGCGCTCCAGGACCGCCCTTCAGCGCCGAGCAGGGTGTGGAACCGCATCGGAGACGATATCCAGGACCAGATCGTCGAGATGGCGCTGGAGCAGACCGATCTATCCCCGCGCGAGCTGGCAGTGCGCTTCACGGACGAGAAGCGCTACTTCGTGTCGGAAGCCACGGTCTATCGCCTCCTGAAGGCCCACGATCTGATCACCAGCCTGGCCTACACAGTGATCAAGGCCGCCGAGGCGTTCCACACGCAGACCACCCGCCCCAACGAGATGTGGCAGACCGACTTTACCTACTTCAAGATCATCGGATGGGGCTGGGTCTACCTATCCACCGTGCTCGACGATTACTCGCGCTACATCATTGCCTGGAAGCTATGCACGACGATGAAGGCCGAGGACGTCACCGAGACGCTGGACATGGCACTGGAAGCCTCAGGCTGCGATCATGCCAATGTGCTGCACAGGCCGCGCCTGCTCAGCGACAATGGCCCCAGCTACATTGCGGGCGAGTTGGCCGAATACATTGAGGCCAACAGGATGAGCCATGTGCGCGGCGCGCCCTTCCATCCGCAGACCCAGGGCAAGATAGAACGCTGGCACCAGACGCTCAAGAACCGCGTCCTTCTGGAGAATTACTTCCTGCCCGGCGATCTCGAGACCCAGATCGAAGCCTTCGTCGAGCATTACAACCACCAGCGCTACCACGAGAGCCTCGACAACGTCACGCCCGCCGAGGCCTACTTCGGCAGGGCATCAGCCATCATCAAACGAAGAGAAAGGATCAAGCGAAAGACACTCGAACATCGGCGCTTGCAACATCGCAAGCTCGCCGCCTAAACATCAAACCCAGACGAGGCCCACACTCCGCTAATCTACGCCGCGAGTTGTGCCAAATGTTCTGACGACGGACACTCAAGGGCTTTCGCGGCAGAAGATGTCGGGACGGCCCAGGCGCCGGAGGGACTCGTGCACGAGACGCCGCGCTGGCATATCTCGGCCCGCGAGGTCGAGCATCATGGACCCTGCCTCGCTTTCGCATTGGAGGAAACACGGCGGATCAATGTCTGGCGCAATCGGATCGAGGAAGAGGGACTGCAAGTCGGGCCCTGGCTCAAGCGATTGAAGGATGCGGTTCGCAATCGTGAGGCGGATGACACGCCGATCGCGCTGCCTGGCCGTGGAACAGCGCCGCTCCGGGAGTTGCGCTCGCTCGTCGCCGAGGCACCGGGCATGAAGATCGGATATGCCACCGACCTCAGGGACCACGCCGGCAATCGCGCGGTGCTCGCGAACCTTATGGCGGATTCGGACATCCTTTTCATCGTGGCGTCCTTTGTCGCCGCCGATGCCGACCGCGCGTACGCCCGCGCGCATCTGACAACCCGCGCTGCCGGAGAGATTGCGCGTGAATGCAGCGCCAAGAAGGTCGAACCTTTCCATTTTTCCCCGCGCTATGAAGACGAGGAGGATCGCCTGATCGGCGAAGTGCGCGAAGCCTTTAACGCTAAAATTTAGGCTGTTCGCCTCCCGCTACGCACTCACCTAACACAGCCGAACGGCTGCACCCAAGCGTGAAGAACGCATCCACGCCTCGATCAGAACGGGTAGGTAACCCCGTAATAATCATAAACCTCGCGGCCATAGCTCCGGTCGAATGCCGGCTCCGTGTCGGCGGTAAAGCGCGGCGCCTTCTCAAGCACTGATTTGTCGAGATCGACGACATAGCCGCCTTGGTCGGTATCGTAGTCCAGAACGTCCCACGGAAGTGGATAATAATCGCTGCCAAGCCCGAGTATTCCGCCGAACTGAAGAACCGCATGCTCAGCTTGGCCCGAGCGCTTGTCGACCATGAAATTGTAGATGGAGCCGAGCTTCTCGCCATCGCGATTGTAAACGGCGGTCCCTTCGACCTTGTTGGAAGCGATGAGACGATTGGTCTCATCAGCGGTGATATCGGTCTGAGCCATATTTATGCTCCTTCTGCCAGCTGTGGATACGCCGGGAGAACCGCTCCGGATGCGCGTCTATCCCGTCCGAACTTGGCCAGATGGTCAATCAGCGCCGGAGCGCCCGCGATATGTGATGGACCGAGCCGGTTCCCGATTTTCCCGAAGGCCAATCCACGCGCTCGCGCGTTGATCGAAGAAGAGGATTCCAAGAAGAAAGGAGAGCCAGATGGCAGATTTGAGCCAGATCACCGAACATATGGAAATCATCGGCGCCGATGGCGTTCATATCGGCACAGTCGACCAGATCGAAGGCGACCGGATCAAGATGATCAAGGCCGACAGCGGCTCGCATGACGACCACCACCATTATATTTCCGGCGGACTGGTCGATCGTATCGAGGATGGCTGCGTCCGCCTCTCTGCCGCGGGAGACGCAGCGGTCCTGCTCGAGGAAGAGGAAGGCGGCGAGCCCATCACCGATAAGCGATCGTGATTATTCCAAGCGAAGCACCTGGCGTAGCGACAAATAACGCCGCGCCGGCCTCTGGCAGGGAGCGAAGGATCTGATGCTTGAACACGTTCCCCGCTGGCTTGGCGCCCTCTTGAGCGATGTACGCGGGCCATGCCGGACTGGCCATCGTGCAAAGGGAACCGGCGGTGGACGAGACGGCCATCGACTTGTCTAGTCCCGCGTTTGCCGACGGCGCCCGTCTGCCGGAACGCTTTACAGCTGATGGCGAAGGCATATCGCCGCCTCTCCTTTGGGGATCCGTACCGACCGGTACGGAGAGTATCGCGCTGCTTGTCGAGGATCCGGACGCACCCGCGCCCAGTCCGCTGGTCCATGCGCTTATCTGGAACCTTCCAGCGGATGCGCGTCACCTGGCCGAGGGAGCGATCCGCCGCGATGGCAACCGCGGCGAGATTGGACGAAACAGCTATTTCGCTCAGGGCTGGCTGCCGCCCGACCCGCCAACCGGCCATGGCAGCCATGATTATGTCTTTCAGCTCTTCGCACTCTCCGGAACTCCGGACATCGGTCACAATCCCGGCCGATCGGATCTTCTCGAAGCGCTCGGCGGCCGGGTGCTCGCCGCCGGCATTCTCATCGGTACGTATAGCCGTGACGAGCCGGCCGGGATCGGCGACGCGGCGCCTGCGGTACGGCCGGCGGGAAGCTTATCCGGACCGCATTGAACCGGGTAGCCGGTGCCGCGCGCAGGACAAGGCGTAACCGGGTCGGCAGCTATTCACCGAATGGATAGGTTTCCGGCACACCGCGATGGTGCTCGGGGCCGAGTGGAGACACCGCGCGCGTTTCGTCAAACCAGAGAAATGCGTCGAACTGGTCCGGCAGCACCGCTTGGCTGTAATGGCTCATGAGTTCGGTTTCGGGGCGATAGATAACGCCGATGAATCGCTCGAGGCGGGGCTCACCGAGCCGGCGGCGTAGAACCTCGTGCCGACCTGGCGAGAGATCGAGCAGAAAGGGATCCTCGCCGCTGTCGTGGAACAGGCGCTCATAGCTGTCCGGGCGTGAGGGATTGACGCGCTTCACTTCCAAGTCCCCGTCCCAGTCGGTGGCGGCCGCCACGGAGCCGGTATGCGTGCCGAGCCCGATCAGCGCCGCGTTGCGTCCGAAGCGCTCGCGGCAGAGCTGACCAAGATTGTGCTCGCCCCGACTAATTCCCATGTCTGTGAAGCGCGCGTCGCCGATATGGCTGTTGTGCGCCCAGACGATCGCCTTGGCCTGCGGCCCCTTGGCTTCGAGCAGATGTTCAAGCGTCTCGAACATGTGCGTATCGCGCAGATTCCAGCTTTCCGCCCCACCATAATACATGATCCGGTAGTAGCGTTCGGCAGAAGCGATCAACCGCGCATTCTGCGCCGCGTCGAGGAAATCATCGCCATCAGCGCGGGCATAGTCGAGCCGCTTCTTCAACAGATCGCGGCACTGCTCAATGACCGCAGCCTCGCATTCGGCGTAGCCGCGCGACAGGGCGGCGCGCCCATAAGTTGCGGGATCGCTTTGCCAGGGCGTCAGGCAGCCATAGCGCTCGCGTGCGATCTTGGCGGCCTCTGGATCGACCCGGTCGAGATAGCCGAGCACCGCGTCGATCGATCCAGACATGTTGTAGATATCGAGGCCATAGAAGCCCGCGCGCTCGTCCATCGCTTCGATGCCGGCATTGTGCTCCCGCATCCATTCGACCAAGGCATCGATATCGGTGTTGCGCCACATCCAGGTCGGGAAGCGCTGAAATGCGGCTTCCGCGTCGGGGCGATGCGCACGGTGGCGGACATGGCGGTCAATGCTTGCCGCATCGGGCCAGTCGGCTTCGACCGCGACGATCGTAAAGCCGTGACGGGCGATAAGATGTCGCGTGATCGCCGCGCGCGCCTGGTAGAATTCGCTGGTGCCATGGCTCGCCTCGCCAAGCAGCACCACGCGGCGGTCCGCGAACCGGTCGAACAGTGCGCCGAAGTCCGGATCATCGAACGCGGGAAGCGGCTCGGCCGCTTCGGCGATCATCTTGGCAAGCGACTGGCCGCGCGAGGCGCCGGGCACGTGATTGCTGGCGCCACGCCGCCCATCCTCCTGCCAGCCTTGTTCACCGACGAGCCGCACGAACCTGACAGCACCCAGATCTTCGGTTTCGAACTGCCGCTCGCTGCGGCGAGCCACCTTCCGCAGTTTCTGCTCGGCCTTCTCGCCGACCGGCATGACCAGGCGCCCCCCGATCGCCAGTTGGTCCTTGAGCGCAGCGGGAATATCCGGACCGCCGGCTGCGACCAGAATAGCATCGAAAGGCGCTTCCCCGGGGAGGCCACGCGTACCATCGCCGATCCGGATATCGACATTGGCATATCCGAGTGCGCCGACACGCTCCCGGGCCAGCTTGCCGAGCGCCTCATGTCGCTCGATCGCGAACACCTCCTCCGCGATCTGGCCCAGCACCGCGGCGGCATAGCCCGACCCCGCGCCTATCTCGAGTACCCGGTCCCCAGGGCCTACTTCCGCCGCTTCGATCATTGCCGCGACGATATAGGGTTGGGATATCGTCTGCTCCTCTTCGATCGGCAGCGCCGAATCCTCGTAGGCGAACTCCTCAAGGCCCTCGCGCACGAAGCGTTCGCGCGGCACGGCGCGCATCGCGTCTAGGACATCGGCGTCGCGGATACCGCGACGCGCGAGATGAATATCGACCATGCGGTTGCGGAGCGTCTTGTAGTCAGTCATGGGCTTCTCCCTGCCGATCAGGACCGGCGAAAATTGGACTTGGTCGACGCGCGGCTGCTCCGCGCAGAGACCTCCCGACACCGCGATGGCAAAAGACGCGGATCATCAGCCGAACCGGGCGGGAATGACCTCTATCGACACCGGTTGATCCAGTGGCCGCCATCCGCGACGTGCGATTACAGCATTGCTCTCGAACGCATTGCGGCCTCGATCGAGCGACCAGGTAATATGGTAAGTGCCACCATCCGGCCGGTCGGTTGTGCCGTCGATCGCGACCACCATCGCCTGCAACCCCGCGCCATCATTCACTTCGCCGACGATGTCGGCATGCCGTGTTGAAGGCAGCGATCCTTCTGAATCTGCCTGTGAGTCGAGCGTGATGTGATCGGCGATCACGTTGGGCCATGCGGGCGGAAAACGCTCGAGGAGCACCTCCCGCTCGCTTCGCTCGAGTTCCCAACCGGTCACAGACATAGGTTCATGCCCGCTGCATCTGCAACTTCGAGATCGCCGCCCGGCAATCTGGCATGCGTTGGCCGTATACTTTGGCCGGGGACGTCGCGCGGTGGGCGGCAATTGCCAGCATTGGATCGCTGGCGGCCGCACCTCACAGGCGCGTTCATTATCTGAAGGACCGGCATTCTAACCGTTGCCTTGCTTGCGGCGCGTTTCCCAGCCCTTCTTGGCGGCCTCCGACCGCTTCTCGTGACTCTGGTTGGAACCTCCCTTTCGCCCCCCCTTGCGGGAGGAGGCATGGCTTTCCTTCTTGCCGCGGCCCGAACCCGATTTATTGCCGCCACCCGACTCCTTGTTCACGGTTGCCCAAGCACGGCGTTCGGCCTCTTTGTGGCTGACGCCGCGGTTCTCGTAACCTTCCTCGATATGTTCTGCTTTTCGTTTCTGCTTGTCGCTGTAACTCGATTTGTCGCCTCGGGGCATGACGCTCTCCTTGTCTGCATATTCCCACTTAACGTTTGGGTCTTCTCCTAACGTTTGGGGCTGTCTCTTATACACATCTCCGAGCCCACGAGACAGGCAGAAATCTCG
>OJED01000340.1_pt1 | contig 11188 bp, 6 predicted proteins | sample 1593181 | NCBI WGS metagenome assembly OJED01 (sample SAMN05416772, study PRJEB24817) | seawater metagenome | isolation source: Sea water | place: Canada:Atlantic | collected 2013-07
GTTTGAGCGACCGGACCGTGTGCGGGCGGTCAAGCAACCCGCCATCGCTCGCGATCAGCTGCATCGCCTGCCCCTCGGCAAGCGAGAATTCGTAGAAGCGCGCGTTGGAACCGTTGAGAATGCGTAGCCGCAACTGGCCGGTTTGCGCATCAAACACGGCGTTCTGCGTGCCGTTCACGAATATTCGTTCCCCGAGCACGCCCATCATCCGTGTATGCATATTCAGCGGATAAATGAGCTTGCCGGACCCATCGAGTGCCCTGTCCTGGACGATCAGCGGAATATCATCGGCGCCGTAATCGCTCGGCAGATCGAGCGCGGCTTCCTCGTCGTCCCGAACATAGATCGGCGCGGCAAGTCCCGCATAGACCTGCGGCCCGGCGCGGCGATGCAGGTGCGAATGATACCAGTATAGCGAGGCGCGCTGGCGCACTTCGAAGGACGGGCTCCAGCGGGTGCCGGGACGAATGAGCTGATGCGGCCCGCCATCGGCAGCAGCGGGAAGCTCGAACCCGTGCCAATGGACGGTCGCACCCTCGGCAAGTGCGTTGTCGATGTGAAAACGTACCCGCTCACCGCGGCGCATCTCCAGTGTCGGCCCCAGATAATCGGCATCCACGCCGATCGTTGCCGAGGCTACTCCGGGGACAAATTCCTTCTGCCCGGTCGTCAAAGACAAACGGAAAACCCGCTCTCCGCCTTCGACCGCGCCACGATTCAAAGGCGGGATGGCAAGAGGCTGGGGATCGTCAGACGAGCGCAGTGGCCCAAAGCTGCTTCGTGCTTCGCAGCCGACCAGAGGTAGGGCCGCAATGCCGACACCGGCAAAGCCCATATCCCTCAACAAATCTCGACGTCCGATCCTTATCGCCCGGTCCTTCCTGCCTTCGACCATCCTTCTCGGAGTGGCGGCGTCAGCAACAGCCGGCGCCGCCACCACGAATTATTGCTTGGCAATCGAAGTGATTGCGTTGCCCTCCGAACCAGTACGAAATTCAAACGCGATCCCCTCACCAACGGCAACCTGGCTGCGAAGATCTTCGTCGGCGTCGAACGCCATGGTCATGGCGGGCCAGTCGATTTCGGGAACCGGACCGTGCTCAATCGTGATCGTTCCGGCGTCGGAATCGATGGCGGTGACGGTTCCTTCCGCGCTGGCGTTTTGCATCATGCCTTCTGTATCCATCATGGGCATGTCGCCTTCATTCATAGGCATCTGTCCATCGGACATCTGCCCGTCTGCCATCGGCATATCATCCATTCCAGTGGTGCTCTGCTCGGCATCGCAAGCAGCCATCGCCAGCGGCGCGGCCATAAGTATCAAGAGGGTTGTGGAACGCATTCTTCTTCTCCTTCGAGGGGTTTGGACCGCTTGGTCCGGGGACGCCGCATCATCAGATAGGCGGCGGGAAGTACGAACATTGAAAGTAGTGGGGCGGTGATCATCCCGCCGATCATCGGGGCCGCGATACGGCTCATCACCTCGGATCCGGCACCGGTGCCGATCAGGATCGGGAACAGACCGGCGAGGATCACGGCGACGGTCATCGCCTTGGGCCGGACGCGGAGCAGCGCGCCTTCGCGGATGGCTGCCGATACCTCCTCGGCATCGAGATCGCCCTCTCGCCGCTCCAGCGCGGCCTTCAGGTAGATCAGCATGACCACGCCGAATTCCGCCGAGACCCCTGCCAGCGCAATGAACCCGACGGCGGTGGCGACGGACTGGTTGTATCCCATCAAATAGAGCAGCCAGAAGCCGCCGGTCAGCGCGAAGGGTAGCGTGCCCATGATCAGCAGCGCCTCGTCGAAGCGGCGGAAGATCAGATAGAGCAGCAGGAAGATGATCGCGAGTGTTGCCGGCACGACGATCTGCAACCGCTCGTAGGCGCGGGTCAGATATTCAAACTGCCCGGCATAGGAAAGGCTGACGCCTGCTGGCAGATCGACCTCCGCCCCGATCGCTTCCTGCAACTCGCTCACCACCGAGGTAAGGTCGCGCCCGCGCACATCGACATAGACATAGCTGGTCGGCCTGCCCTGCTCGCTCTTGAGCATGGGCGGACCGCTGGTCACGCGGACATCCGCCACTGTGCCAAGCGTGATTTGCTGTCCCGCAGGGGTCAGAACCGGAAGGTGGCGCAGCTCATCGACGCTGTCGCGAATCTCGCGCGGATAGCGGACATTGACCGGATAGCGGGCTAGCCCCTCCACCGTGCGCGCGACATTCGCTCCGCCGATCGCGCCCGACACGATCTGCTGCACATCGGCAATGTTGAGCCCGTAACGGGCCGCTTCCAGACGATTGATATCAACATCGACATAGCGCCCGCCCGAAAGTCTTTCAGCGAGCGCCGAACTGACACCTGGTACCTGTTTGGCAATCTGTTCGACCTGAAGCGCCACGCGTTCGATCTCGCCCAGATCCTCGCCTGAGACCTTGACCCCGATCGGGCTTTTGATGCCTGTCGCGAGCATGTCGATGCGGTTGCGGATCGGGGGCACCCAGACATTGGCGAGGCCCGGGACCCGGACCACCCGGTCGAGTTCCTCGACCAGCTTGTCGGGCGTCATCCCCTCGCGCCATTCCTCGCGCGGCTTGAAGCTGATCGTCGTCTCAAACATCGTCAGCGGCGCGGGATCGGTGGCGGTGTCAGCGCGGCCGGCCTTGCCGAAAACGGTGTCGACTTCGGGAACGGTCTTGATCAGGCGGTCGGTCCGCTGAAGCAGTGCCGATGCCTCACCCGGCGAAAGCCCGGGAAGCGCGCTCGGCATGTAGAGCAGATCGCCCTCATCGAGCGGAGGCAGGAATTCGCCGCCCAGCCGCGTGAAGGGCACCAACGTCGTCGCGAAGAGCAGTCCGGCAATGACCAGCGTCGCTTTCGGACGCCGCATTACCGAGTCGAGCCCCGGCTGATAGGCACGGGTCAGCGCCTTGTTGATCGGATTGCTGTCTTCCCGCGGGATCTTGCCCCGGATCAGCCATCCCATCAGCACTGGAACCAGCGTGACCGACAGGATCGCCGCCGCCGCCATCGCATATGTCTTGGTAAAGGCCAGCGGAGCGAAGAGCCGCCCCTCCTGCGCCTGCAAGGTGAAGACAGGCAGGAAGGACAGGGTAATGATCAGCAGACTGAAAAACAGCGCCGGGCCGACCTCCTTCGATGCGTCCGCGACGATCCGCCAGCGCTCGTTAGCCGACATGACCGTATCGGGATTGTCCTCGGTCCAGCGCTCGATGTGTTTGTGCGCGTTCTCGATCATCACCACCGCCGCATCGACCATCGCGCCGATCGCGATGGCAATGCCCCCGAGCGACATGATGTTGGCGTTCACGCCCTGGAAGCGCATCACGAGAAAGGCTGCCAGAACGCCCAGCGGCAAGGTGACCACGGCGACCAGCGCAGAGCGGGCGTGCCACAGGAACAACAGGCACACGAGCGCGACGACGATGAATTCCTCGATCAGTTTGGTGGTAAGGTTATCGACCGACGCGTCGATCAGTTGCGAACGGTCATAGGTGGTGACGATCTCGACCCCGTCGGGCAGGCTCGCCTTCAACTGTTCCAGCTTCGCCTCCACCGCCTCGATCGCACCGCGCGCGTCGGCCCCTTGCCGCAGAATAACGATGCCGCCCGCGACTTCGCCCTGGCCATTCAGTTCAGCGATACCGCGGCGCAGTTCGGGACCGATCTGGACATTGGCGACTTCGCCAAGCATGACCGGCACACCCCCCGCTTCAGCCCGCAGGGGGATCGCACGGAAGTCATCGAGGCTGCCCAGATAGCCTGACGAACGCACCATGAATTCCGCTTCGCCCATCTCGACGATGGATCCGCCCGCCTCCTGATTGCCGGCCTGGACCGCCTTGACCACTTCGGCGTGAGTCACGCCGAGCGAGGCCATGCGGTAAGGATCGAGGACGATCTGATACTGCTTGACCATGCCCCCCACGCTGGCGACCTCGGCGATGCCCGGAATGGTCTTCAGCTCGTAACGCAGGAACCAGTCCTGCAGGCTTCGCAGCCCTGCAAGGTCGTGACCCCCGTTGCGGTCAACCAGGGCATACTCGTAAATCCATCCCACACCGGTTGCGTCGGGGCCTAGCGTGCTTTCGACGCCGTCAGGCAAGCGGTTCTGGACCTGGTTGAGATATTCGAGCACGCGCGAGCGCGCCCAGTAGAGATCGGTCCCGTCCTCAAAGATCACGTAGACATAGCTATCGCCGAAAAACGAATAGCCGCGCACGGTCTTTGCTCCCGGCACCGAGAGCATGGTCGTCGCCAGTGGATAGGTAACCTGGTCCTCCACGATACGCGGGGCCTGCCCGGCATAGTTGGAGCGGATAACCACCTGCACGTCGGACAAATCGGGAAGCGCATCGACAGGGGTGGTCCGCACTGCCCAGAAGCCGGCGAGCGCCAGGCCGATCGCCGCCAGAACCACGAAAAGGCGGTTGGCGATCGAACTGTCAATGATCCGCGCGATCATTGGCCGGTCTTCCGGATCGAGACGATGCGCGGACCGGTGCTTGCCTGAACGAAGGTAAAGGTCACCCGGTCGCCGCGTTGGAAACCGCGAACCTGGGCCGGACCTTCAGTGGCAAAACCCATCGTCATGGCTGGCCATTCCAGAGCTTCGACCGGCCCGTGCCGCAAGGTAATGCTGCGGGAAGTGATGCGTTCGATCGTACCTGTGGCTCGATAGGTGCGCGGCTCGTCCGCATCCGCCTGCGCCTGTGCGCCTTCTTCACCGGCAGCCGTCGGTGCATCATCGATGGGACGTACATCGATACCCGCAAGGCTGGCTTCGGAATCGAGCAGGAACTGGCCGGAGGTAACCACCTCCTCGCCTGCCGCGAGGCCCGCGAGAACTTCGGTGCGGCCGCCTGCTTCTCGCCCGATCCGGACTTCGGCAGGTCGGTATCCTCCGCTTTCCTGAGTGATCATCACCAGCGTGCGTTCGCCGGTGCGGATCACGGCCTCCGACGGGATGAGCAATGCTTCACGCCGTTCAGGAGCGATCGTGACCTGCGCAAACATGCCCGGTTTCAGGCGAAGGCCGGGGTTGGGCATCGCCGCGCGCACGGTAATCGTCCGGCTTGCCTCCTGTGCACTCGGCAGGATGGCAATGATCCGCCCTGCAAATCGCTCGCCAGGAAAAGCGGTGAGCGTCGCGCTTACCGGCTGTCCCACGCGGGCGCTTCCCGCAAGGGCCTCGGGCACAGCGGCCTCGAGCCAGATCGGACTGTAGCCGCTGATTTCGGCGAGGCTTTGGCCTGCCATGACGGTCATGCCCGGCCTTACACCGAGCGAGGTAATCGCGCCCGATTGCGGCGCGGTGACGGTGATCGTCGATTGGGGTCTCCCGCTTCGAGCCACCGAGGAGATCACGCCTTCCGGCATCCCGAGCAATCGAAGGCGCTGGCGGGCTGCACTGGTAAGCGCCGCGTCGCCAGTGGCCGCCACGGCAAGAAATTCCTGCTGGGCGCCGCCCCATTCGGGCACCAGCAAATCGACGACCGGCGCGCCTCTTGCGATCAGATCCTGCGGGGCGTGGCCGTATGTTCGCTGAACATAGCCGCCCGCGCGTGGCTGGACGATCGCTACCTCGCTGCCATTGTAGGCAAGCGTGCCGGTCACCGTCGTTTCCGGTTCCAGCACGCCGTATTCGGCCTCGGCAGTGCGGATCCCGAAGTTCTGGACCATTCCGGAATCGATGCTGACCCCTTCGCCAGCCTGCGCATCGCCGCCCGCGCATTTGGGAACCAGCTGCATGTCCATGAATGGCGACTTGCCCGGCTCGTCGAAGCGCTGATCCGGCACCATCGGATCGTACCAGTAGAGCACTTCTTCGCAGCCGGCATCGGCAGCGGCGTCACCGCCATCGCTGCCGCCGCCGAGCATCGACAGACCGTAGCCAGCCCCCAGGCTGATCAGGGCTATACCCGCCGCCGCTGCATAAGAACGCTGGCGCGGCGAAAGACGTTCGAACACGGCTTTCATGGCCTGTCCTCCCCATATGTAAGTCGTAGAGTTGCAGCGGCTTCGACAGCCATCTGTTCGCGTTCGAGAATCTCGAGTTCGAGCAATGCCAGCGCAGATTTGGCCGCGATCACTTCAACGAGGTCGGCGCGTCCAGCAGCGAAGCTGGCGGTTTCTAGGTCGGCACGGTCGCGCGCGAGCGGGAGAAGCTGGTCACGCGCACGTTCCCATTGCTGTAGCGCGCTGCGCCATTCAGCAAGATCGGTTTCGAACCGGGCCCTGATCGCCCTCAGGCGGTCGACGCGCTCGGCCGAGGCGGCAGCAGCGTCTGCTTCGGCCGCCGCGATGCGCGGATTCTGCCGCCTGTCAGTGAAGATTGGCAAAGTGACCGATCCCATGACCGATATGACACTGCCAAAATCAGGATTACGGTGTCCATAAGTCACGCTGACGCCGAAATCAGGTCGCTTTTCAGCGCGTGCCAGATCGGCTGCAGCTTCGGCACGTCGCTGCTCGGCATCCGCCAGACGCAATTCCGGATTGGCCTCCAACGCGAACCGAAGCTCTTCCGGGTCCACGGTAACTTGGGGAGCGCCCCCCGCAGCGACGGGCTCGCTTCCGGCGATATATCGCTGCAGCCGGGCACGCGCGGCTGCGCGCGCGGCCTCGATCCGGGTAATGGCATCCTCGATTTCGAGAAGCTCGCGCCGGATCGCAAGGCTTTCGGCAGGTCTGGCCGATCCCGAAGCGACGGCACTGACTGCGACCGGAACGAAGTCCCTTAAGCTGTCCAGAGAGTCGCGCGCAAGAGCGAGGCGCTGCTGAGCATAATACAGGCCAATCCAAGCCGTCCCGGCCTCGGCGAGGATGGAACGTTCGGACAAGCCAAGACGGGCTTCGGCAATACCGATTTCGGATCCGGCAAGGCCGTATCGTGCTCGCCGCCTGGCAAGATTGGGAATTTCCTGCTCGATGCCCACCGCGAGCTGCGTCGGCAATTGCGCATACGGATTAAATGCAGCGGGTCCGGTGACCGGCAAGTTCATCACGCCTGCACGAACGCGAGGATCGGGCAATTCGTCCGCTGCGTCCGCAGCATCGCGCCTCGCCTGTACACGCAAAGCGCCCGCTTCAAGCATGGGCTGTTCCGCCCGCGCCGCCGCAAGGGTTTCTTCATAGCCGACCGACTGCGCTTGGGCAGCCTGCGCGACCAGCAGGGCCGAAAACGGCACCCAACCAATTCGCCAGTTCATAAATCTCACTCGTGCAGAGCGAGCTGACGACATAACATGCCGCACCGGCGAAGACCGGTTCGTGCGGCTGCATCGTTCGTCAGTCTCGCAAAAGTCGCAACGCGCCTTCAGGGAAAACTAGACGGTGAGGATTGGTTTTGGAGGAGGCGATTCCGGTCGCGGTGGATCTGTTTCAAACCACGGGGCCGCAGAAACAAGGTAGCTCGGTACCAAACGAAGGGGCGCACCCTCCATTTCAGTCGCATTCGACAGAGCCAAAGGCGGCAAGCAATTCATGGCAATCACGCAATCGAGCGTCATGCTGGAACATGGTCCTGCCGGATCGGTGGATGTATCGTTATCGGCCATCTCGGCACAGTCGCTCATCTCCGCCGCCTCGATCTGAGGAAGGGCTGCCGCATTCGCTCCAACCTGGACAAAGAGTCCGAAGCCAAAAAGGATCAAGGTCAAGGTACGAATGAACTTCACCGGCCCGAGATAGTCGGGGGCGACGCGATTGACAAGTAACGAGCGATTGCGGACGGGGACCGATCAGATCGCCCCGTCCGCTTTATCCGCGTAAAATCAATAGTCTTGTGCGACTAGCAGCATCCCGCCGAAGCTGGCTCCGAACTGGCCTCCGATACCTCGCGCACGAGGTCGCCGGTTTCCTTCTCGGCTGCACTTCTGGCGATATCGGCCTGCGCAACGATGCCGCAACATTTGCCCTCGTCATCGACCACCGGAAGCCGGCGAACCTGATTGTCTTCCATCTTGGCGCAGCATTCATCGACACTCGCATTGACGCTGACAGTGACAGGTGACGACGTCATCACTTCCTCCACGCTTTGATCGGAGGAATAGCCTTTGGCAACACACCGGCAGGCGATGTCCCTGTCAGTCACCACACCCACCAAAGCGCCGGAATCGTCGACAACGGGGATTTGGCCGCAATCATTATCGACCATCAGTAAAGCTGCCTCTTGCACGGTGCTCGATGGATTGCAGCATGCGGGGTTCGATGTCATTACGTCTTGGGCCTTCATGTCGCCTCCTACTCTTCGAAAATTGTAGTTTGATATGACAGAACTACGGTCTCCCCTTACCATGTGTTCCTATTTCAAAGCCGACTCGTTGGTCTTTCGCGCTGGTCCGTATTATCGGCTGCCGAGGAAACCCGAGGCTCGGCAGGAAGGGTGCCGTTAGTTAAATCCAATGCCCGCTCGCTGCGGAAATTGCTCTCGATGTGAGGGAAATCGATCGTTATTTCGTAACAGGGAGAAGGACTGCGTTTTCCCGCACGCTTTCGGGTTGGAAACTCTGTTAGATTGAGGTTTTTAGGCACCGCTCAAGGGTCGTGAGGTCGTTCAAAGTCGAAGCAAGGATCATATCTTGACTGACAACTCCGATAAACCTGTCGTGATCGTTACTGGCTCGAGCGGCTATATCGGCTCAGCCATCGTAAAGAAGCTTGCAGCGAGATACCGCGTGATCGGATTCGACCGCGACGCCGCTCCCCATCCCCCGGCAGAGGCCGAATGCGTCTGTGTCGATGTCACCGACCAGGCGAGCATCGATGCCGCCTTCGAACGCGTTCGAACCGCCTATGGCAAAAGGATCGCCTCCTTCGTCCACCTTGCTGCCTATTTCGATCTTACCGGTGAACCGAACCCCAAATATGACGCGGTGACGGTCAAGGGAACCGGTCGATTGCTCGACGCACTTCAGGATTTCGAAATCGACCAGTTCGTGTTCGTGAGCACGATGCTGGCCCATGCCCCCATCAAGGGCGGCGGGCTGATCGACGAGACCTCGCCGCTGGACACGGATCTGCCCTACCGCGAATCGAAGGTCCGCACCGAGCAGTTGATCCGCGAGAAGCGCGGCGACATCGATGCGGTCTTCGTGCGGCCTGCGGGCGTATACGACGATGAAGGCCATTCGGCGTTTCTGGCACAGCAGGTCGCGCGAATTTACGAGAAGCGGCCGAGCGCCCGCGTCTATCCCGGTGACCTCGACACCGGACAGCCATATTTGCACCTTGAGGATTTGCTCGACGGGATCGAGCGAATCGTCGACCGGCGGAGCGAGCTTCCCAGTGAATGGCCGGTTCTTCTCGGCGAAGATGACGTGATGTCCTATGGCGAACTGCAAAAGTCGCTTGGACGCCTGATCCACGATGAGGACTGGACGACGCGCACGGTGCCGAAGGGCCTCGCCAAGACCGGCGCCTGGGTCGAAAACGAAGTGCTTGGCGAAGAGACTTTCATCCGGCCGTGGATGGTGGACATTTCGGACGACCACTACGAACTCGATCTCAGCAATGCGCGGGAAAGGCTGGACTGGACGCCGCAGCACAGGCTGAGGACCGCCCTCCCGCGGATCGTCGAAGGTCTGAAAGCCGATCCTTCGGCCTGGTACGCTGAGAACAAGCTCAATGCCGCGCGGGTGGCCGGCAGCAATTTCGATGAAGCCGATGAGGCAGAGCCTGCCCCGCTAAGCGAAGATGCTCTGGCGGACCACGCCGGTCACATGCGCAAGATGCATTTCAACATGCTCTGGGTTCATTGGTTTACGATGTTGCTCGGCCTATGGCTCGCGACCACACCGTTTGTCTTCGGGACCTTCGACCAGAGCGAATTTACCGCTGCAGTCACGCGCATAACCGAGGATCGCGATCTCTGGGATCCTGCGCTACGAAGCTCGCTGACGGCCTGGAACGATGTCGTGAGCGGCGTGCTGATCATGATCTTCGCGGCCATTTCCCTTTCGCCGCGCGGAGGCTGGGCTCAATGGACGAACACGTGCATCGGCATCTGGCTGCTCGGCGCCCCGCTGGTATTCTGGACGCCCGATGCCGCCGTCTATGCCAACGATACCTTTATCGGCGCGCTGGTGATCGCCTTTACCATCCTTGTACCGATGATGCCGGGAATGGCTCCGGAAGGCATGATGGACGACAGCGACGTACCGCCGGGCTGGACCTATTCGCCTTCCACCTATGTCCAGCGGATGCCGATCATTATCCTCGGTGCCGTCGGCTTCTTCCTTTCGCGCATTCTCACGGCATATCAGCTGGGCCATATCGACGGGGTTTGGGAGCCGTTCTTCGCATCCCCAAGCGCGCTCAATGGCACCGAATACATCATCACCTCGGATGTCTCGAAAGCTTGGCCCATTGCAGATGGCGGCCTTGGTGCCATGAGCTACATGTTTGAGATATTGATGGGCGTGATGGGCAGCCGTCGGCGCTGGCGCACGATGCCCTGGATGGTCGCACTGTTCGGGATTGTGGTCGGGCCGCTCGGTGTCGTCAGCATCTATTTCATCATCAGCCAGCCGATCGTCATCGGCACGTGGAGCACGCTGGCGCTGATCGCCGCGCTCGCCATGCTGATCATGATCCCGTTCTCGCTCGATGAAGTCATCGCCATGGGGCAGTATCTCTACTGGTCGAGAAAGGAAGGCAAACCGCTTGTCCGTACCTTCTTCAAGGGCGGTGCAGTGGCACACGGCGAGATCGACGATACCGACTATATGACCGATGCGCGCTCGATCTGGAACAACACGGTGCGCGGCGTGACCTTCCCGTGGACCCTGATGGCCAGCACGGCTCTGGGAGCCTGGTTGATGCTGACAAGGATAACGCTTGGCAGCGAGGGGGCGATGGCCAACAGCGATCACGTGGTGGGTGCTTTGGTGATTACGGTGGCAATCATCGCGACTGCGGAAGTCGCGCGCACCCTGCGCTTCATAAACGCTGCATTCGGAGCTTGGCTTGTCGCAGCGCCATTCCTCCTAGCGGGAGCGTCGTCTGCCGGAACGGTGGCGTCGGTTGCGGTCGGTCTGCTTTTGATCGGACTGAGCCTGCCTCAAGGCAAGCGTAGCGGTGAGCATTATGCGGGCTGGGACCGGTTCGTAATGTGAAGATCCGCAATCGCTCTAGCGAAGCCTGGCTGGTTTCAAATCGATCCG
>OJED01000347.1_pt1 | contig 11073 bp, 9 predicted proteins | sample 1593181 | NCBI WGS metagenome assembly OJED01 (sample SAMN05416772, study PRJEB24817) | seawater metagenome | isolation source: Sea water | place: Canada:Atlantic | collected 2013-07
GATCTACACTAGATCGCTCGTCGGCAGCGTCAGATGTGTATAAGAGACAGACCGGCACGCGGTTTGCACGGGTGCGCGACGAGGGAGAACGTATCGCGCGCGCCGAATACGGCTGGGGCCTCTGGGGCGTGGATTGGCAATTGTCGGGAGAGGCGGCGTTCAACCGGCTGGACCAGGTGGGACGCCTGTTCGCCTACGATGCGCCAGAGCAGCAATATGTCGAGATCGCGTTTCCGGCGGGCGCAGGCGGCGTGCGCGAGGATCGCTATGAGGCCTTGCTAAGCGTGGGTTTCCCCCTGAGCGACACCTTGTCGTTGCAGCTGGTAGGCGGAGGCGAATACTCGCAGATCGCGCAGACCGGGGCCAATGCCCTATCTCGCACTTTCCAGCGTCCCAAGGGTACGATCAACATTGCCTGGGCACCAGCGGAGGGGCTCGACCTCAATCTGGAAGTCGCGCGCCGCGTGGGGCAGCTGAACTTCGGCGACTTCCTCGCCAGCGTGAACCTGACCGAGGATCAGGCCAATGCGGGCAACAACAATCTGCGTCCGCAGCAGAACTGGGACGTTACGCTCGAGATTGCCAAGAACTTCGGCCCGTGGGGCTCTGCCACGCTCACCTTTTTCGACGAGCGGATCGAGGATCTGGTTTTGATCGTACCCGTCAGAGGCGGTGGCGAGGCAAGCGGCAATATCGACAGCGCGCGTCGCTATGGCGCCGTTTTGAACGGCAGGCTGGAGATGGAGCCGCTGGGCGTGCGCGGTGCGCAGCTTGATGTGCGTATCGAGATGGAGGATTCAGACCTTGTCGATCCGGTGACTGCGATAGACAGGCGCTTCGATGGCAACGACCCCTTTCAGATCGAGCTGGATTTCCGGCATGATATTCCGGAAACCGATCTCGCCTGGGGCTTTGGCTTTCGCGATACAGAGCGCGCACCGTTCTATCGCGTGCGCGAAGTTCTGTTCGATCACTCGCTCAGCACTTATGGATCGGTGTTCGTGGAGCATAAGGATGTGCTGGGAACGACAGTGAGCGCGCGCGTGAACAATGTGTTCGATGCCGGCGCCACGCTGTCGCGAACGGTATTCGCCGGTCCGCGCGATGGATCGCCGGTGTTGTTTACCGAAGATCGGCGGCGCAGCATCGGCCAGACCCTGCGCGTCACCGTGGCAGGCAGCTTCTGAAACAACAAACCTCCCCTCGCTGAACGCAAGGGGAGGTCTGGAAATTCTTCGATCCGCCCTTTGATGCGGCAGCGCGCCGATGGCGGCTCCGGTATCAGGTCGCGCTCCCCATGCCACTGCTACGGGGAGACGAGCACGCCTTACTTGGCGTCTTTCTTTGCGGCAGGCTTCTTGGCCGGAGCCTTCTTTGCTGCGGGCTTCTTGTCACCATCGTCGGCTTTCTTTGCCGTTGCCTTTTTGGCCGGAGCCTTCTTGGCTGCAGGCTTCTTGTCGCCGTCGTCGGCCTTCTTTGCCGCAGCCTTTTTGGCAGGGGTTTTCTTGGCTGCGGGCTTTTCTTCAACGTCGGCGTCGGCCTTCTTTGCCGGTGCCTTCTTCTTCGCCGGAGCCTTTTTCTTGGCTGCGGGCTTCGCCTTTTCGGCTTCGTTGCCCTCTTCAGCTTCGATCGCAGCTTCCAACTCTTCACGGGTCACTTCACGTTCGGTAACCTCGGCCTTGTCGAACAGGAAGTCGACAACCTTGTCCTCGTACAGCGGTGCACGAAGCTGCGCCTGTGCCATCGGCTCGTTCTGGACATATTCCATGAACCGCTGACGATCTTCGGGGCGATACTGCTGCGCAGCCTGCTGCATCAGCATCTGCATTTCCTGTTGGCTGATTTCCACGCCATTGGTTTGGCCAATCTCGGACAGCAGCAGGCCGAGGCGGACGCGGCGCTCTGCAATGCGCTTGTAATCGTCCTTTTCGGATTCGATTTCCTTGATCGCGGTTTCGGGGTCTTCTTCCTTGGCAGCTTCCTGCTGCAACTGGTTCCAGATCTGTTCGAATTCAGCTTCCACCATTGTGGGAGGCACGTCGAAATCATGGTCGGCCGCCAGCTTGTCGAGCAGCTGGCGCTTCATTTGCGTACGGGTAAGACCGGCGCTTTCCTGCTCGATCTGGCCCTTCATCAGCTCTTTCAGCTTGTCCAGGCTTTCGAGACCAAGGCCCTTGGCGAATTCGTCGTCGATCTTGGTTTCGCTCTCGACCTTCACCTGCTTCACGGTAACGTCGAATTCTGCTTCCTTGCCGGCCAGGTGCTCTGCCTGATAGTCTTCGGGGAAGGTGACGGTGATCGTCTTCTCGTCGCCGGTCTTCGCGCCGGTCAGCTGTTCCTCGAAGCCAGGAATGAACTGGCCAGAGCCGATCACCAGAGGCGCGTCCTCGGCCTTGCCGCCTTCGAATTCCTCGCCGTCCACACGACCGACGAAATCGATGATCAGCTGGTCGCCTTCGGCTGCTTTCTTGGTCTTGGCGGCGTCCTTGTAGCTTTTCTGGTTCTCGGCGATGCGACCAAGCGCTTCTTCCATCTGTTCGTCAGAAACGGGCACGGTCAGCTTTTCCAGCTTCAGGCCGTCGGTCGAAGGTGCTTCGATCTGGGGCAGAACTTCCACCTCTACGGTGAGCTCGGCATCCTTGCCCTGTTCGTAGCCGTCAGCCATTTCCACCTTGGGCTGAAGCGCGGGGCGCAGCTTCTTGTCGCGAATCAGACCGTCGACCGATTCGCGCACCGTGGTGTTCAGCACGTCGGCGTGCAGGGCATCGCCGTGCATCTTGCGCACGAGGTTGGCGGGCACCTTGCCGGGGCGGAAGCCGGGCATACGTACCTGCGGAGCAACCTTCTTTACCTCGGCATCGATCTTCGATTCGATGTCCTTGGCCGTGATGGTAACGGTGTAGGCGCGCTTGAGGCCTTCATTGGTGGTTTCGACGATCTGCATTGTACAGCCTTTACTCAAATCTCTTGTCCGGTTCACGCATGCCGTGTCGCGACATGCGAAACTGGTGCGGGCGAAGGGACTCGAACCCCCACATCTTGCGATACTGGTACCTAAAACCAGCGCGTCTACCAATTCCGCCACGCCCGCGGCCCAACGAACCGTGCAGGCAGGACGCCTGCGAAACGAAGCGGTGCCCATAGGGGGGGCGGGCGAAAAGGGCAAGGTTCACGATGGATGGATTGTGCAAGAGGAACGCCAGGGGGGTGAAGGGCGTTTTCCTGATACATGTCACAGAAGGTCAAAGACCATGAATGAAGACAAGCAAGTTGGCGCGGATAGCCAGGAAACTGCGTCGCGTATGAACCCGCCCCATGAACCGCTGCGTGCGCAGGACCCGGCTGGAGACATCGACGAACCGGGCGAGGGCGGCGATACGGACGAACCCGGCAAGGGCGGCGATACCGTGGAGCCGGGAAAAGGCGGCGATGAATTCCCCGATGGGCGCGAGGATTTCGACGATCCGGGGCAAAGCCCTTCGGAATTACCGTCGCAGCCACCGCCGGACCTGCCGAACCTCCCGCCGGATTGATTTTTGCGTCCGCAGGGCTAGGGGCTGTCAGCCATGAGCGAAGAAACCAGCAACGACACCCCGCCCGATCATCTTTCGATCGACCCGCGCAGCGAACATTTCGAAGCCGACAAGCTGCAACGCGGCGTCGGGATCAAGTTCAAGGACAGGCAGCGCACAGATATCGAGGAATATTGTATTTCCGAAGGCTGGGTTCGCGTGCAGGCAGGCAAGACGGTCGATCGCAAGGGCCGCCCCCTGACGATCAAATTGAACGGCCCTGTGGAAGCTTGGTACGAAGACCTGGGTGAAAACCCGCCAATCGCCAAGGCGAACTGAACACCCACCTTTTTCTCCGATTTGACAAGATAAAGGGCCACCGCCTTACAGGCAGTGGCCCTTTTCTTTTGGTCAGACCACCGGACTGTTGGGATCGTCCGCGATCTCTTCGGGATGCGGCGTCGTCAATCTCAGGATGATGTAGCCCATCAGTGCCGATATCAGCGAGCCGGTGAGGATGCCGATCTTCGCCTCATCACGCAGGAACCGCGCCGCTTCTCCAGATCCGGGGAAGGCGAGTTCGCCGATGAACAGGCTCATCGTGAAGCCGATGCCGCACAGGATCGAGACGCCCCAAACCTCAGGCCAGGAACATCCCGGCGGCATCTTCACGATGCCTAGCTTAACCGATGCCCACACGGTGCTGAATATGCCCACCTGCTTCCCGATCACGAGACCGGCGGCAATGGCCAGCGGCAGCGGATCGAGCAGGTTTTCAAGGCCAAGCCCTTCCATGCTGACACCGGCATTTGCAAAACCGAAAATCGGCACGACCAGGTAGGCGCTCCACGGCACGAGCGAATGCTCAACATTTTCGAGCATCGAGTAGCCGTCCTTCGTTTGCAACGGGATGGTGAAGGCAGCCAGCACGCCGGCAATCGTTGCGTGGACGCCGGAGTTCAGCACGCAGTACCACAGCACGATGGTGCCGATGACGAACAGTGAAAGGTGGCGCACCTTGGCGCGGTTCATCGCCAGCATCACGAGGAAGACACCCAGCGAGATCAGCAGCCACATGATCTTCGGGTCGCTGTAGAAGATGGCGATGATGGCAACCGCGCCGATATCGTCCACGATGGCAACGGTCAGCAGGAACAGGCGCAATGACTTGGGCACGCGGGTTCCCAGCAGGCCGATCACGCCCATGGCAAAGGCAATATCGGTCGCCGCCGGGATCGCCATGCCATTCCTGTATTCGGCCACTCCGCCAGTAACGAGCAGGAAGACCCCGATGGGCGCTGCCATGCCCGCTGCTGCTGCAAGGATGGGAAGGGTGCGCTGCTTGGGATCGGATAGATTTCCACAGATCAGTTCGCGCTTCACTTCCAGGCCGACCACGAAGAAGAAGATCACCATCAACCCGTCGTTGATCCACAGGTGCAGCGTGTTCAGGTAGAAAGTGTTCTTGGGCCAGAGATAGCCGTTGAACAGGTCGAAATAAGCAGGCGCTACGCCTGAATTGGCCACCACCAGTGCCACAACGGCCACGGCGATAAGCAAAATGCCCTCGAAAGCGTCGGCCTTGAACAGGGCCTTGAAGTTGCGGACGGCGGATCTGATGATGTTGGGTTCTGACATGGCAAAAGCCCTTCTCCAATATCGACGGTTTATGCAAGCCTGCAAAATGGCCGTGTCCGTGGTCCGCGAGGACTTATTGCCTTTTGCGCCGCAAAGTTTATCCACCAGTGCAAATACTTATCTACGGGGCGTGGGGATGGGCGATAACGCCGCGATGGTGCTGCACTGGCTGGCACTGATCGAACATGAGTTGCTGCTGTTTGCAGGTTTTTTCTTCCTGCTCGGCGCGCTCGATGAACTGTCGATGGATTTCACCTGGTTTTGGCTGCGTCTCACAGGGCGTGCGCAAACGCCTGTCATCAGCCGACGCGATATCCGTCACAGGCAGCTGTCCGGCCGCGCTGCAGTGCTGGTGCCGACATGGCAGGAGGCGCGGGTTATTGCCGATACGCTGACCCACGCACTGTCCGTCTGGCCGCAGGAAAATTTGCGCATTTACGTTGGCGTCTATCGCAATGATCCCGAAACGCTGGAAGCGGCCGCTCGCGCGGCGCAGGGCGATAGGCGCGTGCGTATTGTCGTGCACGACCGTGACGGTCCATCCACCAAGGCGGACTGCCTGAATTGTCTGTACGTGGCGATGCAGCAGGACGAACTGCGCGAGGGGCGCAAAGCACGCATGGTGCTGCTGCACGATGCGGAAGACATGGTGGACGCAGCCGCGCTTTCCTTGCTGGATCACGCGATAGGCAAGGCCCAGTTCGTGCAGCTTCCGGTTTTGCCCATGCCACGTGGAGATGCGCGCTGGATTGGAAGCCACTATTGCGAGGAATTTGCCGAAGCCCATGGCAAGTCGATGGTGGTTCGCAATGCCCTGGGCACAAGCCTGCCTGCTGCCGGTGTCGGTTGCGCGTTCGAACGGCGCATCCTTTCCGATATAGCGCAAAGGTCCGGTCGCAATATTCCGTTCGACGAGGATTCGCTGACCGAAGATTATGAACTCGGCATCAAGGTGGCGGCGATGGGCGGTACCTCGCGTTTCCTGCGGGTGCGTGGGGGAGACGGGCACCTGGTTGCGACCCGCGCCTATTTCCCGGACCAGCTGGGCCACGCCGTTCGCCAGAAAGCCCGCTGGATGCACGGCATCGCCTTGCAGGGGTGGGATCGGCTCGGCTGGACGGGCGGACCCGGCGAATGGTGGATGCGCCTGCGCGATCGTCGCGGTCCGCTCTCCGCTGTCGTGCTGTTCACAGGTTATACGCTGATGGTGCTGGCCCTGCTGCTGGCCGGAATGAAAGCCGGCGGCCTTGCCGTACCCTGGCAACCCAGCGGATTGCTGACGGCGCTGCTGGCCTTCAATCTAGCCAGCTTCGCATGGCGCGCTTTCATGCGGTTCAACTTTACCAAGGCCGAGTATGGCTGGCGGGAAGGGCTTCGCGCGGTCCTGCGGATTCCAGTGGCCAATGTTATCAGCATCATGGCAGGATATCGCGCGCTATTCGCCTATGGCAGGTCATTGCGCGGTGAAGCGCTGCAGTGGGAGAAGACTGCACATGATATCCATCCCGCGCGCGCAGTTGTGGTTGAACCGGCGCAATGAAGGCTGGCAAGTCCGGCAGTCGCGGTTGGCCGCTCGTGTCTTTGGGCCTCGTGCTCGGCGGCTGGGTTCTGCTGCGCGCGGCACTGTGGGAGGCGCCGTTCCCGCCGGTGATCGCGGCCATCGCGGAAGAAGTGCAGGGTTCGCCTTCGTCCACTGGCGAGACAGCCGTAAACGGGCAGCCCGGTCCGGCATTGGTGAGCGATGCTTCGTCGGCGTTGCAACTGATGCCGCATGACCATGATCCGCTGGCGCGTCCGGGCTTCGATAGTCTGTCGGCGCGGGGTGGTTCTGCCGACGGTCCTGCTGGCTCCGGCGGTACGGAGCGAATCGCCACCCCTGCGGCGCAGTTGATCGGTGCATCGGGCGGCGATAAACAGCGTGAGCGGCAGACGGCGCTACGCCCCGGTGTCACACCGATCGCGCCGGGCGTAACGAATGCACCCGAGGCGACGAGCGAATTGGCGCAAGGCCCCGGCACCAGACGATGGTCGGCCGATTTCTGGGCGCTCTGGCGAGAGGATACGACCACTGCCCTGACGTCAGGCCGGCCCAGCTATGGGCGCAGCCAGGCAGGCGCGATCCTGCGCTACCACCTCGATCCTCCAAGCGACCACGCGCCGCGATTGTACCTTCGCGCGACCCGCGCACTGGAGGGCGAACGCGAAACCGACCTGGCGATGGGCGCATCGGCGCGCCCGATACCTGCCGTCCCCGTGCGCCTTGCAGCAGAAGCGCGGGTAAGCGAAACCGACAGGGGCACTGAAATGCGCGGCGCCGTGTATGCGGTTACCGAACTGCCTCCGGTTGCGCTTCCCGCAGGACTGACGGCGGAGGCCTATGTGCAGGGTGGCTACGTGACGGGTGAGTTTGCGACGCCTTTTGTTGACGGACAGGCGCGGGTGACGCGCGAACTGGCTGGAACGCAGGATTTGCGGCTCATGGCAGGCGCCGCCGCCTGGGGCGGGGCGCAGGACGATGCGCAGCGGCTGGATATCGGACCCAGCGTGGGAATCGGCTTTCGCATCGGTCGTGCACGCGGAAGGGTAGCGGCAGACTATCGCATTCGTATCGCCGGCGATGCAGAGCCATCTAGTGGCCCTGCGCTCACACTCACGGCAGGATTTTAGGCAAAGCACGCATTCAACTTCAATCGACCGCGCCTTTGCACTAGGCGCAAGTCATGGATGTCTATCTCCCCATTGCCAATCTTGCTGTCGACGGTCTCGTGATTGTCGCGCTGGGAGTGGCGACGGGCATTCTCTCCGGCGTTTTCGGAGTCGGTGGCGGCTTTCTCACTACGCCGCTGCTGATCTTCTACGGCATACCGCCCACGGTTGCCGCCGCATCAGCTGCAACGCAGGTGACGGGCGCCAGCGTATCGGGTGTGTTCGCCCACAGTCGCAAGCAGGGCGTGGATTACCAGATGGGCGCCGTCACCGTGGCGGGCGGCATGATGGGCGCGTTGCTGGGGGCGGTGATATTCAACCTGCTGCGTTCGGCGGGCCAGATCGATGTGGTGATCAACGTGCTGTATGTGGTGATGCTGGGCGCGATAGGTGGTTTGATGGCGCGCGAAAGTATTGATTCGCTACGTAACAGAGCTACCAAGTCCGGCCAGCATCCGGCGAAACGGCGCCACCACCCGATGATCGCCAGCTTGCCCTATCGCTGGCGCTTCTACCGCTCCGGCTTGTATATATCGCCGCTGGGGCCGCTGATACTGGGCTTGGTGGTTGGCATCCTGACCATGTTGATGGGCGTTGGCGGCGGGTTTTTCATGGTACCTGCCATGCTCTATATCCTCGGCATGAGCGCCAAGGTCGTTGTTGGCACCAGCCTGTTCAACGTCCTTTTCATCACCATGTTGGTGACGATGGTGCATGCCTTCACCACCCGCGCGGTCGATATCGTGCTGGCGGGCCTGCTCCTGGTCGGCTCCGTAACCGGTGCGCAACTGGGCACCAAGATCGCCAGCTTTGCCAAGCCCGAGCATCTGCGGCTGGTGCTGGCCATGGTTGTGCTGGCCATTGCCATGCGCATGGCGTTCAACCTTGGCGTGCGGCCTGACGAGGTCTATACGGTGGTGCCGCTATGAGGTGGCTTGTCACCCTCCTGCTGGCTCTCGCTATCGCCCCGGCTGCGCTTTCCTCGGTTGCGATGGCGCAGGATCGCGATCCGATACTGGTGCCCGAAATCTCGCAGCACGATATCGTCCTCCGCCAGGGCTTCACCGGCGCGACCCTGCTGCTTTACGGTGCGGTCCTCAATCCCGACGATCGTGATATCGAGTATGATATCGTGGTTGTGCTGAAAGGCCCGACGCAGCCCATCCAGGTGCGAGAGAAGGAACGGGTCTTCGGAATCTGGATCAATTCCGAAACGACCTCCTATCGCTCCGTCCCTTCTTTCTACGCCATGGCCAGTTCGCGCCCGGTGCTCGATATCGTGGATGAGCGGACCGCAGCCATTTACGAACTGGGCCTGAGTTATCTGCAGCTATCTCCGTCGGGCTCGATCAATCCTGTCGAACAGCGGCGTTTTTCGGAAGGCCTGGTCGACCTGCGGCAGCGCCAGGGGCTTTACGCACAGTATGACGAGGGCGTGCATATTTCCGAAGGCGTCCTGTACCGCGCGGATATTCCCATCCCATCCAATGTGATTTCCGGGCGCTACGTGGCTGAAACCTTCGCCATCACCGATGGCCGCGTAATTTCCTCCGCCACTTCGGAAGTGCAGGTTTTCAAGGAAGGGTTCGAACTGGGTGTGGAGGAAGCGGCGAACGACTATTCCTTTTTCTACGGCTTGTTCGCGGTTGGCCTCTCGGTATTCATGGGCTGGGCCGCAGGCAGGCTGTTCGCCATGGTCTGATGGACTTGATGAGGTTGCCCTGCGCGCAATTTATGCGATTTTAACCTCGTCTGGCTATCGCAGGCCAGTATCAACCTGGCTGCGAGAAACCCTTATCATGAACGAAATGCCCGGACGACTGTCGAGCTTCAACTCCGTTCCCGCCGCGGGTGCGGGCATGCAGCGAGAGCCGCAGCAAACCCAACCGGCATCACAACCAGCGCCTGCGCCGCAGCCCGAAGCCGACCATGCCGATGACGAAGCGGCGGACCTTGCCCGCCAGCCCATCGGCGTGGTGCTGGATGTCGCAGGTTCTGGCTCCCAAGTCGCGCTGGATCTCGAACGCTTGAACGAATGCATGGATCACGATGATCCTTCGATCGCGCTGGCAGGCCAGGTGGGCAGCCAGATCAAGATCCGCACCCGCGACGGCTGGCTGCTGGCCTCGGTACGCAACCAGAAGCAGGATCGCCGCGGGGCAGGCAATTCTGTGGTCGCCAATATCGATTTCATGGGCGAGGGCATGGAAGAGAGGCTTACCGGCAAGATCCACAGCTTCCGCCGCGGTGTAACCCGCTATCCAATTCCCGGCGCGCTGGTCTATCCTGCAACGACAGAGGATTTGCGCCAGATCTATTCCAGCGACGGTCGCAGCGCCATCCAGATCGGCACCGTCTATCCCACCAGCGACATTCGGGCAGGCATGTATATCGATGCCATGCTGGGCAAGCATTTCGCCCTGCTCGGCTCCACCGGCACGGGTAAATCCACCAGCGCCGCGCTGATTTTGCACCGCATTTGCGAGGCTGCGCCGCAGGGCCACGTCTTGATGATCGATCCGCACGGCGAATATTCCGCCGCGTTCAAGAACTACGGGATGATCTTCGACGTATCGAACCTGCAAATGCCCTACTGGCTGATGAACTTCGAGGAGCATTGCGAAGTACTGCTGAAGAGCAGCGGCAACGATCTGCAGAACGACAAGGATATCCTCGCCAAGTGCCTGCTGGCTGCGCGCAGCAAGAACCGACTGGCACAGAGCATGGGCAAGATCACCGTCGATTCGCCCATTCCCTACCTGCTCTCCGACCTCACCAATTTCGTGCAGGACGAGATGGGCAAGCTGGACAAGGCGACCAACACCGCGCCCTACATGCGGATCAAGACCAAGATCGAGGAACTGAAGGCCGATCCGCGCTACCAGTTCATGTTTTCCGGCATGCTGGTGGGCGATACGATGGGCGATTTTCTGTCCAAGATCTTCCGCATGCCGGGCGGCGGAAAGCCGATTTCCATTGTCGACGTATCGGGCGTGCCATCCGATATCACCAGCACAGTGGTAGCCGTGCTTAGCCGCCTGGTGTTCGACTTTGCCATCTGGGGCCGCAACGAGAAGACCCATCCGATCCTCCTCGTCTGCGAAGAAGCGCACCGCTATGTGCCCAGCGAGAAGAACGCCGATGGCAATTCGGTGGGCAGGGTACTGTCTGTCTCTTATACACATCTGACGCTGCCGACGAGCGATCTAGTGTAGAT
>OJED01000348.1_pt1 | contig 11068 bp, 8 predicted proteins | sample 1593181 | NCBI WGS metagenome assembly OJED01 (sample SAMN05416772, study PRJEB24817) | seawater metagenome | isolation source: Sea water | place: Canada:Atlantic | collected 2013-07
GTCGGCAGCGTCAGATGTGTATAAGAGACAGATGGCTCAGGTCCAGGCGTCACTGCTTGGCAGAACTGGCGAGGAATTCTGCCTCGCCTTGGCGAAACTCATCGGGTTCTGGCGCCCGACATCGTGGGCTTCGGCTTTAGCCAACTGCCTGAAGGAGAGAAGCCGGGCATCAAACTGTGGACGCGGCATCTGGCGGGCTTTATAGAAGCCCTTGGCCTCGACCGCGTAACGCTGGTCGGCAACAGCTTCGGTGGTGCCCTCGCGCTGGGAATGATGGCTTTCCATGCCGACAAGGTGCGCTCGCTGATCCTCATGGGAACGCCTGCTGGTGAGTTCGAGCAGACCCAGGGGCTTGCAAGCAGCCGAAGCTTCGAACCCAGCATGGATGCCATGCGCGCAATGATGCAGGCATTTCCCTACGATCCTTCATTCGTTACAGACGAAGCTGTTGCTGCGCGCCTGCGCGTCGCCGAAATTGCCAGTGGAAAAGAAACCATCCGCAAGCTGCAACCCGGCGAAGAAGAGAAGGCCAAGGGCCCCCGTATTGTAAAGGGCATCCCGTTGCAGCAGCTCGATGCGATCGACGCGCCGGTGCTGATCCTTCATGGGCGGGAAGACAAAATGATCCCGCTGCATGTCGCTGTGCGGATGCACGAGCATATCAAGCGTTCGGAAATGCACGTCTTTGGCCAGTGTGGCCACTGGGTGCAGCTGGAGCGCGAGGACCAGTTCCTCGAACAAGTCCGAGGTTTCCTGCGCATTAACTGACCGCGCCGCAAGCAAGCGCAAGCGCGCTATAATCCGCCCTCAACCCAGCTTTCGCCGAACATGGTGCTCTATGCATGAATCAAAAACCCGATCCGAGATACTTCGTCGCCTTAGTGAAGGCGATCCGGCTTTTACCCGGAAGGAATATTCCGATGTCGTAACCATGTTCTGGGACACCGTAGATGCGTGTCCGGATCAAGCCGCCCTGATCGAAGGCGGCAGAAGGCTTTCCTACGCCCAGTTTGGCGACGCGGTGGCCAGCCTTGCGGCGAGGATCGGTGAAATTGTACCGCCTGGGGGACGCGTTGCGATCTACATTCCGAATTCGATCGAGGCGAATATTGCTATCTATGCCGCGTTGAGCGCCGGTGCAGAAATCTCGATGGCCAACGCCGAATATACTTCGCGCGAACTGAGTACGCTTTTCGAAATAGCGCCGCCCGATCTGGTTCTGGCCGAGAAGGGTAATTCAAAGGTGGCCGGAGAGGCGGCCGGCAATGCCGACATACCACTGATTACCGTGGGCGAAGGCGGCGTCACAATCGAGCAATTACTGGAAACTCCGTCCAACCGGCCAGAAGTTGAAATCACCGGCGACAGCCCCTGTATCATAATGTTCACCGGAGGATCGACCGGCGTGCCCAAAGGTGTGCGGCGCAACCATCGGTCGGAAATGGGTGTCATTAAAGGAATGAACACCGCCTGGCCGACGCGAGTGCACGAAGAAATGTGGCTCAATGTCGCGCCAGTCAGCCATGTGTGGGGCGTACACATGGGCTGCTTCAATCCTGTGTATGGCCGATCGCCCCTTATAGTTGTCCCCCGCTTTCAACCGGATGTGGTTGCGGGCCTGATGGAAGATCATCGGGTCAGCGTGTTCAGCGGCGGTCCCGCAGCGATTTATCAGGGACTGCTCGCCGCCCCGGATGCGGATCTTTCGGCCCTGTGGCTGTGCCCAGGAGGAGGCTCGGTCTTTTCCCGGCAAACCCTGACGCGCTGGGAGGCCAAGACCGGCCTGCCGATCCTGGAGGCGTTCGGCATGACCGAGGGCGGCCCGCTGACTGCGCAGCCACTGGATGGCTCGCATCAATACGGGACCGCCGGACTTCCCCTGCCAGGTATTGAAGTGGCCATTGCCTCACTCGACGATAGTGGCAAGCGACTGCCCGCAAACGAGAATGGCGAGATACTAATCCGCGGCGAGCGAGTGATCGACCACTATATGGGGCTGCCCCCCGTTGCTGAATACGGTTGGCTGCCCACCGGCGACATAGGCTCCATGACCCCGGACGGCTTTCTGGTGATAGTCGACCGCAAGAAGGACATGCTGATCGTTGCCGGCTTCAACGTATATCCAAGTGAGATCGAAGACGTCCTTTCCCTAATTCCCGAGGTTTCGGACGCTGCAGTGGTTTCTGTGGTGGATGATCGCAAGGGAGAGGCGCCGTTCGCCTTCGTGGCCGCCGCGCCGGACGCAGGTGTGACCGAAGAAAAGCTGTTGGACCACTGCGCCGAACATCTCACCAGCTACAAGATACCTCAAGCCGTCGTTGTGCTTGACGAACTTCCCAAAACTCCTGCCCGCAAGCCGGATAAGAAGCGGCTGGGAGAGATGGCCGGGCAGTTCATGCAGAAGCGCAATAATATCCGGGACGCAGATCTAAAACATTGATTTAAAGTAGTAAGTGGAGGAAAAACGTGAAAAATATATTATTGACGACAGGAGCGGTGCTACCGTTCCTTGTCTCCCCGGCTGTGGCCAACGCACAGAATACCGCTGGAGGCCTTGACGACCAGACAAATGAAGCAAGACCAACTGCGGCAACAAATGCTGGCGGGTCAGATGGCGTTATCATCGTAACGGCCACTCGCCGCGAAGAAAGCCTGCAGGAAGTACCCGTGGCGGTTACCGCCTTGTCGTCGGAAACGTTAACTACAGCCGGTGTCGAGCAGGTCCGGTCTTTGAGTCAGGTTGTTCCCGGCTTTACCGGCGGCCGCAACCAGAATGTGATGCAGCCCAGCATCCGCGGTGTCGGTTCGAGCGGCACCTCTGTAGGCGATGAATCAAACGTCGCCGTCTATGTCGACGGCGTTTACCAGGGCGATCCCTATTCGACCCAGATCGACCTTGTCGAAATCGAGCGCGTCGAGGTTCTACGTGGGCCGCAGGGTACGGTATTTGGCCGTAACGCAACGGGTGGCCTGGTCAATGTCGTGACCCCGGACCCCGAATTCACGCCGCGTGCCCGCTTCAAGGGTAGCTGGGGCCGCTTGCGCGAGGATGCGAACAATTTCGACGTCCGTGCCTATGCCACTGCTGGCTTGACCGATACGATCGCCGCTGATCTTGCAGTGCTGTACCGCAATCAGGATGGCTACGCCACAGACCTGTTGAACGGTGGCACCGTGGGCGATACCGAAATCGCCTCGATCCGTTCGAAGCTGCTGTTCCAGCCAAGCGATACGGCCGAGTTCGTCCTGACAGTCGCATATGTCGACACGCACGATGAAACTGCGGCGACTGGTCAGCCGTTCGAGGGGAACACGTTGGGCGCGCAATTCGATGGCGCTATTCTTCCTGACGAACCTTGGGAAATTTCAAACGATGCCTTCGGTACGCCTGGCCTTTCCGAATTCACCCGGCTGGACATCGCCCTTAAAGGACAGCTCGATCTGAACGGGGTCATTCTGGAATCGACAAGCTCCTATATGCGCACGCGTGTGCATCAGGTCGCTGATTCAGATGGCACCAATATCCATCTCGGCGAAACCAACATGCGGGTTAAGCCCGATACTTTTACCCAGGAATTGAGGCTGCTGTCGGACAATGGCAGCGCTCTAAGCTGGACAGCTGGTCTCTATTACTACCAGCTGGAAGGTGAGCAGCCGCTCACCCTGATCAATCGCCGGGATGTCACAACTCCGATCACGGAAATCCTGATCGAGCCGGAAGTCAAGAATACGTCAATCGCTGGTTTTGTCGAAGGCACCTATGAACTAACGCCGAGCCTCTCGTTTACACTGGGTGGTCGCTACACCACGGAAACGCGGAAATTTTCGCAGAGGATCAACGGCAACCAGCTGTTCACGGATGCTGAAGAAGATTTCGACAAATTCACGTATCGCATGGCGCTTCAGTATCAAGCCACGCCCGATCTGAACGTTTACGCTACTTATGGTACCGGCTTCAAAAGCGGCACCTTCAACACATTCGGTACTTCGAATGAAGCGGTGGAACCTGAAACGATCAAGGCGTTTGAATTCGGCGTGAAATCCGATCCGCTGCCATGGCTGCGGGCGAACCTTGCAACTTACTATTACAACTACGACAACCTGCAAGTGAATGCTCGGGCGAACGACAACACATTCATCCTGCAGAATGCTGCCAGTGCAGAGATCTACGGCGGTGAGTTGGAGCTTTCGGTAGAACCTTTCGCTGGCCTCAATTTGCGTGCGGCCGCTGCCTATACGCACGCTGAGTATGAAGAATTCCTCGGCGCGCAGGCATTTATTCCGCTAGAAGGCGGCGGAAACATGGTTTCGTCCGGCGATGCCTCTGGTAAGCAGTTGGTCCGCACACCCGAGTTTACTCTGACGCTCGGCGGCCGCTACACGTTTGACGCATTCGATGGGCAAGCCTTCCTCGGTGGTAACGTGTTCCATTCGAGCACGGTCTATTATGACTACCTCAATACGTTCGGTCAGGATTCTTATGAACTCGTGACCGCTGAGATCGGCTGGACCAGCCCGGATGATGATCTTACCTTCCGTATCTTTGCCAAGAATCTTACTGACGAAGCAGTGGCCCAGCAAATTTCGCCCGGACCGCTCGGCGCTTACATTATTTACGAGCGTCCACGTGAAGTAGGAGCAAGCGTAGAACTCCGGTTCTAATGGAATGGGCGGCGCAATATACGAAAGCTATATTGCGCCGCCTTTCATTGATAACAATTAATAGAACTACATTATCTGCTGGGGAGCATCCTACCTATTTGAGCATTGCAGCAACTTGACCGAGGTTTTGTGCGGCATCATGAAACGCCAAAACCTACTTCACAGTTGCTGACAGATAGACTTCCAGAAACGCCTTGGCGTCCTGGGTCTGGCAGCGTTTTCCCTTGGAACGAGAAAGTATATTCAGCCCAGTTATTTGGGCAAGAGCCATCGTTGCTGTTTGACGGGCCTGATCTTCCTTCATACCTAACTCGGCATAAGCATCCGCGATCAAGCTGACCCGATCTTCATCCACCTGTCTCGTGGTTTGCTCGGCGATTTCGGACATCCGTGCCCATTCGTGTAACGCCCGTTCGATGGGGCCTCCCGGCACGTCTGGCCGACGATTAAATGCGAGAGTGAAAAAATATCGCAACCGATCTACGGGCTCGTCAAAATTGCGTTGCGCAGCCAGACCAATTGCTTTCGTTGCAGACTTGTACCAATACTCAAGTGTTTCCGAAAGAAGTGCATCTCTATTTTGGAAATGCCAATAAAAACTACCCTTTGTCACATTGAGTTCTTTTGCAAGAGATTCGACTTGAATGTTGGCGACCCCGATTTCTCCAATTTTCGTCAATGTATGACTCAACCAGCTCTCTTTCGACAGCCTGACCCGCTCCTTTGAGCCACCGTTAACCTCAGGCATTAGAGACCCTCAATTCCTACAATCCAGTACCAACAGTTTTGCTGCTGGGTCCGCCACAGCTATTGGGCGGACCGTGATAACCGATAGGGTGTTGCAAGATGTATCGCCAGCGGCAACTGCAGTGTTATTGACCTTGCAACTTCAATCAAGGTTATGATGGGCGCAGGTTGAGTGGTCTCCAGCTGGCATTAGAGCTGAGCCGCGTTTTTGCGCATGCACGACGATGTGCGCCGAGCATGCGACCTATACGGTAGAGTCGGCGTTGACAGCTTCTGTCCGTAGCAGGCTTATTCGCCACGCAAACCGCGCCAGCTTGGCGTTCGCTAGACGCTGACATACTAGCGCGCTTCGTTCGACAAAGCGGCGTTTTCACGTGCACCGACCGTATTTTCCATGATTACCGTGCGTGTCGGGAACGCAATGTTCACACCCAATGAATCCAGTTTATCCATGAAAGACAGCAGCAGATCCTCTTGCATGGCCAACGATTCAGAGAAAGTGCGAGTGCGGAAATAGGCGTATACTTCGATATTCAGCGAGCTATCCCCGAAACCGATGAATCGGACGCGCGCTTCATCTTCGATCACGTTGTCGTTTTCCGCCAGAATCTGGCGCATTTCCTCGAGAACCTTCTGCATCATCCGCGCCTCGGTATCGTATGTCACTCCAATCGTATGTCGGAAGAGGAACCGGTCGCGCTCGGCGTAATTTTCGATCCGTTCGGAAGCCAGATAACCGTTCGGAATAGTGACCAGTGTGCGATCAAGCGTGCGCACTCGGGTCGATCGCAAGCCGATATCTTCGACCACGCCAAAGACTTCGCCGATCTGTGCAGCATCGCCGACTTGAACCGGCCGATCCGCAATTATCGTCACAGATCCGACCACATTTTCGATTGTCTTTTGTGCGCCCAGCGCCAGAGCGAGGCCACCAATACCCAGCGCTGCGATACCAGTCGTAACGTCGACGCCGAAGGTATCGAATATGGCGATGGCAACGATCACCAAAAGAAACAGCTTTGCTGCACGGCGCAGGAGAGTGACAATCGATGCTGCTTGACGGCGCTCGGCCCGCTCCATCCGCTCGGTCATGATGCGCGACGCGGCGTCGATCAGTCTCAGGAGGAACCATCCCAGTGATACCCAGGCGGCAATACCCGCCACGCGAAGTAAGGTCTGGCGCGCCACAATACTGACATGCAGATCGGTCGCGATGAAAAAGAAAGCGACAACGGCGCCATATAGCGCGAGCGGCGGAAGGGCGGCGTGAGCGGTTCGATAGACGATATTGCTGTCGTGTTCGGAGATAGCCCGGCGCAGGACAGTGAGCCCGGCAGCAGCGAGCAAGCGCAATCCGAAAAACAGGATCAGCGCTAGGCCGATCAGCTGCACCCAATCCATAATCGGCGCGCCGGCAATCTGATTTTCGGAAGTAGTTTCCGCATTCACCACTGCCGCGCTGGGCTCCCATTCTGCAAGAGTGTCGGCAGTTTCTGCGGCAATGCGCCACTCCATCTGACCGGACTGCATATTCTCACTTAGTTTAAGCAGAATAGGCTCGGTCTGATCGCCAACCCGGATCGTTCCGACCTCTTCGACCGTCGGATTGCCATCATTGTAATTACCCTTCGGATCATTCGATAATGCCGCAAATGGCAGCAGCTTTCCGTCAGAGTTCAGTGCCAGCTTAAGCTTGCGCGCCAGCTCCGCCCCAGTGTTCGATCTATTACTAGAGGCCTCGTCGGGTTCGATCGTAGCGGTTGCAGTATCATCAGTGTCATCGGCATCCGGGCCTGATGCGGCAGACGGATCGGCAATACCGGGAAAATAATGCGCAGCGCGCTCGTAATCGTCTGCTGCAAGTGCGCTAAGTAAGGCGGTGATGCTGCTGCGCGGGGTCTGCCGCTCGAAAGGATCGGCAGCCACGGGGGCATCGGTCGCCGTCTCGCTATCCGTTGACGGCACCAGCTGGGCCGACGCTGGCTGCGCGGCGCAGATACCGATTGCCAGTATCACAGCCATGCATAACTGAACAAAACGGTTGAGGAGCAAGGCTGATATACGCCTGTCTTTATTCATTGTAACCTGTAAGCCCTGCGATTTTAGAGACACGTCATTCATGGGGCAGGCTTACGCGATAATCGGCCCATTGTAACGGCTCGGCCGCGTGCAGCCCAGAACGATAGAAGACCGGGGCCACCAAAAGCCAAACGCGGAATCGACGCGATCACGACGCCTGAGAGGATGATGAGCGCGCCCAGCACAACGTAGTACGCGCGGGAAAAGTGCAACGAATGCCATTGTCGCGGCGAGATACCGCAAGCCCACGAACCCGAGCGGCCCAATATATTGCATCCCGGCTTTGGTCGCCAGAAAGCTCGCACCCCACAGGACGGATGCCGCAAACAGCGACAGTTCCGGCACAAAACGTGAAATCGAACGGTTGGAGGACACGCTGGACCTTTCCGCGGTCGGTGTGCGAGAACTTGAAAAGAGATGTGGACGCTGAATCTGCGGTGTATTCAAACAGAGGATATACCTGTCTGGAACGCGCATTTCTCACTGAAGTTCAGGGACCGCGCCGCAGATTCTACGGAAAGGCTATCGCAGTGCAGCAGAACACGTCGATTGACGCGATGGACCGTAAAATACTTGATGTTCTGCAGCCCAATGGCCGCATATCGAACCGGCGTTTGTCGGAACTGGTTTCTCTATCGCCAAGCGCCTGTCTCGCCCGCGTCCGGCGGCTTGAACGCGCCGAAGTGATTACGGGTTATAAAGCCCAAGTCGATCCGGCAAAACTCGGATCGAATTTGACCATGTTTGCGGAATTGACTGTGTCCGGGCACCATTTGGCAACCACACGCCGGATTGAACAAACGCTACTGGATATGCCGGAAGCCATCGAAGCGTTTCAGGTCAGCGGAAACTACGATTTCCTCGTGCGTTTTCTGGTGCCTGATATGGAGCGTTGGACAGACCTGGCCGACGAACTCGCCGATAGCGATTTGACTATCGAAACCGTTCGCACGGTCGCATCCATGCGCCGCATAAAAGGCTGGGTAGGCGTTCCACTTGGCCCCGCAGCTGGAACGGACCGGTTATGACGGAGTGGCATATTCTCGCTGCTATATCGGGCATTATCGGACTGGCTGTTATCGCACTACGACTGCTCTTCCCCCGGCCGTCATTCGAAAAACGCACAATAGGCGCTGCGCGAAAGGCCGCTGAAACAGGCCCTCTGGCGGATGGTTTGCGTGACTTGGCGAAACTACATACAGGTCGTTCCGGGTTCGCAACCCTGTCTGATGGCGTGGCGGCGTTTGCGGCCAGGATCATCTTTGCACGCTCCGCAAGGCATACCATCGATGCGCAATATTATATCTGGCACAATGATCTTACAGGATTGCTGCTGCTCGACGCTTTGAAGAAAGCTGCGGACCGCGGGGTGAAGGTACGGCTTTTGCTGGACGACAATGGAATCAGTGGCCTCGATTCCATTCTGGCCGAGCTGAACAGACACCCCAATCTGGACGTTCGAATTTATAACCCCTTTACCGTGCGGCGCTTCAAGCCTTTGGGTTATGTCTTCGACTTCCTCCGGCTCAACCGGCGAATGCACAACAAGTCTTTTACGGTCGACGGGGTGGCAACGATTGGAGGGGGGCGCAATATCGGCGACGAATATTTCGACGCTGGTTCGGATGTGTCGTTCGTCGATCTCGATCTTTTGACTGTAGGGGCAGTGGTACAGGATATATCCAACGACTTTGCGCGGTATTGGAACAGCAAGTCCGCCTGCCCCATAGAACGCATCGTAGACGCGAATGGCACAACTGACGCCTTGGCAGCTGCGCTGGAGCGCATATCGAGTAGCGCGCAACACGAGGAGTACGAGAACCGTATCGAACTAAGCGATACGGTAAACAGCCTCGTCGACGGAACGCTTCCCCTGGAATGGGCAAAGGGCACATTGGTCAGCGACCCGCCCTTCAAGACACTGGGCATGGCTTTGGACGACCAGTTGCTCGTGGGGCAGTTAGAGAGCCTTCTTGATACGATCACGCGCAAAATCGATGTCGTCTCGCCTTATTTCGTGCCTGGCAAAAAAGGTACCGACCAATTCATCGCTATGGCCAAAAGCGGTGTGCGCGTGCGTATCCTGACCAATGCGATGGAAGCGACGGATGTGCTGCCTGTGCACGCCGGATACGCTAAATTTCGCAAGCGTCTGCTGAAGAACGGCGTGGAACTCTACGAATTGAAAGCCGCCGCGTCGCCGAATTCGAAACGCACGGATTCTGGCCTGACCGGGTCGAAGGGCGCGAGCCTACATGCAAAGAGTTTCGCGAAAGATCGAAAGCGCCGTTACATCGGCTCCTTCAATTTCGACCCGCGTTCCGTTCGGCTGAATACGGAAATGGGAATTGTGATCGATAGTGAAGCGATGGCTGACGAGATGCACGATGAGTTCGATCGTGAACTGCCGGCAAGAAGCTATGCCGTGACATTGCGCAATGGCAATCTGCGATGGAGAGAGGAAGATAGCGACGGTACAGTCCAGTTCCATCGGCGCGATCCGAACTCGACCATGCTTGAGCGCGCGGCGGTACGCATCATGGGCTGGCTGCCCATTCAGTGGCTTTTGTGATCGTCCTCTGTTGATTTTGCTTAATTTTCTTCGACTGGCAAGCTGTCCGGAACATTCGCAACAGGCAATTTGACAATCAGCGCCCAGAAGCATGCCCATCCGGTGCCCAGCAACCAGCCAGCCAGAACATCGCTCGGCCAGTGAACGCCCAATGCGACGCGGGAGATACCTATAGCGAGCACTATCAGCGCTGCCATGGCTATAACAAACAGTCGCGTGCCAAGATGCCGTTCAAACCGGATAAACAGCACGGCAATGGTCAGGTATGCGATTGCGGAGTTGGCTGCATGACCGCTGGGAAAGCTCATGCTGGTTTCGCTTACAAGATGATGGACCAGATCGGGCCGCGGCCTTTCCAGAAAATCCTTGAAAATAGCCACCAGAATGCTGCCGGATACAATCGCGCCGATCAGTATTGCGGACACGCGGTAAGTGCCTCTGACTGCCATCAGGCCGGCACTTCCGACGGTCATTAGCGTCAGCATGGTTGCACTGCCGAGCGTGGTGATGTCGACCAGGGTCTGTTCGAGCCATGATGGACCGATCACCTGATCCAGATTTTCGGATTGGCGAAACAGGAGCAATATGTCCCGGTCCAGTTGCCGTGCATCCCCTTCGGCAATTTCCTGCCATAATTCAACAACCAGCAGTCCGAACAGCGCAACCAAGCCGATTGAGAAAATATACCGCCACGGCAACTCACGCTTGGCGAGGAGAGCCCATTGCCGGGTTCGGGATATGGCTGAGCTCATTGTCCGCTTCCGATAGAACCGATCGAAGGGCGAACTGATCCCAGTTCGCCCTTCTGGTTGTCATATTTGATCGTGCCGCCCCAAATAGTCCGCCTGTAATCTATGAGTTACATGGTTTCCAATTGAGCGTCCGGCAAAGCGGCAATCTCTACCGCCGTCATGGTGGTCTGCAGATCGGTATCGTCGCCATCGGCGCGCGTCGTCAGACCTGTCTCTTATACACATCTCCGAGCCCACGAGACAGGCAGAAATCTCG
>OJED01000349.1_pt1 | contig 11064 bp, 4 predicted proteins | sample 1593181 | NCBI WGS metagenome assembly OJED01 (sample SAMN05416772, study PRJEB24817) | seawater metagenome | isolation source: Sea water | place: Canada:Atlantic | collected 2013-07
ACGAGATTTCTGCCTGTCTCGTGGGCTCGGAGATGTGTATAAGAGACAGCGCTGCCAGTGAATATATTGCAGACCGGTGGTTTCATCGAATTCCAGACTGGAAAGGATGATCCTGCCGTTGCCCTCAAGGTCGAAGGATTCGCCCTGACGCATGGCGCCGGACATGATCGAATCGATATCGGTTTCCGTCACGGTGGGCGTCACGCTGCTATTGTCGGTCTGTCCCAGGCGTGATGCGTTGTCCGCCAGAGAGATCGCGGTCTGGCTTACCTGCATGTTCACCGTGGACATGTACGCGAGCTCGATCCCGGTCAGGCCAAGGCCGATGAACAATGGCAGGATCAGCGCGAACTCCACGGTGGAAACGGCGCGGCTGTCCTTTCGAAGTGACAGCCAGGCGGCACGAAGGCGCAGGAGATTGTTGGTCATCAGCTGCATGTTCTTGCCGTCGAAGAATAGTTTTCCTGATTGGCGAACGGCTGGTTCTTCTTGAGCGCACTGGCCTGCAGCGTGCGCGATTGCCAGGCCCTTTTCAGGAACGGCACCTTGATCATGGGATCATAGGTCGCTTCCACCCGGTAGATCACCACGTCGTTCGCACCACCGTTGCCGGATACGCCAATATCGTCGTCCCATTGTTCATTCCGGTTCTCGTCGACATAGGCTTCGCCATCGTTGCACAAGCCGTTGTCGTCCGCGTCGTTCCATTGTTCGGCACGCTCGATATCGGCAAAGTCGTAATAGCTGGTGCGACTTGTATTGAGCTCCACACCCGGCATGATCCCCTGCACGCGCTCCAGCACCAGCGCATCGGCGGCGTCGGTATCACCGCCCTCCAGCGAAGCATCGCGTGCAGCAGCCTGCACCGCGCCATCCAGCACGGACTGGGCGTAAACCATCTGGCCGATATCCAGCGTTCCCATCAAGAGCAGCAGAAAGGTCGGCGCGACAAGCGCAAACTCCACCACTGTCACACCGCTCTCGTCGGCGCATAATTCGCCTGACAGGTGACGGACACAGCGCATGAATGTCATTGAACAATCCTCAACTCGCCCACTTCATTGGCAATTGCCTGAAAGGCACGGTTCAACTCGTCGGCATCTTCGGCCAGAAAGGAGCTGTCGTCTGACGAGCATGTCTCCAGGTCATCGGTGAGCCCCGTAGCAAAAGCGATCACCCATAAGCGGATGCCCTTGGCCTTCACCGCCTCGCATATCGCCAGGAAGCGCTCATTATGCCTGCGCGAGTGGTGGTTCGATCCGTTCGCTGTAACCCGGCGATCGTGATACTCGATACCGTAGGCGCTCTGGATAGAGATGCTGGGCTGCATGGCGCCATCGGTCATGAAGATCATATGCCGCGAAACATTGCCGCCGTTGCTGGGCGTGGCGTTCACGTTGCTGGCAAAGATACCTTCTGGGGAACTTAACCTCGCGCCCCAAAGCGCGCCGAGATCGTGATAGGTATTGCCCGTAGCGATCAGCGAATCCGCGTAGGTATCGAAAGCCGACTCGCTCATCTCGCTGAGCAGCTGCGCGCGTTGTGGGCAGCGCGATACGGCCTGTCCGCCATAATCGCTCTCGTGCGAATTGGTGAGATCCCAGTATCCGCCAGAGCGGCTGCTGACCCATTCCGTGCGATAGAATGCTGCTTCCGGCCACATTGGCCGCCACTTGGTATCATCATCCGAAGTGGGTGCGGAATCGATGTCCAGATCGTTGGCGCTGACAGGGGTTATCCCCACGATCGAGTTATAGGTAAAGCTTGCCGCCGGCGTCGTGTCGCGCTCTTCAATGCAACCCGCCCACGTAGATGAGACATCGGACCCGTCGTTGCCGGTAGGCGTGGTCACCGCGGCGAACGTCTTGTAGCTGCTGACGTCGTATTCCACTTCCTTGTAGATGAAATGCGAGAACTCGGTGCTCTCGATCGTCACCATTACCGGGGAACGCGTTTCAGTTTCGTAGTCGTAGCGATCGCGTGCGTACTGGGTGAAATAAGGCGCCCAGTATTCCACCCGCCACCAAGCCCAACCGCGCTCTTTGCGTATGCACGTATAGGTGGTCTGGCTTTGACGCTGAGTTTCGGTCGTCGTGGTAGTTTCTTGGCCATCCTGGTTGACCGTGGTGCCCGTTTCGGTGCTGACACTGCCCTGGTTCGACCAGTTGGTATCGTTTGGCAGGTTGCTCAGGCAACTGTTGCTGTTGTTGTATTCGTTGGAGTTCAGCAGGCCTTCTTCCACGATCCACGAATCGCTTTGCCCCGACGAGCTGGAATGTACAGGGTCAGTCCAGTGCGAGATTTCGCCGGTTTCTACTGTAGTCGTTTCATACTGCGGCTCTCGCGACTGTATGTCCATCTTGTCGACAAGCCAGCTTGGTTGAAGCAGACGTCCGACATTGATTGATTGGCTGTAAGGCACGAAGGCATAACGGATACGCGCATTGCCGCCGGCTACCGAAGCGTCCACCGTGTCATAAAAATTCTTCATGGCATCCTGCAGCATCGACATCTTGCTCGGGCCGCCTGCATCCAAAGTTCCCCCCATGGAACCCGTACTATCCAGCACCATGGTGACATCGCTGTTGCCCACCCCCATCGATGCAGAGCACGCGACACTTATCGAGATCGTATCATAGTCGAAAATGGTCATGATCGCTGTCTGGACATCGGCCTCTGCCGTACCAGCAACTGTATTGCCGTTATCATCCGACGTCGGGGTAAACACGAGGTTGAGCGAGCTTTGCCGGTCTGCGTCGAAGTTGTTGGCAAAATAGGCCCGCGCTTCGTTTTCTACGTCGTCGTTGAAACCATCGGTGCCGACCGCGCGCCGCCCAGCAAGGACGCCTGCATCGCACGCCGCCTGAAGGCGGTTTTCGGCCTTGTGCGCTCGGCTCAGGTCGAGGCCCCCGCCGACGACCGCCGCCAATACGAGAAAGCCCACAGCCGCCATCGGAAGCAGGCTGCCTGCTTCATTGCGAAGCATGCAATATGCCTTGCCCACTGCTGCTTCGCTCTTCTGCACAGGTCGTTCCTATCGTCTGTTCCGCCTGCCTCTTCGCAATCATGCTTGTTCGCGACTGACGTTATCTTCGGATGGAGAAATAGTTTGACTCAGATTCCTTAACATCCGGCAAACAAGTCGATCTGACGAGCTGTTAACCACCCTTGCCCAGGGGAAAGTCTGCTACGCTGCACAGCATCACTAAGGAAACTGACCGATCGAATGGACGCACTAAGTCAAGGCCGAAGCGTTGGCTCGGGTTTCGTTTGCACAAGGGGCATAACAAGATAGCCGAAATGGTTCTTCCGACGTCAGCCTTCTGACACTCTGCGCGCTTCGCGCTCCAGCTTCCGCCGACGCTTCTTCTCCAACAGTTTTTCGTTCACGGGCGCGCTCACCGTCACATCGGCCATGATAGCGCCACGTTCACCCATGGGACGGTCGTGACCTACCGTGGTATCGACGTGCGTCTGTCGCTCGATCTCGGCGTTCAGCAGTGCACCGACGAGGATGGCGTAACTCGTCAGGAACAGCCACATCAGGAACACCACGATTGCCGAAAGCGAGCCGTAGGTAGCGTTGTAATCGCTGACGTATTGAACATAGAGGGAGAAGCTGATCGAAACTGCCACCCAGGCGAAAGTCGCCAATAGCGAGCCTGGCGATAGCCAACGCCATTTGGCAGCGCGCCGATCAGGGCCGTAGCGCATGATGAGGGCAAAGCCGGCAGAACCGATCGCCATTGCAATGACCCAGGTCAGCAACTTGTAAAAGCTTTCCGCCGCTGGCCCGATCAGGTCGCCCGTCTGCGATTGCAGCCACGCAACCATTCCGCCACTGATTAACCCTGTCAGCGCGATCATCACCGCTGCCGCCGTCAATCCGATGGCCTGCAAAGTCTTGGAGATGATATTGCGCGATTCGTGTTCGGAATTGATAATGTTTAGCGCGCCGATTAGCCCGTTTGCGGCACGCATTCCCCCAAAAATAGCCAGCGCCAGAGAAACTACGAGCGTCAGGCCGGTCACGCCTGAATTGGTAGTGACAACGGCGAGCAATTGCTCCTCGATCAAACCTGCCGCTTCTTGCGGCACTAGTTCGACAATTATCATCATCTGGCGCTGCACCGTATCTACATCGCCCAGCAGCCCGTATGTCATCACTGTCGCTGCCAGCAGCGGGGATATTGCAAGGAAGACGAAAAACGCCGTGCCAGCTGCCAGCAATGACAGATTGTGAAATCCCATCATCAGCCACATGCGGTTGCCGATTTGCTTCCACGCAGGCCAAGGCAATCCCATCGGCGAACTGGCGTTTGCACCCGGTTGGTTGTCTTTTATGAGTAATTCCTTCATATGAGAGGGTAATTGGCTTACCATGCTTTGCGCAAAAGACGATCGATCGCAAGCCGATAGCCTGTAACTGTTCAACAGCAGACGAGAAGCAGATGCATATTTCCTTGGCGCCTGCTGTGTTCAGTGCCGTCTCAATCTCTCACTTCCGCAGCGGTGTGTGTGCATTGGCCATCGCTGCGGTGTGCCTGTCGTCGCATGCGGCGTTTGCGCAGGATGCGGATCGTGAAAGCGACGATCCGCAGCTGGAAGCGGGCGCGATCCCCATCCCGCCACCCCCTCCCGAAGCCGAATTGCCGCCGGTAGAGGAAATCATCTCCGACGAGGAATTCAACAGCGAGATCCCCGAACTGGGCGCTGAAGATCCCGAGATGACGTTCGAGCTTGAAAGCATCGAGGAATTTGAACGTCGATTTGCCGAAGAGGACGCCGATGCGGAAGTGGACCCCTCCCTTCCCGTTGCACCGGGTACGGCGCGCGGCCTTCCTGAACTTGCCGATGGCGATCCCGTCGAATCGGTCGCCGACGCACCGATACGCGACGCCGAATTGCTCGAACCCCTTTCGCCGCTCGACCAGTTCGAAGTGCGCGAGGTGGAATTTGCCGAGGATGCGAGCGATGAGGAGGTTCTCGCCATCGAATTTGGCGTTGTCGTCAACGGGCTTGAGGAAGCCGACGAGCAGACCGAAATCGACCTGGCCGGAACTTTCGAAAGTCTGTCCGCCCTCGAGAACAACGATGACGAGGTGGCCAATGTCGCCATGTTGTCTGCCCGTGTCGAGGAGGACAGTTTGCTGCTGCAGCGCCTCCTGCGTTCAGAGGGTTGGTACGATCCCACGGTTACGACACGTATCGAACGCTCTGAAGCGGACAACGGACAGCCACTGACGGCCATCATCGATACTGTGCCCGGCGAACGGTTCGTATTCTCCGACATCATCATCGAGGCCGAACCGACCACTCCCCCCGATCTCATCAGGGATAACCTCGCGCTGCAGGTGGGCGAACCGATCATCGCTGCACGCGTACAGGGTGCCGAAGCGCAAGTTGCGATTGCCTTGCCGCAGCAAGGGTACCCCTTTGTCACGATTGGCCAGCGGGATATCCTGCTCGACAAGCAGACCGCCGACGGTATCTACACACTGCCGGTGGAAACCGGACCGCGCTCACGCTTTGGCGGGTTTACCACCACCGGCGATCTGGCCTTCGATGCCGAGCATGTCGGCGTACTCGCAAGGTTCGAACGCGGCGAGTTGTACGACAGCCGCAAGGTTGATGACCTGCGCGATGCGCTGGTGGCCACGGGCCTGTTCAACACGGTTACCGTGGAGCCTGAACGAACCGGCATCGAGGCGCAGGACGATACGCAGTTCGTGAACATCGCGGTAACCCAGAACGCAGGCCCGCCGCGCTCCCTTGGCGCAAGCGCGGGTTTTGGAACGGGGCAGGGTTTCCTTGTCGAAGGCAGTTGGACACACCGCAACCTGTTCCCACCCGAAGGCGCACTCATCGCCTCGGCAGTGCTGGGCACGCAGGAACAGGGTGCAGGCGTCACTTTCCGCCGCTCCAACGCCGGACGCCGCGACCGGACGGTTGAACTCGGCCTAACCGCGTCTCATTCGGACTACGATGCATTCGAAGCTTTTACCGGACGGCTTGGCGGACTGATAAGCTATTCCTCCACGCCTATCTGGCAGAAGCGTTTTACCTATGCCTACGGCGCTGAAATCATCGCGTCGATCGAAGAAGACTACGATTTCGATCTGGGCGAACGGGTTGATCGCACATACTTTATCGGGGCGCTGACCGGACAGGTCGGCTTCGATACGACAGAAAGTCTGCTGGACCCGACAAGTGGCTTCCGCCTGCGAGCCTTGGTCCAGCCGGAAGGTTCCTTGCAGGATGGCTTCTCCCCCTATGCGCGTGTGGTCCTTGATGGGTCTGCCTACTTCCCTGTCACCGATTCCATCGTACTGGCGGGGCGCCTGAAAGCCGGGACCGTCCAGGGTGTGGACCGCGCCGATATCGCGCCGTCGCGACGGTTCTATGCCGGCGGCGGCGGTTCGGTGCGCGGGTTTGGTTATCAGCAGCTTGGCCCGAAAGTGCTCGAACCAAATCCCGATTTCGACCCCGAAGACCCGGACGAAACGGCCGATGAATTCGAACTCAACCCCATCGGCGGGCTGAGTGTGATCGAAGGGGCTGCGGAAGTCCGCTATCGCTTCGGCAATTTCGGGGTGGTCGGCTTCGTCGATGCCGGTCAGGTCTACGAAAGCAGCACGCCCGGCTTTTCCGACATCAGATACGGCGCCGGTATCGGTGGGCGCTATTACACCAATTTCGGGCCGCTGCGCGTTGACATTGCAACACCGCTCGGGCGCCGTGAAGGCGAAAGTGCTTTCAGCATCTATATTTCTATCGGGCAGGCCTTCTGATGACTGACGCAGCGGTCGATACCGGTTACGCACATGATGAGGCGGTGGAACAAAAGCCGCGCCGCAACTGGTGGAAGTTCGCCGCGAAGGCGGTGCTGTTCGCTTTGCTGGGGATCGTGCTGCTGATCGGCGCGGTGCTGCTTGGCATCAACACCGATCCGGGTCGCAAATTCGTCGCCGAGCAAATCGAAGCGCTCGAATTCGAGAACGGCATGGCGATCGGGATCGAGGAAATCGACGGATCGCTCTATAGCGAGATGACCATTCGCGGGCTTACCATTTCGGACACGAAAGGCGTCTTCTTCCGCTCGCCCGAACTGGTGATGGACTGGCACCCGTTTGCATTCATCGATGGCCATATCGACATAGACGCGCTGACTGCCGAGACGATGGTGATGGAGCGTTTGCCCGAATTTGCGGAGACGCCGCCCACCGACGATCCGCTGCTGCCCGATTACGATATCGATATAGACCGCCTTGAAGTGGGCGAGTTCATCGCGGAAGCTCCGGTATCCGGCGAACGCCGTGTCGCCACCTTCAGCGGTGAGGTGCATATCGCCGATGCCCGCGCACAGGTTGATCTGAACGGCGGCACTCTGGCAGGCCAGGACCGCGCGGGCGGGGACCGTTTCGCGCTCGTACTGGATGCTGTGCCTGACCAGAACCAGCTCGATATCGACCTTGACCTTCAGGCCCCGGAAGATGGCGTGATCGCGGCCCTTGCAGGTCTTTCCGAACCCCTCGACTTGGAGGTGAACGGCGCCGGGGACTGGGCCAGCTGGAATGGCACGCTCGATGCACAACTCGGCGGCGATCTGCTCGCGGATCTGGACGTGCTTGCCCGCGATGGCACTTTCACCATTCGTGGTGAAACCCGACTACAGAAATTCGCCCCACCATCCACTGCCGCCTTGCTGGGCGACGTCACCAATATCGACATCACCACAGCGCTGGACGAGCGTGTGGCGAGCGTCGACGGCCGTGTTTTCAGCGATGCCTTCAACCTCACTGCCAATGGCAATATCGATCTGGCCGAAAGCGCCTTCGACGATTTCACGGCAAACTTCGTGCTGCGCCAACCATCCGCCCTCGCCCCCAACCTGCGCGGAAGCGGCTTGCGCGCGATGCTTACGATGGATGGTGCATTCACCACGCCGACGGTGGAGTACGATATCCGCGCGGCACAGATCGTGATGAACGATATGGGCGTGGAGAACCTGCGCGCGCAAGGCCGTACCGAAGTCGACTTGGTGAGCATGGTAGTACCGGTCTCTGCCAGTGCCAGCCGCATCACCGGGCTCGATACCGTTGCAGGCGGGCGCCTCACCAATGTCCGGCTGGACGGCGATATCGCCATCGACGGAACGCGCATCCTTTCCGATAACATGCGCCTGCGCTCCGATAGGATCGACGCAACGCTGCTGCTCGTCGCCGATACTGCAACTGGCCTGTACACCGGTGCGATCGACGGCAGGATCGACAACTACCGCCTCGAGAGCGTCGGCATTTTCAATTTCGAAACCGACATGGATCTGCAGGCGCGCGACGATGGCTCGTTCGCGCTGCAAGGCAAGGTGCGGGCGCGGTCGACCCGGCTTCTGAATGACTCCATGCGCGAATATCTCGGCGGAAACCTGACGGCCTCCAGTGATATTTCCTATACCTCCGACGGTGTGGCTCGCTTTGCCAATGTACGCATGGACTCCCCGCTGCTGCGCATCACCGACGGGCGCGGAAGCTATAATACGAATGGCCAGATCGACCTGACTGCCAGCGCGGTTTCCGAACCATACGGCCCGGTCGGCTTGCGTGTGACGGGGACCGTTACCAACCCCGATGCGACGATCACTGCCGCCAATCCGGATCTGGGCATCGGTCTTGCCAACCTGACGGCAAACATTCGCGGCGAGAACGGAGATTACCGTATCGATGCGAGTGGTGACACCGACTACGGCGCCTTTACCGCAGACGTCACGGTCGCCACGGCAAGCGGCCCGCTGGCGCTGACGATCAACCGCGCGGATTTTGCCGGGATCGCCCTGTCCGGGCAGCTTCGCCAGAGTGCTGCCGGACCCTTCGTCGGGCAACTCGATGCGAACGGACGTGGCCTGGGCGGCGTCGTCAGGCTGGGTGCGACCGGGCAATACCAGTCCGCAGTGATTAACCTGCGGGCGAACAACACGGTGCTCGGCGGACCCGCCAATCTGAGCATCGGTTCGGCCATCGTGGATGCAGAGGTCGTGCTTTACGATACGCCCAAGGTTCTCGCCGACATACAGCTGGCCGATACGACCTATGGCGGCTTGAACATCAACGTGATGCGCGCGCTGGTCGACTATCGCGATGGACGCGGCGATGCGAAATTGCTGGCCGAAGGGACCAGCGGCGTACCGTTCCGTATTTCCGCCAACGCCGATCTTCAGCCCGACCTTTGGCGTGTAGCCATGCAGGGCCGGGCGCGCGGCATCAGCTTCAGCACAAGCTCACCGGCCAGGATCATACCCGGCGAAGGCGCCTATCAGTTGCTGCCCACCAACATCGATTTCGGCCAGGGCAGCTTACGCCTTGCCGGCCAGTATGGCGACGGGCTGGAGGTGCAAAGCCGCCTGGACTCGCTCGACCTGGCGATTGCCAATGCCTTCTCGCCGGGGCTCGGACTGGGTGGCACGGCAACCGGCAGCCTGGACTTTGCGCAAGCCACTCCGAACAGCTTCCCCACTGCCGATGCACGGATGCGGATCACCAATTTCACGCGCACCACTGCTGTCTCCGTAAGCCAGCCGGTCGATGTGAACTTCGTGGGACAGCTTCAAGCGAACGGGGGCGCTGCCAGAGCGGTAATCCGCCGTCGTGGTTCCGTCATCGGGCGGATGAACGTCGGCCTTACGCCGCTTCCTCCGGGAAGCGGGCCCTGGACCGAGAGATTGCTGCAGGCACCGCTTGGTGGCGGAATTCGTTACAACGGCCCTGCTGACGCGCTTTTCTCTCTGGCAGGCCAGCCGGACCAGCGCCTTTCGGGAGCGCTGGGCGTCGCAGCCGATTTTTCCGGAAGCGTATCCTCACCCGAACTCAGCGGCATCATCCGCGCCAACGACCTGACGTATGAAAACCAGATCTATGGCACGCGGCTGAGCAACATGGTGGTTCGCGGACGCTTTACCGACGATCGGCTGGAACTCGAGCAAATGCGCGCCGCTGCGGGAGATGGTACGGTATCAGCCACCGGGTTCGTCAGTCTTGCTGCCGATCAGGGTTACCCCATGGACTTGCAGATAGAACTGGACGATGCCCGGCTGGCACAGAGCAGTGCGATCGATGCCACCGCGACCGGCAATCTGTCTTTGACCAAGACTGCTGGCGAGACCGCGCTGCTGGAAGGCCGCATCGTTCTTCCCGAGACACGCTACGAAATCATCCGCTCCGGCGCTGCGGAAATACCCGAACTGACAGGTGTGCGGTTCGCGCCACCCGTCGGGCGCCAGCGTATCACCGGGGATGAACCCGCGACACCAGCAGGCGGCGCGCTTGATCTGCTGCGGCTGGATATTGCACTTGTCGCTCCAGAAAGGCTCTACGTTTCCGGCATGGGGCTGGAAAGTGAATGGAGCGCCGACATGTCCATCACCGGCACCAGCGCCGCCCCCGTGATTGCGGGCGGTATCGAACTGGTGCGCGGCACGCTGGGTTTTGCGGGACGATCCTTCGATCTCACCGAAGGCGATATCCGTTTCACCGGTGGGCCCGAGATCAATCCGATCATCACCCTGGTCGCCAGCGAGGATATCGAAGGCATCACCGTCAATGTGAATGTCAGCGGTCAGGCATACGATCCGCAGATCGCTTTCTCCAGTACGCCAGGCTTGCCGCAGGACGAGATTATCTCGCGCATCCTGTTCGGCAGTTCGGTCGCCAATCTATCGGCAATTCAGGCAGTGCAACTTGCTGCTTCGCTGAACTCACTACGCGGCTCGGGCGGTGGGCTGGATCCACTCGGCACCTTGCGCTCCGCCACGGGGGTAGATCGCCTGCGAATTCTTGGCGGCGACGAAGCGAGCGACCGCGGCACGGCATTGGCAGCAGGCCAATACCTGACTGACGATATCTACATCGAGATCATAACGGATGGACGCGGCTTTACTGCTACCCAGCTCGAAGTCGCCCTGACACCCGCACTTTCGATCCTCAGCCAGGCCGGCGGCAGCGGCGGCACCAATGTGAATGTACGTTACACCTGTCTCTTATACACATCTCCGAGCCCACGAGACAGGCAGAA
>OJED01000352.1_pt1 | contig 10987 bp, 13 predicted proteins | sample 1593181 | NCBI WGS metagenome assembly OJED01 (sample SAMN05416772, study PRJEB24817) | seawater metagenome | isolation source: Sea water | place: Canada:Atlantic | collected 2013-07
CTAGATCGCTCGTCGGCAGCGTCAGATGTGTATAAGAGACAGGGAAGGTATCGACGTCAAGACGCCCGATCAGACCACGGTCGAGATTTCGGGCATCGACAAGCAAAAGGTCGGGCAGTTCGCTGCCGAGATCCGCGAATGGCGCAAGCCCGAGCCTTACAAGGGCAAGGGTGTGAAGTATCGCGGCGAGTATATCTTCCGCAAGGAAGGGAAGAAGAAGTAAGATGGCAAAGCTTTCCCTCTTTGAACGTCGCCGTCGCCGCGTGCGCACTGCGCTTCGCAAGCGTTCGGGTGACAAGCCCCGCTTGTCCGTGCACCGCACTGGACAACATATCTACGCGCAGATCATCGACGATTCCGATGGCCGCACCGTTGCCGCCGCCAGCACGCTGGGCGCCGATGGTTCTGGGTCGAACGTCGATGCCGCCAAGAAGGTGGGCAGCGATATCGCAGAAGCCGCCAAGAAGGCTGGCGTGACGACTGTCGTGTTTGATCGCGGCGGGTTCCTGTACCATGGCCGCGTCAAGGCGCTGGCCGATGCCGCGCGCGAAGGCGGGCTGGAGTTCTGATGATGGCTGACGAAACCAAGAACAACGAAGAGACCAAGGTGACGAACGAGGGTTCGACCCCTACGCCGACCATGGCCACCACTGAAGCTGCCGAAAACCAGTCGCCGGCTCAGGCCGACGATGGTCAGGCGCGCACCCGTGACAATGCTCGCGGCGGACGTGGCGGCGGCGGCGGACGCGGTGGCCGTGATGATCGCGGCGGCGGTCGTGGACGCGGACGGGGTGGACGTGACGATCGTCGTGGTGGCCGCGGTGGCGATGATGATGGCGAGGAGCTGATCGAGAAACTCGTTCACATCAACCGCGTCGCCAAGGTGGTGAAGGGCGGTAAGCGCTTCGGTTTCGCCGCACTGGTTGTGGTGGGTGATGGCAAGGGCCGCGTAGGCTTTGGCCACGGCAAGGCTCGCGAAGTGCCGGAAGCCATCAACAAGGCGACTGCTGCTGCCAAGAAGAAGATGATCCGCGTGCCGTTGAAGGAAGGGCGTACCCTCCATCACGACGGCAAGGGTCACTTTGGCGCTGGTAGGGTTGTCGTGCGTTCGGCACCTGCAGGTACCGGCATCATCGCCGGTGGTCCGATGCGTGCCGTGTTCGAGGCTTTGGGTGTTTCCGATGTTGTGACCAAGTCGGTCGGCACGTCCAACCCCTACAACATGATCCGCGCCACTTTCGACGGCCTGACCAACCAGTCTTCGCCGAAGTCGGTTGCGCAGCGTCGCGGCAAGAAGGTTGCAGACCTGCTGGGTCGTGGCAGCCAGGTGAGCGAAGCCGAGGCCCAGGCCGAAGCTGAAGCGATCACGGAGTAAGACAGATGGCTACCATCAAGATCAAGCAGATCGGTTCGCCGATCCGTCGTCCCGAAAGCCAGCGCAAGATCCTCATCGGTCTTGGCCTCAACAAGATGCACAAGGTCGTCGAGCGTCAGGATACGCCTGAAGTTCGCGGCGCGGTGGCGAAGGTTCCACACCTGGTGGAGATCGTGGAGGGTTAAGTCCCGCCGCGAATGGTAAAACAATTTGACGGTGGTGGCCCGCTCGCGTAGCGGGCCGCTTCCATTTCAACAGCGCGAACAAAGCGAAAGCGAGTGCAGACTATGAAACTTAACGAAATCCGCGACAACGAAGGCGCCCGTAAAGAGCGCATCCGGGTGGGCCGTGGCATCGGCTCGGGCAAGGGCAAGACTGCTGGCCGGGGCCAGAAGGGCCAGAAGAGCCGCTCGGGTGTCGCCGTGAAGGGCTTCGAAGGCGGCCAGATGCCCCTTCACATGCGTTTGCCGAAGCGTGGCTTCAACAATCCGTTCGGCAAGGATTACGCCGAAGTGAATATTGGCATGGTGCAGAAGCTGGTCGACAACGGCAAGCTCGATGCCAAGTCCACCATCGATCACGCAGCGTTGAAGGCTGCTGGCGTAGCGCGCGGTGGCAAGGATGGCGTGCGCCTGTTGGCCAAGGGGGAAATTTCCGCCAAGCTGACTTTCAACGTCGCCGGTGCATCCAAGGGTGCCGTTGCTGCCGTGGAGAAGGCTGGCGGCAAGGTGGACGTGATCGATCCGGGCAAGCCCGAGCACGAGAAAAAGGCTGCTCGTCGTGAAGCCAACAAGGCCGCCAAGAGCGCCGAATAATCGGATAATGGCACGCGCGGGTTCGACAAGAGGCCCGCGCGTCCCTATCTAGCCTTCCTGAGCCGGGAGGGACCGGCGGAATTACCAGGATTTAGATACTTCTCATGGCATCTCGCGCCGACAATATCGCTAGCTCGCTGAGCTTCTCGAACTTCAGCAAGGCCACCGAGCTCAAGCAGCGCATCTGGTTCACCATCGGTGCGCTGATCGTTTTCCGCTTCCTCAGCTTTGTGCCCCTTCCGGGTGTCAATCCGCTGATCTTGGAAACGCTTTACGATCAGACACGTGGCGGCATCCTTGACATGTTCAACATGTTCTCCGGCGGCTCGCTGGAGCGGATGAGCCTGATCGCGCTGGGCGTCATGCCCTACATTACCGCCTCCATCGTTATCCAGCTGGCTGCGTCGCTGCATCCCAGCCTGATTGCGTTGAAGAAGGAGGGCGAGGCCGGACGCAAGAAACTGAATCAATACACGCGCTATGGCACGGTATTCCTGTGCGCGATCCAGGGTTGGTTCCTCGCGTCGGGCCTTGAGGCATACGGCGCGCAAAGTGGCCTTCAGGCCGTGGTGGATCCCGGCATCATGTTCCGGGTCGTGGCTGTCGTCAATCTTGTCGGCGGCACCATGTTCCTGCTGTGGCTGGGTGAGCAGATCACCGCACGCGGCATCGGCAATGGCGTATCGCTCATCATCATGGCGGGCATTGTCGCCCAGTTCCCGACGTTCACTGCCAACCTATTCGAAGGCGGCCGCACAGGCTCGATCAGCGGTGTGTTGATCGGTGGCCTGATTGTCATGGTGGTCGTGCTGATCCTCGTAATCTGCTTCTTCGAGCGCGCGCAGCGGCGACTGCTGATACAGTATCCGAAGCGAGCGACGCAGCGTGGCGGGATGCAGGCAGATCGATCGCACCTGCCGCTCAAGCTGAATACTGCCGGCGTTATTCCGCCGATCTTCGCCAGCTCTCTATTGTTGTTGCCGCTGACGATTACGCAGTTTGCCGGTAATTCGGTCGACACCAGCAGCACCTGGGGCGGGGTCATCGTCACGCTCAACCAGTACCTGGCGCACGGTCAGCCGCTTTACATGCTGCTTTATGGTCTCGGCATCATGTTCTTCGCGTTCTTCTACACCGCGGTGGTATTTAACCCGGAAGACACGGCGGATAACCTCAAGAAAAACGGTGGCTTCATTCCGGGCATTCGTCCCGGCAAGCGCACTGCCGACTATCTCGACTATGTCCTGACCCGGATCACCGTGGTGGGTGCGATCTATCTCACCGCGGTCTGTATCATTCCCGAATGGGGCATTGCGCAAACTGGCCTGCCACTGTTCCTCGGCGGTACCAGTTTGCTGATCGTGGTGAACGTCACCGTGGACACGATCAGCCAGATCCAGTCGCACCTGTTGGCGCACCAGTATGGCGATCTAATCAAGAAGGCCAAGTTGAAGGGCCGCACGCGCTAGGCTAGCGCTGGAAGTTCTTGGAAGTGGGGATTCGCGTTACATGAACATCATCCTTTTGGGGCCTCCGGGCGCAGGCAAGGGCACCCAGTCCTCCAACCTGGTGGAGCATCACGGAATGCGGCAGCTGTCCACGGGTGACATGCTGCGGGCCGCCGTTAAGGCGCAGACACCCGTCGGTTTACAGGCCAAGGAAGTCATGGATCGCGGCGAATTGGTCTCGGACGAGATCGTTTCTGCGTTGATCGATGCCGAACTGCAGGCGATGGGCGATGATATGGGGGCGATCTTCGATGGATATCCCCGCACCGAGGCGCAGGCCGTGGCCCTTGATGAAATTCTTTCCGGCCACGATCGCAAACTGCACCATGTCATCGAACTGGCAGTGAACGAAGAAGCGCTGGTCGACCGCGTAACAGGCCGGTTCACGTGCGCCAATTGCGGCGAAGGCTATCATGAGCGCCACAAGCTTCCTGCCACACCAGGCGTGTGCGACAAGTGCGGCTCCACCGAGTTCAAGCGTCGGCCTGACGATACCGAGGAAACGGTGCGTACCCGGATGCAGGAATATCGCGCCAAGACCGCGCCTATCCTTCCCTATTACGAAGAGCGCGGTATCGTTCAGCGTGTCGACGGCATGGCATCCATAGACGAGGTGACAACCTCGATCGAGAAGGTGTTGGCCTCGGACTGACCCTCGCGCTATCCCTTTTTCTTTCGAAGGAGGGATTATGAACCGCACATTTGTAACCGTATCAGCGAACCTGCTTGCTTGCGGCCTATCCTTTCCTGCGGCAGCCGAGGTTGTCGAGTCCGCCTCCGGTGGCTTTGCCACGCATGACGAAGTCGTCGTCTCCGCCGACCGGAGCACTGTCTGGCAAGAACTCGTCCAGCCTGAAAACTGGTGGAGCCATACGTGGTCTGACGACTCCAGTAACCTCAGGCTCGATCCGGTTGCAGGGGGGTGCTTCTGCGAAACGATCCCAGTGCATGGCGACTGGCCCGATGGCTCCGTGGAGCACATGCGGGTCATCATGGCAATTCCGGGCAGCATCCTTCGCATGTCGGGGTCGCTCGGCCCGTTGCAGTCAGAGGGACTGATCGGGACGCTCACCGTAACACTTGACGATGCGGGCGAGGGCACTCGAATCAAGTGGGATTATGTGACCGGCGGCGAAGCGCGTTTTGCCCCATCGCAATTTGCACCGGTTGTGGATGGCGTGCAATCCGAATTTCTCGCCGCTCTTGTAGCGAGGCTGGACGAGGCTGTGGATCACCCTGGCGCCAGCGAGTGACGGGAATTTTGACTAGGCTGCCTTCGCAAGGTATATAAGGCTGATCGGAGCGCAAACGCTCCTGCGTGCAACGGAACATTCCGTAGCCGTGCTTTCGGCTGTTGACGTAGAAGGGGAATCACCCTATCTGCGCGCTCTACTCGTCCAATAGTATCGATAGTCACTATCAGGCGGCAGCCATTGGCAAGCCTCCTGTTTTTGCTTTCGGCGCATCCGGGGCGGGTTTTTGTAGCTATGAGATAGGGGCGTCCATTTGGCGCATTCCCTGTGGAGCATGGAGAATTAAGTGGCTCGTATTGCCGGGGTAAACATCCCCACCAACAAACGCGTTATTGTCGCGCTCACCTACATTCACGGAATCGGTCCCACCACCGCGGTGAAGATTGCCGACAAGCTCGGCATCGATCACTCGTGCCGGGTGCAGGACCTGTCGGACGCCGAAGTCCTGCAGATCCGTGAAGCCATCGACGCCGATTATACCGTGGAAGGCGACCTGCGTCGCAACACCGCGATGAACATCAAGCGCCTGATGGACCTCGCCTGCTATCGTGGCCTGCGTCACCGCAAGGGCCTGCCCGTTCGCGGTCAGCGTACCCACACCAACGCCCGCACCCGCAAGGGCAAGGCCAAGCCGATCGCCGGCAAGAAGAAGTAAGCGAGCGGGAACCCCCGCGCTTTTCCCTTCTTTATAGATACGAGGAATACGACAGATGGCACGCGAACCAGGCCGAGTAAGGCGCCGCGACAAAAAGAATATCTCAAGCGGTGTTGCACACGTCAACTCCAGCTTCAACAATACCATGATCACCATCACCGATGCACAGGGCAATGCGATCAGCTGGTCCAGCGCCGGCATGATGGGGTTCAAGGGTAGCCGTAAATCCACGCCTTATGCCGCGCAGGTCGCCGCTGACGACGCCGGGAAAAAGGCCGCCGAACACGGCGTGCGAACACTAGAGGTAGAGATCAAGGGTCCGGGTTCGGGCCGTGAAAGCGCGCTGCGGGCGCTCCAGGCGGTGGGTTTCACCATCACCAGCATCCGCGACGTGACGCCGATCCCGCACAATGGTGTGCGGCCATCCAAGCGTCGTCGCGTCTGATCGAAGCCTGCCGCGGGGCCCGTGTTTAGTTCGGGCACTCCGCAACCAGTCACTCGCATCGGCCGCGGCGTTCCAGCGCTCCGCGGCCTTTGTGCCACGAAATACCTTTAGGGGAAGTCCATGTCCGTCAATACGAAGAACTGGCAGGAACTGAAGAAGCCCAACACTCTAGAAATCAAGGAAGGCGCAGACAAGAAGCGCAAGGCGACATTTGTCGCTGAGCCGCTTGAGCGTGGCTACGGCCTGACGCTGGGCAATGCCCTGCGCCGTGTCCTGCTTGCCAGCCTTCAGGGTGCGGCCATCACGTCGATCAAGATCGAGAACGTGCTGCACGAATTCTCCAGCCTTGCCGGCGTGCGCGAGGATGTCACCGACATGGTCCTCAACGTGAAGCAGATCGCGCTGAAGATGGAAGGCGAAGGCCCCAAGCGGCTGCAGCTTTCCGCTACCGGACCCGGCGAAGTGAAGGCCGGTGACATTGCCGTATCCGGCGATATCGAGGTTCTGAACAAGGATCTTGTGCTGTGTCACCTCGATGAAGGTGCCACGCTGAACATGGAACTGACTGCCGATACCGGCAAGGGCTACTCGCCTGCTGTGCAGAACCGTCCGGTCGATGCGCCGATCGGCCTGATCCCTGTAGATTCGCTTTACTCGCCGATTAAGCAGGTCAGCTACAAGGTCGAGAACGCCCGCGTGGGCCAGGAACTGGATTTCGACAAGCTTTCGCTCACCATCGAAACAGACGGCACCGTCACTCCCGAAGATGCCATCGCCTATGCGGCGCGCATCCTGCAGGACCAGTTGACGCTGTTCGTCCACTTCGAGGATGGCATTCCGCAGCCTTCCAGCGCCATGATCGGCGTTGCTGCAGAACCGCAGGAAAGCGACACCAATCAGCTCAACCGTTACCTTCTCAAGAAGGTGGACGAACTTGAACTCTCGGTGCGTTCGGCCAACTGTCTCAAGAACGATAACATCATCTACATCGGTGACCTGGTCCAGAAGACCGAGGCCGAGATGCTGCGCACGCCGAACTTCGGCCGCAAATCGCTCAACGAGATCAAGGAAGTGCTTTCCAGCATGGGTCTGCGTCTTGGCATGGACATTCCGGGATGGCCGCCTGAGAACATCGAAGAAATGGCCAAGAAGCTCGAGCAGGAACTGCTCGGCTAACTTGCCGAACCATGGGGCATGGGCCGGACCCTTTCATCCGGCCTGCATCGGGCTACCTCGTACGGGCCCCCTACGAACTGGAGTATAGAATATGCGTCACGGTATTTCCGGCCGTAAACTCAGCCGCAAATCGCAGCACCGCACCGCGCTTTTCCGCAACATGGCGGCGGCTCTGATCAAGCACGAGCAGATCCTCACCACCACGGCCAAGGCCAAGGAACTGCGTCCCTACGTTGAAAAGCTGATCACGCTGGCAAAGCGCGGCGGCCTTTCCAATCGTCGCCTCGCGCATGCTCGCCTGCTGGACGATGGACAGCTGAAGAAGCTGTTCGACGTTCTGGCAGAACGTTATTCTGACCGTGACGGTGGTTACACCCGGATCATCAAGGCCGGCTACCGCGCCAGTGACGCGGCTCCCATCGCCTACATCGAACTGGTGGACCGCGATATGGACGCCAAGGGGCAGGACAGCGGCCCGGTGATGACCGAGGACGAGTACGAAGACGCGTAAGCGCCTCTGGCAAAGAACAGGCAAAGGGCCGTCGGAGCGATCCGGCGGCCGTTTTCTTTTGCGCGACGTGTGGCAGAAGGCGGCATGATCCGTAACACCATTTTGGCAGCGAGTATGCTGCTCCTCGCCGCTCCCGCCGCTGCCCAGCTTTCGCAAGCAGAATATGATGCCCGCTACGACCGTGCGCTGGCGGGGGGCTACAGTGCGCTGTTCCTGTGCGGTGCAATTGGGAATGCCGAACGTGCAGGCGCAGAGCGGACAGCCGAAAGCGTAATCGCGTGGGAGCTTACCGGAATACAAGAACCGCTGGAGCAGATCGTTCGCGAACTGCCCTATTTTATCGAGCGCGGCGATGATGGGGTTGTCGACTACGTACTCGTCGAATGGGCGGCTGATGCGCGACCTCGCATTGCTGTGCGAAAGGAAGGGGGTGGCTGCTCGCTCCTGCCGGTCTGGGCAGATGTTCCCAATGAACCCGATTCCATTTCGGGTCCGCAAGCGCGCGAAGAAGGGCCCTCGAACCTTGTCCAATACGATCCTGCGCTGCATGGCGATTTCTTGTCCGGCCAGGCGTTTGCCGATGTCTATTCTGCGGCAGATGCCGGAGGATATGGCGCACAAAGCCGTACGACGGCCGTACTTGTCTCTAGGAACGGAGTGATACTGGCGGAATTCTAGGCTTCGGGCTTTGGCGCTGACACCCCGCAGCGCACGTGGTCGGTCGCCAAGAGCATTGCGGCTACGCTCGTGGGGGCTGCGGTTCACCGGGGTGAAGCGGACGTATGGGGAAGCGCTGGACTTGGTGCCGCCACGGCCGATCCGCGCCGGTCCATCACGATCGACAGCGGATTGCGCATGGCCACAGGCCGCTACTCCGATACGCCCGGCAACCGAACCGATCCGCTCTATTTCGGCGGCGCCACGGTGGACGAGCGCGCAATCGATTGGCCGCTGTTGCATGCTCCTGGCCAGGTCTTCCGCTACGCCAACAACGATACGCTCGCTGCCGTTCAGGCGATAGAGGACACTTTCGAAGAACATCCACCGGCTGCATTGTTCGATCGCCTGGGCATGCACCACACAGTCGCCGAAACCGACTGGCAGGGGAATTACATCCTTTCCAGCCAAGTGTGGTCCACCGCGCGCGATCTGGCGCGGCTTGGCCAGCTCCATCTGGATGATGGCGTCCTCCCCGATGGCACGCGTATCCTGCCCGAAGGTTGGGTCGAATACATCTCCAGCCCCAGCGGTCCGCAGCCGAATGGCGAATGGGGCTATGGTGCGGGATGGTGGGTGATGAGCGGGTTCGAGGGCATTCCCGACGATGCCTTTGCAGCGCGCGGCAATCGCGGGCAGTACGTCGTCGTCATTCCCAGCCTCGACATGGTGATCGTGCGCCGGGGGGAAGACCCGGCGGGCGGAAGCGGTTTCGATATTGCTGCCTTCACGCGCGATGTGATTGCGGCATCGGAAGAATAGAGCTGGACCAACGTCGCGCTTGAAACTGGGTAGAGACTGGTTACATCAACAACCAGATCGTTTTATCCGGAGATTTCATGCGCTTCCCCATTCTCGCAGCTTCGCTGCTTGCCGCTACTGCAATTCCCGCTAACGCGCAGGATATGATTGCACCTGACTATCCCGAGACACGCCGCGGCGATGTTGTCGAGACCGTATTCGGCGAAGATGTTGCCGATCCCTATCGCTGGCTGGAAGAAGACGTTCGCAACAGCGAGGAAGTGGCAAGCTGGGTGGAGCGGCAGAATGCCGTGACCAACGCCTACCTGGAAGAATTGCCTGCGCGCGACTGGTTCGCCAACCGCATCGGAGAGCTATACGACTACGCGCGCTATTCGGTGCCCGTCGAGCGCGGCGGACGTTATTTCTACACCGGCAATTCCGGTCTTCAGAACCAGTCGCCGCTCTACGTGCGCGACAGCCTAGATGCAGAGCCGCGCCTGCTGATCGACCCCAATGAATGGGCCGAGGACGGCGCAACCGCGCTGTCGGGCTGGGTGCCTTCGCCCGATGGCAGCAAGCTTCTTTACAGCGTACAGGACGGCGGCACCGATTGGCGTCTTCTGCGCGTGATGGACGCGACCACCGGAGAGCAGATCGGCGGCGAAATCCGCTGGGCAAAGTTCACTTCGCTGAGTTGGGTTGGCGAAGACGGCTTTCTCTATTCCCGCTTCCCCGAACCGGAGGAAGGTGAGGATTTCCAGGCGCTCAACATGAATCAGGCGGTGTACTATCATACGCTTGGTGCTGAGCAGGCCGACGATACGCTGGTATTTTCGACACCGCAGCATCCGGAGCGAAACCACACCACGCAGACCACCACCGATGGCCGCTGGGCTGTGGTCACTTCCAGCACGGGCACCGATGCCCGCTACGAGGTCAACCTGATCGACCTTTCTGCCGGTTGGGACACGCGCCCGCTCGTGACCGGGTTCGAGAACGCCTGGAGCCTGATCGACAGCGTGGGCTCGCGATTGTTCTTCACCACGAATGCCGATGCGCCGCTGTACCGCGTGGTTTCCATCGACATGGCAGATCCCGAAGCGGGCTGGACCGAGGTTCTGGCCGAGCGTGAACAGCCGATTGCGGGCGCTTCGTTGGTAGGGGGGCACCTGGTGGTCGAATATCTGGAGGATGCCTCCTCTGCCGCCTACATCCACACGTTGGACGGTGAACTGGTGCGCGAGATGGATTTTGCCGGCATCGGCAGCGCAGGCGGGTTCTATGGCTCTCCCGATAGCGCAGAAATGTTCTACAGCTTTTCCAGCTTCAACCGCCCTGCCACCATCTATCGTTACGACGTGGCAAGCGGCGAAGCTGCCGTGTTTGCCGAGCCGGACCTGACTTTCGACCCCGACGATTTCGTGGTTGAGCAGCGCTTTTACGAGAGCAAGGACGGCACGCGCGTACCCATGTTCATCATGCGCCGCGCCGATGTGGCGGCCAGCGGCGAGGCCGTGCCGACGCTGCTATATGGCTACGGTGGCTTCGACGTATCGCTTAGCCCCGGCTTCTCCACCAGTCGTATGGCCTGGGTGGAGGCAGGCGGTGCCTTCGCACTTGCGAACATTCGCGGCGGCGGAGAATATGGCAAGGCATGGCATGATGCCGGACGCCGCGCCAACAAGCAGAACGTGTTCGACGATTTCATCGCTGCTGGTGAATTCCTGATCGCCGAAGGCGTCACGCCGAAGGAAGGTCTCGCCATTCAGGGCGGCTCCAACGGTGGAC
>OJED01000359.1_pt1 | contig 10869 bp, 10 predicted proteins | sample 1593181 | NCBI WGS metagenome assembly OJED01 (sample SAMN05416772, study PRJEB24817) | seawater metagenome | isolation source: Sea water | place: Canada:Atlantic | collected 2013-07
CCGAGGACTAACTAAAGGGGGTGCTTTATTAAAGCTGGTTCTGGAATCTATCACTCATGGTTGGGGCTGTCTAGCCCGTCGGTCGTGGCAGGGTAAGGAAACCCCTTCGCCGGGCGACGAAGGGGTAACAGGTTATTACATCCGTGCTTAAAGCGTGCTGTCTAAGAATGCGGTCAGTTGGCTTTTAGACAGGGCGCCCACTTTGGTGGCTTCCACGTTGCCATTTTTGAAAACAGTCAGGGTAGGGATGCCTCGAACGCCGTATTTCTTCGGTGTTTCCGGATTATCATCGATATTGATTTTGGCAATGGTCAGCTTGTCGCCGTACTCTCCGGCTAGTTGCTCAAGGATCGGCGCGACCATTTTGCAGGGGCCACACCAAGGAGCCCAGTAATCGACCAGCACGGGGCCGTCTGCGTTGATGACCTTGGCTTCGAAGTCCGCATCGGTCACGTTAATAATCTCGCCGCTCATTGAATTCTCCTGATATAAAGGTTTCAAAGACCTGTCACGGTTGCTTACCGGCCTCTGTGATGATGAATAATATCAGGTTGCGGGTGAAGAATTTCAAGCGAGGTCGTTAATTATCGCTGTAGTCGCTGCCTATGACATCGTAACGCCATGATTTTTGGATAGAATTGGCCCAAAAGAAGGAGTGACTATGGAGCATGGCGAACATCTGGCTGCCATTGATTTGGGGTCGAACAGTTTTCATATGGTGGTAGCCCGACAAGCGCAGGGAGAAATCCAGATTCTCGACGGGTTGTCGGAGAAGGTGCAATTGGGGGCCGGCCTAGACCGGGAAAATCGCTTGGATGAGGACACAGTGGAGAGGGCGCTGGAGTGCCTTGGCCGGTTTGCCCAACGGATTGCCGGAATTCCACGCGGTAGCGTGCGGGTGGTGGGGACCAATACCCTGCGCCAAGCCCGTAATGCCCGGGATTTTATCCGCCGCGCGGAAGCCGTGTTGGGCCACGATATTGAGGTGGTAGCCGGACGAGAGGAAGCGCGGCTGATTTACCTGGGGGTGGCCCACACCTTGGCTGATGACGCTGGGCAGCGGCTGGTGGTGGATATTGGCGGTGGTTCCACTGAGCTGATCATTGGTGAGCGGTTTGAATCCACGGAAACCGAGTCGTTGCATATGGGCTGTGTTAGCTTTGCCCAGCGTTTTTTCCCCAATGGCGAGATCACGGAAAAAGCCTTTGATCGGGCGGTGACGGCGGCACGCCAGGAAGTGTTATCAATCCATGCCAATTATCAGCGCCTTGGTTGGCAGCAGGTGGTGGGGGCCTCGGGCACGATCAAGGCAATCAGCCTTGTGTGTGTGGAGAACGGTTGGTCGGAATTCGGCATTAGCATGGAAGGGATGAAAAAAGCCCGTAAACGGGTGATTAAAGCTGGTGCCGCGGACAAGCTGGGATTGAAGGGGTTACGTGAGGATCGACAGCCTATTTTTGCTTCTGGTCTGGCCATTTTGTACGGCATTTTCGAGCAGTTAGGCATTGAACAAATGGATGTTTCCAGTGGCGCTTTACGTGAAGGGTTACTGTACGACTTACTGGGGCGCTTTGGTCACGAGGATGTGCGTGATCGCAGTATTCAAGCGCTGATGAATCGCCATCATGTGGAAAGCAGCCAAGCAGAGCGAGTGTGTGCCACAGCCCAGACGTTATACCAGCAGGTAGCCAGTGATTGGCAGATCGAGGGAGCCGAGGCCGCGGATACGCTCCGTTGGGGCTGTTTGCTCCATGAGGTGGGATTGGCGGTGTCTCATAGCCAGTTTCACAAACACGGTGCTTATCTGGTGACTAACTCGGATCTGCCCGGTTTTTCTCGTCAGGAGCAGCAGATGGTGGCGTTGATGGTGCGCGGTCATCGTCGCAAGGTGCCCTTGGCTGCGCTGGCGGAATTGCCGGAGGATGAACAAACCTGCTTGCTGCGACTATGTTTGGTACTGCGTTTAGCGGTGCGGTTGCACCATGCCCGTAGTGATGAAAAGGTGCCTGAAATTCACGTGCAGGCAACGGGGAATCGTCTTGCCATTACCTTTCCGGTTGGCTGGTTGGAGCAGCACCCGCTTACCCAAGCGGACCTGGAGCAGGAACTCGATTACTTTCAGGCGGCAGGGTACCAGCTGGTGTTGGCGTGAAAGGAATCGCTGCGAGCCGCTAGCGATGAGGAAAATAGCCTTAAAATGGGGGCGCGCGCTTTAGCCGGCGCAACCCCTTTAAAGCTAGAAGCTTGTTCATCCCCCTAGCGTATCGAGCAGGCTCTGTTGGGCAATGAAGCGCTCTTCGCCGTTTTGTGGTTGCACCCGCTGGTAGTGGCCGTCTGGCTGCAGTTCCCAGGCGCGAGAGTTGTCTCGCAAATAGATATGCAGGCCCTGCTCTAAGATCTGTGCCTTGAGAGCGGGGTCATTGATCGGAAAACACGTTTCCACACGGTTGAACAGATTGCGCTCCATCCAGTCGGCGCTGGAGCAATACACCAGTTCGTCACCGCCGTGGTGGAAATGGTAGATGCGGGTGTGTTCCAGAAAGCGGCCGATAATAGAACGCACGCGAATGTTCTCCGACAGGCCAGGAATTCCGGGCCTCAGGCAGCATATGCCCCGTATGATTAGGTCGATTTCCACGCCCGCTTGGCTGGCCCGGTACAGGGCCTGCATGATATTTTTTTCTGTCAGGGAATTGAACTTGGCAATAATGCGTGCAGGTTTACCTGCCTGGGCTTGTGCGGTTTCAAAGTCGATCCACTCGATAATCGAGGGGTGCAGGGTGAACGGCGAATGCTTGAGCTGCTTCAGCCGGGCCGCCTTACCCATACCCGTCAATTCCTGAAATATCTTGTGCACGTCCTGGCCCATACTCTTTTCGCAGGTCATCAGGCCATAATCTGTGTATAGCTTGGTCGTTTTTGTGTGGTAATTGCCGGTGCCTAGATGCACATACCGTTTGATGCCGTCACCATCCCGGCGCACCACCAGAAGCATTTTGGCATGGGTTTTATAACCCACCACGCCGTAGACCACGATGGCGCCGGCTTCCTGTAGGCGGCGGGCTCCTTCAATATTGGACTCTTCATCAAAGCGGGCGCGGAGCTCGACAATGGCGGTGACTTCTTTGCCATTGCGGGCAGCGGTTTCCAAATGGTCGAGGATTTCTGACTTGGTGCCAGTGCGGTATAGCGTTTGCTTGATGGCTAGCACTTTGGGATCGCGGGCGGCTTCGGCTAGCAGGTTAATCACCGGCTGAAAGGACTCATAGGGGTGATGCAGCAGGATATCGCCTTGGTCGATGGCATCAAAAATGGTTTCGCTCTTTTTCACCACTGGCGCTAATTTGGGGGTGAAGGGTGGGTAGTGCAGACGCGGCCGGTTTACGCTGGTGAACATGCGGGCCAGATTTACCGGGCCATTTACTTCGTACAGGTCTTTTTCGGTAAGCTCAAACTGCTCTAGCAGATAGTGCATCAGGTGCTGTGGGCAATTGTCGGCTACTTCCAGGCGCACTTCGTCTCCATAGCGGCGTGATAGCAGCTGACCTTTCAGGGCGCTGGCCAAATCCTCTGCTTCTTCGTCAACTTCCATGTCCGCATTGCGGGTTACTCGGAACTGGTAACAGCCGGTGGCCTTCATGCCTGGAAACAGGTCGGACACATGAGCGTGGATCATGGAGGAGAGGAAAACGAAGTTATCGTCACCGCTTTCACTGATTTCATCGGGGATGCGAATGAGCCTGGGCAGGGACCGGGGTGCGGGTACAATGGCGAGCCCTGTGGAGCGACCGAACGCATCCTTGCCGTCCAAGGGTACGATGAAGTTCAGACTTTTGTTTACCAAGCGTGGGAAGGGGTGCGAAGGGTCTAGCGCGATTGGAGTGAGAACCGGATATATCTGCTCGCGAAAATACTTCTTTACCCACTCGATTTGGGCTTCGGTCCAATCTTCGCGGCGCAGAAAATCCACACCTTCTTCACGCAGGGCAGGGAGTAGTACGTCATTGAGGATACGATACTGGCGCTCTACCGCTTCGTGCGTAATGGCGCTGATGGATTCCAGCAGCTCTTCGGGCAGCAGGCCATCGGGACCGGGCTGCCCGGTATGGGTTTCCAGTTTGTGCTTCAAACCCGCTACGCGAATTTCGAAAAACTCGTCCATGTTGCTGGAAAAAATCAATAAAAAGTTCAGCCGTTCCATCAATGGGTGGTTTTCATCCGAGGCTTGCTCGAGCACACGCAGATTGAACTGCAGCAAGCTAAGTTCCCGGTTCAAATAATAGTCCGGATTACTGAACTCGCCGTTGCTGGAATCAATGACATTGTGCTCGTTGTCACCCTGTTCATTGGATAAAGCATTCATAGTGTCGTCCTGACTGGAGCCGGCATGTAGGCCCTATTCCATGACATTAATGTTACGCAGTAATGACAGCCGGAAAATGAATCGGCGATTCGGCTGTTGGGCCCGTTTGTCCGTGACGAGCCATGACTAAGACTATCGCGATTAAGGAAAGGCTGCTAAGGAAAGGCTGTAGGAGGAAGTAAATTCGGTAGGAGACAAAAAAACAAAAAATTCGGAGGGTATATCTTTTTCGCCGGGGTGCGGATTTCGGTGGTCGCAGGTTAGGGCGGATACCGAAAGGCCGAGCACGATCAATAGGCAGGCCACAGGGTGTTGAGAAGGGCAGGCAGAACAGGAACGGCAAGCACGGGTCGTTCCTGTTTTGCTTACATTGAAGCGCGTGTCGCCTTCGGTTAACGCTGTTTTTTCAGTGCTTGCGCTGCCGTCTTGGCAAAGTAGGTGAGGATGCCATCGGCGCCGGCGCGTTTGAATGCCAGCAAGGATTCCATCATCACTTTGTCTTGGTCCAGCCAGCCGTTTTGAAAAGCGGCCATGTGCATGGCGTATTCACCACTCACTTGATAGGCGTACACAGGGACTTTGAATTCGTCTTTCACTCGGCGGACCACGTCCAAGTAAGGCATGCCCGGTTTCACCATTACCACGTCGGCGCCTTCCGCCAGGTCTAAGGCGATCTCATGCAGCGCCTCATCGGAATTGGCCGGGTCCATTTGATAGGTGGTCTTGTCCGCCTTGCCGAGATTGCCGGCGGAGCCGACCGCATCGCGGAAAGGGCCATAGTAGGCGCTGGCGTACTTGGCAGAGTAGGCCATGATACGGGTGTGGATATGGCCGTGGGCTTCCAGGGCATCGCGAATGGCACCGATGCGGCCATCCATCATGTCTGAAGGGGCAACCATGTCGGCGCCGGCGTCGGCATGGGATAGGGCCTGCTTGACCAGTGCATCCACGGTCACGTCGTTGAGTACATAGCCGTTGTCATCAATGATGCCGTCCTGACCGTGGGTAGTGAACGGATCCAAGGCGCCGTCAGTGATGACTCCCATCTCGGGAACGGCTGCCTTGATCGCGCGCACGGCACGCTGGGCTAGCCCCTCAGGGTTCCAGGCTTCACGGCCATCGAGGGTTTTTATATCGCCTGGGGTGACTGGAAACAAGGCCATGGCGGGAACGCCTAGATCGGCCAGCTCACGGGCTTCTTCCACCAGCAGATCAATGCTTTTACGTTCCACACCGGGCATGGAGGGAACGGCTTCGATTTGATTGCTGCCTTCCAGTACAAACACCGGGTAAATCAGGTCGTCAACGGTGAGGGTGTGCTCGCGCATCAGGCGGCGGGAAAAATCATCGCGGCGCATGCGGCGCATACGTGTGGCGGGCCAGGAAGCACGGGTGACAGACATGCGCAGGGTTCCTCTAGTAGTATGGGCGCGCCTGGTGCTGGGGTAAGCTAGTTCAACGTTAAAACGCGAAGCATGCCAATGCCATCTTGGCTTTCTGGGCTGCGCGCTTTTGAACTTTCAATGCATCCAATCGCATTACAAACAACACGCCTATGGATGTGTTGGCATCAGGCTGAATCACGTGAGTTTAGCAAGAGCGGTAGACGATGGAAAAACAACCGGCCTTTCATTTGGCTTTTCTGGTGAATGATCTGGAAGACGCTGCGGATTTTTATTGCCGCGTGCTGGGTGGGCGTCGTGGGCGCGATGCTCCGAACTGGGTGGATGTGGACCTGCACGGACATCAGCTCTCCTTGCATAAAGGCGAAAATTTAACGCCGATCCAGGGCTACAGTGAGGTGGACGGCCATCCAGTGCCGATGCCTCATTTTGGCGTGGTGCTCAGCTTTGCCCGCTGGGAGGCCCTAGTGGAGCGGATTTACCAGCACCAGTGGCCGTTTCTGCTTAAGCCTCGTGAGCGATTCGCGGGGCAGCCCGCGGAGCAAGGAACGTTCTTTGTTCAGGACCCTTCTGGCAACACCTTGGAGTTCAAGGGGCTGCGCGAATTGCACCGGATCTTCGAGGTATAACCCATGGGCCGCTGGCGACCGAAGGGCAAACCTGCCTCCAAGTACATCACCGTTGAGGGATACCATAAGCTCAACGATGAGCTGCAATATTTATGGAAGCAGAAGCGCCCTGAGATCACCCAGTCGGTGCAGGAGGCGGCGGCCCAGGGCGATCGCTCGGAGAACGCAGAATACATCTACGGCAAGAAACAGCTGCGGGAGATTGATCGGCGGGTGCGTTTTCTTAGCAAGCGCCTGGATGACATGACGGTGGTGGATCGGGTGCCGGAAGACCAAAGTCGGGTGTTCTTTGGTGCTTGGGTAGAGCTGGAAAATGACACCGGGGACACTGAAACCTACCGGTTGGTGGGGCCAGATGAAACCGATGCGGGAAGAGGCTATATCAGTATTGATGCGCCATTGGCGCGAGCCTTGCTCAAGAAACAGGTGGATGACGAAGTGGAGGTGCGAACCCCTGCTGGCGAGCGTTGTCTGTTTATCAACCGCATTTGGTACGAAGAGCCTGCACGTCGGGATTGAGCCTAGGCTTGTACAGGCGCGTATGAGCTGGTGGGCAGGCTCGCTTGCCGAAATAATAGAGGAATTCTCCGCCGATGAGCGCTAACAACCGTATCTGGTTTTTTATTCGTAAGTCGCTGCTGGGTGGGCTCACCATCCTGTTGCCGATTTCCATTATCGTGTTCTTCTTCAAATGGATTTATCAGACCGTGACCGAGCTGATTTCTCCTTTTACCTCAGTGTTTATCAGTGCTTTCGGGTTGCCAAAGTTTGTCGCAGATTGGCTATCGGTGCTGGCGGTCATGGTGCTGTGTTTTCTAGTTGGCACTCTGGTGGCAACCCGAGTGGGAAGCTGGGCCTGGCAGCAGTGGGAAGAACATGTGATGACTCGCTTACCCGGATACACCACTGTCCGTGAAGTGATTGCCCAGTTGATGGGGAGTAGCGCAGATAGCCCATTCAGCCGGGGCGAGGTGGCGCGGGTGTGGCTCTATGGGAGAGATACGGACGTGTCTGTTACTGCGCTGGTCACGTCCCGGCACGCGGATGGTCACGTCACTGTGTTCGTCCCCACTGGGCCCAACCCCACCAGCGGATTCATTTACCACCTAGATGCATCACTGGTGGAGCTGCATCCAGAAATCGGTGTGGAAAGCATGATGAAAACGGTGGTCTCTTGCGGGGCGGGTACCGCGCACTTGTTCAAGACGGATACCCCCAAAGCGCCCTAGCATTTTCATCGAAGCCGCTAGGACGCCGAGTCTGGTTTGCCACGCGAAAGCCACGTGCTCCTATAAAACAAGTGGTGTTTGCGGGCTTCCGGTGCTTAGCTCACCCCTTTTGCGGCAAACGCCTGGCGCATAAAGTCCCGCATGGCTTTCAGGTATAAGCCCTGATCCAGATGTAGCAGGTGGTTGCCTGGGAACCAATGCACATCACAGTTGTTCCAGTGTTGGCGTAACAGGTGACTATGTTTGGGAGGAGCGAATCGGTCGCCGGCACCGCCGATAATCATGCGCCCGCTTTGCGGTATTTGGCAGGGCCAAGTTAGGGGCGAGTGCAGGGCGGTGATTTCACGAAGGCCTGCGGTATCGGTGTCATAGATGCGGTTGAGCAGCTTCACTTGTTGGTTGATCGGGAACCAGCTCTTCATCAAATCAATCACGCTGACCAACGGCACATTGGGGATCGCAAAGGCTAAGTCTTTTTCTAGTGCGGCCAGTAAGCCAGTAGTGTAACCGCCCAGTGATATGCCGGTGGCGCCGATGGCCGGTGATCCTTGTTCGCGTAACATTTGCATGAACAAACGCAAGTCATGAATAGCGTGTGCAAAGGTTTCGTTGAGTAACGCCATGCCTTGGCTGAAAAACTCGGCGCCACTGAACGGAGCGAAACGGCTTTTGCGCCGGCCATGGAACGGTAGCGTATAGAGCAGCACATCGAAGCCCTGCTTGTAGAACCAGGGCAGCGCCAGCCAGCGAGTATTCAGCCAGTAAGGGTCGGCCACAAACCCATGAATCATCACCAGTGTAGGGCGTGGGCCATCGTGGTGACGCCAGTGCTGCGCCCAGGCGGTGCCGTTACGGGTATGGTCCAGATAACGCTCCCTTAGGTCCGGGTTTTTAGGCACAAAAGGCGAAGTGAAATGTAGGGTATGGGCGTCGCCGTCTTCCGGTTGAAAATGGTAACTGGATACCGGCGTGTGCTTGATTTTTGCCGATACGGTGGGCGGTGTGAAAAAAGTATTGGGATCGCTCTCAGCCAGGAAGGGGCGATAGAAATCTGTAAGCGCCCGCTCGTCGTTGAGTCGTGCGGCGTTGAGCGTGGCAGGCAGAGCAGCCACGCCGGCCATTAAGGCCAGGCCAGTACGGGCCACTGTATCGACAGCCGCGGTACTGCTGATGCGCCAGCTGGTATCGTTATCTGCTAGGAAATGATCCGGCATGCTGTGAAAGCTGGACGGTAACGTTTGCCACCAGGGTTGGCTGAGGGTCGGTAGGTCTTCGTTGCAGTAATCGTCTGGGTGAATACGGGGCAGTAAGTCGCTCATGCCACCTCCTTGTGAGTAAACGCAAGTAAAAAAGGTTGAAGGCGGCAGAGCAATGACAGAAACGTTCAATGATTAATGCCGAAAACTTCAACCAGGGTTGGAGCACTGCGGGCTCGGTTTTTATCGCCTTAAGCGCTCGCGCCTATGCTTCTTTAATGAATGCGACAATCCGTTTCAGGTCTTTGTTCGCCTCTGGCAGGAAGGGCACCATGACCGGCCATACATGGAATACGCCGGGGCGCTCTATCCATGTCACCTTGACGCCCGCCTTTTCCGCCACGCGCTTTACTCGCTTGCCATCCGCATAAAGCAGTTCGTCGGTGCTGGCGGTGATCAGTAGCGGGCAGATGTTGGTGTAGTCTCCTAGGCAGGGGGAGGCGTAGGGTTGGCTGCGGTCTTCTGGGTTGGGGGTATAGATCTCGATAGCAGTGCGAATGATGTCTGCAGACAGCATCGCATCGCTGGGGTCTAGGGCCTCCAGGATGCTGTCGTCAGGAAAGGCGTTGCTGGCGGGCGAAAATGTCACCGCGCAGCGGGGTTGTTCCAGGCCTTTGTCGCGGATATGCAGCAGCGTGGCCAAGGTGAGCCCACCACCGGCGGAATCGCCGGCAATAACGATATCCTGCGGTTGCTTGCCTAGGCTTAATAGGTATTCGTAGGCCTCCATGACTCGATTCACTGCGGCCGGGTAAGGGTGCTCTGGGGCAAACGGATAGACGGGTAAAAATACCTCAGCGTTTAATTTTTTTGCCAGCCGCCCGGCTAAGTTGTGGTAGGTCTTGGTGATGCCGCCAATGTAGGCGCCGCCATGCAGGTAAAGCACCGCCATTTCTGGACGCTGCACGCTGATTCGATCACCGGTAAAAGCGGGGTGCTCCACGCGACTGAGTTTTACTCCACGGGGTAATAGGGTCAGAACAGGGGTTTCGTTGAATACCTTACGCAGATGCCGTACTAGTTGGTCTTGGTTGAGACCGGAGCGTTTGATGGTGCGCTTGGTCACGGCTTTGATGAGGCGGGCTTGAAGGCTCATAGTTTGTCCGTTATCTGGTTCGTTGTTGTGTTATGGCGCCCCAACACTAGTGAGTGAGGGGGCGTATTGGCAGGGTTGATCGGGCCAGTTGGCACTGGCCCGTGAGGACGGCCGGTTATTCGCCGGAAGTCTTTGCCGGCTCGGAGTTGGCGGCGGGTTGCAGGCCGCCATCACCGGTGGCACTCATGGCGGGTATGCCGCCTGCTCCGTAGTACTCATCCTTAGTGAAGACATCCACTTCGATGGCCAGTAGGCACGCTTCGGTAGCGGCGTTCAGCGTGGCCAGCTCAGCGTCGGAAATTAGCTGCAGTGAAGCGGCCTCGGCGGCCAACGCTTCTACTTTGCCTTTGCCTAGTTTGCGAGCTTTTTGCGCCGCCCGAATTTTTTCACGTACTGGTTCGGCTTCGGTGGTCAGCCGGAAGGCCTTGAGTAGGCGTCCCAGTCCTTGATCGCTTTCCTCTGGCATGTAGTTGCCGCCAACTAAGCGTTTGTACTGGTCACCATAGCTTTGCAGGGCTTGCGCGGCTTGGTGACTAAGCTGATCGTTCGGTAGCTTGGCCAGCGGGTTCAGACCCAAGCCGATACGGCCAATGGTTTTCAATATCACGCCCACCGGGCCGTCGAAGTTTTCATAGATGCCTTCGAAGGCCTGCTGGATCTGGGTGAGGCCATATTCACCAGCGTATTGCACGAGCGCCAGATCTTCTGCCTTGCGGCCTTCCGCTTCAAAGCGGCGCAGCGCCGAGGTGGTAATGTACAACCAGGCAACGGCGTCGGCATAACGGCCAGTCAGGTTGCCACGGGCTTTCAGTTTCCCGCCGACAAAGAACATGGCCAGGTTAGCTGTCTCTTATACACATCTCCGAGCCCACGAGACAGGCAGAAATCTCGTA
>OJED01000365.1_pt1 | contig 10806 bp, 11 predicted proteins | sample 1593181 | NCBI WGS metagenome assembly OJED01 (sample SAMN05416772, study PRJEB24817) | seawater metagenome | isolation source: Sea water | place: Canada:Atlantic | collected 2013-07
ATCTACACTAGATCGCTCGTCGGCAGCGTCAGATGTGTATAAGAGACAGCAGCAGCTTCCTGCTGCCCGAGGGAGAACTCAACCAGCTTCGCATCCAACTCGGCGGCGAAGAAGAACAGATTGCCCGCCAGATAACCGACTTCGCCAATGAACGCTTAGTTAGCCGGTCGCTGGTCGCATACCGCCTTTTCCGCGCTGGCGCGATCGATCAGGGCGCGTGGCGCAATCTTACCGAGACATTCAAGGGCGAATGGCTGCGCAACCGCGCCGCCCAGCGCGAACGCGCGCGCGGGCAAGATGGCGGGCCGAACTACTACATCATTCGCCGCCATCGGCTTGGCTCAGCATTGCTGAGCTTTGTTGCCAGAAACATGAGCGAGGGAGTTCTTACCCCGACGCGCGCGGGCAAGCTTCTCGGCGTGAAGCCGCGCAGCGTCCATCCCTTGCTCAGCGGTGCATCCCTGTCAGTCGAGCAAGGCGCCTGACGCATGCTCTACCTGCTCGATGCCAACGTCCTGATCACCGCGCACCATCTCTATTACCCGGTCGATGCCGTGCCGGAATTCTGGGATTGGCTTGCGCACCAAGGCGAAGCGGGCAACGTCAAAATGCCGATCGAGACCTTCGAGGAGGTCAAGGACGGCAGCAACGACGCCGACAAAGACCTGCTCTACGCGTGGGTGCAGGACAACGCGCACAAGGCGGCGATCCTGTTCGATGGTGTCGTTGAGCCCCAGCTCGTTCAGCAGGTGACCAGGCAATATGCACCCGATTTAACCGACGACGAGTTGGAAGCAATCGGGCGCGACCCGTTCCTAATCGCCCATGCTTTGGCCGATCCCGGCAACCGCTGCGTGGTGACTACGAGGTATCGAAGCGCCGCCTGCAAAGGCAGAACCGGCGAGTGCCGGATGTGTGCGCGGACGTAGGCGTGCAGTGCTGCGACACTTTCGCCATGCTCCGCGCGCTTCAGTTCTCGACACGCTGGCGGGGTTGAAATTGGGCACTTCGGTAGCGGCAATTAGGGACGTGTAATGTTCGGCGGTTCGCACTTTGATCGTGTCCGGGAGATTTTTGCTGGCCAGTTTGAACAAGATGCCAATGGATTCCGCTATCGGAAGGGAATGAAGGGGGCGGCATATCGCGTAAGTGAGGCCGAACGGGATCAATTTGTCGCAACGTTTAACAAGCGTCTGCGATATGCGTCGTGGGCAATCGCGCCTGCGACGATCGTCCTGATTGTCTTGCTTGCCTGGCTCATCCCAGACACCGACAGTGAGTTGGAAAATGCAGCAATCTGGGCTGGTATCGCTGCCATATTGATCCCGTTCTTGGGTTTCTACTTTTGGGCATGGAGCGCTCCGTCCCGCGAGTTGGAACGCCGCACTCCCGAGAGCGCTGCGTTGACCCGCGACGAGGCACGGAGCCTCGCATTTTCCAAGATCACCTACGGCCAACTCGGCCTAGCCGCAGTCTTTGGCATCGGATTGGTTTGGATGAAGTCTATCGATGAAGACGTTTTCCACGGGTGGGGAGTGATCTGGCTGATATCCGGAGTTGGATTGGTCGCGCTGGCCGCAGTGCAGGCTATCCGGAAATGGCGTCACAGCCAGCAATGATTGGCCTCACTCGTCATCCTGGCCGTTGCTCCGCCCCAAAATCTCCGCGCTCTCGCGTTTCAACGGTCGCGAAACGGGGCAGACTTCCTGCACATACGAGTTGAGCGTGTTTGCCAGATTGTCTGGCATAAGGCGGTAATAGACGTATTGGCCGCGCTTCTCGCTGGCGATCAGGCCAGCGTTTTCGAGGATCGAAAGATGCTGCGAGACAGCAGGCTTCGACATGTCAAACCGCGCTGCAATCTCGCCCGCGTTGAGTTCCGCCTCCGAAAGGTAGGCGAGGATTTTCCTCCGGGGCGTCGAGGCCAGTGCTTCGAAGGTCTTCTGCATGCCCTTAATTAAGGAATAAGCTAATCACTTGACAACCCTCAATCGACGATTAAGCCATAAGTTAAATACCTAGAGGCGATGGAGGGCGAGATGGGAACCGACGAAACGAGGGGTGACCGTTGCCGCGTAAACAGTCTCGTTGAGACGCCCGGCTGCAACCCCGTTTCAGGGTCGGTTCGCTGGGACCCGGTCCACTCTGTCTGGAATGGAGCGATGCTCCTTGCTTCGCTGGTGCTCGCCCCAGTGTTCTTTGCGTGGGATGCGCTACTCGTCTTCATTCTGCTTACCGGCGCATCGCTTCTGTTGGGGCATAGCGTCGGTTTTCACCGCAGGTTGATCCATCGCAGTTTTGCATGTCCGCTCTGGCTCGAACGGTTCCTCGTCTGGGTCGGAACTTGCGTCGGGATGAGCAGCCCCTTCTGGATGATCCGCACCCATGATCTTCGCGATTGGGCGCAGCGAAATCCGCGCTGTCATGATTTTCTCGCCCACCGTGGCGGGATGCTCCGCGACTACTATTGGCAGGTGCATTGCCGCCTAGTATTGAACCATCCACCGGCTTTCGATCTGGGGGACGCTGGCCGCGATCCGTTCTACCGGTTCTTGGAACGGACTTGGATGCTACAGCAACTGCCGATCGCGGCCCTGCTTTTCGTCGGCGGTGGATGGAGCTGGGTCATCTGGGGTGTCTGTGCCCGGGTGACTGCGTCGGTTACCGGTCACTGGTTTGTCGGCCACCTTGCCCATACGCGCGGCCCACAGAACTGGACCGTGATTGATGCGGGGGTGCAGGCGCACGACGTGCCTTGGGCCGCTATACTGACCATGGGCGAGGCATGGCACAACAACCACCACGCGTATCCCGGCTCGGCGCAAATCGGTATCCACGCGGGTCAATCCGATTGGGGCTTTGCGTTCATCCGCCTGCTGGAGCGCGCTGGTTTGGCTTGGGATATCGTACTTCCCCAGCACCTCGACCGGCCGAAGGCTAACCGACGAATTGGCACGCAATCGGGTAACTCTGTGGAGGCTATGAAAGAGGCGCGATCATGAACGCCAGTCGGTCTGAATTCCTGCGCCGCGTGGCCTATCTCGCGGCGTCGGCCACGCTCATCGCCAGCCAGAACCTTGTGGCATGGATTGCAAGGCAAGCCTACGCAGACGAGCGTCCGCTTGATCTCGAATTCTGGTTTACCCCGCTGAGCAGTACGCTGGAACTCTGGGGTCTCCCCGCGATGTGGGGCGCGGTCATTTTCGCCTACTGCCTGCTGGTAGCGTGGCTGCTTGCCCTGCTTTCCTTCAAGCTCGCGCAGCGGACAAATCGGGGCTTTGTTCTGGCTGTACTGAGCGTTGTCCCGGTGGTGCAATTGGGCGCCATCGCGACCAATGCAATTCTCCCCTCCAAGGACGCTCTCGACGAGGAGGGACAGGCAACGCGCCATGCTTCAAAGAGCGTTGCGCTGGGCCTGCTTGCAGGCGTCGCGCTCATCGTTTTTGCCGTGCTGATTTCGGCGGTGACGTTCGGAGCGTATGGCTGGGGACTGTTCGTGATGACGCCCTTCCTGGTCGGCATCACGACGGGATACCTCGTCAACTCCGAAAGTGATCTTGGCGCATCGCGAACGATGAAACTCGCCATTGCTGCGGCGGGGCTTGGGAGCCTTGCGCTCGTCGTCCTCGCGCTTGAAGGGATTGTCTGCATAGCCTTGGCCGCGCCGCTCGCGGTTCCCGTCGCCATGCTGGGCGCGGCGCTTGGCAGAGGGCTTGCGATCGCTCGCCACAACCGCCGAAACCCGCTCGCAAGCGTTGCGGTTCTCCCAATGATTTTCATGCTGGAAGCCGCCCTTCCGCCGGAAGCGCCGATTGCCACGCAGTATGAAATTGAGATCGGCGCAACACCCGAAATGGTCTGGCAAGCGCTTACCAGTGCGGAGCCGATCGAGGTTGCACCCGGCCTCCCGGCGCTTGCAGGGTTGGCCTATCCGATGAGCGAAAAACTTGAAGGCGCAGGTGTGGGCGCAAAGCGCATCGGCGCCTTTTCAACCGGTACGGCTACCGAAGTGGTGACAGAGTGGAAGCGGGATCGCGTTCTCGCTTTCCGTGTCGAGAACCAGCCCCCGGCGATGGAAGAAATGAGCCCCTACCGACGCGTCCACGCGCCCCACGTCCAAGGCTATTTCCTGACCGGCGAAACTCGTTTCGAGCTGATTCCTATAGGGTCGAACCGGACGCTGCTGCGGGTGTCATCTGAGCACAAACTGCGGATTGATCCGATCCCCTATTGGGAGCCGATCGCCCGCCTTGCCATTCGTCAGAATGTCGGGCGGGTGCTTGAAGATATCAAGGAAAAGTCCGAAAGCACTAGCCAATCCGTAGCGTTGGCAAGGCATGATCCATGATGGTGGCTATTTGGTCCCCATTCCGGAACAAACCCGCAATCTTGAGGGCTTCGCAGCCACTCTTCATCGTCTAAAATTGTTTGCTCGAATGCCGCATGAGGCGCTGCAATCCACTGGGAAAGCACGCAAAATCCGTCAGGGCACGCAAGGCAGCTTAACCGGTCACAGGCACGCCGTCAGAAACCCGGTTGACCGGGCACACCGTACGCAGATCGCCGATTTCGGCACCACGTAGGGCGCGGGCGATGGGGCTGGACCAGCCAATGCGGTTGTCGCTGGCGTCCTGTTCCTTGTCGCCCACAATAGTGACGGTGCGCTCTTCGTCGTCCTCGTCAGCGATATTGACAGTCGCGCCAAAGAACACGCGGCTCTTGTCCGGCTGCTGGCGAGGATCGACCACCTTGGCGTGCTTCATCACCTTCGCGAGATAGGACAGCTCTCGGTCAATCTCGCGCATCTTCTTGCGGCCATACAGGTAATCGCCGTTCTCGCTGCGATCGCCATTGCCCGCCGCCCAGCTTACGATCTCCACGATTTCAGGGCGTTCCGTGCCGAGCAAGTGGTCGTAGCGCGCTTTTAGTGCGGAAAGGCCTGCGGGGGTGATAGGGCTGGTGTTATCGGGGGAGGGCATTGGGCAGTTTATAGCGTAGTCGTGAGAACTGGCCAGAGATGATGCCCGCTTACGACCCTGGCTGCAGTCTAGCGAACGTAGCAACTGGATCCTTAGTCGGACCGAGGTTGGTTACCACTCAGCGACAATTATTCGCTAAGCAAAGGCATTACATCAACGAGTTCCACGTCGCGCATCTGTTCGAGATAGGCTTCGTAGTAGGGCTTGTGCGATGCACCAACAATGGCGAGCATTCGGGTCCCCGGCCTGCGGCCAAGCACTTCCCTGATGTTCGCTACCATTCGCAGATTGCGCGCTTCCCAATAGGATAGGTAGCGCCTACCGAAACCTTCATCTGAGGGGTCCTGCAGCACTGCGCCGAAATCGGATGCGTAAATTATCTCCGCTTGAGACGGGTCGTTAAATACTCGATACATCTCGAAGAACGCGCCCGGCTGCCCCAGATTGGTGAAAAGCCTTTCGTAGGCTTCTCGGCGTTCGACTGTGGCTGGATTGTCCCACGCCGCCATGATCGCAGCGGCAAAGGCTTCCTCGTCCGGTTCCGGACCGGCGTAGAAGGCCTGATCATCGACCTCATAGGTTCGCTCCAGCCCGACACGTGCGGCGACGCGCGCGGCGATGGTTCCTTCGCTTCTCCTGATTTCCTTGGCAGTGAGGTAGACCACCATATCTTGCGTCAGAAAATTATCGGCCCGACGTTCGTTCGTCGGTAAGCGCAGCCATTGAACCAGACTGGAGCCTGGCTCACCCGCCGCCAAGAATATCGCTGCCAAGCGGCGGCGTTGCTGGCCAGAAGGGTTTTCCGGCCAATTGGCGAGTAGCTGCTCGGCCTGTTCGTTTGCCGCACTCACATCGAGCCCGGTCGCTTCCCCGTAAGGAGTAGGATCGAAATCACACCACTGTTTGTGGGCGTTTCCATAGCGCCAAGCCAGCCGCCGCATTGTGTCGCACAGCAGGCCGGATGAACTTTCCGTCGCAATTGCAGTTGGCCGCCATTCGACCAGCCGGTCGACGAGCGGATTGATCATTTCGATCTGAAAATTTTCTGGAAGCTCATGTAGGTGCGGCGTGCCCAACACCATAACTTCGTTCGGTTCGCCCACAGGGCGATCCATCATTTCGTCGGGTTGGAACGAAGGTCGATAGGTCTGGGCGGACGCCGAGTTCATACCGCCAAGTAACACGAAAACAGCTAGAAGCACTCGAAACATCGTTACCGCCCTAGTTACATCATACACCTGTGCACTATGCTCAATTGGCGATTCGGATCAAGCCAGACTTGTCCAACAAGGCAAAGCCAACCGGTCTCGATAGTGTATTGCTATCGAGCCGACCGTCCGCATTCCACTTCCAGACGCTTTGATTAGCGCAGGAAGTCCTCAACATCGCGTGGTCCACCAGCCCTGCCGGTGCGGTCTGGGTAGAGGTGCTCGTACACCACCGCGTTCTCGATCACGCGCTGCACGTAGTTCTTCGTTTCGAAGAAGCCGATTTCCTCGATCCAGCGTAGCCAGTCGCCAGTCTGGCGCGGGTCGCCGTTCTGCCGTAGCCACTTGTTCACATTGCCGGGACCTGCGTTGTAGGCTGCGATCGCGAGCGGGTAGCTGCCGTCGTAATAGGAAATCAGCCGCTCGATATGGTTTGAGCCAAGCTGCATCGAATATTGCGGATCGGTAATAAGGCGGTTGGCTGAATATGAGACGCGGGCACGGCGCGCTTCTTCACGCGCGGTGGCGGGCATGAATTGCATCAGGCCGCGGGCTCCTGCATGACTGATGGCGTTTTCGGCAAACTGGCTTTCCTGCCGCGCAAGCGCGTGGATCATCGTCCAGTTGGTGCCGGGAGGTGTATCCAGCGTGGGATAGCCGATGCGTGTAAAGCCTTCGTGTCCGTCGGACATGGCGGCATCGGCAAGATTCACAGCCAGATCGCGCCGTCCAATATCGCGGGCCAGGTCTGCCACAAGCATATGTTCGCCCACCGTCTCGGCCTGATCGGCAATGGAACGGTAGAAGCGAATACCGGTGCTCCACGGTGCATCGCGGGCCACCTCGGCCACGGCGCGGGTGATTGGGGCAGAAAGGAACTCCTGCCGCTCTGCCATCGTGGGCTCGCCATCGGGCTGCGCATCGAAGCTGGGAACATCGCGGCCCAGACGATCCAGTGCCAGCAGACCGTAGAAACGATCTGCATATTCGGCAGCCATTTCGTAATAGCGCTGCGCCTCTGCGGTATTCCCCGCGCGGCGATAGGCCTCGCCCGCCCAGAAGAAGCCCTTGGAACGGGTCTGCGGAGTGCGGGCGGCGGCGCCGTACTGATAGAACAGCGGGGCAGCGGCTGCGCCATCGCCAAGCTGCCACAGGGCGTTGGTGCCGCCCAGCCACATCAGCGAAGTGTAATCGTCACGCAGGCGATATTCACCGGTCGAAATGTCATATCCCGGCTCGAAAGCCTCGATAGCGCGCTCTGCCACGCGAACCGAATCGCGCGTGCCGGCGCTGCGCGCAACGGCGAGCAATTCGGTGATCCATGCGGTCTGATCGAAGGGCAGGGCGGAAAGCTGCGGCCCATCAACGATATTGCGCACGGCTGCCGATGTCTGGCCTTCCTGTCGCAGTTCACGGCTGCGATTGTAAAGGTAGCCGGGATCGGCCATCGCGCCTGGCGCGCTGGTCGCTCCGTCGCCGCCTTGCAGGATTGCAAGACGTGCCTCGAACACCGCCCGCCGCTCTGGCGAGACGCGCGAGAGCTGGCGTGCTGCGGCGTCCCCATCGCGCTGCCACAACAGGGCGTCCATGCGGCGATCATGATCGCCCTGTTCGAACATCTGTCCGAAATTGGCAGACAGCGACGCCTCTGCCGTCGGGCTCATCTCGCCGCCGCGCCAGGCTTCCAGCGCCCAGCGCTGTGCCGCGCCGCGATCCTGCCCCATCAGAGCCAGCGCGTAATGCGCCTTGGCATAATTGGTAACCGGAGGCTGATTCTCGAAGAAGCGCAGGAGAAGGGCGGGATCGGTAAATTCTTCCCGCAGTCGCTGTTCCGCACGGGCCCGCAATGTCGTTTCATCCGGGAAGCCCGGATTGGCGAGCAGGAAGCTGGAATATTCGGCGAAAGGCAATTGCGCCTGCCGATCCTCCCACAAACGCTCCCACCGGCTGATCTGCGCCGCCATGGGGCCGGGCTGCTGGGCGACGAGCTGGGCGCGATTGCGATCCCACTCGCCCGCGTCCTGGGCAAAAGAGGTGGCAGGGGCGGCCATTGCCGCGACGATAGCTATAAGGGGAAGTCGAACCATGCTGGACATAATGGCAGGCGCATCCTTATCAGGCGCTGAATACATAATCCCTCCAAACGGGTAAGGCTATTGGGAAACCGCGCTGATCGAGCGCGAAATTTCCGATGAGTCATCTTTTCACACCAACGCACGAGAGGCGTAAAATGTTCTCAGGATCGATACCCGCGCTGGCAACGCCCTTTGCAGGCGACGACGTTGACGAGGCGGCATACCGCCGTTTCATCGACTGGCAGATCGAATCCGGCTCCTCCGCACTGGTGCCCTGCGGCACCACCGGCGAAAGCGCCACACTGGACAATGACGAGCACCACAAGGTGATTGCCGTATGTGCCGACGTTGCGAAGGGCCGCGTGCCGGTGATCGCCGGTGCCGGGTCCAACGATACGAAAACGGCGCTGTGGCATATCAAGGAAGCGCAATCCGCCGGGGCCGACGCGCTGCTGATGGTGGCGCCCTATTACAACCGTCCTTCGCAGGAAGGATTGCTGGCGCATTTCAGCTATCTGGCGGAGCGCGCCGATCTTCCCATCGTGCTGTACAATGTGCCGGGCCGCACGGTGACCGATATTGCGGCTGAAACCGTGATCGAACTGCATCGCCGCTTTCCGCAAAAGATCGTGGCGATCAAGGATGCCAGTGGCGACCTGTCGCGCGTGGTGACGCATCGCATGGGCGCAGGACCGGATTTCTGCCAGCTTTCGGGCGATGATCCGCTGTCGCTGGCAGGCTACGCACTGGGTCAGGTGGGCTGCATCTCGGTGACGGCAAACGTCGCGCCAAAACTGTGCGCCGATTTCCACGCTGCGGCGTCCGCAGGCGATTTCGCCACCGCGCGCGAATTGAACGAACGGCTCTATCCGCTTCACAAGGCGATGTTCGCCGACGCCAGCCCCGCGCCCGCCAAGTACGCGCTCAGCAAGATGTTCGACTGGTTCAGTCCCAATGTGCGCCTGCCGATAGTGGCATGTTCGGATGTCGCCAAGAAAGCGGTGGACGAGGCCATGGAACTGGCGGGAATCGGCGTGTGAAACGTTTTGCCCTCGCCGCCAGCGCCCTCGCCGCCAGCGCCCTCGCACTCACGTCCTGCTCCACGGTGCCCGGTATCCAGCCGCCCGCGCTGGATGTGCTGGCACGCGACTACCTCGCGCTGCAACTGGCTATCGGGAAGAAAGACCCCGGCTATGTCGATGCCTATTATGGCCCTCAAGACCTAGCGACGCAGGCGGCGGCAAGCGATGGCGATACTTCGCTTGCCGAATTGCAGGCGCGGGTGGTGGCGCTGCATGCGACGCTGGCCCTGATCGAAGCGGAACCGGGCACGCAGGAAGCGGAGCGGGTGCGATACCTTCGCGCCATGCTATCCAGCGCCAAGGTGCGCGTGCGTATGCTGCGCGGCGAAGAAATATCGTTTCAAGACGAAGCGGAAGGGCTGTTCGGCGTGCGACCCGAACTGATCGATCTCGCCACGCTTGATCCCGTACTCGCCCGGATCGAGGAACTGGTACCGGGCGATCCCACCGACGGTCCCTTGAACGAAAGGCTTAATACCTATCAGGATCGCTTCATCATCCCCAACGATCGCCTGCGCGCCGTAATTGATGCAGCGGTGGACGAATGCCGCGCACGCACCCTGCCGCATATCCCCTTACCGGAAGGCGAGAGCTTCGACCTTTCTCTTGTTAGCGATAAGCCATGGGGCGGATTCAACTATTACCAGGGCGATTATCACTCGGTGATCGAGATCAACACCGACCTGCCCACGCGGCTCGACCGTGCGGTGGATGTCGGCTGTCACGAGGCCTATCCCGGCCACCATGTCTATTCCACGCTGATAGAGCGGGACAGGGTGAACGATCTGGGCCAGATCGAATTTACCTTGCTGCCGCTCTATTCTCCCCGCGCGATCATTTCCGAAGGCAGTGCGGAATACGGCGTGAAGCTGGCCTTTCCGGGCGACAGCCAATTGGAATACGAACGCGATGTGCTGGCCCCCCTGGCTGGTGTGGATGCCAGCGAGATCGAGCAGTACTATGAACTGCGAGAGGCACTGGGCGATCTTTCAGGCGCTTATTATACCATCGCGGCCGCCTATCTGGACGAGACAATGACGCGCGAGGAAGTGATCGATGCCTCGATGCGCTATCGCCTGATGAGCCGCGAACGCGCCGAGCAATCTCTACGCTTCATGGATACCTATCGCAGCTATGTAATAAATTACGGGCTGGGGGAGGAGATCGTTGGCGCTGCGGTGGAGGCAGGTGGTGCAGACATGGCCACACGCTGGGAACGATTCATCGGTATCCTCAGCAACCCGACATTACCTGCCGACCTGATGTAGCATTCAATCGCCCGTGTTTGCGATAAATACCGATATTTGTAGAAAAACATAGTATTAACAGGGAACTACACGACTATCTAAGCGTCATTACTCTGGTGGAGAAGGCGCATGGAATCGATCGGTCTATATGACGAACCGGTGGTCTGAGCCCCTAGATTTCCTCCAGCGATAAGTAGAGTCCGGCCCTTACGAAG
>OJED01000373.1_pt1 | contig 10581 bp, 10 predicted proteins | sample 1593181 | NCBI WGS metagenome assembly OJED01 (sample SAMN05416772, study PRJEB24817) | seawater metagenome | isolation source: Sea water | place: Canada:Atlantic | collected 2013-07
GGCGGGGCGCTTGACATGGATGGAGTTCGTGATCGCCTGCGCGCCTATGACCGGGTGCTCAAGCCGGAAACCCAGCGCGGTATCCATGCCCACCACAATCTCTCCCTTGGAGTGGCCAACTCGATGATAGCTGCCCAGGAAGGTGCCGTTCGGATCGATGCCAGCCTTGCCGGAATGGGGGCAGGTGCCGGTAACGCTCCGCTTGAAGTCTTTGTCGCAGCCGCCGACCGCAAGGGCTGGGACCATGGCTGCGATGTGATGGCGCTGATGGATGCAGCAGAGGACATTATCCGCCCGCTGCAGGACCGCCCAGTGCGGGTTGATCGCGAGACACTCAGTCTGGGGTATGCCGGCGTGTACTCCAGCTTCCTCAGGCACGCAGAAAAAGCGGCGCAACAGTATGGCCTCGATACCCGCAATATCCTGCTGGAACTGGGCAGACGACGCATGGTCGGAGGCCAAGAAGACATGATCGTCGATGTCGCTCTCGATCTCGTCAACGCCAATGCCGAGGCGAACTGATATGGATCGTCTCACGCAATACGCTGAAACGCTCGATACTGCCGCTATCGAGGCTAAGGCGACACCGCAGATCACGCCAGTGGATCCAGCTTTCACGGTCGAAGAGGCATACCATGTCCAGAGGCTGTCAGTTGATCGGCGACTGGCCCGCGGAGAAAGGCGCATCGGCGTCAAGATGGGTCTAACCAGCCGCGCGAAAATGCTGCAGGTCGGCGTCGACGAGGTCGCCTGGGGTCGGCTTACCGATGCCATGCTGGTGGAAGAAGGATCATCCCTTTCGCGCACCAAATATGTCCATCCACGCGTGGAGCCGGAAATTGCATTTCTGATGAAAGCCCCGCTTGCAGGGAGGGTCACAGCCGCTGCCGCGCTGGCGGCGGTCGACGCGATCGCTCCAGCCATGGAGATTATCGACAGCCGGTTTGAGAACTTCAAGTTTGCGCTGGAAGATGTTGTTGCCGACAATACTTCATCTTCGGGTCTGGTGATCGGACCGTGGCACAGTCCACGCCAGGATTTCTCCAATCTCGGCGTGATCCTTGAAATTGACGGCGAAGTTGTCGAAGTCGGATCAACGGCGGCCATTCTTGGCCACCCGCTGCGCTCTTTGGTGGCGGCTGCCAGGCTCGTTGCGGAAGCTGGCGAACAGCTTGAGGCAGGCGATATCGTAATGGCGGGCGGCATTACTGCAGCCCCCAATCTTTCACCCGGACAAACCGTGCGCAACACGGTTCAGAATCTGGGTTCAGTCACGTTCCAAGTGGAGTCCTGAGAATGCCGATTATCGAAGTGAATCTGCTGGAAGGACGTACTCCGGATGCGAAGGAAAAATTGGTTCAGGAGCTGACCAAGGCAACGATCGAAGCAATTGGCGCTCCCCGCGAGTCAGTTCGCGTCATCCTGCGTGAGATGGCTCCAGCGCATTATTCCGTCGGCGGAGAGACCTTCGCGGCAAAGGCTGCGGCCAAGAGTGAAGACTCATAACCTCATGACCGCGCTCGCCCATCATGGAAACGTAATAGATGGCAATGATTTCCCCGGGACTGGGTCTTAGACGGCCCTCCTCCCGAAGACAGAATGATTAGAGCCAAGGTCTCGGCAGAAGACCAGCTAAACAAATAGGTGCTTGCTTGTCGGTTAGACCCCTCAAGCGAACTGAGTGTTGAAGACGATTGAAATAACTTAGAGAGGAATGGTCAGATGGCTACGCAGTTGGATACGACAGAAGGCGAGTACGGGATCAAGTCAGAATACGGCCACTATATCGGCGGTGAATGGATCCAGGGTGATAGCGGGAAGACAATTGATCTTATCAATCCCGCCAATGGCAAGGTGCTGACAAAAATCCAGGCAGGCAATGCCAAGGACATTGAACGTGCAGTTTCTGCCGCAAAGGATGCCTTCCCCAAGTGGTCGCAGAGCTCAGCCAATGAGCGCCAGGACATCCTGATAGAGATCGCGCGTCGCCTGAAAGAGCGGCATTCCCACTATGCTACGTTGGAGACGCTGAACAACGGCAAGCCGATGCGGGAATCAATGTATTTTGATATGCCGCAAGCGATCGGACAGTTTGAACTGTTCGCGGGCGCTGCCTTTGGTCTTCACGGAAAGACACACGATTATGCGGACGCCATTGGCATCGTCCACAGGGAGCCTCTGGGCGTTTGCGCTCAGATCATCCCCTGGAATGTGCCCATGCTGATGATGGCGTGCAAGATCGCACCAGCCCTTGCTTCGGGCAACACCGTCGTGCTTAAGCCTGCGGAAACTGTTTGCCTGTCCGTGATCGAGTTTTTCATGGAAATGGCTGACCTGTTGCCACCCGGCGTTATCAATGTTGTGACGGGCTATGGTCAGGATGTCGGCGAGACCCTGGTCACGCATCCCGATGTGGCCAAGGTTGCTTTCACGGGTTCGGTGGCCACCGCACGTCGAATTATCCAGTATGCTTCGGCAAATATCATCCCCCAGACTATGGAACTAGGCGGTAAGTCCGCACATATCATTTGCGAGGACGCCGATATCGACGCAGCAGTTGAAAGTGCGACGATGTCTACGGTGCTGAACAAGGGTGAAGTGTGTCTGGCCGGCTCTCGTCTGTTCCTGCACCAGTCAATCGAGGAAGAATTTCTTGAAAAGTTCAAGACCGCCCTCGAAGGCATTCGCCAGGGTGACCCGCTTGACATGGCAACCCAGCTCGGCGCTCAGGCTTCGAAAATGCAGATGGACAAGGTCGAAAGCTACCTTAGTCTGGCGACCGAAGAAGGTGCCCACGTACTGACCGGCGGCACTCGATCCGATAACGCTGACCTTGCTTCGGGACACTTCATAAAGCCGACCGTCTTCACAAATGTTAAGAACTCAATGCGGATCGCCCGGGAAGAGATTTTTGGTCCGGTCACCAGCGTTATTACCTGGTCCGACGAAGAAGAGATGATGAAGCAGGCTAACGATACCAGCTATGGTCTGGCAGGGGGCGTCTGGACCGCCAATCTGAACCGCGCACATCGGATCTCGCGTGGCCTTGAAACTGGTACGGTCTGGGTAAATCGCTATTATAACATGCAGGCCAACATGCCTGTGGGTGGTTACAAGCAAAGCGGTTTTGGCCGTGAATTTAGCCACGAAGTTCTCAACCACTATACGCAGACGAAATCGGTTGTGATCAACCTTCAGGAAGGTCGCGTTGGAATGTTCGACCAGTGAGCAGCATCGGATATTCGGCGGAGAAACTGAATGGTTGAAAGACTAACAGATCAGGTGGCGCTTCTGACCGGGGGCGCCACCGGAATTGGGGCGGCAGTTGTTGCACGGCTGATTGAAGAAGGAGCCAAAGTCGGCGTCTTGGTCAGGGATGCCGAGCAGGCAGAAATCGTTCAAGCGCGCCACGGTGATGATGCCATCGTAGTGACCGGCGATGTCCGAAACTATGCTGACAATGCAGAGGCGGTTAGCGCAACCGTCTCTGCATTCGGCAAGTTGGATATTTTTGTGGGCAATGCCGGAATATGGGATTTCATGATCCCGCTCGCGGAAATGGATCCGGAGCAACTTTCGGAGACGCTGGACGAAATACTCGCCGTCAATCTGAAGGGATATTTCCTAGGTGCAAGAGCGGCGATTTCCGAACTGAGAAAGACGAAGGGAAGCATCATTTTCACCGCTTCGACTTCCAGTTACTACACTGGTGCTGGGGGAACGCCCTATGTCGCTTCGAAACACGCCGTAATCGGTTTGATCCGACAACTTGCGCATGAACTCGCACCTGATGTGAGAGTGAATGGCATTGCTCCTGGTGGCACTCGTACGCCGCTAAGCGGAACGATGGCGGGGCAAACCGCCGAGCTTAAGATGCAGGACATGCAGGGGCTGGATGAGATGATCGGCAACATGACTCCCCTCGCCCGAATTGCTGAACCCGAGGATCATGCCGGTCTTTACGCACTGCTCGCATCCCGGCGCGATTCGGCATATTTGACCGGAACGGTGATCTTGAGCGATGGGGGAATCGGCATCGGAAAACGTCCGGAGGGCTAGCTAGTCGACCGCCTTTCTTTAGCTGCCCTTCTTTCACTCCTCGAAAGCTCTTGAATGATGGTTTGCTCCTGAGGCAATGCATGAGTTACAGATGATCGCATGAAAGATGTCAGGCATCGTGCGAGTTGGATGCAGCAGGCTGACAATACTGGATCTTTCTCGCGCCGTTCCTAGAACATGGTAACACCGCTGAATACAGGCGGTGTTACCGCTCTTTCGTCCCCTTCTGCATGTGAATGGTCCCTTGCACCAAAGACATCCATTATCAGATGGCGGGATAGCTAGCGGAACATTGAACCATTTCATCAGACGGCATTTCATCTTGAACGAAGGTGAGCGGATGGATAACGACCGACTGTTTCTGCACAGGCGTGGACAAGGTGTAGTGAGTGGTGCGGCAGAAATTTCGTCTGCTCGCAGATCAATTTTTGGGGAGATACCGTGAAGTCAGTTGCTGTAGTTGGAGCCAACCTTGCTGGTGGAAGGGCTGTTGAAGCACTTCGTACGGCAGGGTTCGAAGGTGCAATAACGTTGATTGGCGAGGAGCCTTGGCGTCCTTACGAACGCCCGCCTTTGTCAAAAGAGGTCCTCTGGGACCCCAAGGGCTCAACTGACGAACTGTTCCTCCACGAAGAGGCCTGGTACGAAAAAAATCGTATTGACCTCCGCCTTGGGGAGCGCGCCGAAGCACTCGATCTTTCAGCTGGCGCTGTGCAATTGCAGGGCGGAAAGCTGATCGAAGCGGACCGTATCCTACTTGCCACCGGGGGCGCCGCACGCAGGCTCAATATGGAAGGTGCAGACGCGGTAAACTTGCATTACCTGCGCACCCTCGGTGATGCATCTCGAATGGCGGCAGACCTGACCGACGGGGCCCGTGTTGTAATCATCGGTATGGGTGTGATTGGCGCGGAGGTTGCGGCAAGCGCATTGAAGCTGGGGTGTCGGGTCACTGCTGTCGAACCACTGGCTGCGCCGATGATTCGTGCGCTTGGTCCCCAGTTCGGCCATTGGCTGGGTGAAGAACATCGTCGACAGGGCGTGGATACGCGATTTGGCTGCGGTGTCGTCGCCATGAAGGTGGTTGATGAACGCGTTACGGCTGTTGAACTGGATGATGGTTCCCAAGTCGAATGTGACGCCGTGGTAGTCGGCATCGGTATCGATCCCGAAATCAGCCTCGCTCGGGATGCCGGCCTCAAAACCAGCAATGGCATCCGTGTTGATCGGCAATGTCGTACCAGCAATCCTATGGTATTTGCAGCTGGCGATGTGGCCGAACAGGATGGCTTCTTTGGCGGGCATATTCGCCATGAAACCTATCAGAACGCGTCCGACCAAGCGGCTGCTGCGGCCATGGCGATGCTTGGGCAAGAAGTCGATTACCACAAGCCTGTCTGGTATTGGAGTGACCAGTTTGATCTAAACATCCAGTTCTGCGGGCATATACCAATGGACGCACAAGTTACCGTGCGTGGTGACATGGAAAGCAATGTTTTCAGTGCCTTCTTTCAGTCAGGGGGAATCATCGAGGGAATGCTGGCGATAAACAACGCGCGTGACATGGGCATCGGCAAACGGTTAGTGGAACGCCGTCTGGCAGCAGATGCCGCCTCGCTTGCGGATGCGGATTTCTCTCTGCGAGACTTGCTCAAGGCCCCGCGTTGAGCAAGCCGCCGGTCGGTGGCAACTGGCTGTTTAGCCAATACCGCCACCGGCGACATACAATGTCTGCCCGGTGATATAGGATGCCTCATCCGCAGCGAGGAAGCAGACTGCGGCTGCCAATTCGTGCGGTTCGCCAAAACGTCCCAAGGGTGTGTCCCGCAAGGTCTGCTCCATAACCTCACCAAAGCCTTCCTTGTCAGCTTCGGTCGGTGGGGCTGGATTGCGCGGAGTCACCCTTGTCACGTTCACGCCCCCAGGCGCTACGCAGTTTACGCGGATACCACAGTCACCCAACTCCAGTGAAAGTGCGGATGTCAGTGCAGACACGCCGCCCTTGGCTGCCGCATAGGGCACCCGGTTAACACCGCGCGTTGCCACTGAACCGATATTGACGATCGCGCCACGGCCGGCCTTTCGCATATGGGGCAACACCGCGTGACAGCACCATAAGGTCGGCCAAAGCGAGCGATTGATCTCAGCGATGATTTCATCGGGCTCGTATTCCCAATAGGGTTTGGCCCAAATCGTCCCGCCGACATTGTGCACAGCGATGTCGATCTTGCCGTGACGCTCCATGACAGTGCGGTAGAGTGCCTCTGCTTCCTTGCGCTGCTCAAGATCATGGACTGCGGTGGATGCTTCCAGACCTTCTGCCAAGAGCCCCTCGACAGCTGCGTTGGCGGCGTCCTGCGCGCGATCAGCAATGACTACACTCGCACCCTCAACAGCCATGTGGCGGGCGCAGGCGAGACCAATACCCTGTGCCGCACCGGTTACGATCGCCACCTTTCCTGCAAATCTACCCCGTCCGTTTGCCTCAGAACTACCCACCATATTAACCCATTCCTTTGCCGAAGCCGCCAGTGCGATAATTTAATGTATGAGAGAATAGCTTCGGGCTTGCCAAGACTCAAGGAAACGCGTTACACAATAAGAAATAGCCGCATAGATGGGCGGTGTTTATGGGAGAGATATGTGTCGCGTGAACTTCTGACCGCAGATGATGTCAAGGGTGCCTGGGCTATTGTTCCAACACCGGCAAAGAAAGATGCCTCCGACTGGAGGGCTGCGAATACTGTCGATGTCGATGAGACTGCCCGTATGGTTGATGGCTTGATCAAGGCCGGGGTCGACGGGATCCTGAGCATGGGCACGCTTGGTGAAGCAGCGACTATGACTTACGATGAAAAGCTCGTTTTCATGCAGACATTGGTAGATACCGCTGCCGGAAGGGTGCCGGTTTTTGTCGGAACGACCTGTATTAATACTCGCGACACCGTGGCCTTAACTCGTAAAGCTGTTGATATCGGTGCCACCGGGACCATGCTTGGTATTCCCATGTGGTGTGCGCCCAGCGTCGATGTTGCAGTCCAATTCTATAAGGACGTCAGCGAGGCTGTTCCTGATATCAACGTCGCGATCTATGCAAATCCAGAAGCGTTCAAATTTGATTTCCCGCGGAATTTCTGGGCTCAGGTCGCGGAAATTCCTCAGGTTGTCACGGCTAAATATATCGGCGTCGCTACGCTTCTACCCGATCTCGCCGCAATCAAAGGTCGGATCAAATTGTTGCCGATCGACTTTGATTATTATGGCGCGGCGCGCATGGACGATTCGATCAACGCATTTTGGACAAGCGGTGCGGTATGTCACCCATTGGTCAGCACAACTCTGCGCGATCTGGTGGCCCAAGCACGCGAAAGCGGCGATTGGAGCCAGGCTAAGGCGTTCATGGGTCGCCTAGGCCCCACCGCCGCCACCCTATTTCCGAACGGAAGCTTCAAGGAGTTTTCGACCTATAACATTGCTCTGGAAAAGGCACGAATGACAGCAGGTGGCTGGATGGATGCAGGCCCTTGCCGCCCGCCCTATCACTTATGTCCGGAACCTTACCTGGAAGGTGCTCGCAAATCAGGACGTATGTGGGCGGAACTGGGCAAGGAACTTGAAAACGAGTCCTGATCGACAAAGAGCAATTATTAATGGAGAGAGCGGTGTCGACGGAAACGCTGGATTGGCCGAAGAATTATAACGAGATTCCCAAGGCAGCATTTACCCGCAAGGATATTTACGCTGAGGAAGTCAAGAAGATTTTCCACGGCAAGGAATGGCATCCAGTCGCGCACGAAAGCGAAGTGCCCGAGCCCGGGGATTTCAAAACCGTTCGTTTGACGGGTATCCCCCTGTTGATAGCCAAGGACGAGAAGGGCGAGGTCCGCGTTTTCTACAACGCCTGTTCGCATCGCGGAAACCAGCTCGAAACTGCGGTTATGGGGAACAAGACCGAATTTGAATGTCCCTATCACCGCTGGTTGTTTGATACGAATGGCGATCTCGTTGGCTGTCCTAATCCTCGCGAATTCGTTCCCGGATTTGACAAGGCGGATTACCCCTTGGCCCAGCCCCGTTTCGACAGCTTTTACGGTCTGATATTTGTTACATTTTCTGATAAGACAGAACCGCTTGACGAATATCTTGGTGGCTCAAGTGAAACGCTCCGCGAATTGATGGGCGGAGATGGCCGACTGAAGTTGCTGGGCTATCAAAAGGTGCGCTACGACACGAATTGGAAGTCGTATGCGGATAATGATGGATACCATGCGCCCCTGCTGCATCAGGCCTTCAAGATGCTTAATTGGCAAGGGGGCAAGGGGCGCCAGTTCGCGGTCACTGAAAGGGGCCATATTTGCTTTGAATCAGCACTTACGGTGGCGAGCGGGCCAGGCGTTCTCAAAGATTCCGAACTGATTGCCTTCAAGGGACAAGATCCGTCCGTGGGATCGCGCATCGTCTCGCTCTTTCCAACTTTCGTTTCGACAAAGCATCTGGATGTTATCAATCTACGCTTTGCTACGCCGATCGATGAGGAAACGACAGAAGTGCATTATGCCTATTTTGCGCATGAGGACGATGACGAAGAGATGGTGCGCCACCGCATTCGTCAAAGTTCGAACCTGTTAGGGCCTTGTGGACTGATCAGCATGGAAGACGCTTCTATCTTCCACCGCGTGCATGTCGGGAATCACACTCCTGGCAATGCGATTTTCCAAAAGGGGGTTCGCGATCCATCTAAGCTCGAAAGCGAATTTCTGCAGAATGATGAAAGCGGCAACCTCCCTCGCTGGGAGTATTATCGTTCGGTAATGGGTTTTGAAAGGGCGACAGCATGACCGACATCGAGTTGGAAAGGATACTCGATAACCTGTTGCTTGCCGATGCAGAAGCGCTGGACAGCAAGAAGATGGAACGTTGGTTGTCCAATTATGCGGAAGATGAAACGGCATCGTATTACTGCCGTTCAGCGGAAAACACTGAGCAAGGTCTTGAACTCGGTTTCATGTTTGATGATCGCCGCGCACGACTGGAAGATCGTGTAACCTACGTTAACGAGATTTGGGCCGGCACTTTTCAGGATTATCGGACCAGGCACTTCGTCCAACGGATTCGCTATGAAAGAATTGACGAAGGCAGTGTTAAGGTCTTGTCCAACTTTTCAGTCTTCATGACACCAGAGGATACCGGCGTGACGAAGGTTCTGGCGGCAGGTGTATATATCGACACTGTTCGCCTCGATGGGAACGGTGGCGCGAAATTGCTTTCTCGGAGCGCTGAACTGGATACATCGGTCCTGCCAAGGTATCTTATTTACCCACTCTGATCAGCCTGAGATAGCTGGTGTCATTTGCTGCGGGAGCGTGTTGGAACACTCGCTCCCGTACGCATGTCGGCATCATATCTCTACCGCACGGTCATCCATCGGCAAAAATGCTGTTGATGTCATCTCGCGCCCGCTCGGCTAGTGCGTTGGAATTCGCCCGCATGCAGAGTGAGGTCCGGTCAGTCCGTTGCTAACTCTTAGGATGCTGATGGGCCACAACCAGCGTTGAAGCCTGGCAGAAGGAAGCTTGATGAGACGGCCGCTACCGACGCTCAAGGCACGGCTCGCCGACTAGGACTATTGACCGCGATAGTTTCAAGGAAGCCCCGGTGATAGGCGGCGTTCTGCCGCAGCATCCCACCCTCGCTTGAACTCAGGATGGCGGCTCCACCTTAGGTGATTCAACGTTTTCTGCGTCAGCAAATATCGGCAACCTTCGCAAACGGCCTCTGGTCCTCAGTTTATCCTCGATAAATGTGATATTTTTGATGATACTCGACGTGAATACGTTGGAGAATGGAGAATATCATTGAAAATCAATTCTGCTGATATCGATCGCACAGATCTCAAGGTGATGCGCGCGCTCAGCGCTAATGGCCGGGCATCCGATGTGCAGCTAGGCGAAACCGTCAATTTGTCAGGCACTGCTGCGGCGAGGCGGCGTAGGCAATTGGAAGAGCAGGGCTTCATATCGAGCTACAGCGCATTTGTGGATCAGAAAAAACTGGGATTCACGATCACAGTCTTGGTGCTGATCGAATTGAGTTCGCAATCAGAGAACAAGCTGATGGAGTTTGAAGAGGCCGTGCTGCGGTGCCCCTTCATGTCCTATTGCAGCTTCATGTCTGGCGAAAACGATTTCATGATGCTGATCAACGTTCGTTCTCTGGATGATTATAACTCGGTATATCGCCGTGAGCTGTCCAAGCTGCCTTACGTCACCAAGATTCGAAGCAATTTTCTCTTGCGCGAAGTCGCTCATCACCCCGTGGCGCCAGCAGTGCTGGAAGATAACGTATTGCTCTAGCGAATCGTAACTCGCCCTAACGATCGGCGCCGGATTCTGCCAAGTATCGCCACCTTCTTGAACGATTCCTGCGTGGACAATGCAAATATCCACCAAGTTTTGCGCATACACTCGCAGCTTCTCGGCTATAGTTTCGTCAGCACCGCCATTTGCGTAATAAAATTACAAA
>OJED01000375.1_pt1 | contig 10574 bp, 10 predicted proteins | sample 1593181 | NCBI WGS metagenome assembly OJED01 (sample SAMN05416772, study PRJEB24817) | seawater metagenome | isolation source: Sea water | place: Canada:Atlantic | collected 2013-07
ACACTAGATCGCTCGTCGGCAGCGTCAGATGTGTATAAGAGACAGGGCCACGGCGGCGCTCAAGCTGCCATCGCCCTGCGTCAGAACGGATTCGAAGGTTCGATCCAGATGATCGGGCGGGACCCCAATCCGCCTTACGAACGCCCCCCGCTATCGAAGGAGTATCTCGCCGGAGAGAAGCCCTTCGAGCGAATCATGATCCGCCCGCTGACATTCTGGGAAGACAAGGGCATTGGCCTGACGCTGGGTGAAACGGTCAACAAGATCGATGCCGAAGCCAAAGAAGTCCAGCTTGGGTCGGGAGAGCGCGTTGGTTACGGTCGGCTGATTTGGTCTGCGGGCGGCGATGCCCGGCGTATGTCATGCCCTGGGTCGCACCTCGATGGCATTCACGCCATACGCGATCGGCGCGATGTGAAACAGTTGATGGCCGAGCTGGAAGGCGGCGCAAAGAACTTCGTGGTAATCGGTGGCGGCTATATCGGGCTGGAAGCTGCCGCCGTGCTTCGCAAACTGGGCTGCAACGTCACGCTGGTGGAATCGATGGATCGCCTGCTCTCGCGCGTTGCGGGCGAAGACCTTTCCGCCTTCTTTGCAGAGGAACACCGCAGGCAGGGCGTTGACGTGCGACTGGGATGCAATGTCGAACGCCTGGAAGGCGAAACGCGCGTAACCGGCGTTACCCTGGCGAGCGGCGAAACCATCCCTTGTGATGCGGTAGTGGCCGGGATCGGCATCGTTCCCTCGGTCGGGCCGCTGATTGGCGCAGGCGCGGCAGGCGCAAACGGCGTGGATGTCTCTGACATTTGCCATACGAGTATCGAGAAGGTCTATGCCATCGGCGACTGCGCAGCCCATGCAAATCCTTACGCCAATGGACAGGTGGTGCGACTGGAAAGCGTGCAGAACGCCAACGACATGGCCAACACCGTAGCCAAGGCTATCTGCGGTGAACCGCAACCTTATGACGCGATGCCGTGGTTCTGGTCCAACCAGTATGACCTCAGACTTCAGACCGCCGGGTTGAATATCGACTACGACACGACCGTGTTGCGCGGCGATCCGGCCCAGCGCAGTTTTTCGGTCATATACCTGCGCGACGGGGTAGTGATCGCGGTGGACGCGGTGAACCGCACCAAGGACTACGTGCAGGGTGGCAAGCTGGTGAAGGCGCGCGCCGAGGTCGATCCCGAGCTGTTGATGGATGAGGAGGTCTTGCTCAAGGAGATGCTGTAAGCCGGGCCAGTGCCCATTCGGCGGCCTCCGAGACCACCGGATCGGTATCTTCGACCAGCGCTCTTACACGCGGCACGAGCGCGGCATCCGTGCTGTTGCCCGCAGCGATCAGGCAATTTCGCACGAAGCGATTGCGCCCCACCCGTTTGATCGGGGAACCGGAGAATTTCGCGCGAAACGCGGCATCGTCCAGCGCCAGCAACTCGACCAGATCAGGTGCGATCAGGTCTTCACGCGGAGCCAGCTTCGCATGGCGCGCGGCCGTTTGCGCAAACTTGTTCCATGGGCACACCGCAAGACAATCGTCGCAGCCATAGATGCGGGTGCCGATAGCTTCGCGAAATTCCTCCGGTATCGGACCCTTGTGCTCGATGGTGAGGTACGAAATGCAGCGCCGCGCATCCAGCCTGTAGGGTTCGGGGAAGGCGTCCGTCGGACAGGCGTCCTGACACGCGCGGCAAGAACCGCAGTTGTCGCGATGCGGCGCATCGGGCGATAGCTCCAGCGTGGTGTAGATGGCGCCAAGGAACAACCAGCTGCCATGATCGCGGCTTACCAGGTTGGTGTGCTTGCCCTGCCAGCCGATGCCTGCCGCTTCACCCAACGGTTTTTCCATGACAGGTGCCGTGTCGACGAACACTTTCAATTCGGTTCCGGGGCGCTGCTCCACCAGCCAGCGGGCCAGCGCCTTCAGCGCCTTTTTCACTACGTCGTGATAATCGCGCCCTTGCGCATAAACCGAAATTTTTGCCTGGCCATGTGCGAGCGGATCGATCTCGGGCGCGTAACTCATGCCCAGCGCGATGACGCTGCGCGCCTCGGGCCACATGCTTCGCGGCCCCTGCCGCACGTCGGCGCGATCCTGCATCCAGCCCATATCGCCGTGCAAACCGGCATTCAGCCATTCGCGCAGACGCCGTGCCTGCTCCGGATTGTCCGCCGCTGGTGCGATGCCCACTGCGGCAAAACCCAGCTCACGCGCTTTCGCTTTCAGCGCGTCCTCAAGCGAGGCAGTTTCTTGGCGATTAACCATAAAGCGGGTTGCCCTCGTTCATTCCTCGCCATTAGCTGATAGGGCATGGACATGGCGACAGGCGATTTTTCAAACAACATGGCAGGAACAGGCAATCTGGCGATCGAGGCACATGGCCTCGTGAAGCGGTTCGACGGTGTTCTGGCGGTGGACGGTGTGGACCTTTCAGTGCCCGAAGGGGCGATCTACGGTATCCTTGGTCCCAATGGCGCGGGCAAGACCACAAGCCTGCGCATGGTGCTGGGCATCATCGATCCCGACGAGGGTTACCGCCGCGTGCTGGGTGCGCAGAACCCGCAGGACGTGGCGCGGCGTATCGGCTACCTGCCCGAAGAGCGTGGCCTCTATCCCTCGATGAAAGCCTATGAGGCCATCGCCTTCATGGGCGCACTGCGCGGCCTGCCGCTGGAACAGGGGCGCAAACGCGGCAAGGCGCTGATGGAAGAGCACGGCTTGGGGCATGCCGTCGACAAGCAGATCCGCCAGCTTTCCAAGGGCATGGCGCAAACCGTGCAATTGCTGGGCACGCTGGTCCACGAGCCGAGACTGGTGGTGCTCGACGAGCCTTTCAGCGGACTGGATGCGATCAACCAGGGTAAGCTGGAAGGGCTGATTCGTGGATTGGCCGATAACGGCACCACTGTCATCTTCTCCACTCACGTCATCGCCCATGCCGAGCGGTTATGCGAAAACATCGCCATCATTGCAGGCGGCAAGGTGCCCTACGCCGGAAGCGTAGAGGAGGCGCGGGATCGCATCCCCGCGCAGGTGCGCCTCGAGACGCGCAATACCGAAGGCCCTTGGCGTGCGGCCCTGCCGCAGGGTGCGCGGCGCAACGGCGCATTCTGGGATTTTCCCTTGCCCGAAAGCGGTGTGGAACCCCTGCTGAAGGCGCTGATAGAGGGCGAGGCAGGCATCCAGTCGCTGTCTATCGAGCGTGCAGGGCTGCATGATGCCTTTGTCGCCATCGCGGGTGAAGCGGCCGCGCGCGCCATGGTGGCGCAGGACGCAGGAGACGCGGCATGAGCGGCAAGCCCGAACGAACCAATAGCGTGAAGAACGGCGGACGCCTTTCCATCTGGCGTGCCGCCTATGTAATAGCGCGGCGCGATTTCACCGCGATCCTGTTCAGTCGCGCGTTTATCTTCTTCCTGCTTGGCCCGTTGTTCCCCGTTGCGGTGATGGCCCTGGCTGGCAGCGTAGGTGCGCAGGTGCAGTCGGAGGCTTCGGCAGCCGACGTGGGCATTGCGATGGAGGGACGCCATGTCGACGATATGCTGGCCGCGCGCGAACGGGTTCGCGATCTTGTCGGCCCCGCGCTGCCGCGCATGGTGGAACTGGAACGGCTCGATCCGGGTGAGACGTTCGATGCCGCAGCCTATCTGGGGGAGCAGGAAGGTAGCCTGGCGGCCATCGTCACCGGCACCCCCCGGCAGCCCGAGCTTACCGCCACGCAAGGGCGCCTAGCGCGGTGGCAGGGCATGGTTGCACTGGTCGCCGCCCATGCCTCCAATCCCGGTGCGCAAAGCTATCCCGATGTCGCAACAACACTGGTGGAAACCAGTGGTGCTTCGCAGAATACCGGGCGTATGCGCACGGCGCAGGGCGGGCAACTGCTGTTGTTCCTGCTGATCATGCTGCTGGCCAGCATGGTCCTGTCGAACCTGGTGGAGGAGAAGGGCAACAAGATTATCGAGATCCTCGCCGCCGCCGTGCCCATGGATGCGGTGTTTTTGGGCAAGTTGTTTGCCATGTTGGGCATCTCGGTGGTCGGCATCGCGCTGTGGGGCAGCACCGGGTTCGCCATCCTGACGGCGGGCGGGGTCTCGCTGTCCGACTATGCCAACCCGGGCGTGGGCTGGCCGATGTTCTTCACGCTGTTCGCGGCCTATTTCGGCATGGGTTATCTGCTGCTGGGCTCGATCTTCCTTGCGGTGGGCTCGCTGGCCGCAACCGTGCGCGAGGTGCAGACGCTTTCGATGCCGGCCACCATGTTCCAGATCCTGGTGTTCTTTTTTGCCAGCCTGGCTGTAACCGATCGGGGGGGCTGGCTCGAATACACGGCCATGGCATTCCCGCTCAGTTCGCCTTTTGCCATGGTTGCGCGTGCTGCGATGGACGAGGCGATCTGGCCGCACTTGCTGGCACTGGCGTGGCAGGCCCTGTGCGTCGCTGTGTTCGTGAAGGCGGGCGCAAGCCTGTTCCGCAAGCGCGTGATGCAGTCGGGCCCGCGCGGCGCGAAGGGCAGGCGTTCGCTAACGGGCCTCGTGAGTGGGATGTTCAGGAACAGTTCGACTCCCGCGAGGTAAAAGCATCGTCATGACTCAATTGAAGACCACCCGCCGATCCGCCCTGTCCTGGCTGGGTGCCGGGGCATCCGTGCCCATTCTTGCCGCCTGCGGTGGTAGCGAGGCGCAGGCGCGGAGCTACCCTGTGTCCTATTCCGAAGCCGAATGGCGTCGGCGTCTGAGCGCACAGGAATTCCGCGTCCTGCGCGAAGAAGGCACCGAACGCCCCTACTCCTCCCCGCTGAATGACGAGAGCCGTCGCGGTACCTTTGTCTGCGCAGGCTGCGGCAACGATCTGTATTCCAGCCGCCACAAGTACGAAAGCGGCACGGGCTGGCCCAGCTTCTGGCAACCGGTCAGTTCGAGTGCGGTGGGTTACGCCTCTGACAACAAACTGGTCTATCCGCGCCGCGAGGTGCATTGCGCCGATTGCGGCGGGCACCTGGGTCACGTGTTCAACGATGGTCCGCAGCCCACCGGGAAACGCCATTGCATCAACGGCGTGGCGATGGATTTTCGTCCAGCCTAACGCACGACGCGGTAAACGGTGAGCGGGCCCTTGCTCGCCGCCTCTTCGCGCTCCAGCCAGCCGGGTAATTCGCCCGTTACCAGCGCATTGGCGAAGTTATCGGGCGCAGCCGTGCGGTAAAGCGCGACATCGGCGGCAGCGCTGCAGATGACGATATAATCGGCATCGTAGCTTGCAACGATTTCTTCCGCCTGTTCGGTCGATCCGATCAGCGCGTTCAGGACATCGGCCATGGGACGCTGGTTGCGATGATAGCTGGCGGCGACAATGGTATGCCCGGTCTTGCCGAGGATTTGCGGCCCTGCGTCCAGCGGCGAAAGCACCAGTCCGTCGGGCAAGTTGGCAAGATAGCCATAATCACAATCGCCCGCGCTTCTCAACGCAGCCACGTCGGGCGACATGGTCGCGGCAGGAAAGTGCCGGTCCAGCGGCTTTGCAAAGGCGCTGGCGAACATCGGGGTGGACAGGCCTACGGCGGCAAGCGTCGCCAGAATGCGCGGCACCGGCTCCACGATCGCCCGCGCCCTGGGCAGGAACTCTGCCAGCAGCAGCGCGGCGAAAGGTATCGCGAGCAATTGCGCCACCAGCCCTTCGCGCATCACCAGCAGCGAATATCCGCCAGCCGCCAGCGCAAAGAGGAAGTAAAGCGTGCAAGGCAGGGCGCGGCCCTGGTGGAACAGGCCGTTGCGATGCGCGCGCCACCAGCCCAAACCGATGATGGCAATGGTCCACACCAGCGACAGCGCGACCGATACACGCTGGTGCCAGATCGGCAGACCTTCAAGGATATAGCCGTGCCACCAGGTCTGCAGCACCGGTTCAAGCTGCGCCATCGGATTGGTCGCGCAGGCGCCCAATAGCGCTTCTGCCAGCAGCAGACACCCCAGCCCCATCACCGCCAGCGCTACAAGGCGCCCCTGCACGCGGTTTTGCCACGGCAGCAGCGGGATAGCAGCAGACATCAGGGCGGCCGCTGCAAAGGTAAGGATATGGCCGGGCAACAGGATATCGCAATACAGCGCATCAACAGGCCCACGGGTCATGTAGGACAGCGTCGCCGAAGCCACAGCCAGCGCACCAAGGAACCACGGCAGCAAGGTCCGCTCGCCAAACCAGTAGCGCACTCCGTAAAGCCCGGCGAGGACTGCGACGAGCGGCAGGCCCTCCAGCGAGATCACGACCCACGCAGCAGCAGATGTTCCGCAAGCAACCGCACTCCGCCGGCTATCGCGGATCAGCAAAGCTGCGCTAACCAGCGCAAGCACCGCTTGCGGCGCGTGGTGGTCAATCCGCATCGGTGCGAAATTGCCCGGCAGCAAGGGGAACAGCGGCAGAATGACAAGCCCGAAGGCAAAGGCCGGTGGCGCGAATTTCAGCCGCAGCATGATGGCACGCAGAGCAAACAACGCAGGCAAAAGCCACAAGAGCGGCACCAGTGCCATCGCTGCAGTTTCGCCAAGCAGCATGGCCAGCGCGGCCAGCGGCAAGTCCACCAGCCGCGACCAGTGCATGGAGAAACCCTGCGGCGGATTCATGCGATATTGCGTGACGTCCCAGAAGTCCTGTCCGTCCACCCAGGCGCGCACCTGCAGCAGGCGCGTCCAGTCATCTGGACCAAACAGCTCCCACCCCAGCAGCGGCTGGATCGCCAGCCGCACGAGGAAGTAGAGCAGCCATACGGCCAGCACCGCCATGGGCGTGCGAACGAAGCTGCGCCAATCGAATACCCGATTAGTCATCGGGAGCAGACCTTAACGGAAAACCACGCGGCTGCGCAGAAGCCATGTGGCGACGAAGCTGACGCCAATGGCGAGGAGCTTTGCAAGACGCGGGTCGAAACCGCTGGCATCGCCCGCCCAGACGATGGCGGTGGTCAGGCCCAGGCCCACCAGCGCGGAAATAACGAACAACGTCTTCTGCCGCGTGCGGGCTGCGCCGCGCGATGCAACGTTACCGATGAACACCGCCCGGCTGCTCATCACCCAATGCGCGCCGATACCAAGACCATAGCCGACGGCTGAAGCACCAGCTGCCCATATCCCAAGCGACAGCAGCGCGAGGAAAGTGCCCACGTCCACCGCCAGCGCGCCGATGCTGGCCAGCAGGTAGCGGACCAGGCGGATATCGGTCAGGCGGGAGATCACCGCGGTCATGCGTCAGGCAGCCTTCTTCCCATCGGCGGGCACACGCTCGGGCACGTCGCGTACCGAGGCAAGCGCTGCAGCCTGATCTGCAGATAGGGATTTGCGGCTGTCGGGAAGCGCTTTTTCAGCCCCTTCGTCACCAGCCTCGTGATATTCGGCGTCCTCGTTTACGCACCACGTGTCGTACACGCGTTCACCGGCGATGATGTTCTCCACCGTCAGCATGGCGGTCATCATTGCGTGATCCTGATTGTTGTAACGGTGCATGCCATTGCGGCCCACAAGGTGCAGCGTGGGGTGTTTTTCCTCCAGCTCGGCGCGCATGGCATCGACATTGGCGGCGTAATTCTCGTCATAAACGGGGTAGGCCTTTTCCTGCCGCACCACCGCGCCGCCCACCACCTTGTCGGGAGAGGCGAGGCGGAGAATGTCCATCTCGCGCTTGGCCAGTTCGACCAGGTCGTCGTCCTCCATCGACCACAGACCGTCGCCCTCGAAGCAGAAGTATTCCAGCCCCACGCAGGCGACATCGGCGTCCGGTACCATTTCAGGCGACCAACTGCGAAAGTTCTGCACGCGGCCCACCTTTACCTTGGAATCGTGGATGTAGATCCAGTTGTCGGGAAACAGGTCCTCGCTCCTGATCATCAGTGCAACAGTCAGGAAGTCGCGATACTTGAGATTGCTCGCCTCCAACGTGGTTTCGGGCAGCGGGTGCAATCGCGCGGCCAACTGACGCATGGGGGCAGAGCTGATCGCGTCCTTTGCATGGATTACAACCTTGCTGCCGTCCTCGGCGCGGGCTGCCATTCGCCAGCCGCCTTCGCCATCTGCGGCAAGCTGTTCCAGCGCATGGCCCATCACCACCTGTCCCTTGCCGGTGGCGACAATCTTGTCGCGCGCAGCTTCCCACATCATACCGGGGCCAAGGCGCGGGTAGCGGAAGGTTTCAAGCAAGGTCTTTGCCTGCTTGCCACTGCCGTCATTCAACTTGTTCAAGCCCAGCGAACGCTTCAGCCCATCGACCACCGCACCCCAGAGCGAGAGACCCTTGATGCGCTGAGCGGCCCAGTCGGCGCTCATCTCATTGCAGGGCATGCCCCACACCTTCTCGGTGTAGGTCTTGAAGAAGATGGAATACAACTTCTTGCCGAACTGGTTGCTGGTCCAGTCCTCGAAGCTGCGGATCTCAGCTGTCGGCAACACCTTGGCCTTGGCATAACTCAGCATGCACATGGCGCTGCGCCACAGGCCCAGGTTCCACAATGCCTCGAACGCGCGGAGCGGGTACGAGTAGAATTTGCCCTCGTAATAAATGCGGCTCATGCGCGGGCGCTGGATGAAATCGTCGGGCAGGATCTCGTTCCACAGGTCCACCACGGCAGCGCTTTTTGAAAAGAAGCGGTGCCCGCCGATGTCGAAGCGATATCCCTCGTGTTCCACCGTGCGGCTGATGCCGCCGACGTAGGTCGCATCCTTCTCGATGATGGCGACGCTCTTGCCTTGCTTGGTCAGCAGGTATCCTGCGGTCAGCCCGGCGGGCCCGGCACCGATGATGGCCACATCGACCGTGATCTGATCCGTATTGCCATCGTTCGAAGTGTGCATGAATGCCCCCGGTTGTTCGTCCTGACCGGGAGTGAAGGAAAATGGTTATGAGACGGTTAACACGTTCGAAAGGAGGCGGACGTGTCAGTCCCGGTCTGCTGCAAGCGCGCGGCGATACGGGCCAGATCGCCATACTGGTAGGTGTCTTCGAAGATCAGCCCGTACGCCCCTTTCTTGCGCCAGCGAACCTTGGCATGGGTCTCAGGCAGACCGGTCGCCGAAATCTTGACTTGCTCATCTATCGCAAATCGGCAGGAACAGGCGATCTTCGCGCCCTGCTGTGAAAGATCGGTGATCGTCACGGGTTCGCTGCGTCCTTCCAGCGTGACCACGGTGGCATCGGCGGCAAGGTTAAGCCGGATCGCGCGCTTGGAAAAGTGACTGGGACTCTCGATGATCCGGTCGATGTCTGTCGGTTTGGTAAAGCGGAAACCGGCGCGGTCCTCCTCCTGCCAAACCAGCTCCACCTCGTGCCCGTTGCCATTCTGCAATTCCACCAGCATGCGCGTTGCAGCAGGCAGCGGATGGAAAATCCGCACGCTGATACCGGTTTCGGAAACGTCGCGAATGATGCAAAGAAATTCGCCACCGCCCGTCGCCAGCTTGGCCGCCCTGATCAACAGGGTAAAACGCTTGGACAGGCGTTGTTCCATTTCGCTGCGCGAGGTAAGCACAGCATCGTGAGGCATTGCGCCGATCTTCAAGGCGTTTTGCATGCGATCCCCAAACTGCAACGCGGGCCTTCAATGGCCAAGCCTCTGTAATACAAGCACAGGTTTATCGACCCGTCGTTACGAGAACTAATACGGGCACATGCGCAAAACCCTGCACCTATTGGTTAACGGACAATAAGCACACGAGATCGCCAGGCGGTATGAAAAAGGGCGCCGTTACCAACGACGCCCCTTCATGGTTCGGAAAGCTATCCGCGTCCTAGTAGCTTGAATGTTCCGAGATGCTGAGCGTTGCAGCAGCCGGATTGGCATTCCAGAACCGACCGACCCATACACGATATTCACCGGCCCTGGGCGACTGGAAGGCAAGCGAGGGGTTATCTCCGTTCTGTCCGGAGTCGTCATCGCAATGATTCACTCCATCGGGAGAGCGCACCATTATCGTCGTATCGTCGCCCGAATTTACCGAGAAAATCAGCGGTGCCGTACCCTGTGCAGTAAAATTCACGATATAGCTTGGCTGATCGGTCATATAACCATCACATCCGTCGACGATATTCGGTATGTATGGTGCGCCCGGCAGAACAAAAATGGGCACTCAAATCATTGGGAAATTTCTGTCGATCTTTCCCGGTAACAGGATTTAGCCTGCTGTAGACGGTTGAATTTCCATTTCTGTTTCTCCAGCCACTGCTGCTTCTCTAGCTATGACCGTATCGTATCCGCCCACTTTCGACAGTCCCTCGTGGCTGTCGATACCGGTGTAACGCAGTGACGCGTCTTCGTATCGGCGGAACGCAAACACGGCTGCGTTCATGCGTTCGGTGTTGAACACTTTGAGGTCCACAAGCAGGTTAAAGTCAGCAACTGTCAGGCCCGTTACCGTGAGGAACAGTTCTGGCTCGATCTTCGTGATGACGTCCACGAGCGTATTCTCGCGGAAGTCGGTCAGATACATGAACGCTGGAATGCGCGTGGCGAACTTGATCAGCTTTTCCTGAACCTTCTTGCCTGTCTCTTATACACATCTGACGCTGCCGACGAGCGATCTAGTGTAGATCT
>OJED01000384.1_pt1 | contig 10360 bp, 6 predicted proteins | sample 1593181 | NCBI WGS metagenome assembly OJED01 (sample SAMN05416772, study PRJEB24817) | seawater metagenome | isolation source: Sea water | place: Canada:Atlantic | collected 2013-07
CGGCATACGAGTTTTCTGCCTGTCTCGTGGGCTCGGAGATGTGTATAAGAGACAGATCTTGCACTCGGCCGGCGCGTGCTTTTCGTGAGTGAAAAGCGTGCAGCGCTCGATGTTGTCTATCGCAGACTTGAGGCGGTCGGTCTGGGTGATTTCTGCCTAGAGTTGCATTCGCACAAGAGCTCGAAAGCCGAGGTTTTGCGTCAACTTGGCGAAGCTTGGGATGCTAAGGGCGCGCTTTCCACTGAGGAATGGCAGCATGAAACTTCCCGCCTCACGCAGTTGCGCGACGAGCTAAATGGCTTCGCGCAGGCACTGCACAAAGTTCATTCTAACGGGCTGACCATCCATGATGCCATTTGGCGCAGCGTTTCTGAGGAAGGCAGAGCAGTGCCCATCTTGCGATGGCCGGCCCGTACCGAGCACAGTCGGGTTCAATTAGATCGAATGGCCGATTTGGTGCGCAGGCTTGAATTGACCCATCTTGGCCTCGAGGCTTTGCCACAAAATGTTCTTGGCAGCGTCAGGGCATCTGAGTGGAACAACGCCTTCCAAGCTAGCCTGATTGCGGCCACGGAAAGCCTAAAGTCCGCCACCTTGGATTACCAAACTGCAGCGATGGCGGCGCAATCGGCCAGCAATCTGCCTCTACCCGTTACGGGCCCAAACGAAGCAGCGATGCTGTCGCAAATCCTCGCCACATTGTCTGCAGCATGCGGCGCGAACCTTGGTTTTGCATTCGCTCCAGAATCCAATGCAACGATATCGGCGCTGGACGAATATGCGGATGTACTTCGTCAGTATCACGCGGAGGTGGCGAAGCTGAGTGTCGCTTATGCGGACAGCAGCGAGCGGACTGTCGATCACGAAGGCTTGGCTGCGCAATGGGCCGCCGCAGCGGACAAGTTCTGGTTTTTCGAAACGTTGGCACGCGGAAAGGTGGCGAAAGAGCTCGCACGTCTGGGCGGAACGCCTGCTCGCCCCGATCCAGAAAACGACTTGCCTGTTCTGGCTCGTCTGGCTGTGTTGAGGGAACGGCTTGATGGTATTGCTCCGGGCCTCTCATCTCTACCAGGCCTTGCTTCTAGAGAGATCGATCCAGAAAAGCTGGAGCAGCTTGCTCAGACGGCGCGCACGATCAAGAGCCTCGTCGCGGCGCACGCTGATGGCGTGGACGAATTTGCCAGACTCAACGAAGCTGTGCGCTCGCTTGTCGTCGATGCCAATGACATGCTTCAACCAAACGGAGCTATCGCACAGGCTAGCGAGAAGTTGGCTACTATCGCGGCAGAATGGTCTGAAAAACATCGAGGGTTCGCCGAGATCAGTGGATCGCCTCCTTTCGGAGAGGATTTTGAAAGCCTGTCCCAAAGTCTACAGGCAATTGTCGATTCCCAATCATCGATGCAGCGCATTTGCCAGTGGAATGGCGCAAAAGCGGAAGTCGAAAAGGTTGGACTTTCCGAGTTCGCCGACCTGATTGAGTCGGGATTGCAAAGCGGGGAAACTGTACCGCTCTTCGAGACGGCCTATGCGCGATGGTTCGCAAACTGGGCGATCGATGACGAGCCAATGCTCGCCAATTTCAACGCCAACATTCACGAAGATAAAATCGCCCGCTTCCGGGAGCACACTGCAAAAGTCCAGGATCTGACGTCCAGGATCGTGCGTGCGCGCCTATGTTCTAACATACCCGGGAAAAACGACGTCACACGTAGTTCTGGTTACGGCATACTGAAACATGAGTTGACGAAGCAACGACGGCACAAGTCGGTTCGTCAGCTTGCGGAAGAAATGGGCAGCGACTTCAACTGTTTGGCGCCTTGCATGCTGATGAGCCCGCTTTCGATTGCCCAATATTTGCCCGCAACGCAGGACCTGTTCGACATTGTGATCTTCGATGAAGCATCCCAGATCACGCCATGGGACGCCGTTGGCTCAATCGCGCGAGGCAAGCAGCTGGTTTTGGCCGGCGACGACAAACAGATGCCGCCCACGAACTTCTTCAGCAAGGGAACCGCAACCGTCGCAGACGATAGCGACATCATCGACCTCGATAGCATTCTTGAAGAATGCCAAGGTGCAGGTATCCCGAAGCGGAGCCTCGACTGGCATTACAGGAGCCGCCACGACTCCCTGATCGCGTTCTCGAACTCGCGCTATTACAAGAACAAGCTGGTCACTTTTCCGCCGCCTCAGACGCGTGAAAGCGCCGTCGAATGGAGGCGCGTGGAATCGGTATATGCCAAGGGAGCCGGACAAACGAATGCGGGCGAAGCCAAAGCGATTGTTGCTGAGGCTAAGCAACGGCTGAAAGATGTCCGCCCGGGGGAAGAAACGCTTGGGATTGTCACGCTAAACAGCCAGCAGCAAGAACTGGTTCTTAATCTGCTCGACGATGCGAGGAAAGCAGACGCCGCGTTTGATGCGCACTTCTCGGACGATCTTGAAGAGCCAGTCTTTGTGAAAAACCTCGAGACGGTTCAGGGCGACGAACGTGACACCATCATTCTTGGAACGACGTTTGGTCCGACAGAACCTGGCTCACAGAAAATGTCGATGAACTTTGGGCCGCTAAACCGCGAGGGGGGTGAGCGGCGGCTCAATGTAGCGGTAACTCGCGCCCGAAAGGAGATGATCCTGTTCACCAGTTTCGATCCAGGGATGATCGATCTGTCTCGGACTGGATCGAATGCTATTCGCGATCTCAAGCACTACATTGAGTTTGCAGCGAAGGGACCGCGAGCGCTTGCGGAGGCTCATCAGGGTTCGATCGGCGTAACCGAGTCCCCGTTCGAAGACGCAGTAAAGATGGCCCTTGAACAGCGGGGTTGGACGGTGCGTCCTCAAATCGGTGTATCGGGCTTCCGTATTGATCTGGGCGTCGTTCATCCAGACCGGCCAGGTGACTATCTCGCTGGCATAGAATGTGACGGAGCAATGTACCACAGCGCCCTTACTGCTCGGGACCGCGACCAAATTCGCCAAGCTGTCCTTGAAGGCCTCAATTGGAAAATCATCCGGATCTGGTCGACCGATTTCTGGGTCAACGCAGAGCACGCGATGGAAATTGTTCAGGAGCGGCTCGACGCGCTACTTGAAGCGGATCGCGAAGCAGCGATCTCAGAAGCAGAAACGGGCCCAGATCCTGAAATTGAAGGTGTTGACGAAGAAAACCATGCTCCATTCGCGGGGGATGCGGGAAAAAACCGTACGATAGAACCAGCGGCATCCTCCGAGGAGGAACAATCTGAAGAAGATGAAAGTGGGTTATCGGACGAGGCAACAGTTGAACCCCCTTTCTCGGAAGATGGAACCAACAGCGGAAGACCAAGTTCTCGCGGTAAACAGCCATACCAGCATACCGACTTCGCACATATGTCGAAACGTATCGAACCTGACCGGTTTACTGAGCCGGAGTACAGCCAGATCATCGCCGAAATGATCAGACACACCGTCGAAACTGAGGCTCCAATCGAAAAGTCCGCATTGGCAACCGTGATAGCCAGAGCGCACGGCTTTAAGCGCACCGGGAGCCTAATTGCTGAGCGCGTCGAAATGATCGGTAGAAAGGTCTTCCATTATCGGCAGGAGCTTAGTGGGCAGATATTCGTCTGGCGAGACGAGACCCACTGCGACGCGATCTCGACATGGCGCGAGCCAAGCGACGAAGATCGGAAGAGACCCATCGAAGACATTCCGGAAGAAGAAATTGCACTGGCGGCGAAGGACTTCCCGTTCGAAGATGATGTTCCTCGCGCAATCGCGATAGCATTCGGATTTTCTCGCCTTCGTGCTCCTTCGCGTGAGCGGTTAGAGAAAGTGCTTCGAACGCACGGAGAAATCGATGGGTCGGCCTCCATCGAAGGACCGGAGACGGAAGTTACCTCAGTATCCCCGGCGGTTTCTTTGCGTGTCACTGAAAGCGATGTACAACGAGAGATCTTGAACCTTCTGTCTGACGGGAGCCCATGGACTAATGGAGATCTCAAGTCTGCGCTCACGACGATTTTGCCGCTCTCCCGCGAAGACCGCGAGCGCGCTAATCATCGGCCCAATGAGGAAAAGTGGGAAGAGCTGGTCAATAACGCGCTTTCACCGGCTCGCGGCAATTCGCTCTACGGTAAGGGCCTGATAGAAAACGTAGCTCGCGGCGTTCACAAGCTGCGAAGTTGAAGCATTTTTGAAGGCCGTTACCTTGAATGTCTGGTAGCTACGAGGCCTCCCGCAGTTCCAGTTTCTTGCCAGGTGCGGCGCGGAAAGCGCGATCACGGCAGCTTAGAATGACGACCTGCATGGAACGTGCTGACTCATCTAGCAGATCGATCATCGTCTGCAGCCGGTAGTCGTCCGAATAGGCGAGTGGGTCGTCAAGCATAAGCGAGACCGGCCAGCCTTCGTCACGCAGCATTTCTGCAAAAGCAAGGCGAGAGAGGAGGGCAAGCTGTTCTTGGGTGCCTTGCGAGAGAAGTTCGCGGTCTTCTTTTACACCACCGCGCCGAACACTGTCTAATTCGAGACCCGAACCGTAAACCGGGTCGAGGCCAGGGAGTATGCGCTGCATATAGGATCTCGCACGGGTCGCCACGGGACCGACAAGGCTTCGCGATGTCTCTTCTTGTGCCTTCGCTAACACGTCGCGCAGTAGGGTAAGCGTATTGGCTTCATCCTGAACCCGGCTGAGAGCCGACCGTGCCGCATCAGCTTTGCTACGCGCAAGGGCAGTACGTTCAGCAAGGCCCTGGCCACCTTCGATTTCGATCCGTGCTTCGAGCCGGCTCACTTCTTCACGCAGTGTCGAACGGCGTTCTCCGGTCTTCTCGCGTTGCCGGTCAATAGTCTCGATCTCTCGAGCGATTGCAGCCTTGTCGAAAGCGCCTGCATTGCGCTGCGCCTGTTCGAGATCATCGGAACACCTTGCGAGCTGAGCGCGAGCCTCGACAAGGTTTGAAGTTAGTTTGACAAAATCCTCTTGGTTCTCGAACCTAGCAAGTTCGGCACGAGCCCGCTCGCAATCGCTTTCAGCCGCGCCCTTTCGTGCGGCAATTTCGCCGTCCTCGTTTTCAGCCTGACGTAATGCATCAAGAGCGAGTTCGTTGCGCTCCTCTGCGCGTGCAAATTCGGCTTCACTCTCATCGGCTGCGTCCTCCATTTGAGAAATGGAGGGGCCGGTCTCCTGGTCAGCATCTGTGAATGCGACTTCTTCAGGGTGCTCCGCGATGAATAGCTTGAGCGCATCCGCCCCGGCCGCGAGGTCCAGCGCCGGATCGGCAGCGGTAAGTGTCTCGATCTGCCCGACCACCCCCGAGAGCTGCGCTTTCGCATCGCGGGCCTCACGATCACGTTGGCGAAGATCGGTGAGCGCGGCGGCAGCCCATTCGCTCAGTATAGCCTCGCGCTTGTTCTCGAAACTAGCAAGACGCGCCTCGGCTCCAGCCAGGCCCGAAGGAGGATGCACTGTCAGTTCGCCGCCATCGGCAAAAGCGAGAGTCGTCTCTTGCGTCAGGGTTGAACCGCCCTCGGTCAAAGTCTTACCGTTAATCGTTGGAGCAGTAGAGCCGCGATACTCGACCCTGACGCCGCCGGCCTGGAGCGTATTGCGCTCGCTCGCGATCTGCGCTTCCAACGACTCCAATTTATCGAAGATTTCTGCTGGCACCTCGCGGCCTGCTTGCTCCGCAATTCGGTTTTGTTCGGCTTCGAGTTCAACCAACCGTCGGTGCCGCTCGCGCGCCCGAGCCACATCGGAATGCGTGCGGCGCTGCGCTTCTCGCCTTCGAGCCCGTGCGAGAGCCTTGTTCGCGGTGTCGCGTTTCTCACGCGCAACCTTGAGTTCCTCGCTTCGTTTGGCCGCGGTGCGCTTGGCTTTCGAAAGCGCGTCGGCAAGGGTCGCGCGCTCCTTAGTCAGTTGTTCTAACGCTGCTCTACTCTCCTCCAGACGCTTGCTTGCAGCATCACGCCGATCGGAAAGATCCTCCAGCCGCACGACACATGCCTTGGCGGTAGCGTGTCGGGCCTGCACGGTTTCGAGCTTCTGCGCAGCACCTTTTGCGGTTTCAAGATCGGCTTCCAACTGGCGTCTGCGTCTTTTATCTTCTTCGTCTGCGAGTTCGTTGACGACGAGCTGCAATTCTCCCTTCTTCCGCTCCAACTCGGCAAATGCTTGCTCGAGAGCAGCCTCCTTCTGCTCAGCTTTCTGTAAAGCTTCCTCGGCCTCTTCGACATGCGTCTCAGCGTTCTTCAGTTCACCTCTGCTTTTGCCGGTAGCTGTCCTGAAGCGGTCATACTGCGTTTCGATCCTGTCTCGCACCCGCTCGAAGGCAACGGAACCGAGCAATGCCCCTGCCTGATCTTCCAGCGCACTGCTAATCCCTTCGCGCACCCGATCACCAGGGGTGGGAAGGGAAAGGCCCTCGCTCTGCGGGACCCAAAGCAAACCGAGTGAACCCAGCGCCCCTGAATCGAAACGGTTCGATTGTTTGTCGAAGCCGAGCAGCTCTTGCAAAGCTTCTTCCGCCGCGTCGCCCTGCTGGCGCCCATTTGGCCCCTCAAGTTCTGCAGTAGCCTTCGCCAAGAAGCGTTTGGTGAGGCTGTAAGGTGCACCGTCGATCTCAAAATCGAGCTGCACTTCTGGCCCCACGCTATCACCGTAGGGCAAGAAAGATTGGATCAGCTGCGTCTTGGAGCCGTGCCGTAAGAAAAGCGCAGCGCGCACAGCCTCTAGAACGGTGGATTTGCCCGTCTCATTCGGTGCAATGAGGATATTTAGGCCATCACCAAGGCCGCTTACCTCGTGTGGCTCACGGAACTTGCGGAAGTTCTCGAGCAAAATGCGTCGCAGGATCATCTCAGGCTTCCCCTCGCGCAATTTCGACAAACAATCGCTCGAACGCGCGGCGTGCCTGACCGGCATCACCGCCGCCAGCCTCGCTCTTCTCGCGCAATATGTCCGCGGCGAGGCCGAGCATTCCTTCGGCTTTGAGCGAGGCCAGGTCCTCGTCAGTTGGCCGGGCAACAAGATCGCCGTCGCGCACCTCAAGATGTCGCAGTCGATGGCGCAGATCATCCTCAATTCGCGTCGTTATTGCCACCCTGTCAGACAGCGCGATTAGGCCTGCGAGAGCAAGCCGGACCAGGGTCGTTTCGGGCTTGCATCCGGCCAACATAGCCTCACAGTCACTCGCGAATGCATCGGCATCTTCGACCGTCCAACTACGGGTGAGCCACTGGAAGCGACCGGTGCGGTGCGACTGGACGCGCGGTTGCTCTCCAGGTCCGAGTTCAACCGCTAGGCACTGGCCTGGTTCATCACGCTGTGGCTGGAAACGGTCCGTTTCGGGCGTGCCAGAATACCATGTGCGCTCATCGACCATGAGCTTTCCATGCCAATCTCCCAACGCGAGATAGTCTAGACCGGCGCGCGCAGTTCGGTCAGGGGCGATCAGGTTCTTCGCATCGCCCTGCGAAGAGAAGTCTCGGATCGATCCATGAGCGAGACCGATGCGCAACCGAGCGCCGGGTGTTTCCATCGTATCGAAAGCCGCAGTCGGATCTTCGAGCGTGTGACGGTGGATGAGCGGTGCAGGCAAAATCCAGACGCCGTCCTCCACTTCGACCGGCCTCGCCTCAGAAAGTACGGTTACGTTGTTAGGTTGGCGAGATCGTACTCGGTCCCAGAGACCGCCGTTTCGCGCGAAATCATGGTTCCCTGGCAGAAGCCACCAGTGACACGCGAAGCCTTCCATCCTCGCCAGCGCCTGTACGATTGTGCGTTCCTCAGGCCCCTCAGTGTCGAACACGTCACCGGCCACCAGTACGTGCAGCGCATCGTAGGTAGCAGCAGCGTTACCTACGGCACCGATCGCATCGAACCGGGCTTCAGATAGCGCGTTGCGTGCTTCGGCGTCGAAGCCACCGAATGGCTTGCCAAGCTGCCAGTCGGCCGTGTGAATGAACTTCAAGTTGCTTCCTACCTCGGTGATAGCGTTTCGGAGACACTGCTTACGCCTTAGACGATGTGGGAGCATAGGCGAAGATGAGTAGCCTGCAACAGTTTGGAAAACCTACCAATCCATCGCAGGTGACTTGCCCCACATGCTATTTTCAATAGCCGGTGCCATTCCAATCAAGGGATCATTTCTCGCCAGAGTGAATGGGAACGCAGGGGGCGTAAGCCACTTTATTACGAAGCTGATTGTTCCACTTTTTCAGTCCATCGGATTTTACACCGACTCAGTAAGCGATTGAATTCATTGTGGCAGAAATTGCGCATTTTTACAGGGTAAACTGCGCAATTCCGGGCAATTCAAGAGCTTGGGAAGCTGCTGCTCTACCATTGAGCTACACCCGCGCGGCGTGGGTCATTAGGCGCGCCTTCGCCCTTTCGTCAATTGGCATGCGATGCGTTGCGGCATGGGCGTTGCCCTCCCCGGTTGTATCCCGCCAGACGAAAGGCTCTCCTACCTTTCGTGTTGCGAGTAATCGCCATGCTCTCGACGACGAACTGGAGACGAATTCTGACGTCTCAATCGAAATTACGGTTTAATCTTGTAGTTTCATGATGCCAATTGATGCAACAATAGTGGGGGTTTTAATAATACCGAGCTTATCGTTGTGTACGGGAACTTTTCGGAACATTGCTTCTTGCCATCCCTTGGTTTGGTATGAGGAATTACAATAACAGCGCCAACGACCAAAACCATCACACCGCAGCGCAGGATCATACCCTGCCCAGTCGCCGGGATCGATTGCGCATGTTCATGCGGTTGAAATCGCAGCGACAGATGGCCTTTGCAGGGACTGGTGTGTTCGCCGCGATCGCCTTCATACTGGGCGCGCTGCTGGTTCAGGATCGTTCTTCCCCGGACGTGGTGAAGCTTGGTAAGGGCAAGGCCAGCGTAGAAACCGTGCGAGTCTCTCAATTGGAACCGGTGATCGACACGCCCTCGCCCCGCGAAAGTGCGATGGGCGATGGGGAGGCCAGTTATTATGGCAATGAACTGGCGGGCAACCGCACGGCGGCCGGGGAGGTGTTCGATCCCCACAAGTTGACGGCCGCCCACCGTACGCTGCCGCTAGGTAGCGAGGTGCGCGTCACCAATCCTCGCAACGATGAAAGCGTCGTGGTGCGCATCAACGACCGCGGCCCCTATCATGGCAACCGTGTGATCGATCTCAGCCATGCCGCGGCCCAGGAAATTGGCCTGATCCGCTCCGGCACCGGGTGCGTAAATCTCGCGTTGCTCGTTACCTGAGTAAACCATCGCCCTGAATTCGTTCTGCGCGGTACAGGCGATCAGGTTCCGGATCTCCCGAAACCGACTACGCTCAAAAGGCCAATCTGTCTGGCGTATCACCCCGCGCGGCGTTAGTATCGACGATTATGAGAAACATTACGCTAGTACTTGCCACCATTGCGCTGACCGCATGCGCCACCGCTGTGCCCCCGCCATTCGACGAGAATGGCAATCCCAATGTGCGCGATCCTGCCGGAGAATGCGATGCCGAAGCGGTCCAGGATCATATCGGCCATCGCGCCAGTGCGGATGCTGGTGCGACACTTCTGGATCTTTCCGGCGCGCGTACCTTGCGCTGGCAGCCGCCGCGTAGTGCTGTCACCATGGATTACCGGCCGGATCGGCTTACCGTCACCTATAATGACGACATGATGATCGAGAGGATTACCTGTGGCTAACCCCGATCATGGCGGGCCAGCGCATCGCGCCATGATCGGAGAAAACCGCATCACCGTATTCAAGGGCGAGATCATGATCGGTAGCCTGCGATGACTGCGCGACTTCTTCTGACTATTTCTGCGATCTCCTTGCTTGCAAGCTGCGGTGATGATCTCGAAAGCCGCCAGGCCGCTGTGCAGGATCGGACGCCCGAGCGGGACTTGTCGATACAGTCCCCGCCGCAAAGTGCACGTGATTCTGCGGTTTCGGCGACGGCGGCACCCGCTGAAGGATTTGCCGATGATACCCTAGCGAGCGGCGAAGACGCCGGTATCGTAGAAGACGCCGCGCCCGACGAGCTGATCGACAATGCACAGGGTTTTTCGACCGATCCCGTTGACGATACGTCGGGTTTCGATCCGTCGCCCGACACCCCGCAGGGCTTTGCGCCAGAACCTATCGGAGTGGAAGCCTTCGAAGAGTAACCTTCGACGCGTGATACGCACTTTTTATTGCGCAAAGTTTCGTAAGTGACCGGTTGTGTCGCAATGCACCTTTTGACATTGCGACCGTGCACACGCCCTGAGAAACGCCATGCACACGACCCGTGCAGGAGACACGCATGACCGGCCAGTTCCAGCTTACCGAAGACCAGCGCGCCATTCAGGAGATGGCGCAGCGTTTCACGG
>OJED01000394.1_pt1 | contig 10136 bp, 8 predicted proteins | sample 1593181 | NCBI WGS metagenome assembly OJED01 (sample SAMN05416772, study PRJEB24817) | seawater metagenome | isolation source: Sea water | place: Canada:Atlantic | collected 2013-07
ATCGCTCGTCGGCAGCGTCAGATGTGTATAAGAGACAGCCCTACGTCCACGCCATTGGCGGGATCGCCTTTCCGCAGCAGGCGGGTGATTTCACGCGCGGTCGCGTCGTCGAATATTCTCCCGATGCGCGCGATGTGAGCGTGGCCTATCGACCTACAAGTTTCCCAAGCCCTGCCGAACTGACGATCTATGTCTATCCCGCCCTGAACGCGTCCTGCGAACAAGAATTTGTCGAAACTGACCGCTACCTGTCGCAGCGCGATGGGTTCACCGGCAACGCGTCTGGAGAGACGCATCCGCCGATGCCGGGCTTTGAAGGCGTCGAACAGCATTTTGCCGATTATCGGGTCGCTGCAGGTGCTATGGGTTTTGACCATCCTGAACTCAATTCCACCTTGTGGATCGCCTGCATGCCGGACGATGTGCGGGTGAAGTTGCGCTTGAGCTATGAAAGAGAGGACGCCAAGGCGGCGCGCGAACTTCCGGCCATACTGTTTGCCCTGCTCGACTTCTCGGGCTTGCGAAAAAGCGCATGATTCTGCGCTTGGGCATATGGGTTGCAAAGACAACCCTGTGGTTCGTCATTGTCAGCCTGGCGCTGGTGATCCTGCTGCGCTTCGTGCCTGTCGCCTACACAGCCACCATGCTGATGGACGAGCATGGCGTGACGCGCGACTGGGAGCCATTGAGCCGCATCGATCGCAACATGGTGTCCGCCGTGATCGCAGCCGAGGACGGCAAGTTCTGCGAGCATGACGGGTTCGACCGGGACGCCATCGAGGAAGCGCTGGAGGAACGCGCACGCGGAGAACGCCAGCGCGGCGCCTCCACCATCAGCCAGCAGACAGCCAAGAACGTATTCCTGTGGCAAGGCGGCAGCTGGTTTCGCAAGGGGCTGGAGGCCTATTTTACCGTCCTGATAGAGAACCTGTGGGACAAGCGGCGGATCATGGAAGTCTATCTCAACGTCGCGGAGACGGGGCTGGGCACCTATGGCGTGGAAAGCGGCGCTCAGCGTTATTTCGACCACTCTGCCGCGCGCCTTTCCGCTGACGAGGCCAGCCGCATCGCTGCCGTCCTGCCCAGCCCGAAAACCCGTGCAGCGGTGAATCCTGGTGGCTTTACAGCGCGCTATGGCAACACCATCGAAGCGCGCATCGGCGTGGTAAGACGTGACGGCCTCGATAATTGTGTCTACGAATAGGCCGAATGGGCGCAGGACACTCTCACTCGCACGATACGGGGCATGGGGCCGGGCACGGGCATTCCCACGCGCCCGCCGATTTCGGGCGCGCCTTCGCCATCGGAGTGGTGCTCAACACGGGCTTTGTCATCGTGGAGGCCGTGTTCGGGTTTCTCTCCGGCTCCATGGCGCTGGTGGCCGATGCGGGGCACAATCTTTCCGACGTGCTCGGTCTGCTGATCGCCTGGGGCGCGAGTATCGCTGCGAAAAAGCCGTCCTCTGCGCGCTTCACCTACGGTCTGAAAAGTTCGACCATCCTGGCTGCATTTGCCAATGCCATGCTGCTGCTGGTGGCGATCGGCGCGATCCTATTCGAGACGATCCACCGCCTGATGGACCCGATAGAGCCCGAGGGCTGGACCATGATCTGGGTAGCGGGCATCGGCGTCGTCATCAACACCATAACCGCCCTCCTGTTCATGCGCGGGCGCAAGAATGATCTGAACATTCGCGGGGCCTTCCTTCACATGGCGGCGGACGCGCTGGTGAGCGTGGGCGTGGTGATCGCGGGCGTTGCCATTCTGCTGACGGGCTTGGTGATTATCGACCCGATCGTCAGCCTCGTGATCGTGTTGGTGATCGCCTGGGGCACCTGGGGCCTGCTGAAGGACAGTGTGAAGATGAGTCTGCTGGCTGTGCCGGACAGCGTAGATGAGGCGGAAGTGCGAAGTTTTCTGGAAGACCTTCAGGGTGTGGAGGCCGTGCATGACCTGCATATCTGGCCGATGAGTACGACCGAAACGGCGCTGACTGCTCACCTCATCATGTCCGCGGGCCATCCGGGTGATGCCTTCCTGCGCGAAACCGCGCGGGAACTGGAGCATCACCATGCCATCGATCATGTTACCTTGCAGATTGAAACAAGCTTCGACGATTGCGGGAAGGATTGCGATTGATGGAGGCGGGGCAGATGGCGTCGGTTGTCGGTTTAGCGATTCTTGCCATGGTGGCCGGTGGATGCACTTCCACCGATCATATTGTCGCCAATCGGCCAGACCTGCTTTCGATGCCTTCTCAAACGGAAACGATTGGCGAAGCGATAGAGGATAGTCGGCGGCAAGCCTGTCACCGCAGCGGCGCCACCGCCCGGTCTCGTTGCGCGCGAGAGTTGCGGGAATGGGATGAACTTCTTGGACCGCCAGCTCTGCCGGAGCCTCCCGAACACGGCGATCCGGACTGAAACCGCGCATGAAAAAGCCCCGCTCAGCCAAGGCAGAACGGGGCTTTGTTCGAACGCGCCAGGTTTACTCGGAAACCTGCGCCTGTTCTTCGTTCGGATCCTGCGTCGGCACCTCGCCGGTGGGATCGGATTCTACCAGTTGCGCCACCTGATCATAAACTTCGGCGTTCTGGTTCATCTGCTCCGCCACGGGCGGGTTCTGTTCGCCCACCTGGCGGAAGAACATGGAAGCATCGCGCAGCATCTTGGCGGCGAGTTCGGAATTGGTCGGCATAGTTGTAACTCCTAATATTGCCCCGTTAAGGGGTTAGTCAGGCGCCCGGATTTCAGGCGCACGAAAGGGCGGCCCGGTGGGACCGCCCTGCATTCCGGAAAAAATGTGAAACCGGTTGGGAGGCGTGCGACAGTCCGATTAGGCTGCCGCTTCCTTCTTTTTCCCATTGTCGTTGGCCAATACGCGGACGGGTTCCTTGCGGCCCTCCACCACGTCTGCATCGACGACCACTTCGGATACGTCTTCCATGCTCGGCAGATCGAACATGGTATCGAGCAGCAGGCCCTCCACGATGGAGCGCAGGCCGCGCGCACCGGTCTTGCGCTTGATCGCCCGCTTGGCGATGGCCTCCAGCGCCTCGTCGGTGAAGGTAAGGTCAACCTCTTCCAGCTCGAACAGCTTCTGGTACTGCTTGACCAGCGCGTTCTTCGGTTCCTTCAGGATCGTCACCAGCGCATCGGTATCAAGATCGTGCAGCGTGGCGATGACGGGCAGGCGACCGACGAATTCGGGGATGAGGCCGAATTTCAGCAGGTCTTCCGGCTCGCACTTCTCCAGCATCTCACCGATCTTGGCCTTGGCGGGGTCTTCCACATTGGCACCGAAACCGATGGACCGCTTTTGCAAGCGGTCGCCGATAATCTTTTCGAGGCCGGCAAAAGCGCCGCCAACGATGAACAGGATGTTGGTGGTGTCCACCTGCAGGAATTCCTGCTGCGGATGCTTGCGCCCGCCCTGCGGCGGAACCGAAGCGGTGGTGCCTTCCATCAGCTTCAGCAATGCCTGCTGCACGCCTTCGCCCGACACATCGCGGGTAATGGAAGGATTTTCCGCCTTGCGAGTGATCTTGTCTATCTCGTCGATATAGACGATACCCTGCTGCGCCTTCTCGACATTGTAGTCGGACGACTGAAGCAGCTTGAGAATGATGTTCTCCACATCCTCGCCCACGTAGCCAGCTTCGGTCAGCGTGGTGGCATCGGCCATGGTGAAGGGCACGTCGAACGTGCGCGCCAACGTCTGCGCCAGCAGGGTCTTGCCGCTGCCGGTGGGGCCGACGAGGAGGATATTGGACTTTGCCAGTTCAACATCGTTGCCCTTGCCGGAATGCTTCAGCCGCTTGTAGTGATTGTGCACGGCAACGGAGAGGACGCGCTTGGCGCGTTCCTGGCCGATCACGTAATCGTTAAGCGTGTCGCAAATCTCGATAGGAGCGGGGACGCCGCCATCCTTGCGACCGCCAAGGCCACTTTTGGCCTCCTCGCGGATAATGTCGTTGCACAGTTCCACGCATTCATCGCAGATGAACACGGTGGGCCCCGCAATCAGCTTGCGAACCTCGTGCTGGCTCTTGCCGCAGAAGCTGCAATAGAGAGTACTTTTGCTATCGGTTCCGCTCAACTTGGTCATAACCTTCGTCCTATGCGCCCGGTCCGGTGCCTTTCGATAGCACGGGGCGCGGGAGAATCAGCCTACCAATCTAGGGCAGGCGCGCTGAATATCAATCGAATGAACCCTAGCATCCCCGGCTTGCGCCAGCCTGAAGGGACAGGGTTGCCAAAATGCTACAGCCCGCACGCCACTGGTTGACGCTCGCAGAAAGCATGGGTGCGGGCCGCGCAGCTATTCGCTTTCCTTGGTCGGTGCGCCGCCCGTGCCGTCGCGATTGTGCTCCGAATCATCCTTCGGGCGATGGGCGAAAACCGCGTCTACAATGCCGAATTTCTTGGCTTCCTCGGCTTCCAGAAAGGTATCACGATCCATGGCCTTCTCGATGTCGGAAAGGCTCTGGCCGGTGTATTCGACATAGAGGTCGTTCATCCGTTGGCGGATACGCAGGATCTCGCGCGCCTGGATCTCGATATCGGAAGCCATGCCGCGCGCGCCGCCGCTGGGCTGGTGCACCATGACGCGGGCATTGGGCAAGGCCACGCGCATGCCCGGCTCACCGGCTGCCAACAGGAAGCTGCCCATCGACGCTGCCTGGCCCACCACGACGGTGCGGACCTTCGGCTTGATGTACTGCATGGTATCGTGGATCGCCATGCCAGCCGTCACCACGCCGCCGGGCGAGTTGATGTACATCGAGATATCCTGGCTGTTCTCGCTTTCGAGGAACAACAGCTGGGCGACGATCAGGCTGGCCATGTTGTCTTCCACCTGGCCGGTGACGAAGACAATACGTTCGCGCAGCAGGCGGCTGAAGATGTCGAAGCTGCGCTCTCCGCGGCTGGTCGATTCGACGACGACGGGCACAAGTGCGCCGGTGACGGGATCGGTGGTAAAACGGTCTTTGTTGTCGCCGAACAGGTCGAACATGCGTGGTCCTTCTCTCGTGTTTGCTGGGCCTATGTCGCGTTTTGCGGCTGCGGGTTCAAGGGGGTGTGGGCGCAAGGCCTTCAAATTCCGTTTAAGCAGCCCCTGTCGACGCGTGTAGGGTGTTGGTCGTTTGATCGTCAGATGAACGACGTTTGTCGATGACGAGCGGCAAGGACCGCAAGTTTCCTCTGTAACCATGGCGATGTAACCACGGCGATGTAACCATGACGATTACATATGTGGTTGAGGGACAGGACCGATCTTGCGCAATTTTCTCACCGGCGTCGCCGTGATATCCCTTGCCGCCGCCGTGCCTCCTGTACACGCGCAGGATGCGCCTGCCGAAACGCAGCCGGATGATATTGCCGAGGCGCCGGATGCGATCGATACCGCTGGTGGCAAGCGGGTGTTCCTGCCTGCCGATTTCGCACGTTTCGCCCCGCGCAACGCACTCGACATGCTGGGCGAGGTGCCCGGCTTCACTGTTCGGGGAGAAGATGGACAGCGCGGGCTGGGGCAGGCAAGCGCCAACGTGCTGATCGACGGTGCGAGAATTACCAACAAGTCCGAAGGTATCTTCACCCAGCTCCAGCGTATCGGTACCGACCGTGTGGCCCGTATCGAGATCGTGGAAGGTGCGACATTGGGCATCGCTGGCCTATCGGGACAGGTCGCCAATGTCATAACGAAGCCCGATCCCCTGAGTGGCCGCTTCACCTATCGCGCCGGTTTCCGTCCGAAATATGCCGATCCCAGCTTTATCGGCGGCGAGGTTTCGCTCAGTGGAGCGGGCGAAGCGCTGGAATGGACGGTCGCCCTGTCGAATGGCGTGGGTCGCGGCGCGGCCGGGGGAGGCGAGGCCTTCATTTTCGATCGCGACGGAAACCTCTTGGAAACCCGCGATATACGTATGCGGTTCAACGGCGATTTCCCGCGCGTTTCAGGGCAGGTGCAATGGACCAGTCCAGGTGGAACCGTGATCAATGCCAACGGCAATTATCGCCGAGAATACGAGAATTTCAGAGACAACCAGTTTCGCGACTTCACCGTCGGCGCGGATCGCCAGCGAAATTTCGAAGATCGCGATCGGGGCTGGGCCTATGAATTGGGCGGCGATATCCAGTTCGACCTCGGACCCGGCAAGTTGAAGCTGATCGGGCTGGAACGCTATAACCGTAATCGAGGACGCTCGGATTCGATCCTCGTGTTCGAGGATGGCAGATCAGATGTAGGCAGTCGCTTCGCATCCTTCACCCAGAGCGGGGAGCGCATAGGCAGGGCCGAGTACAGCTGGGCTATGCTGGGCGGTGACTGGCAACTGGATACAGAAGCCGCGTTCAACCGGCTGGACCGCACGGCGCAGTTGCTCGAGCTGGACCAATCGGGCGATTTCACGGAAATCGCATTTCCCAATGGAACTGGCGGCGTGACCGAAGATCGCTATGAAACCATTCTGACGCACAGCCACTCGCTGGGAGACGGGCTTTCCGTCCAGATCGGCGCGGGCGGTGAATACTCCACGATATCGCAATCTGGGGCGGGTGGCCTGACACGCAGCTTCTGGCGACCGAAAGGCTCCGTCAACCTTGCCTGGCAAGTGGAACAGGGGCTGGACCTGTCGCTGCAAGTGGCGCACACCGTGGGCCAGTTATCGTTTGGCGATTTTCTCGCCAGCGTCTCGCTCAACCAGGACCAGATGAATGCCGGAAATGTGGAGCTTGTGCCCCCGCAAAGCTGGGAGATCGATTTCGAGGCCGTGAAGGATCTTGGCAAATGGGGCAGTACGGAGCTGACCGTTTTCGCCCGGCTGATCGAGGATTACATCGAATTCATCCCGGTCGAAGGCGGACTGGAAACACGCGGCAATATCGACAGTGCCACGCTTTACGGGATGCGCTGGAACAGCACCTTCCAGCTGGAACCTATCGGCTTTACCGGTGCGCAGCTGGAAGTGACGCTGCAGGTCGAAGAAAGCGAATTGACCGATCCGTTGACGGGCGAAATGCGCAGCTTCGGCGGCCATCAGGATCGTGAGATCGACGTGGAACTGCGGCATGATATTCCGGGCAGCAACTGGGCATGGGGGGCGGGCCTCGAATACAACCACACCTTGCCCTATTTCCGGCTGGGCGAGACCGGGTTCAACTACGAAGGGCCGACTTATACCTATGCCTTTATCGAGCATAAGGACGTGTTCGGAATGACGGCCAATCTCTCCGTCTTCAACCTGACCGACGGGCGCGCGGTGCAGGATCGCTTCGTCTACGAAGGATATCGCGACCGGTCGCCGCTGCTGTTTCGGGAGACACAGGATCTCTCGGTGCAGCCGATTTTCAACTTCCGGCTGACGGGCGATTTCTAGACCGTCGTTGCGGCGTGCCCGCCAACGCCTTGCGATCGCCGGTTGCCAGTCGTCGCGCTGTTGACCACAAGGGCCGGATGAAGAACTCACTGTCGGTCGTGCTGGTCACGGCATCGCTTTCCCTTTCAGCTTGCGCAGCCACTTCTGCAAACGAAAGGCAGATCGACAGGGCCGAAATCGGTAGGGTTGGCGATAATGCTGACGGCCAGGTCGTGCTGCCTGGTCAGCACCTGGTCATCGATCCATGGACCGGGCGATCATCGCGCGAAGTGCGCCGACTGGATGAAACCCTCAATACGCTGATCGTTTTCGATTCCTCGGTTCTAGAAGCGCCGCACGTGCCCGGTACCCTGCTGGAAGGGCGCACTGTGTTGGTGAAGGACAATATCGAAACGACAGAGTGGGCGACCACGGCGGGCAGCCTCGCGCTGACGGAAAACGTCACCGGCCGCGACGCCCCTCTGGTCGTAAACCTGCGCGAAAATGGCGGACTGGTGCTGGGCAAGGCCAACCTTTCCGAATGGGCGAATTTTCGCAGCACGAATTCATCCAGCGGGTGGAGCGCGGTGGGCGGGCAGACGCGCAATCCCTACGCCATCAATCGTAGTCCCTGCGGATCGTCCAGTGGCAGCGGCGCCGCGGTGGCGGCAGGCTTTGCCTGGGCGGCCATCGGCACGGAAACAGACGGATCCATCACATGCCCCGCCAGCGCGAACGGGGTTGTGGGTTTCAAGCCCACCGTCGGCATGGTGAGCCGCACCCATGTCATACCGATCAGCGCCAGCCAGGATACCGCCGGGCCGCTGGCACGCAGCGTGGAAGACGCGGCACTCTTGCTCAGCGCGATCGCTGGCAGCGATCCGCTGGACCCGGCAACGCTGGTTGCGGATAGCCACGTCACCAACTTCGCTGACGGGATCGACCGGTCTTCGCTGGACGGCGTGCGGATTGGCGTCGTGCGGGGCCGCGACGGCGGTTTTCAACCGCTGGGCCAGCTGTATGAGCAGGCGCTGTCGGATCTACGCCGCGCCGGGGCAGAACTGGTCGATATCGAATACAATCCAGACGAAGAACTGGGGCAGGCCGAGTACACGGTGCTGTTGTACGAATTTCAGCGCGATATTGGCCGCTATCTGAAAAGTTCGCCAGCCGATTTACCGGTGCGCTCTCTCAAGGACCTGATCGATTTCAACGCCGTTCACGCATTGTCCGAAATGCGCTGGTTCGGGCAGGAAATCTTCGAAATGGCCTTGGAAACGACGGACGAGGACGCCTACTAGCGCGCGCTGGCAACCTCTCGCAAGCTGGCGCGGGAAGAAGGGATCGACCACTTGCTGGCCGAGCACGAGGTCGCTTTCCTGATCGCTCCAACACGCGGCCCGGCGTGGAATATCGACCTGGTGCTGGGCGACAACTTCACTGGCGGCATCGGTATTGGCACTCTCGCCGCCGTGGCAGGCTATCCGCACCTCACCGTGCCGATGGGCCATGTGGAGGGGCTGCCGGTAGGGCTGTCTTTCATCGGCGCGCAGTGGGACGATCGTGCAATACTGCACGCAGGGGCGGCCTATGAACGCGCGCGATCGGTGGCGCTTCCCGTGCCGGGCTTTGCGCCATGGGAACCGTGGGGCGCCACCGCTACCGATTGACAGCTAGCCAAGGCGTAACGCTTGCATCCCTTGGCTTTGACCTACAAGTTGATCTGGCTTAGCTGATCGGACAAAATCAATCAGGAGTGCAGTTCGCGTGTCTTTTCGTCGTTCGCAGACCGGCCATATTGCGCTGGCTGCGGCACTTCTTTTTTCGGCACCGCCTGCTCTCGCACAAGATCTCGACCCCTCCGATGCCGGGCCACCCGATGCCGTGGAAGTGCCACCGGCAGAGCGGTCGGCCTCCCGCGCGGCGGTGCGCGAAACCTATTTCCCCGAGGATTTCGAGCGCTTTGCACCGCGCAACGCAGCCGACCTGATCGAGGAAATTCCCGGTTTCGAAATCGACGATGACGGTGGAGGGCGCGGCTTTGGACAGGCGCAGGAAAACCTCCTGATCAACGGCAGCCGTATGTCCAGCAAGTCCACCAGCACGGCGGAGCAACTGGCGCGCATCCCGGTCGGCAATGTGATCCGCATAGAAGTTGTCGATGGAGCGACGCTGGATATTCCCGGCCTTTCGGGCCGCGTGGCCAATATCATTGTTCAGCAGGGTAGCCTCTCGGGACAGTTCGAATGGCAGCCAGAATTCAAGTCCGGACTTGCCAGCCCCAATTGGTTCGAGGGCGAGATTTCACTTTCTGGCACCACCGGCCCCGTTGACTACACGCTGGCGCTTGAAAACGAGGCCTTCACCCGCGGATCGCGAGGTCCGGCGATCTTTACCGATGCCATAGGGGTGGACAGACGCGACAACCTGTCTCGGGGCAACTTCAACCGCCCTAGGCTCAACGGACAGTTTCAGTTCGACGTTGGTCCCGGCGTCACGGCGAATTTGAACGTAAGCGGTGGAATTGAACGTTTCCGCAGCGAGGAGGAGGAGCGACGCTTAGAAACCAGTCCGCGCAATCCTTTCTTCGAGCGGTTTTTCGCCGCCGATGACAGATGGTTTTACGAATTGGGTGCCGATATCGAGTTTCCCTTCGGGCCGGGGCGGCTGAAGTTGATCGGGCTGGAGGCATTCGAGAACAGCGATTTCGTGACGCGCTCGCTTCTTGACCTGTCTCTTATACACATCTCCGAGCCCACGAGACAGGCAGAAATCTCGT
>OJED01000399.1_pt1 | contig 10061 bp, 15 predicted proteins | sample 1593181 | NCBI WGS metagenome assembly OJED01 (sample SAMN05416772, study PRJEB24817) | seawater metagenome | isolation source: Sea water | place: Canada:Atlantic | collected 2013-07
CTACACTAGATCGCTCGTCGGCAGCGTCAGATGTGTATAAGAGACAGCCTGATCCAGGATACGGGCATTGTTTCAGTAACCGATTTCCTTGCGCTACGCACAAACGGCCTCGGCGGAACTCTCGAGCCCGAGCGCGAACTCATTCGCATTGTCGAGGCGGAAAGTGGCAACCCCACCATCGAATTCGTTTACGAACCTCGCCCGTGTTTCGGCAAAGACCCGCATCTTGCAAAACGTGGCAAAACATCGTGGGCCTGCCAGCACGAGGCCGATCTGATCCTTTTTCGCACAGATGTTGCGGATTGCGACAGCGACAGCCGACAGGTCGCTGGATCCGAAAAGTTGCAGACCGGCGATCGCCGGTACTTTTCATTGTCCTTTTGTCGCCGCGACATCGGCGTCATCCCTGTGCTTGGCGAAGAATGCGAGACGAAGCGTCAGGCTGCCGAGCAGTGGTGGAGCGCGTGGTTATCGCGCAGCAATTATAGCGGCAATTTTCGCGAGCCTGTCCGGCGGAGCCTGATGGCCTTGCGGCTGTTGGCCAGCCGCGAAACGGGCGCGGTCGCGGCCGCCGCCACATCTTCGCTCCCTGAATGGATCGGCGGCAAGCGGAACTGGGATTACCGCTATTGCTGGATGCGCGATGCCTATTTCGTGCTTTCGGCTTTCGTCCGCTGCGGACTGCAGGACGAAGCCGAGGCCTATTTCAATTGGCTGATGCATGCGACGCAAAGGGACAAGCCCGAACTGCGACCTGTGTACGACATTTTCGGCCGAAGCGATCTTCCGGAAAAAGAGGTTTCCCATCTTGAGGGCTACCGCAATTCCGCCCCCGTCCGGATCGGCAATGGCGCCAGCCAACAGGTGCAGCTCGACAGTTACGGTTCTGTGATCCTGGGCGCCCGCGCACTGGTAGAACAGGGCGGGACTTTCGGTCGGTCCGAAGCGAAGAGACTGGCCGGTTTTGTGGAGACCGTGTGCGGGAACTGGCAGCAGCCTGACAATGGCATCTGGGAGATGCGGCGAGGCCGATTGCACCATCTTTACTCGAAAGCGATGTGCTGGGGTGCTCTCGATGGCGCGCTGTGGCTCGAAGAGCGCGACCTTCTGGAACTCGACCGCGACAAGGTGCGCTCAAACCTCGACACGATCCGTGCCGTCGTGTTGGAGCACGGCTGGAACGAGGACAGACAGGCCTATACCGGAGCCTTGGACTGCGAGCATCTCGACGCGAGCGTTCTGCTGTTGCCCAAGCTGGGGATCATCGAGGCGGATCATCCGCGAATGGTTGCGACCTACGAGCGGATCGATGCGGAGCTTGCCAAAGGATCTTTCGTCTGGCGTTACGATCCGTCCATAGACGATAACAGCTCCCCCGAAGGAGCGTTCATGGCCTGTAGTTTCTGGGCGGCCGAATATCTGGCGCTGGCGGGCAGGCGCGACGAAGCTGCGGGGAGGATGCGCAAGCTCCTCGGGGCAGGAAACGACCTGAGGATTTTCTCGGAAGAGTACGATCCAGAGGCACAGATCATGCTCGGCAACCTTCCGCAAGGTCTGTCGCATGCGGCGCTCGTCCACGCGGCCTTGGCCCTTGGCGAGAAAAACGGAGACGAAGTTTGAACGAAGCGCTGCAGGAGGTTTTGGCGAACTGGGTCACGCCGGCAGTGTGGGGCCTGGTGGCGACCGCAGTGATGACCAGCATTTTGGAAGGCGCGCAACTTTTCGGCTTTTCCCGCCTCAGCCTGCCGTTTCTCTTCGGCACATTCGTGGCCGCTGACCGGCGACGGGCTCTGATCTTCGGCTATCTGCTCTATTTGCTTGGTGGCTGGTTCTTCGCTTTCTTTTATGCCTTGTTGTTCGCTAGCCTACATATATCCGATTGGTGGCTCGGCCTCCTTTTGGGAACTGCCCATGGCCTGTTTCTGATAGCCGTTTTCCTTCCTGCGCTGCCTATAATCCATCCGCGTATGGCCACCGAATACGATGCTCCCAGCCGTCAGCACCGGCTCGAGCCGCCGGGAGCATTCGGACTGCACTACGGAAAGCTCACCCCCCTCACGACGGTACTTGCGCAAGCAACTTATGGGCTGATTCTGGCCTTGGCTTATTCCGCCTAAGCGTATTCCGATCAAGAGCGGGAAGAAGCCATTCACCGATCATGCTGCTTGCTACCGTTGGCCTTGCCGGTGAGTATACTGTAGAACTTGCGCGAAGGTCTTTTCGCTTCTTCTTCGGGCGCCGTTCCCTGTCCCGCTGCCGCCACGCCGCCGCCATGGGCATAAACGATCTCTCCGCCCATCCAGGCCTGAAGCGCTATGCCGGCGAGAAGTATCCAGGCGAAGACAAGATAGAAAAGCGTTGGTTCTGCCAGAGACCAACGCCATACTGCCGCGACAAGGAGAGCGGTCAACAGAACCAGCCCGGAGTTCAAGTGAAGGTGCACCAGCTCGTGTGTCTCATCCGCCAGATCGTCTCGCTTCATGTCCCAGTAGCCAGCGATACCGGCAATTACCGCACCTGCAGCAGCAATCGCCATCGACCATTGCCCGAGAACGAGCAGCGAGGGGAGGTGGGCGACGAGCGCGGCGGTGTCTGCCAGGACCGAGGTGGCTCCCAAGGCGATGGGATAGTGAACGAACACGGGGTGGACTGGTGGCACGGTACTATTCTTCCTTTGCCAGCTTCACTTGCGACGACACCATCCTTCAAATAGGTCGGTGCACCGAAGCAGTCGGGACCGCAACGGCGCGAGCGCTCCCGTTCCGAACACCGGCATCAGTGACCACCCCGATACGCGGCATATTCATCCTCGGTCATTTCCGGCATGCTTTTCACGAACGCTGCAATGTTCCAGATTGCCCGATCGTCGTGCGTGCCGCCGAAGGCAGGCATTCCCGATGCCTTTACGCCGTGTTTGACGAGCCAGAACACCTCTTCGTCCGACCACATCTCCGCGGCTGTCGCCAGAGCAGGTGGATGCGGCAGCATGCCTGCGCTCCATTCCGCCCGCCCCTCGCCGCCACCGCCATGGCAATGCGCGCACATGGCCTTGTAGTCACCCGCGCCGGCCGCGACCATTGCCGGAGTGAATTCAGGTGCTTGAAGGTCTTCGGCGCGGCTTTGCACCGAATTGGTCATGGAAGTGTCGAGTGCCCACTCGGTAGTCGGCAAATGACGATCATCGGCCGCTACATTGTATGCACCGGTTAGGATGACGATCAGCGCAATCGCCACCAGCAGCAGCAGGGTTGCGACGATACCGAGGCTCAACCCCTTGGTGAAGCTTGTCACAACGTAACTCCTTCATCGCATTGTACATATCCTCGATAGCCCAGCTCGTCTTTCGCCCCTGGCGGGACGATGATGATTTCCTGAGCTTGAAGACCGGCATTTCCTTCTTCATCGACAAGCCGTGTCGCGATCAGGAGTTCGCCGCTCGAATAGCGATCGGGGCCTTCGGCGGTAAGGGGAATCAGCTTGCCGTTCAGCTTTACGAAGCCGCGAACACCCGGTTCGTAGACGAACGTCGGGAAACCCACTTCGGTTAGCCGATAAATACAGCGTCCGCGCTCGCCGCCGATGGTCTGGACCTCGGCTGTGGTCATCGTTTCCGGTTTGACGATCGCCGTGGCGATGTTCCGCAAAGCACTCGCCGCCGGCTCGATCGGCGCGGGAGTGGGCGCTGGATCGACCTGCGCTTCGCGATCGTTGCCGATGGCGGTGTTCTGGTTGCAGGCAGCAAGAGCGAATGCCAGTCCGGCAAAAGTGTAGAATGTCTTGTTCATCGCATTGCTCCTTGCGGAGTTTCGATGTCCTCGGGGAGCCTCTCGGTGGTCCTCACTCCGTTCTCTTCGATATCGGCGATAAGATATTTCATCTGCGCGATCTCGCGGCGCTGGGCGAGGATGATATCGTGCGCGAGCTTGCGCACGCGCGGATCGCGGATATGCGCCCGTTCGCTGGTCATGATCGCGATCGAGTGGTGCGGGATCATCGCCGCCATATATTCCTCGTCGTCGATCGTGGTCTGGCTGCGCACGAGCCACAATGCCAGGGCGAAGACCACCGCTGCGACGCCGAGAATGATGAAGTTCTTGGTCCTGTTCTTGTACATCCCCCACATGAAAAGGAGCATGACGACCATCATCATCGCGCCCATCACGAACATCATCCAGAAGCGCGTTTCGCTCCAGAAGAAGTGATCGGCATCATAGGTGTTGGCATACATGAGGACAAACATGACAACGGTCGATGTCGAGACCATCGCCATGAAGCGCCAGTAATTACCGCCACCTCCCTCGCTGTGATCGTGTTGCGTGCCTTTCGCCATATCAATTCTCCTGTTTGCTCATGGTCTGGTAGAGATACTGGGCGGTACAGCTGATCATCAGGAACCCGGTCAGTGCGGCTATTCCGGAAATAGCGCGCATGTGACCGGCGGGCAGAATATCGCCCAGTCCGACAGTCGATATCGTAATCAGCGCGAAGTAATAATAGTCCATCCAGCTATCGATGACGTCCTGCTCCAGCGCTCCAAGTCCCCAAACACTGGCGAGATACATACCGCCTGCAAAGATACCGGCGATCACCAGATGGCTGACGAGGACAAGGGTGGAACCGGCAAGCAAGCGCAGATGGCGGGGGTTCTTCCCGGGCGGCGATATCGCCTTCGCACTGCGTAGCATCCACATGTGGAAGTAGAGGGAAATCGCGAACAGGGCGATGCCGAGGAATATCGCCGCAATCATAGCGAGATCCACCCGAGCGCCTTTGCTCCCATCCAGAGGCCCATACCGATCATGAACAGGTTCTCGGTCAGCGACACGAACCCCAGCGGCACGTTGGAACTGCCGCCCACGCAGGCGCATTTGAGCTCACGCTTCTGGATGTAGACCGCGTAGAACACGCTGACGGCACCAATCGTGCCTATGAACAGTGAGACCGGTACCGAGATGATCGGCAGCGCATGCGCGGTCATCAGGATACCAGCCAGCGCCTCGCCGAACGGATATATGAAACCGTAGCGCACCCAGCGCTGCGCCAGCAGATCGTAATTGAGGAACATGGTCGAGAAGCTGCGGACGTCCTGCAGCTTCTGCACCGCGAGCAAGCACATTGACAGACTGACAAACCATTCGGCAGCTTGCACGGTGAGCAGCTCGCCAAGCGCGTACCAGCTGATGGCGAGGCCAAGCAGCGCCGCGATCGCGAAGATGGCGATGACGGGTTGATAGCTGATCGTGTCGTCGCCGGTCTGCGTTCTCTTCTTGCCGAAATGGGCGCGGACATCGTCGTATCCGCCGATCCGCTTGCCATCGATAAAGGTCTGCGGTGTCGTCTCGACGCCATGCTCTTGCTTGAACGCGTCGGTTTCTTCGCGCGAGGAGAGGTGATTGTCCTCGACCGCAAAACCCTGCCGTTCGAGCAGGTCGACCGTTTTCAGGCCGTATGGACAGATGTGCTTGTCCATCACCATCCGGTATACTTTTGCCTGCTTCATTGTTTTTCTGCCTCGTTTTGATGGTCTTGGCTGCTTCCATTGACGCCGGCGTCCGCATGCGCGTTCCCATCCTCCGCACGTCTCCGGCGCAGGAACAGGGCTTCGAGACCAAATACCGCAGCTATGAGGACCGCCCCGATCACCACGATGGCGGGGTCGGAATCGAGCTTCACCCCCGCAAAGGCGACAAGAATTACGCCGTCGGCAGCGATTGCCGCAAGCAGGACCGAACCCTTGGCCCCGATCTCCTTGCGCAGATGGCGGTACACGCCCCAATGGACCAGCATGTCCATGACGAGATAGAAGAACGCCCCGAGCGAAGCGATCCGCGACAGGTCGAACAGCACCGCGAGCGTGCCCGCGATCACCACCGTATAGACCAGCAAGTGACCGCGGATCGGACCCTTCATGCCGAAGTGACTGTGCGGGATCATCTTCATCTCGGTCAGCATGGTGAGCATCCGCGAGACTGCAAATACGCTGGCGATCACGCCCGAAGTGGTCGCCGCAATCGCAATGACGATGGTAAACCAGAACCCGAGCTCTCCAAGCGCCGGCCGGGCGGCGGCAGCGAGCGAATAATCGCGCGCCTCGACGATCTGGCCGATCGTCAGACTGGACCCGACCGCGAACGCGACGAGCAGGTAGGTGACGACGCAGATCGCGATCGAGATCATGATCGTGCGGCCTACATTGCGATGCGGATCGACGATCTCTCCGCCGCTATTGGTGATCGTGGTAAAGCCCTTGAACGCCAGGATCGAGAACGCGACCGACGCCAGGAACGCGCCGCCGCTCGTCATAGACGCAGGCTCGGCAAACGCGCCGGAGAAAAATCCGCTCGCGGCGATTGCGGCCACGGCGAACAGAGCGATCCCGCCGATCTTGATCGCCGACATGACAAGCGAGAAGCCGCTCACCGATCGATTGCCCGCCTTGTTCACGATATAGGCGAATACGATCAACCCAAGAGCCAGGGCTGACAGCAGGAGACTGTTCTCCTCAAGCCCGAACGGTCGCAGGGCGTAGGTAGCAAAGGTTCGCGCAACGAGGCTTTCGTTGATAACCATCGAAAGCGCCATGAGCAGCGAAGCCGAGGCCGCAACGACGCCAGGACCATAGGCTTTCTGCAGTATCATCGCGATGCCGCCCGACGACGGCCAGGCATTGGACATCTTGATGTAGCTATAGGCGGCCAGTGATGTGACGAGCGCACCCAGAACGAACGATAGCGGGAACAGCGGGCCGGCAAGTTCCGCGATCTGACCGGTGAGGGCGAAAATGCCGGCGCCGATCATCACGCCGGTACCCATAGCCACACCCCCGGCGAGACTTATTGTCCCCTCACCAGCGGCGTCGGGCGCGCTTTCCATCGCGGCATGTGTGCCATGCTTCGTCGCAGTCATAAGGCTCGAACTCCCCCGTCCGGAATGCCGGGAGCGCGTCGATCACGACAGGTCTTGTGGAGTGTGAGGTGCAATGTCATCCGCGCTTTTCTCGACCGAACACGGCGTAAAGCGGCACCACGACGACGGCAATATACCAGCCATAAAGGAAGCTGCCGAGGGCTCCGGCAAGGAAGCCGCGCCAGGTCAGCCATTCGAAGCCGGGCAAAAGAGGCGCCCAAGCTTCGTGCATGTGAAACCGCTCAGGGAAAAGGAGGCCGAAACCCACACAAAGCAGATAGCTGAGAAGCAGAAAACTGCTGAGCGTCCAGCCCCATCGCAAGATGTCCGGGCGGATCGATCGATCGGTCATATCGGCTTTCCTTTCAATCGGATCGTTTTCACTCCAGCCCGCTCCAGCGGGTCATGGATAGCTTGCAAATACGCGCTCGCCCGCAGGGCCGAAGGCAATGACCTGGTAGGGCTGCACCCTCCCGCCAACTTCCATGCCGGGGGAGCCCAGGGGCATTCCCGCAACGGCGAGGCCAGTCACGCCGTCGGGTCGTTCTTCGAGAAGGCGCGCGATCTCGCGTGCAGGAACATGTCCCTCAATCACATAGCCATCGACTTCCATCGTATGGCAGGAAATCAAGTCGTCAGGCACGCCTGCATCAGCCTTAACCTCGGCCATGGGACGGTCTTCGCGAACCGTGACCTCGTGATCCAGACCGGTGCGAACATGCTTCGCCCATTCCCCGCAGCATCCGCATTGCGGATCGCGGAACATTACATAGGGGCTTGCCTGTGCGGCGCTCGTGCAGGCTGCAAGGAGGATCACGCCGAAAGTAGCGAGTGCCGCGCGCGCGCGGCGTATGCCCAAGCCAGTAACTATGAATTTCATGCTCAAATCTCCTACATTCCTTCCATGTCGTGATCGGACATGGTCTCCATGTTGTGCCCTGCATGCGGGTCGACCGGTTCCGGAACATCCGAGGTCGTTGGAGCGGGTGCCGGCGTCAAACCAGTTGTCGGCGTGCGCGGTGGTGGCGCTTCGGCCGGACCAGCCGGCTTGCGCTCGGTCGCGGGTACGCTGGCGACGGGCGCGGTTTCTACGCCGGTCTCGGTCGAATTTACGGAAGCGGCCTCAACTGGCGACGGCGCGCTCGCCGGTGCTGTCTCGATGGCAGCCGTATTTCCGTCATCCGCCATAGGCTCGGGTTGTTGATCGCACGCCGCCAAGCCCGCCAGCGCGGTCCCGAGGAAAAGCGTTCCAATCATCTTCTTCGTCTTGAAATGCTGCATCATGTTTATCCTTCAGATCCAGGAGAGGCCAAGGTGATCGGGGCCGTGCGCAAGCTCTCCGCCGAGAAAACCCTGAAGCAGAATGAGCGCGGCCATCGCGAAAAGTCCGGTGCGCAGAAGGACTCTGTCTTTACGCGGCCTGTAAGCAAGGGCGGCAAGAGCGAGACCGAGCGCGGCGATCAGCATTCCGTTCCAGCGGTGGAGATGCATGACCGTATCGCCGCCAAACCAGAGGCCGGTATGAATCCAGCCGAACAGGGCTGCGACGACGGCACCGCCCGCACCGCCATAGATCAGCACGCGGACAGCGGGTTCGGCTGCAGCGCCTCTCCCGGCCATGACGAACAATTCGGCCAAGGCTGCCAGCAGGAACAGTGCAATCGGGAAATGGATCGTCGCGGGATGCAGCTTCTTGAGGACAGTGACAAAGTCACCCTCACTGGCGCTCTCGTGTCCGCCGGATGCGTCATCATGGCCGTCGGAGCCGTGGCCGGCTTCGGCAGACTGACCCGAGGCGCTTTGCATCCCGCTCATGCCAGTCGCTTCCTGACTTGGCTCGGAAGAGGCGGCAGCGTTCGTAGCGGGATCATGCGCTTCGTCGCCGTGCGCATAAACAGGACCGAGCGGCAGGATCACCGCGCAAACAAGTATCAAAAAATGGACTGCTTTCATGGTGGCGCGTGCCCTTTCACCGCAGATTAACGAGAGCTATGCTGCCTGTTACGCATCCCGAGCCGCCTCCCCTCATTAAATATCTTTGCGGGGAGCGGACGCGCCGCGCGTATGGGAAGAACGAACAGCAGTTGAAGGATCGACCCGCACCGATGGAACAGGACCTGGACCCTATTCTGAGCGCTCTTGCCCACGATGTTGCGCCCGGCGTGCTCGGCGGCTTCATGGAAGGCGTCTGGGAACGTGTCGGCGATATGAGTGCGCGGCGGGACGGGGCCATGCGCAGCATGCTGTTTGCCGGCCTGTTCGCAGTTGGACTCGGCGCGGGTGCCCTCACGGTTCAGGCTCCTGTCTATGCTCAGGAACCCGCCTACCCGCTATTTAGCGACGCCCGCCTTTCTCCCGCCGCGCTGCTACACGTCGATTGATGAAAAGTCCCAAACTGTATATCGCGCTTGCCGTCCTACTCGCTGCTCTTGCGGGATTTCTGGGCGCGGTCGCAGCAGAGCGATGGTTCGCGCCAACCCAGCCGGGCAGTCTCCACGAATTCGTTCACGAACAGCTCGACCTCACCGCCCAACAGGAAGATCGGCTCGACCGTCTCGAGGAGCGCTACGCAATCGAGAACGCCCAGCGCGAACTGGCGGTTCGGCGTGCTAACGCCAATCTGGCCGCCGCGATGGACAAGGAGCATGAATACGGCCCCGAGGTCAGTCTAGCCATCGACGAGGTCCACCAGAGCATGGGCGAATTGCAGAAGGCGACGGTCCGGCATGTTTTCGCGATGCGCCGCATTCTCGACCAAGAGCAGCAACGCGAATTCGATCAGCAGGTTGCCCGGTCACTGACCGGTTCGCCTTCGGAATGATCGCGGAGTGCAGGGGCAGCCGGATAGTCAGGAGCAGGCGCTTGTTGCAAAAGTTGCCGCCGGTGACCGCCGCGCATTCACGGAACTTGTAGAACCGCTCATACCCCGCCTGCTTGCAACCTCATTGCGAATGGTTGGCTCACATGATGAAGCCGAAGACGTTGTGCAGAATGCCCTTGCTTCGGCGTGGATCGCCCGCAAGCGCCTCGATCCGGCGCGGCCCGTTCTCCCGTTCCTCACGACGATCACACTCAACAAATGCCGCGACAAACTCCGCAGGCGGAAGGCAGCGCAGTTCCTGGGCTGTCTCTTATACACATCTCCGAGCCCACGA
>OJED01000400.1_pt1 | contig 10040 bp, 7 predicted proteins | sample 1593181 | NCBI WGS metagenome assembly OJED01 (sample SAMN05416772, study PRJEB24817) | seawater metagenome | isolation source: Sea water | place: Canada:Atlantic | collected 2013-07
GTGATCTGATGAGTGTATTAGTTTACGCCGAACACGATAACGCCGCGCTCAACAAGGTCACCCTGAGTGTGGTTGCTGCTGCTAAAGAAATTGGCGGCGACATCACTGTGCTGGTAGCTGGTAAAGGCTGTGGCCCTGTTGCTGAGGAAGCCGCTAAAATTGATGGCGTTTCCAAAGTGCTGTGCGCAGACAACGATGCCTACGAGCATCAGCTGGCTGAAAACATTGGCGATCTGGTTGCTGAAGTTGCTGGCGATTACAGCCACATCTTGGCTGCTGCCACTACCACCGGCAAGAACTTCGCGCCTCGCGCGGCGGCTTTGCTGGACGTGGCTCAGATCTCTGAGATTTCCGACGTGATCGATGCGGATACTTTCAAGCGTCCGATCTACGCGGGTAACGCCATTGCGACCGTTAAATGTGGCGATGCCAAGAAAGTGATCACCGTGCGTGGTACTTCTTTCGATGGCGTTGCAGCAGAAGGCGGTTCTGCTTCTGTTGAGAACATCGACGTTGCTAAAGACGCTGGCATTTCTTCCTTCGTGGGTGAAGAGCTGGCCAAGTCTGATCGTCCTGAGCTGACCTCTGCCGAGATCGTAATCTCCGGTGGTCGTGGCATGGGTAACGGCGAAAACTTCGAAATTCTGTACAAGCTGGCTGATAAGCTGGGCGCTGGCGTGGGTGCATCCCGTGCCGCCGTTGACGCAGGTTTCGTTCCTAACGACATGCAGGTCGGTCAGACCGGTAAAATCGTTGCGCCGAACCTGTACGTTGCTGTGGGCATCTCCGGTGCCATCCAGCATTTGGCCGGTATGAAAGACTCTAAGGTCATCGTTGCTATTAACAAGGACGAAGAAGCCCCCATCTTCCAGGTGGCGGACTACGGCCTAGTGGCTGACCTGTTCGAAGCAGTACCGGAGCTGGACGGCAAGCTGTAAAGCGCGCCTTCCGCACCAAAAAAAACCCGGCCTTGTGCCGGGTTTTTTGTTTTTGACGTTGGGCAAAATACAATCGTGGCTATTGGATCCAAAAGTGTGAACAACGGTTATTGGTTATTTCAGATTCAATATTGTTGCTCGTTATAAATAACAGTATGAATGTGGGCGGAACACCCACATACCGTAAGGCGGTTTCGCGTTTTTGAATCTTGAACTCATTCTTCTTGGCAGGTTGAAAGCTACAAGAGCAAAGCAATGCAAATTTTCAATGGAAAAACGGCACTGGTCACCGGTGCCTCCAGCGGCATTGGTCAGGAGCTCTCTCGTCAGCTTGCGGCGATGGGATGTAACCTGATTTTGGTGGCTCGCCGTACTGAGCGGTTGGAAGCGCTTGCGGCTGAATTATGCAGGGTGTCTGTTTGCGTAATTACGTCAGATTTGGCTGACCCTTTGGTGCCACAGCAGCTGTTTGATGAGGTGGCCCGCCGTGGTCTGATGGTGGATATTCTGATTAATAATGCGGGCTATGGGTATCAGAAAAACCTGTTGGAGTTATCGCTGGAACAAACACTCGGCATGCTAGAGGTGAACGACCGCGCTTTGCTGGCTCTCACCCGGTTATTTGCTGAGCCCATGGCGGAGAGGGGTGAGGGATGGATTTTGAATATCAGTTCTGTCTCTGCTTGGTTTCCGATTCCTGGTATGGCGACCTATGCTGCCAGTAAGGCGTTTGTGCAAACACTGGGCCGTGCTTTACACGAAGAATTGAAGCCTTGCGGGATTGTCGTCACTACCTTGAGTCCAGGTGGTACCCGCACCGAATTTTCCAGCAAGGCCCGTGGGGAAATGGATCCGTCGCTGCAGAGAACCATGATGGCAGTGAGCCCGGTGGCTCGTGCCGGTTTGGTAGGCCTTGCCAAAGGGAAGGCGGTGGTGATCCCCGGCTGGCTTTACCGTTTAATGACATTCATAACACGTTGCCTGCCTGAACGTTGGGTGGTTCGACTTGCTGGCAGTGTGATGGGGCGTCATCGCTAGGTTTAGGCATTGTTTGTCCCGTTTTTTGTTGCGTCGCTAATCGCGACAACAACCGTTCTGCCGCGACAATTCGCCGCATTAGACCCTCCTTATGAATCACTATACTCGCGACCTACTGTTATTTCGGGGAAGGTCATGAGAAAGCCGTTTTTATTATTATTTTGCCTTACGGCACCCGCTTGGGCTAACCAGCTGGATCCCGTGCTCGTGAATGACCAGCCAGAGCACAATACGCTTTCTGTCTCTCCTGAAGTTCGCCGTAGTGAGTTGTTTGTAGAAAGCCGTTCAGTGGGGGTGCTGGATGTGGAGAGCATTGAAGATGGCCATGTGGCTAATCAGGAAGACCTTTTCAAGCGGACCCCTGGTGTTTGGGTTGCTAATCAGAATGGCGGCGATGATGTGTTTCTGTCTATCCGGGGCTCAGGGCTGTCCACGACCAGTTTTGGCCGGGGTATCGTTAGCTATCAGGATGGGGTGCCCCTATCACGGCTGGATAATGGCACGACCAACCAGTTAATCGATCCGTTGTCTTACCGTTATGTGGAAGTGTACCGGGGCGCCAGTGCACTGACGCTTGGCGCATCGGCTCTGGGTGGTGCTATTAACTATGTCAGTGAGACAGGCCGCACCGCACCGGGTATTCGGTTGCGTACCGAATTGGGTGATTACGGCTGGCGGGCCAACCGCATTACCCTCGGGGGCAAGAAAGGCAATATGGATGGTTACCTGTCCTTGAGTCAGTCTGATTACCGGGGTTACCGCGATCACTCCAGCCAGTATAACAAACGTGCCTCTGGTAACTTCGGTGTGCTTTTCGATAACGGTATCGAAAACCGGACCTATTTTTCTTCGGATGACGCTCAGCTGGAGTTGCCTGGCAGTATCCGCCGAGACCGCCTTGAAGACGATAGTCAGGAGGCTGGGGCATTTAATAAATCGTTCGATACGGATCGAAACTGGCGCGCAATCCGTTTGGCCAACCGTACTCTGATTCCTCTGGCGGGGGATCAACAACTTGTGGCCAGTGTCTTTTATAACCGGACTAACCTTGATCATTTGCCGACCCCTTTTGTGGGGATTATTGATAACAGCAGTGAGTCTATTGGTGGCGCAGTGGATTATCGAAAGCACTGGAGCAAAGGGCATACCTTGCTGGCGGGGCTGCGATATTCCTATGGCCATGACGATAACACTCGCTTCCAACATGCACAGAACGGTAAGCAAAAGGGAAATCAGTTCCTCGATGATGTGTTTCGTGTGAAACAGGTGGAGGCTTATGCTGAACAGCAATGGCAAGTCAGCGATCGCTGGCGGGTAGCGCTGGGGGCGCAATGGGTCGAGTCCGAACGTAGTTTGGATGATCTGCAAGCCAGCGTGCCGCCATTGTGCAGTAACTGCCCATTCTTTCCGCAGCCTTCTGGTGAGGCTGTGGACGACAGTTATACGGTGGATATGGGGGGCTTTTCCCCGAAGCTGGGCTTAAGCTTTACCCCGTTAGCAGGGCAAACCCTGTTCGTTCAGGTAGCCCAGAGTATCGGTATGCCCTCCGGCTCAGAGCTAGGGGCACAGCCTGTGCCCGGATTACGCTTGGACCAGCAGGAAGCCACCACCATCGAGCTTGGTTGGCGTGGCGTGGGTGATGTGCTGGACTGGGATATGGTGCTTTACCACGCCAATGTTGAAGATGAGCTGCTTAATATTGAAGTAAACGATGTGACAGCATTGTTCAATTCCCCCACTGATACAATTCACCAAGGGCTCGAAGCGGGTATCACTTGGCGCCTTCCCGGCAAAGAAAATGTGGCGCTGCAGACGATCTACAATTGGTCCGATTTCACCTTTGATGACGATCCGATTTACGGAGACAGTCAACTACCCGGCATTCCTGAGCACACTATTTTTACCGCCTTGCAGTGGCGCCCTTCTGCCCAGGTTTTGGTTGAGCCGAATCTGCGTTATGTCAGTGGTTATCCGCTCACCTATACCAACAGCGGTGGCCGCTATTGGGAAACCGCGGGCTATTCGGTTTGGGGGTTGCGCTTGAGTCGTGAGTTCAACAACGGTCTGAAAGTGTATTTCGATGGCCGCAATCTGGGCGATAAAGTGTATGCCAGCACCGGCAGTATCAGCACGGCACCGGCGTTAGCCTCTCCGTTTAATCCCAACCCAGTGGCCAGCGTTACCCCCGGTATTGGCCGCTCACTTTATGTCGGCGCGGAGTATCGTCTGTGATGCGTTTTATGATGACTTGGCATCGCCGCGCAGCCTGGTTAGTCGCGGTGCCATTGATGTTATGGTTACTGAGCGGGCTGTTACACCCCTTGATGGCGTGGGTGTTGAAGCCGCCTATGGAGGGCCACCAAATTGTTAGGCCTTTGCTGCCTAGCGCGGCTGAGGTCAGGCCGGTTGATGTTTTGCTGCAGGAGAAGGACATTGATGCGGTCACGAATGTTCAGCTGCAACAAATCGACGGAGGTTGGCAATACCGGGTGGTGGAGGCGGGACATACTCAACCGCGTTACTTTCATGCCAATAGCAGTGAAGAAATCGCCGATGGAGATCGTTTGCACGCCATCTGGCTGGCCAGAATGCTGGTGGATGATCCTGATGCGGGCATTCTTTCTGCCATACCGTTAGAGCAGTTCAGCAATGAATACCGTGAAGTTAACCGTCTGTTGCCCGTTTGGCGGGTGGCACTAGAGCGTGAGGGCGGATTAACACTGTACTTGGATACGGAGCAGCAGCGGCTAGCCAGTGCGGCTACCTGGGGTCGGCGACAAGCGCTCAAGGCATTTTCTTGGTTCCATAGCTGGCACTGGTTGCCGCACGCCGCGCGTACTCCCGTGGTGCTGCTGTTTTCCGTTCCCTTGCTATTGATGTCACTGGGGGGGCTGATACTGCTCGTTCGGCGCTGGCGCCATTTAAACAAGGGCAATGGCGTGCGTCGTTGGCATCGCTGGTTGACTCTGGTCGGTGGGCTCTCTTTGTTTGGCTTTGCCAGCAGTGGTGTACATGTGGCGATTGATAAATTGAATCCGCCGCAATGGATAGATTTTCGGGATGACACGCTAATAGCAGTATCTTCACTGGCGACGAATCCGCTGACGCTAATGGATCGTGCAGTGGCGGTACGGCCGGTGCAAGTGGGTGACGACGTGTTGTGGCAATTCCAACAACAGGGTGAGAACGGCGTGACGGCACTGCAGTATGTTAATGCCGTGAAGGGCGAGAAGGTGACCGGTGCCGATGAAGCCTATGCGAAGAAACTGGTAGAGCGCTTTGTGGGTGAGTCCGTTGAGGTCCGAGACACAGAGCTACTTACGAAATTTCGTTTTGATTATCCTAGTGTCTACAAGCGTTTACCGGTGCGCAAGTTGTCGTTGGTGAATCAGCCGCAGCTGGCCATGCTGGTGGAAACTCGCAGTGGCCATATGGCTAACGAAGTCACTCCTTCTTCCATTCTACGTGCACTGCATTTCATCAATTTACATAAGTACCATTTCGTGGGCCGCCTAGGCCTATCCCCCCCGCAGCGAGATGCCGTAATGGTGGTTCTGGTGTTGCTGATCCTTGCCGCACTGGTGTCCGGTATGCTGCTAGCTTGGAGGAGATTGGGCAAAGGTTAAGCGCGTTGGCTGGCGACCAGCTTATCGCTATTGCAGCACGTTTAACCTGTGCCAGTGTGGCCACCCTGTCCCTGGGCCGTTTCTTCGGCCCGGGAGCAATTTCGCGCTACTTTTGAGTAGCGCGACACCTCTTGTGCCTCTTGGGCAAAGCTACTCTGCCGAAGGGGTGGCTATCGACAATGCGGGAGTGTTCGCTATGCAGCACGCTCACGCTACTGGTGCTGAGTCAGATCCCGTTCCGTTGTTACTGTTTGCGTGATCACCATTGTGTGTCTTGCACGCTCGCTGATATCTCCCTGTCATGGCGTTGATGTAGTGTGGTTCCTTGAATTTTCGGTTCAACTCGCCGTTTCCTGTACCGCGGCAGGGATTATCTTGTTCCTAGCAATTTTGATAGAGCAGGGCAGGGCGTTGCCTCCTAGCCACAGCCAGGCCTTAAGCGAGTTCGAAGGGGTATAGAGCCCGCATCAATCACTTCGCCACCAGCCTGGTAATGGTGATGATGGTGGCCAGAATAGTGCATTAAAGCCATGTGTTTTTTTGCTTTGCACTTTATTGGCCCTTGGTAAGCCTCTGTGGTGATTTTTTACAGGCTAATGGGGGCATGTTTTGGCACAGGACTTGCTGCTTTATGCATTAGCAATACAAAAAGGACGATGCTTTTAGCGTGCTTCATTAACAGGGACGATGCCATGCGTTCATTACAGTTGCCGGCAGTGCCCGGTTTCGATGAGATGATAGCGCCGGGCGGTGAGGTGCGACCTCACTACACGAGCTACCATGATTGGTTGCTCCGACAGGACCGAAGCTTACTGCTACGTAAGCGCAAGGAAGCAGAGCTGCAGTTTCATCGTGTTGGGATTACGTTCAATGTTTACGGCGAGGAGAGCGGCACCGAACGACTTATCCCGTTTGATACCTTGCCGCGTGTCTTACCTGCCAGTGAGTGGAGTTTGTTGGAACGCGGTGCTATTCAGCGTGTTCAGGCACTGAATCTATTCCTGCATGATATTTACCACGACCAGAATATTATTCGCGACGGGCGTATTCCCGCAGAGCAGATTTTTGGTAATGCCCAATATCAGCCCTGTATGCAGGATGTTGACCTCCCCAATCAGGTCTATTCGCAAATCAGCGGGGTCGATCTTATTCGGGATGGTGAAGGATCTTGGTTTGTATTGGAGGACAACCTACGTACCCCTTCGGGGGTAAGCTACATGATTGAAAACCGGCGCATGATGATGCGCCTTTTTCCTGAATTGTTCGCCGGGCAGAGCGTGGCGCCAGTTGAGCACTACCCAGCATTGTTGCTGGAGACATTGCAGCAAAGCGCCACTCACAGCCATCCCTGCGTTGTGTTACTTACCCCGGGGCAGTTTAACAGTGCTTATTTTGAGCATGCCTTTTTGGCCCAGCAGATGGGTATCGAATTGGTAGAAGGCGCTGATCTGTTTGTAAAGAATGGTTATGTCTATATGCGGACTACCGCGGGCCCGCAGAAGGTGGACGTGATTTATCGGCGTATCGATGATGCGTTTCTTGATCCACTCGCGTTCCGTTCGGATTCCATGCTCGGCGTTCCCGGATTGATCTCGGTTTACCGTCAGGGGAACGTGGTGCTGGCCAATGCGGTGGGTACCGGAGTGGGCGATGACAAATCTATCTATCCCTATGTGCCGGATATGATTCGATTCTATCTTGATGAGGAACCGATTCTCTCCAATGTCCCTACTTGGCAATGCCGAAAACAGGACGATCTGAAGGTAGTGTTGGAAAAATTACCGGAACTGGTTGTTAAAGAGGTTCATGGCGCCGGTGGTTACGGGATGTTGGTGGGGCCAGCAGCCAGTCAAACAGAAATTGAATCGTTTCGAGCGCGGCTGTTAGCGGATCCCGATAATTACATTGCACAACCCACTTTGTCATTGTCCACATGCCCGGTGTTTGTTGACGAAGGTATTGCCCCTCGACACATTGACCTGCGACCTTTTGTGCTCAGCAGTAACGAACCCCGAGTCGTACCCGGTGGGCTGACACGGGTTGCGCTTAAGCCCGGTTCCTTGGTTGTTAATTCCTCACAGGGTGGTGGTACCAAGGATACTTGGGTTTTGGAAAGCGGGGAGGACAGCACATGCTGAGTCGTACGGCATCCGACCTATACTGGCTATCACGTGACGTCGAACGGGCAGAAAATACCGCCCGGGTGCTGGACGTGGTATGGAATCTGTCACTGATTCGTTACGCGGTCGATACCCAGCAGGAAATTACGGCGCCATTGTCCATTACCGGTACCTGGGATGACTATAGCGCCCGTTATGGCAAGGTAACCACGAATAATGTGCTGTACTTTTTTACCCTTGACCCTGACAGCCCAGCCAGCATTTATTCCTGTCTTCGCCAGGCCCGAGCCAGTGCTCATGCGGTGCGAGGAAAAATCACTTCAGAAATGTGGGAAAGCGTTAACGGTACTTGGCTAGAGCTCAAGGAAATCAGTCAAACCGGGCTGCAGAATTATGGCGAAACCGCTTTCTTTGAGTGGGTGAAAAATCGATCACACCTGTTCCGTGGGGCTACCTATGGCACCCTGATGAGAAGCGATACTTTTCGTTTTTTACGCTTGGGGACCTTTATTGAAAGGGCGGATAACACCGCTCGTATTCTCGATGTTAAACACCGGGAAGAAGAATCGGAGAGTGACTCCACGGTGGATTATTACCGTTGGCATGCCTTGCTACGTTCATTGGGAGGGTACGAAGCTTTTCGCGAAATGTTTAGTGAAACTATTAATGCCGAGCGCGTTGCCGAGTTGTTGATTCTCAGGCCGGAAGTTCCCCGGTCGTTGTTATCGTGTCTGCAAATGTTGTGTGAGCTTCTGCCTGCCATTGAAGGAGAGGCGGGACTTGAGGCTAAACGCTTAGCTGCTGTGCAACTTGCTCGTCTTCAATATGGCGACATGGGGCATATTCTTGAGATTGGACTGCATAACTACCTGACTGATTTCTTGCGCCGGATTAATGAACTGGCTGACACCATTCAGAGTGAATACCTGGAGCTGGTATGGAATTAACAATACGACATAGCACGGAATATCGTTATTCGGAACGGGTTAAGCACAGTACCCAGTACCTGCGGCTGACCCCCAGACCTTCGCTACGACAAAAAGTGCTGAACTGGACAATGGACTTGCCTGAACATGCGGAGAAAGTATCCGATGGGTATAACAATATCCTCCACGTGCTTACTCTGGATAGGCCCCACCAGGCTATTAATCTGACGGTACATGGACAGGTTGAGATTACGGATGAGGATAGCGAAGATGCCGATCAGCGCCTTTCTCCGCTGGTCTTTACACGTAATACCTCGTTGACAAAGGCGGATGATTGTCTGGAAGAGCTAGCTCACCGATATGATGGCATGTCAGCGGAGCGCCATTTGGAAAATCTGAGCGAAGCAATACTTAGTGGCATGCCTTTTACACCAGGGGCAACACACGTAGGAAGCCGTGCCAGTGACGCCTGGAGCTTGCAGAAAGGGGTGTGCCAGGATCATACCCACGTATTTTTGGCGTGTTGCCGTGCACTGGGAATGCCTGCGCGTTACGTTAGCGGTTATCTGTATAGTCGCGATTCAGAGCATGTGGCTAGCCATGCATGGGCTGAAGTTTGGCATGATGACAGTTGGCATACCTTCGATGTTACCAATCAAACCTGTTTGCCGCGCCAGCATTTGAAACTGGCGGTGGGCATGGATTACCTAGATGCTTGTCCTGTTCGTGGCGTCCGCTTCGGGGGTGGGGTAGAGTCGCTCGAAGCTGTGGCATGGGTTAGCGAGACCGTGCCTTCACAATCTCAGTGATGACACGGAGTAGCTCGGCATGACGTATTGTGTGGCCATGGGACTGGAGCAGGGGTTGGTCTTTGCGGCTGATTCACGAACCAATGCCGGAGTAGATCAGATCGCTACCTACCGTAAACTTCACAAGTTTGAAGTAGCAGGCGAGCGCGCTGTTGTGATACTCAGCGCGGGCAATCTGGCAACGACTCAGAGTGTGATCAGCCTGCTTAATATGCGTTTGGGTAGTGATCGGCCTAATCTTCATGGCGTGTCTTCCATGTATGATGTTGCCAGTGTGGTGGGCAGCACGTGCCGGGAAGTGATTATGCGTGATTCTGGGCAAAGCCAAAGCAGCGTAAATTTTGGCAGCAGTTTCATTGTTGGAGGCCAAATACAAGGCGAAGCTCCACGCCTTTTTCTTGTTTATCCGGAAGGCAATTTTATTGAGAGCACTCGGGATACTCCCTATTTCCAGATTGGTGAAACCAAGTATCTGTCTCTTATACACATCTCCGAGCCCATGAGACAGGCAGAAATCTCGTATGCCGTCTTCTGCTTGAAAAAAAAAGTGACGACGATCTGATACGCATGTTCCCTTCCAGAA
>OJED01000407.1_pt1 | contig 9980 bp, 11 predicted proteins | sample 1593181 | NCBI WGS metagenome assembly OJED01 (sample SAMN05416772, study PRJEB24817) | seawater metagenome | isolation source: Sea water | place: Canada:Atlantic | collected 2013-07
GTCATTCACAGAATTCCAATCCTGAGTTGCAGGACTTGGCAGTAACCCGGAAGCGCTCCTGGCTACAATCACGAATCCGCAGAGGCAACATGCCGCAACACCCACCCTTGCTCATTTGAACCTTTTCGCCTAACCCTGCCACCAAACAGCTTCAAGGTGGCGATTCATGGCCGATCCGCATTCAATCGTTTCGCATATCGGCGATCTTGCTCAATCCGGTGAGCGGATGATCGAGCGGTTGCGGCGCAAGGCCTTTCTGCCGGAAAGCCGCAAGGGGCTCAATGTCCGCTTCGGCATTGCCGAGGCCGCGCAATTGCTCGGCTGCTCCACCAATCGCATTCGCATGGCCGAGGATGACGGGCGCCTGCCCCCTCCCCCCGCCGGCGATAATGGCCGCAGGCTCGGTTATACGGTCGAGGATATGCTCCATATGCGCGAGGTGCTGGGCGCCTCGCCTCGTCGCTCGGCGGAAGATGAGCCTACCATGATCGCGGTGCAGAACTTCAAGGGCGGCGTCGGCAAGAGCACCGTCACCACCCACCTCGCCCATTATTTTGCGGTTCAGGGTTACCGCGTGCTGGTGGTTGATTGCGACAGCCAGGCGACCACCACGACGCTGTTCGGTTTCAACCCGCATTTCAACATCACGCGCGAGGAAACGCTCTACCCCTATCTCTCGATCGACCCCACGCAGGCCGATCTGCTCTATGCGGTGAAGAATACGCCCTGGCCCAATGTCGATCTGATCCCGTCGAACCTCGAACTGTTCGATGTGGAGTACGAACTGGCCGCCGCAGGAGCTGATGGGCAAAGCGTGCTGGCGGCGCGGTTTCGCAAGTTGAAACAAGGACTTATGGACCTCGCCCGCGATTACGATGTGGTCATTCTCGATCCACCCCCGGCGCTGGGCACGATTTCTCTGGCGGTAATGCAGGCGGCCAATGCGCTGCTGGTGCCGCTGGCGGCGACGACGCCCGATTTCTGCTCCACCGTGCAATTCCTCTCGATGATGGATCAGGTGCTGGAACAGCTGATCGAGGCCGGGATTGCCGTCGATTACCAGTTCGTGCGGCTGATCTGTTCCAAGTTCGACGCCAACGATCCCAGCCACGACATGGTGCGCGCAATCATGGAACAGAGCTTTGGCCCTTCCCTGTTGCCGGTGCCGATCCTCGAAAGCGCGGAAATCAGCCACGCGGCATTGCGGATGATGACCGTCTACGAGCTGGAGAAGCCCATCGGGACACCGCGCACGCACAAACGCTGCCGCGCCAATCTGGACGAGGCGCTGGGCCAGGTCGAGCAACTCGTCCGCAATGGCTGGGGCCGGGTGGACGAAGTGGACGAGGAGCTGGTGGTCAATGGCTGAGAATACGCTTTCCTACACACAGGGCCAACACATAGTGGCTTCGATCCTTCGGGAACGGACGGAAGGGATTGGCTGACATGGCCAGGAAACAGAAGGATTATCTGGCGGATTTGCTGGCGGACGATGACGCCGCAGAGGCACAGGCGCCCTCGCCCGCCCCGGCACCGGCCGAAACGGCGCCTGCGACGCAATCCACCGAGCGCCAGCAACGCGCCCGCAGTACTACCCTGCTGGGCCGGGAAAGCGCCCTCGCCCGCGTCGCCACCGGCGAAGTGCGGCAGGTCACACAATTGCTGCTCGACCCGGCGCGGGTGCGGGTATGGCCCGGCAATGCGCGTTCTTACGAGCACCTCACCGAGGAAAGCTGCCGCGAACTGATCGATTCCATCGTCGCGGAAGGGGGGCAGAAAGTCCCCGCAGTGGTACGCCGACTCGATGGCGACCCTGCCCATGATTACGAGGTCATCGCGGGCACCCGGCGACACTGGTCGATCCGCTGGCTGCGCGCCAACTCCTACCCCGAGATGAAGTTCGTGGCGCAGGTGGCCGACCTTGACGACGAGGCCGCCTTCCGCCTCGCCGATCTGGAAAACCGAGCGCGCAAGGACGTGTCGGACCTCGAGCGCGCGCGCAACTATGCCGCCGCGCTGAAGGCGCATTACGGAAACCACCTGACGCGCATGGCCGAGCGGCTGAAACTGTCGAAGGGCTGGTTGTCGAAGATGCTCAAGGTGGCAAGCCTGCCCGATGCCGTGGTGGCGGCCTTCGCCTCCCCCGCAGACGTGCAGCTGAAGCCCGCCTACCCGCTGGCGCAGGCGCTGGACGACAAGGATCGCGCCGCCGCTATCCGCCGGGCTGCGGGCAGCCTGGCGAAGGAGCAGGCCGAGCTGCGCGCGCGCGGTGAGAGCCCCCTCCCCTCCGCCGAAGTCATCGCACGGCTGCTCGCCGCCGGGCATGAGCGTGGCAAGCCCGAGCCGCTGGTGATCGCCGGTGCGCATGGTCGCCCTGCTGTCACGGTGCAGACATGCAACCGTCAGGGCGTGACGCTGCGGCTCCACGCCGGGCACGGCCTCTCCGAGCAGGAACTGATCGTGCGGGTGCAGGATGCGCTGATGACGCTCGACGAACAGGGGCGCGGGTTGCAGCGGTGACTGCCCAGGTGCCCTCCCCTGCCCTGAATTGTTTCCCTGGGGAAACGTCGCGGCCCACAGAAGATGTTTCCCCGGGGAAACGGAGCGCAGCGCAGTACCGCGAAGCGAAGCGGTCGTGAGCCGCGCCCGCCGCCAGTCGGTCTCCGACCAGTTCGACCTGTTCCTGCCCTATCTGGCGGACCTGCCCCTGCGCGATCAGCGCGAGATGATGGAGCGGCCCTTCTTCAGCCTGGCCAAGTCCAAGCGCGTGAAGCCGATCGACTACACCAGCCCCGACCAGAAGCTGTGGGTCCACGTCAGCGCCAACCCCGATTACGGCATGGCGACGATCTGGGATGCGGACATCCTGATTTATTGCGCCAGCCAGCTCGCCGACATGACGCGGCGCGGGGTCAACGATGTGCCGCGCAAGTTGCACATCATGCCCTATGACCTGTTGCGCGCCATTGGCAGGCCCACCACAGGGCGCGCCTACGAGCTGCTCGGGCAGGCGCTGGACCGCCTCGTATCGACCACGATCAAGACCAATATCCGCGCAGAGAACCGGCGCGAGGCGACCTTCAGCTGGCTCGATGGCTGGACGCAGCTGGTCGATGAGAAGACCGAGCGCAGCCGTGGCATGACGCTGGAGCTGTCCAACTGGTTCTGGGAAGGGGTGATGATGCAGGGCGGGGTGCTCAGCATCGACCGCGCCTATTTCGACATCACCGGCGGGCGCGAACGCTGGCTCTACCGCGTGGCGCGCAAACATGCTGGCGGGGCCGGGGAAGGGGGCTTTGCCATTTCCATGCCCGTGCTGTTCGAGAAATCGGGCGCAGAGGGGCAGTACCGCCGCTTCAAGTTCGAGATGCTCAAGCTGGCCGAGAAGAACGCGCTGCCGGGTTATGCTCTGTCAGTGGAGACCGCCCAGCGAGACGGCGAGCCCATGCTGCGCATGACGCGGGTGGATGGCAAGGACGGCGCAGAAGAGGGACTGCCAAAGGCGGCGATGGCGGCAAAGGGTGGTGCGGACGACAAGACGGCAGGGGAGAGCGCCCACGCCGTCTCAGAGGCCGTAGGGCGCGTTTCCCCGGGGAAACGAAGCGAAGCGCAGTCCCGCGAAGAGAAACAGCCAGCACCGCGCGCAGCCCGCCCGGACGAGACTACCGCCCATGTCGAGGTTGAGACCTTCGACGCGCGCAGCCTGGTCCGCTCGGCTGTCGCTGGGCTGAGCGACAAGGCCACCCGCGGCTTCATGACCGACGAGACCATCGAACACCTGCGCGAAAAGTGCCCGGGCTGGGATCTCTACGCGCTCCACGCCGAGTTCGAACGCTGGGTCGCAGGTTCGCCCGAGCGCACCCCCGCCAACTGGCAAAAGGCCTTCATCGGATGGGTGAAGCGGCACCACCAAAAGCACCGTCACGAACTGCGAGGCTAGGCGGCACGCTTCGCCGCCTCACGCCGTTGTCGCTGGCTGACGACCTTCTGGCACAGCTCGAGGAATTGCGGGTGCGACAGCGGCCCCTTGGCATGGTTCACCAGCGCGCTGCAAAGACGGAAATCGAGGCAGCTGGTGCCGGTGTAATGATCGACGCTGGGGTAATGCCCGCGCTGCAGATGACGCTTGCGCCCGCCGCTCAGCGGCAGCGGGTGGTTGAGCCGGTTCCATTCGAGCGGTTCGCCGGTGTAGAAGTCGCGGCCTTCGCTGGCGAGCACTGCTTGGTGAATGCGTTTGCGATATTCCTCGATCCCCGGCTTGCCCGCCCGTTTGTCGCGCAGGCGGCAGCTTTGCGCCTGCTTCTCAAGCCACTCACCATACCGCGCGCAAGGCACTTTGAGCGCCCGGACGAAGGCCGGGGCGGGGTGGGGATGCGCGCAGGTTTCGCCACATTGAGGCATTGGAGCAGTGTAGGAAGCAGGCGGTTGACGGGTGGTAAATGCCTTCGCCCGTTCCCGAAGTGTCGCGTTGGCGCGCCTGCCCGGGATCGATCAGGCGGGCATTCCGGTGAATTGAACGAGTTTCACCAGCAGCCGACAGGATTTGATTCAAATTGCAGCGCGAGACTAGTCCCCACCCGAAAGTCTCGACCCTTCGGGAACGCCCAACGCTCCTCCGGGAACGCTTCACCGACACATCGGGAACAACACAGACGACCCATCAGGAACGCTTCACCGACACTTCCGGAACAGCTCTTGTCCGCGACTCGTGTAATTCCGCCAGAAACGGCGACCTTCGCAGCGCTTAACCTGTCTAACAGACTCATAACCCCTCTAACCCACGGGAAGTTTTTGGTTTTGGATGAAATGGGGAAGGCGCTCAGACAATGGGTCCCGCAAGAAACGAAAGTGCTGGCCAGCCCTGAACACCGCGCTAGTCTGACCCTCCATGCCTCACCGCTACGCACCCGAAGACCCGCTCCATCCCGAGCAACTGAAGGCCAAACAACGGAGCCTGCGGGACAGTTTCCCGCTGCCGCTCACGCTGCGCGTCCATCGTTCGCTCAGCTGGCTACGCCGCGCGAAGGATGAGCATGAGGACCTCGACGTACGCTTCATCCTGCTGTGGATCGGCTTCAACGCGGCCTATGCCGGCGATCTCGACCGGGCGCTGGACGGCGGGGGAGGGCATGCGGGCAACGAGCGCGAGCGGTTCGATCAATTCTTCGCCGCGCTGGTGGCAATGGATGGCGAGAGCCGCATCTACCTTGCCATTTGGGACCGCTTCAGCCAGGAAATCCGCCTGCTGCTCGACAACAAGTTCGTTTTCGCGCCGTTCTGGCGGCATCAGGCGCGCGAATTCGGCGGAGCAGGGTGGGAAATCAGCTTCGACAGCGCGAAGAAGGCTGCCAACCGCGCGCTGGCAGAGAAGAACACCGCCGTCGTGCTCTCGATCCTGTTCGACCGGCTCTATGTCCTCAGGAACCAGGTGATCCACGGCGGCGCGACATGGGACAGCAGCGCCAACCGCAATCAGGTCCGCGACGGCGCGGCGCTGCTGGGGTGCCTGCTCCCGGTGTTCATCGACCTGATGATGGATCATCCGGACGCCGAGTGGGCCATGCCGATGTATCCGGTGGTGGAAGGGTAGGGGCGTGGCTGGCGAGGACTGGTCCGACGCCGAGATCAACGCTGCCGTGGCGGACTATTTCGCCATGCTCAGCGATGACATCGCAGGCCTCTCCTACAACAAGGCACAACACAACCGCGCGTTGCAGGAGAGGACCGGGCGCAGCCGGGGTTCGATCGAGTTCAAACACCAGAATATCTCCGCGGTCATGCTCGGCCTCGGGCAGCCGTGGATTCCCGGCTACAAGCCGGCCGCGAACTTCCAGAATGCGCTGGTCGACGGGGTGCTCCGCTGGCTTGATGCGCGCGAAGACTGGCTGGCTCCCAGGACGAGCGCCAGCGCGGTCCGCGAGGCGAGGGGAGGGGGCTGGAGCGGGCCAGAAGTTTCGGCCTTGCTCGAACTGGGGCCGGTGCCCTGGCAGCGCAACGAGCCGCCGCCGGTCGATCCTGAATTCATGGCGAAGATTGGCCTGAAGTATGATGTCGCCGAACGCGATGCCCGCAATCGTGCGCTGGGCAAGGCCGGCGAGGAGCGCGTCATGGCGCATGAACGCGCGCGGCTGACGCATGCGGGGAGGGCGGACCTTGCGCGCAAGATCCGCTGGACCTCGGTCGAGGATGGCGATGGCTACGGTTACGACATCGCCAGCTTCGAGCCGGACGGGGCCGATCGCCTGCTGGAAGTGAAAACCACCAATGGCTGGGAGCGCACGCCTTTCCACCTCACCCGCAACGAGATCGCCGTGGCAGGCGAGCGGCGCGACCACTGGCACCTGCTGCGCGTGTGGGATTTCGCCCGCGCCCCGCGCGCCTTCGAACTGCGTCCGCCGCTGGAGGCGCATATCGACCTGACACCGACGAGTTTCCTGGCGGCGCTGCGGTAGGGGGCGTTGCCACCTGCCTAACCCAGCACGCGCTCTGCCAGCAGGGTTTGGAAATCCCGCCGCGCATCGGCCACGATCAGAACGGTCACGCAGTCGGCATCAAGCGTGTAGATGATCCGGAATGGCGCGCGCGATAGCTGCCGGTAGTCGGCTATGCCCAGTTCCGCAAGTTCGGGGACCACTGGCCCTTTGGCGGGGTGGTCGGCAAGACTCTCGACCGCCTCCACCAGTTCGCTGAGCAATGTGTCGGCACCATCAGGGCCATCTGCGCCCCTTTGTGCTTTCCGGCGTCGGTAAATGCCTTCGAGATCGCGCTCTGCGCCTGCAGCGATGCGGACTTCGAACCTGGCCGATGGCACGCCCCGTCAGTTCCGGGCGCGAATACGATCGGTCAGACCTTTCGCGGGGGCAGTGCGCCCTGCGGCCACATCTGCGCGCCCGAGCGCGACCAGCTTGAGCAGGGCGAGCGTTTCCTGCGTCGCCTCATAGCTGCCGATGTCCTGCAACACGGCCTTTGCTTTGCCATTTTGTGTGACGACAAGCGGTGCGGCGCCTTCGCCCAGCTCGCGGATGATGTCCGCGCTGTTGGCTTTAAGGTAGGATATCGGCTTAATGCGGTTCTGCATGGTCATGGAATTGGTCCTTATTCAGACTGAATATGGCCCATTGACGGCTGTCTTGCAAGCACGGTGAATTCCGCTCACTGCTCAATTGCTACCCGATGCCCGCAACCCATGCGCCTTCGAACTGCGTCCGCCCTTGGAAGCGCATATCGACCTGACGCCGACGAGTCTCCTGGCGGCGCTGCGCTAGGCGGTCCGAACTGGGACGCAGGATCGGGATTTAACACTAGGTGGAGCCTCGGAGCGGTCGGATCATATGCACTGCGACCGTTCCGTGATCGTGGAACGTTTCCTTCTCGAAACAATACCCTAGCCGTTCGTAGAGCTCGATATTCTCCACCATCAGCTTGTTCGTATAGAGGCGGGTGGCGTCCAGTCCTGCATCGCGGGCAAGTTCTTCGGCATGCCGCATCAATCGTACACCGTGGCCTCGGTGCTGCCGATCTGGATCGACTGCGACGTTCACGATCATAAGTTGATCGCCTTGCGGAACGGTTTCGATGAGGCCCACCATGACCCCATCGACGTGGAGACAATCAAACCTGTGCTCTCGAACGGCGGTGTCATAGTCAGCCGTCATGGGGCGGGGCTTGCGCGGTGTAACGCCAACCCACTTGGCTTAGGCCTTCAGGGTGAGCGCACGAATGTCGCGTGCATCCTCGACTGTGGCCCGTCGGATTTCCGCTGTTGCTGTCATGGATGCCGAATACGAGTGGCCGTTGCGATTGTCATCCGCGCTCTGGACACTTGAGTGATGAGGTATGCCGTGCACATTTGGCCAGCTTACTTGCCTAATTGCCACTTATAGGCCATATAAGGCCAATGTCATACTCAATACTCGATCAAATGGCCACCCTTGGCCAGCGCATCAAGGCGCGGCGCCTGGCTATGGACCTCACCCAGCAGGCTGCCGCCGAGCGCTCCGGTGTCGCCTATCGCACATGGCGGCGGATGGAGGGGGAGGGCAAGGCTTCGATCGAGGATCTGGTCCGCGCGGCCGTCGCATTGCGCTGCGAGAACGATCTGGCGCGGCTGTTTCCCGAACCGGCCGCTGCCAGCATGGATGAACTGCTCGAACGCCAGCGGCAGGCCGCTGCGATGAAGCGCCAGCGCGGGCGGAGGGCACGGTTGTGAAGCTGGCGCCGGGCACCCCGCTCGATCTGCTGCTGCTGACCGACGAACGCGCAGAGCCGCGCAAGGTCGGCAGGTTGGCCATGGCGGGCGGGGTGGCGCAGCTCGAATGGTCGGAGGAGGCGCTGGCAACGGGTCACGCGCTGTCGCCGCTGCATTACCCTCTCGAAAGCGGACTGCACGCGGCCCGATCGCGCGAATTCGGCGGCCTGCACGGGTTCCTGGCTGACAGCCTGCCCGATGCCTGGGGCACGCTGCTGCTGCGGCGACGGCTGCAACGGCTCGGCCATCGTTGGGAGGAACTGAACGCGGTCGACCGGCTCGCCCTGGTCGGCAAGCGGGGCAGGGGGGCGCTGGCCTTCCGCCCGGCCACGCTGGAGGCAGGCGAGGGCGCTGCCGGGATCGATCTCGATGCGCTGGCCAATGAGGCGCAGCGCGTGCTGCTGGGCGAGGAGGCGGAGCTCGATGCACTGCTGGCAAGGCTGGGCGGCGGATCGGGCGGGGCGCGGCCCAAGGTCCATGTCGCTATCGGTGCCGACGGCACGCTGCGGGCCGGCGACGAGGGCGCAGGGGAGGGCGGAGATCCTGCTGCCGAGGAATGGATCGTCAAGTTCCCCGCGCTCACCGACCCCGCCGACATTGGTCCGGTGGAGGAGGCCTACGCCCGCATGGCCCGCGCGGCGGGCATCGCCATGGCCGAGACGCGCCTCATCGCGTCAGCCGAGGGCAGGGGTCACTTCGCCACCCGCCGGTTCGACCGGCCGGGGCAGGGCAGGCGCGTGCACATGGTCAGCCTTGGCGGCGCGCTGGAGGCCTCGCCGCATATGCCCAGCCTCGATTACGACGGCTTCCTGCGCGCGGTGCTGACGATCACCCGCGACGTGCGCCAGCTGGAACAGGCCTTCCGCCGCATGGTCTTCAACGTGCTGGCCCACAACCGCGACGACCACGTCCGCCAGCACGCCTTCCTGTTGGACGAGAACGGCGAATGGCACCTCGCCCCCGCCTTCGACCTCACCTTCTCCCACGGTCCCGGCGGCGAGCATTACATGGCCGTCATGGGCGAGGGGAGGGACGTGACGTTCGACCACGTCAAGCAACTGGGCGCGCGGCACGGCATCAAGCCTGCGCGGATCGCCGAAATCGTGGATGAGGTCCGCTCGGCTCTGGCGGACTGGCACGGCCATGCGGCTGACTGCGGAGTCGATCTGTCGAAGAGGGCAATAGGTGAAGCGCTTGGTCAACGAGACCGCGGTTTCATGAGCTGAGCGTTAGCCTGACCTGGGCTTTGCGGTTTACTTGGAGATTTCAAAGGCTATTGAGGCGTTTGGGGTCTCGGAATCATGACAGATGACTGCATCAATCCGTCGGCGGAATTCGTCGACCAGGCGCTGGCGAGCTTTGTGCTGCTCGCCCAGTTCCTTGGCACGCCTGCCGACGCCGCGCAGATTCACCACGACCGGGGGCAGGGTGATCGGCCCTATGATTTCGATGACCTTGTGCGGGTGGCGAAAAAGCTGGGGCTGATTGCCCGGCGCAAGTCCGCCGTGTTTGCCGACCTGCCCAAACTGCCATTGGCCGCACTGGCGCAGCTGGTGGACGGCGGGACAGTGATCCTGCTTAAGGTGGAGGAAAACACCGACACCGGCCCGCGCTTCATGGTGATGGGCGCGGGCGCTGAACGTCCCGAGATCTGGAGCGAGGAAGAAACGCAGGGTCGCATCGCTGTCTCTTATACACATCTCCGAGCCCACGAGACAGGCAGAAATCTCGT
>OJED01000409.1_pt1 | contig 9964 bp, 9 predicted proteins | sample 1593181 | NCBI WGS metagenome assembly OJED01 (sample SAMN05416772, study PRJEB24817) | seawater metagenome | isolation source: Sea water | place: Canada:Atlantic | collected 2013-07
GGTTGATGCGCTAAGCGGTTGCTGGCTGCTGCGAGCAAGCATATCGGGCGCGCGGTCACTCGGTGGACGGCAGGCGCAGCTCAGCCCTCAGGCCACCTTCTGCGCGGTTTGAAAGGATCAGGGATCCCCCATGTTGCTGGGCAATGGCACGGGCAATGGTCAGGCCAAGGCCAGCACCTCCCGTTGCCCGGTTCCGGCTTGTCTCGCCCCGGCGGAACGGCTCCAGCATATCACCCATCTTGTCAGCCGCGATGCCCGGCCCATTATCGTCCACCCGCAGGATGATCGTGCCGCTCTCTTTTAGCAGGAAAACCCGCGCCGCGCCGCCATAGCGCACGGCGTTGGATACCAGATTGCGCAACGCTCGGCGCAGCCATGTGACATGCACCGGAGCTGTGATTTTCTGGCCCGAAACAAAGGTGACATCCTGTCCCATATCCTCGAACTCCTCCACCACGGATTCGGCAAGGGCTACAAGCTGGGCCTGTTCGGGTGCATCGGGAGTGCGACCAATCCGGGCGAGCGACAGGATATCGTCGAGAGAGCGGGTAATATCCTCGATCCCTGTCGCCATTTTCCCGCGCTGGCCTTCATCTTCCACGGCTTCGATCCGCACGCGCAGCGCCGACAGCGGGGTTTTCAGATCGTGTCCGATTGCGCCCAGCATTACGTCCTTTTCGTCCAGCAGGGCAACTATGCGGGCTTCCATCGCATTATACGCGCCAATCAGACGGCAGATATCGTCAGGGCCTTCGGCTTCCAGCGGTCCGCCTGCTTCCTGCGTGGCGGCGAATTGCTGCGTCCGGCTGGTCAATTGGGCGAGCGGGCGGGTGATGCGCCGCAATAGCAGAAACAGGACGCCCATCAGCACCAGAAACAGCAGGCTGGTCTGGACCAGCAATGCAGGCAATTGAGCCTGTTCGCGCTGGGGCAAAGGTACACGGGTCACGCGCCAGCTATCGCTGTCTGCCGCCTTCACCGCCGCCAGCAAGAACCGTTCCTGCTCCCAGCCGGGACGCCGTGCAAAGCGCGCACCGCTGGCGGCGAGAGCCGACAGGGCAGGGTCATCCCCGGCAGTTCGTTTGAGGACGATAATCTGGCCTGGTTCGACCCCTTGCTGGCGAAGGATCACTGTCAGGTCCCGAGCTAGATCAATCTCGGCCTGTTCGTTGGGCAGGGGGCGGAATTCTGCTGTTACCCATGCCCTGCGGGAGCCGCCGCGGCGGCCCTGCTGCCTGCGGTTAGAGCGCCGCTCCTCTATGGCACCGAGCGGTTGCGCTATCTGGTCGCTTTCCAGCAACAGGCTGATGGCCGCGCGGTTCAGTGTATCGGCAATGCGTCTTGCTTCGCCGGCACGGTAAAGCAGTACGGCAGAAAACGCCTGCGTAACGATCAGTGCTAGCGCCACGGCAAGCAGGGTTTGCCCGCGCAGGCTGGAAGGCCACAACCGCATGGCGCTCAACCCGCTTTCGCTGCCACGCGCGTCACATCGGGGGTAAAGCGGTAGCCGCCACCCCGCACGGTCTGGATCAATTGCGGATCGCGGCTGTCTTCCTCGATCTTGCGTCTCAGGCGGCTGACCTGATTGTCCACCGCCCGGTCGAACAACTGTGCCTCTCGGCCCTGAACCATGTCGAGTAACCGGTCGCGGCTCATTACGCTGCGCGGATGGTCGAGAAATGCAGTGAGCATCCTGAACTCGGCGGTAGAAATGGCTATTACGGCACCCGCAGGATCGGTCAGACGGTGTTTGACAGGATCGAGGTGCCAGCCCTCGAATTCATACAAAAGGTCTTCACCTGGCGAGGGAGCAGCCCGGCCCGCACGGCGCAGGACGGAGCGGATGCGGGCCACCAGTTCGCGCGGCTCGAACGGCTTGGTCACGTAATCGTCGGCACCAATTTCCAGCCCGACGATCCGGTCTGTCGCCTCGCCCTTCGCCGTCAACAGGATGACGGGCATGTCCTGTGCTTCGATCAGATGGCGGGTCAAAGACAGGCCATCCTCGCCCGGCATCATGATATCGACCAGAGCGATGTCGGGATGCTCTGCCAACAGCAATGTGCGCGCAGCCGCTGCGCTCTGGGCTTCGGACACACGAAACCCCTGACCGGTAAGATACTCGGCCAGGGGTTCGCGCAGGGTCGGTTCGTCATCGACCAGCAGGACGTGGGCAATTGCTGTGTCCTGCGTGTCGGCGGGCGACGTGGGGGAAGAGGGGAGATTCACGCGCGCCGCCTTTCGTGTCTTACGAGCCCCGACGCCCGCTCTGGCGGTTTGCCTGACGTTCGGCGCGGTGCGCTTCTCGGGCGGCCTTGTGCTCTTCTGCCGTTACGGTGCCGTCGGCATTGGCATCAGCCTTGTCGAACCGGGCCAGGGCGGCGGCCTGAAATTCGGCTTGGCTGATAGCACCATCATTGTTGGTGTCGGCCATTTGCAGCATGCGCTTTCCACCGCGCATTCCGTGATGCTTGCCGCCACGTTTTCCATGACCGCGTCTGTCCGCATGCTGGCCTTCGGCACGATCACCGCGCTCTGCACGGCGTGCTTCACGGGTTGCTTTGCGCGCTTCCTGTGCAGCGGCCATTTCGGCCTGGGTGAGTGCGCCGTCGCCATTGGTATCGGCTTTTGCGAAGCGCGCGGCCTTGCGTGCTTCACGATCGCCGGAATTCAGCTGACCGTCCCCGTTTACATCCATTTTGGCAAAACGGCTGGCAGCCATTTCGGTGGCTTGAGCACGGGTTGTAGGTCCACGGTCACCGCGATCGGCGGTTTGGGCGATAGCAACACCGCCAACCAGAAGGGAGGCGGAAGCGAGGGTAAGGGCAATAGTCTTCTTCATGAGGTCACTCCAATAGAACAAAATGACGGAGCTGCGAAGCGGGCGACCCGGGAGGGGGATTGGGAAAAGGGGACGGCCCGCATTCGCAACTCACATTTGCCGTTCTAGAACCCTTATGTCTCAGGAGTTTGCCACTGGGAGGGAAATTTGTCGCGCAATGTATCACGACGCGACGTTCATTCATCACAGGGAAAAGATGAACACCGTAGCTCGCACTCCTTCACCTGAAGTGGCGAAATCCGCGTTTGCAAACGGAATTGCGCCCGCTGCGGAGGAGAGGGATACTTGGCCCGGCCTACCGTAATCCGCTTCCAAGCCTGATTTCAGCTACATTTATTCAGGTGCGACCATACAGAATGCGTTGAGCTTGTGCCCGTCCAGATCGCGGAAATAGGCAGCGTAGAACCCGTCGTCTCCGCGCGGGCCGGGAGGGCCTTCATCGGTTCCGCCTTGTGCCAGCGCGATATCGTAGATCCGTTGCACCTGCTCGCTGTCTTTCGCCTGCAGCGCAACCATAGTGCCATTGCCGACGCTCGCCTCGCCGCCATCAAAGGGCTGGGTCAGCGCTACACCGGGCGCGCTGCCCATTTCGCCCCAAGCGATAAAGCTGTCGAACTCCATCATCCGGCCGACACCCATTTCCTTGGCAATAGCGTCGTAAAACTTCGCGTTTTTCGCAAGGTCTTTCGTGCCCAGCGTAACATATCCAATCATTGAATTCCTCCTCCATCGACTCGCAATCGGAGAACATTACCGGAACACAATGCCGCTGGCAAATGCCCTAAAGGGGCTGGGTATGCCGCTCGAGCCATTCCAGCGCCGCACCTTTGAGCTGCGGGGCGAGCAAGGCGCGTGTGTCGGCGTGATACTGGTCCAGCCATGCACGCTCCTGCGGTGTCAGCAGGGCGGGTTCAATCAGCGTCCTGTCGATCGGTACCCATGTCAGATTTTCGAAACCGAGCCACACGCCCTCGTCGGCGCCCTCGATATCGCGCTCTTCGGTCAGTATCAGATTTTCGATCCTGATGCCGAACTCGCCCGCTTTGTAATAGCCCGGCTCGTTGGAGAGGATCATGCCTGCCTGCAGCGGCTCGAGCGTGCCGCCCTGCGCACCGGCAGTTTTCGCGATGCGCTGGGGGCCCTCATGGACGGACAGGAAGCTGCCGACCCCGTGACCTGTGCCATGGGCATAATCGGTGCCAGCCAGCCAGAGTGAATGACGCGCCAGCGAATCCAGTTGGCCGCCATTCGTCCCTGCTGGGAAGGTAGCGGTCGCAATCGCGATATGACCTTTCAGGACACGCGTAAAACGGTCCTTCATTTCGGCCGTCGGTTCACCCGGTCCGATCCATACAGTGCGTGTGATATCAGTCGTCCCGGCACCATCCTTCAGAGTATATTGCCCGCCGGAATCAACCAGGTAGATGCTGGACGGCGGGATATTGATATTCGTATCCTCGTCCACCTTGTAATGCGGCAGCGCGGCATGGCCCGCAGCGGCACTGATGCTGTCGAACGATGTGTCCTTCAGCCCCGGGTCCTCCTCGCGGCTGGCCTGCAGCTTCGCCGCTGCTGCCAGTTCGTCGACCGAGCCGGAGGGGCCTTCTGCTTCCAGCCAGCACAGGAACCGCGAAACCGCCGCCCCGTCGCGCGCCTGTGCATCGCGGTGCCCCTTCGCCTCCACCGGGTTCTTGATTGCGCGGGCCAGAATGGTGGGATCGCGCGTGGTAACAGGCGTCGCTCCTCCATCTTCCAGTGCCTTGCTTATCGCAGCGACGCCATATTCGGGATCGACGGCCACCCGCTTGCCCGAAAGACCGTGCAACGCAGGCGAGAAATCCACGCGGTCGCGCACGGTTACGGCATTGCCGAGATGTTGCTGCAATTCAGGCGTAACTTTTTCGGGGGCAATAAACAGCTCCGCCGTGCCGTCCGCATGGGCGACGACATAACTGAGTGCGACCGGAGTATGGGCAATGTCGGCCCCGCGGATGTTCAGCAGCCAGGCGACGGAATCGAGTGCAGAAATCACCGCTGCATCCAGCTTTTCCTGCTTGAGCCATTCAGCCACATCGCCGCGTTTCTCTGCGCTGGTGCGGCCCGACAGGGTATCGGGGTGAACCATTGCGGTGGCCGCGCTAGGCTGGGGGCGATCCTGCCACACGGCATCGACCGGATTGCCGTCCACTGCGACCAGCTCTGCTCCCTTGCTCGCCAGTATCTTCGCCGTCGCATCGGCCCAGCCGCGTGAATGAAGCCATGCGTCATAGCCGATCCGGTCACCTTCGCCGACATTTTCGGCCAGCCATTTTGCGGGGCTGGTCGCAGGCACGGATTGATAATCGAACAGCTTTTCATCCACCTGATCACGGACCTGCACGGTGTAGCGTCCGTCGATGAAAATCGCCGCAGTATGGGCCGTCACTGCCGCGCTGCCGGCGCTGCCGCCGAAGCCGGTCAGCCATGCCAGACGCTGCGAATCCTCGCCGACATATTCGCTCAGGTGCTCATCCGAAATCGGAATTACGAAACCGGCCAGGTCGCGCTTCTTCAATTCCTTGCGCAAGGCAGAAAGGCGGGCTTCGTGGGTTTGCATCAGCATAATGTCTGGTCCTGCTTGTCGAATGGCATCTTGTCGCGTGTCACATGGGGCTTTACGCGGTTGGGGCAAGGCTGTCCAAGCCGAGCCATCTTTCTCATAGGACGAGCACCATGATGATCCGAGCCAAACACCTCAACCGCGCAGCAGCATTCGCTCTGGCCACCGCGCTGCTCAGCGCCCAGCCGGCATCCGCGCAAGGAGACCCAGCAACAGTGACCAAGACCCAAGCCGCCACTCCCCCGGTCGCGGAGAAACGCGAGCATTCCTACACCCATCACGGGATCACCATTTCAGATCCGTATTACTGGATGAAAGACCAGTCCTATCCGGTGATCGACGACGAGGATGTGATTGCGCATCTGGAGAAGGAGAACGCTTACTTTCAGGCGCAAATGGCCCCGCATGAAGCGTTGAAGGACACGATCTTCGAAGAATTGAAGGGCCGGATTAAGCAGGATGATTCCAGCGTGCCGCAGAAGGACGGTGACTGGCTGTACTGGTCAGAAGTTGCCGAGGGTAAAGAATACCGCATGCATTACCGTAAGCCGGTGGAGGGCGGTGATAAGCAATTGCTGCTGGATGAAAACCAGCTGGCCGAGGGTAAGGATTATTTCCGTCTGGGGGCAGCCTCTGTCAGCGATAACGGGCAGTATATCGCTTATTCCTATGACGATAACGGTTCCGAACGCTTCACCGCGCGGATCAAGGATATTGCCAGCGGCGAATTGCTGGACGATGTAATCCCCGAAACCCTGTCGGGCCTTACTTGGGTCGCGGACGATACCAGGATCGTTTACGGCAAGGCGAATGAAAACTGGCGTGTCGACAATGTCCGCCTGCACACCATCGGGACCGACGTATCCGAGGATGTAGAGATCTACCGCGAGCCTGATGAGGGCTTTCGTGTGGGTGCGGGTCTGTCAGCTCAGGAAGACTGGCTGATCATCGCTGCTGGCGACAATGAAACGAGCGAAGTGCGCTTGGTGCGGGCCGACAATCCGACGGGTGAGCAGATTTTGGTCAAGGCGCGCCAGAAGGGCGTCGAGTATGAAGTCGATGTCCGCGAAGACACGGTTTACGTCCACACCAACGACGATCATGTGAACTTCCGCCTTGCTACCGCGCCTCTGGCTACGCCGGGCGAATGGACCACGGTGATTGCCGGTTCGGACGAATTTTATCTGACCGGATACGAACTCTACAAGAAGTTCTACGTCACCGAAGGCCGGCTGAACGGCCTCGACCAGATTCAGCTGCGCGATTACGCGGATGCGGCGATCATCACACCGATTGCCTTCCCGGAAGCGAGTTTCAGCGCCGGGCTGTCGAATAATCCCGAATATGACGTAGCGAAGCTGCGCCTTGCTTATGAAAGCATGGTCACCCCGGACTCGATCTATGATTACGACGTGGCATCGGGCGCGCTGGAACTGCTGAAGAGCCAGGAAATCCCCAGCGGTTACGCGCAAGGTGACTATGTGACGGAGCGGCTGACGATCACTGCGCGTGATGGAACCCAGGTTCCCGTCAGCGTGGTCAGTCACAAGGATACGCCGATGGGCGCGCCGCTGCATCTCTATGCTTATGGCGCCTATGGCTATGCCGTGCCGCCGGGCTTCTCTGCCAACCGCCTCAGCCTGCTTGATCGGGGCATGCGCTTCGCTATCGCGCATATCCGCGGAGGGGATGATCTGGGCCGCAACTGGTATTTGCAGGGTAAGCTGAACGAGCGGGTCAACACCTTCAACGATTTCGTCGACGTGGCGAAGGGTCTGGTGGATAAGGGCTATACCGCCAGGGGCCGGATCAGCGCCAGTGGTGGCAGTGCCGGCGGCGAACTGATGGGCGCCATCGTCAACACCGATCCCGATCTGTGGGGCGCAATCGGCGCGCATGTGCCCTTCGTCGATGTGCTGAACACGATGCTGGATGAAGAATTGCCTTTGACGCCGGGCGAATGGCCGGAATGGGGCAATCCGATTGAGAGCAAGCAGGCATTTGCTTATATCCTGAGTTATTCGCCCTACGATCAGGTGGTGGCGCAGGATTACCCTCCGATGCTGGTCACAGCGGGCCTGAACGATCCGCGGGTAACCTATTGGGAACCGGCCAAATGGGTCGCCAAACTGCGCGAATTGAAAACGGACAACAATGTCCTGCTGCTGAAAACCAATATGGGCGCCGGCCACGGCGGCAAATCAGGGCGGTTTACGCGGCTGGAAGAACTGGCCGAAGAATACGCCTTCATCCTGACGCAGCTGGGCGTGGAGGAATAGGCTTCAGCTTTATGACAGCACGCTTCCACAAGACCTTCATCGCAGCGCCCGAGCACATTGATGTGATGGGCCATGTCAACAATGCGGTGTGGGTTCAGTGGATACAGGACATGGCGACCGCGCATTGGGATGCTGTGGCACGGGCAGAAGATCAGGCGCGATTTGTCTGGCTCGTCGTGCGGCACGAGATCGATTATCGCGGCAACATCGCAGTGGGCGAAAGCACGGTTGCTGAGACCTTTATTCCCGGCCAGCCCAAAGGCGCCAAGTTCGACCGGCGCGTCGATTTCCGAAATCCCGCAGGCAAAGTAATTGTCAGCGCCAAAACGACGTGGGCGATGCTGGATGCAGTAACTTTGCGTCCACAGCGAGTTCGCCCCGAAATCGCCGCGCCGTTTTTTGAAAGATAAAAATGACCGACAGCCTCCTGTTCCAGCCGCTGACGCTGCCCAATGGCAGCACGCTTCCCAACCGCATTTGCAAGGCGGCGATGGAGGAAAATCTGGCCGAGCAACCCGGGCAGTATCCGGGCGAGCGGCTGTTCACCCTTTATGAGCGATGGGCGCGCGGTGGTACCGGGTTGATCCTGTCGGGCAATGTGATGGTTGATCCCTCCGCTTTGACCGGGCCCGGCGGTGTGGTGCTGGAGAAAGGCACGGACCTGACCCCGTTTATCAACTGGGCCAAAGTGGGCAAATCTGGCGACGGGCAGTTCTGGCTCCAGATCAGCCATCCGGGCCGCCAGCTCTACAGGTCATTGGGCGAAACAGCAGTCAGCCCGTCCGATGTCTCGCTCGACCTTGGCAAGTTTTCTTCACTGTTTGCCGATGTGCGTCCGCTGAAAGTGAGTGAGATCGAACGGATTATCGAGCGATTTGCGGACACGGCGGAACTAGCCGAGAAAGCAGGTTTCGATGGTGTACAGATTCACGCGGCGCACGGGTATCTGGTCAGCCAGTTCCTATCCCCGCTGGTGAACCAGCGAACCGATGAATGGGGCGGCTCTCTGGAAAATCGTGCACGGTTTCTGCTTGCCATAATCGATGCCGTGCGGGCGCGGGTAAACCCCGATTTTGGCGTAGGGATCAAGCTTAACTCGGCCGATTTTCAGCGGGGTGGCTTTGCTTTCGAAGATGCACGGCAAGTGGTCGAGTGGCTCAGCGGCCCAAAACGTCGCGGGGCTCTGGACTATGTCGAACTTTCGGGCGGTAATTACGAAAGTCCGGCCATGCAGGGTAATCCGCAAGAAGATAGCGCTCCCAAAACATCGACTGAAGCGCGCAAAGCATTCTTCATCGACTTCGCCCGGGATATTGCAAGGGTCGCTGCCATGCCGATAATGGTTACTGGCGGCATCACGCGGTTGGCCACGGCAGAGGCGGCTTTGACGCAGGACGAGCAGGGTTTCGGAGTAACCATAATAGGACTCGCACGCGCTCTGGCTGCCGATCCCAACTTGCCCAGCCACTGGCGTGACGGGCAGGCCATGAATGCAGAATTGCCCGAATGCGGTTGGAAAAACCGCTCACTTGCGGGTCTGGCCGTGATGGGCCTGACCAAAGCCCAGATAGAGCGGATGGCAAAAGGCAAGTCTCCCGGAGATGGGGGCTCTGCGGCAGCGGCCTTGCTGGCAGATCAAGTGCGTAGTGCAGCCCGCGCCAGGCGTTACCGGAAATGGCGTGGCGGGGCTTAACAGTCAGATGCAGGTGCGCTGCGGTCAGCCAGCGGCAAGAACATCCTCCACGCTCCGATAATCGTAGCCAAGTTCGCTCGCCACAGCTTCATAGGTTACTGCGCCCTTATGTACGTTCAGCCCCTGCGCCAGATGCGGGTTGTCCCGCATGGCGTCCTTCCAGCCCATTCTTGCAATCTGCAAGGCATGGGGCAGGGTGACATTGTTCAGCGCGTAAGTACTTGTTCTGGCCACCGCGCCGGGCATATTGGCAACGCAATAATGAACGATATTATCGATGGTATAGGTTGGCTCCGCATGGGTGGTGGCCTTGCTGGTTTCGAAACAGCCCCCCTGATCGATCGCCACATCGACTAGCACCGCGCCGGGCTTCATTTCCGACAGCATCTCGCGGCTCACCAGCTTGGGTGCAGAAGCACCCGGGATAAGCACTGCGCCGATGACCAGATCGGCCTGACGAAGCGAATCTTCTAAATTGGTCTTGTTTGAAAAACGCGTACTGGCTGTCTCTTATACACATCTCCGAGCCCACGAGACAGGCAGAAATCTCG
>OJED01000413.1_pt1 | contig 9928 bp, 9 predicted proteins | sample 1593181 | NCBI WGS metagenome assembly OJED01 (sample SAMN05416772, study PRJEB24817) | seawater metagenome | isolation source: Sea water | place: Canada:Atlantic | collected 2013-07
CAGCGTCAGATGTGTATAAGAGACAGACACCCGATAGAGCGATGAAGCCCACGGCAGCGGACACCGAGAACGGCATGCCCCGTAAGGCAAGCGCGAAGACCCCGCCTGCCAGTGCCATCGGGATCGCGCTGAACACCGCCAGCGCTGGCACCCATCCGCCGAGCGCCATGAACAGGAGCAGTAATACCAGCGCGAAGCAGACCGGAACGACGAGGGCGAGCCTCGCCTGCGCGGCCTGGAGGTTCTGGTATTGCCCGCCCCATTCGATGAAGGAGGCAGCCGGCAGTTCGACGCTTTCGGAGACGCCTGCCCGGGCCTCCTCGACAAACGACCCGAGATCGCGTTCGCGCACGTTCGCCGACACGATCACCAATCGGCGACCCTGCTCCCGGCGAACCTCGGCGAGACCATCTACCACTTGGAAATCCGCCAGCGTGCGAAGCGGGACCGTGACCCCGCTTTCGAGGACTATGGGCAGAGCGCCGAGCTGATCGAAATCGTCCCGGGTCGCATCGGCAAGCCGCACCACGACATCGAACCGGCGGTCACCCTCGAACACCAGCCCGGCGGGGCGGCCGCCCAGCGCGATGGCCACGGACTGCGCGACCTCCTCCACGGTCAGACCATAGCGGGCAATCGTCGGTCGATCGAAGGCGATGTCGAGCGTGGGGAAGCCGGTGACCTGCTGGACCTTGACGTCGGCAGCACCCTCGACACCGCGAAGCACCCCGGCCACTTCTCCGGCTGACCGGGTCAGCGCCGTGAGGTCGTCTCCGTAGAGCTTGACCGCTACGTCGCCGCGAACACCCGCGATCAGCTCGTTGAAGCGCAGTTCGATGGGTTGGCTGAACTCGTAGAGGTTGCCGACCAGACCGCTGAGCGATTCCTCCATCTCGGCGACGAGTTCGTCCTTCGACAGGTCGGGATCGGGCCACTCTTCGCGCGGCTTCAAGATTACATAGGCGTCGGACGCGTTCGGCGGCATCGGATCGCTCGCGACCTCGGCCGTGCCGGTGCGCGAGAAAACTAGTTCTACTTGTGGGAAAGCCTCGAGCTTGTCCTCCACCTGTCTCTGCATGGCGAGCGAGCGTTCGAGCGAGGTCGACGGTATCCGCAGCGACTGAACCGCGATGTCCCGCTCGTCGAGCTGCGGCGTGAACTCGCTGCCGAGAAAGGTGAACACGAAAGCCGCTACGGCAAACATCCCGGCACCCGCCCCGACCACCGGCCATGGGCGTGCGATGGCACGGCGCAGGGCCGGGCCATAGCGTTCCTTCGCCATCCGAACGGGCTTGACCTCCTTCTCGGTCAGCTTGCGATTGAGGAGCACCGCGATCATCGCCGGCACGAAGGTCAGGGACAGCACGAAGGCGGAGGCGAGCGCCAGCATGACCGTGATAGCCATTGGCGAGAACGTCTTGCCTTCGACCCCCGTGAAGGTGAGAAGCGGCGCATAGACCAAGAGGATGATCGCCTGACCGTAGACGGTCGGCTTGATCATCTCCTGCGCAGCCAGCCGTGTCTCCGTCAGTCGTTCGCCGAGGCTGAGCAATCTACCTTCGCGGTGCTGCCTTGCGGCGAGCCGCGCGACGCTGTTCTCAACGATTATGACTGCGCCATCGACGATTAGTCCGAAGTCCAGTGCCCCGAGGCTCATCAGGTTGCCCGAGACACCAAGCCTATTCATTCCCACCGCTGCCATCAGCATGGATATCGGAATGACCAATGCTGCGATGATCGCTGCCCGGATATTGCCGAGCATCAGGAACAGGACGGCGATCACCAGAAGAGCGCCCTCGACGAGGTTCTTTTCGACCGTGGCAATGGTCGCATCGACGAGCGATGAGCGGTTGTAGACGATCTCGGCGCCCACTCCGTCAGGGAGCGAGGCGCGGACTTCTTCCAGTCGCTCGGCCGAGGCGGCAGCCACGGTGCGGCTGTTCTCGCCGCTGCGCATCAGGACCGTGCCAACGACCGCTTCCTCGCCATTGAGCGAGGCAGCACCGGTTCGCAGATCGCCGCCGATTCGAACCGAGGCGACATCCCCGATCCGAATCGGGACGCCCTCGCGGGTCGCGACCACCGCCTGTTCGATGTCCTGGGTGCCCCCAAGACGCGCATCGACGCGGACGAGCAGAGCTTCTCCGGCACGATCGATAAAGTTGGCGCCTTCAGCGAGGTTCGCCGCTTCCAAGGCCTCGATCAGGGAGTCGAACGATAGGCCATAGCCGGTAAGACGGGCAGGATCGGGCTGGACGAGGAACTGCTTCTCATAGCCGCCGATCGAATCCACCCCGGCAACGCCGTCAATGGAGCGCATGAGCGGAGCCACGACCCAGTCCTGCACCGTGCGAAGATAGGCTGCCTTGGCGACCTCGGTGTCGAGGCGATCACCGCGTTCGGTGATGAAGCTCCCGTCCGGCTGCCAGCCGGTTCGACCACCCTTGGGCGCATCGCGACCTCCCGGGTACTCGTATTCGATCGTATACATGAGCACCTCGCCCAGGCCCGTCGAGATCGGTCCCATCGTGGGCTCCGCTCCTTCCGGCAGCGAGGCACCGATCGGGGCGAGCCGTTCGTTCACCTGTTGGCGCGCGAAGTAGATATCGGTGCCTTCTTCGAAGATCGCCGTGACCTGGCTGAAGCCGTTGCGCGAGATCGAGCGGGTCATCTCGAGCCCCTCGATCCCGGCAAGCCCGGTCTCGATGGGAAATGTCACCTGCGTCTCCACCTGCGACGGGGAAAGCGCGGGCGCGCTGGTGTTGATCTGCACCTGCGTGTTGGTGATGTCCGGCACCGCATCGATCGGCAGGCGCAAAAGGTTCATGGCGCCGTAGATCGCTGCGAAGACGGTGAGGACGATGACCGCCCAGCGGAACCGCACGGCGATGTCGAGGATGGCCCCGATCAAACCGTGGCGATGGCTGTCCGAACCGGAGCGGCGTCCCACGTCAGGCGCGGGTCCTGTCTCAGTGACCATGTTCGGCGCCCTCCTTCCCGAGTTCGGCCTTGAGCAGGAAGGCATTGGCGACAGCGATCCGCCATCCCTCCTGAAGACCGGAAAGGATCGTCACTTGACCTGCGGATCTTGTTCCGAGCTCAACATCGCGAGCCTGGAAGCCGGTCTTCGTCCGGACGAAAACCACGTCGCGTCCTTCGACCACCTGGATAGCGTCTTCCGGCACTGCAATGCGGTCGCGGTCGATTTCGCCCGAAGGCCTGATCCGTGCCTGAAGGAAGGCACCCGGCTGAAGCCCCGGAACGCCACGTGATAACGACAGGACCGCAGTCGCACTGCGGCTTTCCGGATCGAGCGACGGCGTGACTGAACGCACCCGGGCTCCGATCTCGCGGCCATCGCCGACGACCACCACGGCCTCGTCACCAGGTTGGATGCGAGAGGCTTCGGCGGAAGGCAGCGCCACCTCGATCTGGAGCCCGTTGGGATCGACCACGCGATAGAGTTCCTCGCCGGCATTTACGAAGGCACCCAGCACGATCGGTGCCGCGGTGATCCTGCCAGCCAGGGGAGAGGGGACTGCGAGCGAACGCCCGTCGCCGCTGACCCCAGCTGCCGCTACCGCGGCCTGCGCCCGCTGCAATTCCGAGCGGGCTACGCTGAGATTGGCCTGCGCGCCTTCCAGATCCTGGCGGGCCGTGACATTCTCCTCGAACAAACGCCGTTCGCGTTCGTAGGCGGAGGACAGCTCGGTCACCCGGGCCCGTGCCGTGCTGAGTTGCGAGGCAAGCGCGGCGGCATCCGCGCTCTCGATGCGCGCTACGGTCTCGCCGCGTGCAACGTAGTCGCCCAGCGTCTTGCCCACCGAGCGGACGACACCCGAAGCGCGGGCGTCGATGCGGGCGATGGAAGTGGGGTTCGCCGCGACAGTCGCCGGAAAGACAAGCTCGACAGCGGCTCCAGACCGGACGGAGGCCAGCTGTATCCCGGCCTCGCTAATCTGCTCTTCGCTAAGCGTGATCACCCCTTCAGGTGTCTCGGTCGCAGCTTCTTCCTGCGCATGGTCATCTTCACCTGCATGGTCGTCGACTTCGGAGGTTGGCCAGAATATCAGCACCATAGCGCCGATTGCGATCACGATACCGACGAGGATCGCCAGCTTTCTGCGTGTCATTGATATATCCTTCACTGTGCGGCCAGCCCGATCAGTTCGGCTGCGGCCAGGCCCCTCTGCTCGCGGGCGGCGATGAGCGCCTCGCGGATCGTGTCGCGTGCCTCTGCGGCCGCGAGAACTTCGATCAGGGGAAAACGTCCGTTGCGATATCCAATGCGAACGAGGCGCAGTGCCTCCTCCGCCTGCGGGAGCGATGTCTGCGAAAGGGTCTCGACGCGCGCTTCGGCACCAAGATACCTGGCCCGGGCCGTGGCGACCGCCTGCTCGTAATCCGCGAGGGCCACGGCTTCGCGAGCGTTCGCTGCACGCAGCCGAGCTTCGGCAGCAGCGATGTTGCCCTGGTTCCGATCGCGAAAAGGAAGCGGGATCGAAACGCCAACGACGAACGCATTATCGCCGTTTTCTTCGAAGCGCCGCACGCCTGCGGAGACCGTGGGATCGGGAATACGCAGGCTTCGCTGCCGCTCGATCTCCGCCGCTGCAGCGGTGCTCTCGGCTCGCGCGACCCTATAGGTGAGGCTTTCCGCTGCTTGGGTCAAAAGGGAAGCGGGCGGAAGGATAACCGGAAATTGCGCCGAGACGAATGGCGCTTCCCTGCCGGCCCATAGAGCAGCGAGCGCAGTCCGAGCCGACAGGCTCTCCGCCTCCGCCTCAACCAGGCGCGCGTGCGCTTCGGCAAGGGCCGCATCCGCCCTCAGTGCGCGCAAAGGCGGCTCGCGGCCGACCTCCACAAGGACACCGGCAATTCTGGCAAGCTCTTCATTTCGCGCGACCACGTCCTGCGCGAGCTCGACCCGGGCGGCTGCGGCAGCAGCTGCGAAATATCGCTCGCGCACCAGCTGTCCCAGTTCGACCGTGGTAAGGTCGGCCCTGAGAGATGCCAGTTCGGCCTGGGACTCGGCCGCTCCGATCCGCGCAGATCGCTTGCCGCCGAGTTCGAGACGCTGGCCGACGGAGAGCGTATATTCGGTAGACTGGAGACCCGAGAATGCCCCGCTGCCAGCGACGTTCTCGACCTCGAAGGACACTTCGGGATTAGGCCGGAAACGGGCTTGATCGACAAGCGCGACCGCCGCGTCTGTTTCAGCGCGGGGCCCCACGAGGCGGGGGTTGGTGGTGGCGGTATCGGCCTCAGCGGCGACCCCGCTGAGTTCAAGGGCGTCGTCGAGCGTGACGACACGCGGGTCCTGCGCGGTGGCCGGTCCCGTGGACAGGGCGAGCATCAGCCCCCAGACGGGGGCTGCTCGCCACCATATAGCGAACATGGATGGGTATTCCTCTGCTGACGTTCAGTTCGGCATCGGAAAACAGGTCCGACGCGCGGCGAACGTCAGCCGCGAGGAGGGGGCGTTGCCAGTTCGGTCAAATTGGACGCAAAAGAGGGCTGGTCGCCAGCGCGCAGGGCACCCATGACCGAGCCAAAGGCAAAGACGTCAGACGACCGCCCGACAGCCTGCGAAGCATGATGGCAATGGCCATGCGCACAGGCGTCGTGCTTCTCCGGGCCACGGTCATCATCACCGGGCTCGTCGTGCTGCTCGAGCTGAGATGCTACCGGAGGCTCTCCCGCGCATTCGGCCGCTTCCGCCACCGGAGCCCACAGCACACCGAATGCAGTGCACAGCGTGATCAGCTGAAGCAAGAGGGAGCGGGCGAAAAGCCGGGTCATCGCGTGTCCGGTAGCAGCGGAGGCTCGGCTGCGAAAGAACTATCTCGCCAGGTGGCATGTGATTTCATAACAATACCATCGATTTACGCATCGGTTTTCTTCGGCGTGCAATCATCACCGCACGGCGATTGACCAAGCACACGCCTGATCTCCGGTTCTATTTCCATCCGGGCGAATGCACTTACGTTCGAACGGCCACTGTTTCCGGTTGGAAGTCTGCTGGTGATGTTTCCTATGGGGGCAAGGGAAAGCCGGAATATCTGACCGAGAAGTTCGCGCCAATCACGCGTCTTCCATGCAAGCTCAAGCATACGCCAATGCGAGGCGCAGTGCGGTCCCAAGCGATCTTGGGCAACAACGTGAGCCCGCTCCAGATGGTGCCAGGCTTCTTCGAACTTCTGCTCCTCCATGGCTTTGTCCGCGCATCGGTATTCCTCTGCGAGAAATTCACCCCTGCTGGGAATTGCACCCCTATCCATGAGCTAGTTCCTGGCGTGCCTGGCCGAAGACTTCGACGCTGCCCCAGATCGCAAGCCCCGCCATGATCGCCGCCACAAGTAAATCGGGCCATGCTTGTTCTGTGCCGAACACCCCTAACGCCGCGCCAAGGACCGCAATGTTGCCGATCGCGTCATTGCGCGAGCAGATCCAGACCGATCGCATGTTGGAATCGCCTTCGCGGTAACGGAACAGCAACAGCGCGACGAATACGTTGACCACCAGCGCCATCGTTCCGATCACACCCATGGTCTGGGGCTCCGGATTCGACCCTACGACAAGGCCGTAGATTGCGTAGCCGATCACCCACAAGCCAAAAGCGAGCATGGTTGTGGCCTTCACGAGCGCGGCTTTCGTGCGCCAAGAGAGCGCTAGGCTCGCAACTCCAAGGCTGATCGCATAGTTGGCCGCATCGCCGAAGAAGTCGAGCGCGTCAGCCTGAAGTGCACGCGAGTCCGCGGCGACCCCAGCAACGATCTCCACCACGAACATCGCTGCGTTCGCGATCAGCGCGATCCAGAGTATCAGGCGCCAGCGTGGATTGTTGTGCGCAATGTCATCGGGTTCGGATGTCTGGCAGCAGGACTTGCTCATGCCGCTCTCCTTGCAACGTTCGAGTCGCAGGAACATATGCACCTTGTAGCAACTACAAGGTCAAGCGATGCGTATAGGCGAACTGGCAAGGGCCACCGGCACGAAAGCGGAGACGATCCGTTACTACGAGCGCGAAGGAATCCTGCTAGCGGCCGACCGGACAGACAGCAACTATCGCGACTACTCCACCGACCATTTGGCGACACTTACCTTCGTGCGCCGCGCGCGCGAGCTCGGGTTCAGCATGGCACAGGTTCGCGAACTGCTTGCCCTGTCCGATCACGACGAAAAGCCGTGCCTGGATGTCGACCTGCTGGTCCAGCAACAACTGGCCGAAGTCGAGCGCAAGATCGCCGATCTCTCCGCGCTGCGTGACGAGCTGGGACAGATGTTACGGTCCTGCCAGGCGGACAAGATCGGCGAGTGTCAGATCATCGGGAGCCTGGGGCGCCATGCCATAGCGTGAGGGCCCAAAGGACGTCCGGTTTCGGGCGTTAAAGGGAAGGAGTAGAACGGCCGAAATGAGGGCGCAAAGCTGACAAAAATCGACCGCGTCATTTGGTGCCGCAGAATCAATTTTGAGTCCCGAAAAAAGCATCGAACCAGTGCATTAGACGGTTTTTGCGGGCCTTTTGCGGTCCTTTGGCTCAGACCGAATTACCTAAGCATCTGAATATAAATCTAAAAAGAGCTCGTATATGATGCCTCTTCTGGCACCATCAACTTAATTCCCGATGCAGCTAAATAACTCGCCAGAATGTCGGAAAACTGCTAGTTTTCAGCATATTCTGTCGCGGAGTGCGTCTCAATATGTCTGGGCAATTCACCGATTTTGTGCATAGATTTGTGTATATATCCGATCACCGGGTGGTCCTTATATACACACACCGCCGCTGATAGGGGCGCGCGGCCATGGCGCTGAACGACGTTGCCATTCGCGCGCTCAAGCCCAAAGAGCGAGCTTATACCAAAGCCGACGGGAGCGGTCTTTGTATCGAGATCGCAGTCAGCGGCTCCAAGCTGTGGCGTTTCCGTTATCGTTTCGCACGAAAGGCCAGAAACCTGTCGTTCGGCCCCTTCCCCGAAGTTTCGCTTAAAGAGGCGCGACGACGGCGCGACGAAGCCCGTGCTCTGTTGCGGGACGGTGTTGATCCCGGCGTAGAGCGTCAGCGTGCCAAGCTCATCGTCGAATTGAGCGTGGCCAATACGTTTCAGGCGGTCGCCGAAGAGTATATTGAACAGAAGTTGGTCAAGGATGGGAAAGCTCCCGTCACGATCGAGAAGAACAAGTTCTTCCTGCGTCACCTAGAAGCCATCGCTAACAGGCCGGTGGCGGAAATTGAGGCTCCGGAGATTTTTGCAGTCCTCAAGCGCTTGGAGGGACAGCGCAAGCACGAGACGGCGAAGAAATGTCGCGCCTTCGCGAGCCGAGTTTTCAAATATGCTGTGGTGACGGCGCGGGCCAAGGCCGACCCCGCTGCGCTACTCGGGGGAGCGCTGATCGCTCCCAAGGTAAAACATCGCGCTGCGATCGTCGAACCATTGAAAGTCGGCCAGCTGCTGCGCGACATTGACGGGTACGAAGGAGCGTCGATCACTCGTTTGGCCTTACAGATTGCCGCACACGTGATGGTCAGACCGGGCGAGTTGCGGCAGGCCACATGGGACGAGTTCAATATGGAAACGAGAATATGGCGCGTCGCGAATGGGAGAATGAAGATGCGGCGCGCTCACGCCGTGCCGCTGTCGCATCAGGTGATGGACTATCTTCATGAATTGCAGCAATTCAGTGGACCGGATGGCTTCGTCTTTCCGGCCTCACACCACGCGCCGTCCGATGAGCGAGAACACCATGAACATGGCATTGCGTCGCATGGACTACACCCAGGACGAAATGACGTCGCATGGCTTTCGAACAACCGCCTCAACATTACTCAATGAAAGTGGGATGTGGCATCCCGATGCAATCGAGCGAGCGCTCGCTCATGGGGACCGCGACGCGGTGCGCGGCATCTATAATCGCGGGCAGTATTGGGAGGAGCGCGTTAAGATGATGCAATGGTGGAGCGATTATCTCGATGGGCTTCGCGCTGGCGGTGAGGTGCTTCAGTTCGAAAACGGGTCGCCTGCCGCATGATATCTCGTGCAGGAGAGTGGATTGGCTAATATGTTCGGAAGCGAAAACGGAAAGTGGCGGGCAGTGCGCGAAACCGTCGAAGGACGGCAATCGCCAAGCAGTTGAGTTCTTATCGACGGTCGAATCGTATTCTCGGGGCGGTGAATTCCGAAAAGCGCAAAACCAAATCTCAAATTTCTAAGTGAGATACTGCGGAGCAATGAGCCATTGCCACCAGTTGCTCGTGAATGGCTCGCAAGTCTCTTCGATCCTGGCTCAGATTCAGACTATCGTGTAGAAACACTAGTCCGGCGGGAAACGGGGGCGAAGCCAGCGGGAAAGACACACAATTGGGATGCTGCAATCTACGCTCTCGATCTGATGCGCTGGGGCGAAAATCGCCGTGAGTTGAGGGCGCCCGGCGGAACTTGGGAAACACATGGAAGCAGGCGGTTTTCCTTACCAAAACGAAGTTCAACCTCACCAAACCTGCCGTAGAAAGGGCGATTAAGTCCTACCGCGATGCGCTGCGTGAGACCGCGGACTGATCCACCACCCTCAAGACCGGGCGATTTATTGAGGGCAAAGAGTTGCTGCGCTCCTTCGAAATGTGACTATTGAACTTGGCTGCTCGGCGCGAATGGCGCGCAAATAGGAGACAGCCAATGACATCCATCAACTATGCTGACCGACCAAAATTCATAACGCTTGGCCAATTCTGCCAGCTATATCAGGTTAGTCGCTCCACCATTTACCGCCTCGCACACGACGGGGCCTTCACGATAGTAGAGTTCGGCCGATCGAGCCGCATCGCGCTTGATGAATGAATAGCCCCGAGTTTTCTAGACGCCCTCGGTGCTCAACATCTGCTGCCGTTCGAACTCTACGGGTGACAGCATCCCGTTCCTCACATGCTTG